>Ga0265798_10004657_pt1 | contig 18824 bp, 26 predicted proteins | sample P3T30metagenome_FD_192430 | JGI IMG/M metagenome (GOLD analysis project Ga0265798, IMG submission 192430) | Plant litter microbial communities from East Loma Ridge, Irvine, California - P3 T30 | ecosystem: Environmental > Terrestrial > Plant litter > Unclassified | place: USA: California... | reverse complement strand
GCTCTTCCGCCCCGCGCAGGCATCGACCTGCACCACCCGCACATCTCTCATCGACCTGCTGATCTGCAGTTGACCTGCACCCCTCCGATCTGACCTGGCCCGCCACTGAGCGGGATCTGTTGCCTGGCTACAAGGACGATTCATTTATGCCAATCAGCCTTAGCGACTCAGCCAGCGAAGGGTCCAGCTCAACCTCGCCAGTTGTCGATGCCGCCTGATTGACCCCTACAACGCGGTATTTAAGAACCTTCCCTGAAAGCATTTGCCTGAGAATCTTCTTGGCCTTATCGCCGCCTGCGATGGTGTAAGGGCTCATCATCTGTGTGGCGTTGATCATGGCCTGCTCTTGTGCGTTTTTGACGATGGCAGCCTGTTCGGGCGGAAGGTTCAAAACGTACTGCGGCGCAGCAGGCATTGAGCTTACCGGCGTCTCCTGCGGCGTTATGGTCCAGGCCTCATTTTGATCAATCCGTAGTTGCACCGTGCCTACCGGGATCTTGAAACGCCCGCCGGACATCAAGCCTACATAGATCTGCCCTTCCTCCTTTCGTACCACTGGGTAAAATTTCAGCGAGCTTGTGACGATGCTGCCAGCCGCAGAAAAATCCCCCGTCGTCACCATCATAGTTGTCTTGTCTGTGAATTCGTCAGTGCTGCCAGTGGCTTTCCACACAGCCCCAGAGGCACAACCGCAGAGGGCAAAAGCGAACATAGATAAAAGGACGATCCGTTTCATTTCCAACTCCAAAATTTTAGTTTAGGAATTGTATCAGAGCGCCATCAATTCCTAGGGCATGCCACTGAGTGGGCTTTTTTGTGGGTGCGGATCATCGGCCGTCGTTTACCTGCGTGGTAAAATCTCCAATCATTCAGGGAGAACTGGCGATGCGTAGTTTGGGCATTTTTGTTTTGATCGCGGGTATTGCGTGCTTGATCTATGCCATCGGCATGGATATATCGGTGCCCACCGGCCTGGGTCGAGTCAACAATCTGGGCCTGATGTCTGACCGATCAAACCTAACGCTCACGGGCGGGATCATCACGATCGCTGGAGTGTTGATGGTGATCTTCGGGCGAAAAACCTCTCAGCCCGAGCCACAAGAAGCTGTCGACACCCGTGCATGCCCGTTCTGCGCCGAGACAGTCAAGACTGCCGCTGTGAGATGCAGGTTTTGCGGTGCAGACTTATCTAGTTCGCCTGCCCCGCATCCTACTGGTCCATCGAGCGGCTGGACCGTCCGTGTTGAATGCTCATCTGTGGAGGCTTTGGAAAACGCAAACTCCAGATTTATCGAGCTGGGACTGACCTCTTTGCCCCCGGAAAACCTGACTGCCCGCTGCGGTTATTTTGAGGACAAGGATGATGCCCAGGTAGCGACCCGGAACCTTGCGTCCCGCTACCGCCTGGAAGCGAGACTGAGGCACGAGCCAGCCTGATCGAAAATTTTATAGATTGAGCCCGCCGCCGAGCGGGTTTTTTTGCGCCTTTCAAAAATAATATGGGCATACCCATTGACTACAAATATGGGCTCTCCTATATTTACGTCCATCGAGACGCAAATCAGCCCCTCAACAGGCCCAGCGGATCGAGCCGCTCTTTAACATCGATAGACCGCCGAGCCTTCAGGCATAGAAGGCCAGCAACCCATCAGGGCAATGCTGCAAACAGGTGTGACGGCAATAGCGCTGTCATTCAAGCGACACGCAAGCCGCAAACGAGGGTGGAAGCGTGATACCGGGTGAGCGACCGGGGCCTGATTTGAGAGCAGTTTTCCTCAATGGCCTTGCACGCAGGGCCATTCGGGAAGCAGCATAGAGTCACGATTCAGGGGGAATTATGGACAAGCGAGAATTGGCAAAGCTGGCGCCAGAACTGCTGGATGCGCTGAAAGAGCTATACAAGGCGCATGAAGAAACGATGATCGCCGAGTACGTGACCTGGAGCCCTGAGCAATCTGGAGAGCCTGCAGTGATCAATGCAAAGCGCCTGATCGACCTCGCCGGTAAGTAACAGGCGATGGATTACACAAGCCCGCACGCCGCGGGCTTTTTTGTGGTGCGCCAGGCATGGCGCGTAGCGCCGTGACTGGCGCTGTTCGGTTCACTGTGGTGGTGAGTCGAATGACTTGGAGGTGAAAGTCCTCTACACACCCGGCAAGGGGAAGTGTTAGCCAGAGGCAAGGGTGTCGCGGGTGACTGCGAATCTGAAGGAAGCCCGAGGCAAAATGCTGGCCTGACGAACAGGAAGCGGATGAGGCGGCACGGCGGGGTAAGGCGGCCATAATCGTCAAAGCCCGATACTTGCACGGAACGCTGTGACGTATATCCGACAGGCATAAGCAGGAAGGTCGCGCGAATTACCCTGGGAGATCTGCACGCTTGCCACTGTGCTACCGGACGTCGAGAGGCGACGGGATGAGCGTGCAGAAGTCAGCCGAGGCCGTAGTAAGTGACGGATAACCGCGTCACCAAGGGCCGAACAGGTTATGCCGCCAGTAGGCGTCAGAGTCTCGTCGAATGTTGAAGTGCAGAATATTCTCCAAGAGGAAACTGTTTCCCCAAGCCCCGGACGGTATCCGAGGATGACGGCTGACAGGGCGCAAACATCGGCGGCGTCTGTGACGTGGACGAACGCGGAGTCGGACACCCTGATGGCGCGGGTGCTTGCACCCGCCAACCTCAGGCGTGCGTATCATCGCGTGGTTAGCAACAAGGGCGCGCCGGGTGCCGATGGCATGACGGTCGACCAGCTGGCAGGCTACGTGAAACAGTATTGGCCGATCCTCAAGACTCGGTTGCTGGCCGGTGAGTACCACCCGCAAGGTGTGCGCGCCGTCGAAATCCCTAAACCCAAAGGCGGAACCCGCCAGCTGGGCATCCCCAGTGTGGTGGATCGCTTGATCCAACAAGCCTTGCTGCAACAGCTCACGCCAATCTTCGACCCTCTGTTCTCGGACTATAGCTACGGTTTTCGTCCGGGTAGAAGTGCGCATCAAGCCATCGAAACAGCCCGCAGCCATGTGGCTGCGGGTCGCCGTTGGTGCGTTGAGCTCGATCTTGAGAAGTTCTTCGACCGAGTTAACCACGACATGTTGATGGCCCGCATAGCGCGTCAAATCGAAGATAAAGGTGTGCTCAAACTGATTCGTCGCTATCTCGAAGCGGGAACGATGTCAGGTGGTATCGCCAGCCGACGACAGGAGGGGACGCCGCAAGGCGGTCCGCTGTCGCCGTTGCTGTCGAATGTCCTGCTCAACGAACTCGATCACGAGCTGGAACGGCGGGGCCATTGTTTCGTGCGCTATGCCGACGACGCCAACATTTATGTATGTAGTCGTCGTGCTGGCGAGCGAGCGATGGCCGGTGTTGAGCGCTTCCTGAATCAGCGTTTAAAGCTGACACTGAATCAGGAAAAGAGCCATGTGGCACGGCCTTGGGTCTGTGACTACTTGGGTTACGGGATGAGCTGGCATGAGCAGCCGAGGTTAAGAGTCGCGACGATGAGTTTAGGTCGCTTGCGCGACCGGCTCCGAGAACTGCTACGCGGGGCACAGGGTCGCAAGATGGTCTACGTCATCGAGCGAATAAATCCTGTGCTGCGCGGCTGGGCTGGTTATTTCAAACTCAGTCAGAGCAAGCGGCCACTTGAGGAGTTGGACGGCTGGGTGCGACGCAAACTTCGCTGCCTACTGTGGCGCCAATGGAAGCGGCCCTCGACGAGGGCGCGTAACTTGATGCGACTAGGACTCAGCGAGTCCCGCGCCTGTAAATCAGCGTTCAATGGTCGAGGCAGTTGGTGGAACTCGGGGGCGTCACATATGAATCAGGCGTTACCGAAGAAGCTGTGGGACAGCCTTGGTCTGGTCTCGATACTGGATACGATAAACCGGCTTAGCCGCATGACCTGAACCGCCGTATACGGAACCGTACGTACGGTGGTGTGAGAGGACGGCGGATATGAATCCGCCTCCTACTCGATGGCGATAGATTTTCTCGGTGCCCTTGGAGACGGGGGCATCCGGAAAATCGAACGGGAGTCACAGCATGAACAAAGTCCTCCGCATCACCTTGCACGGCGAGCTTCAGGTGCTCACAAGCATCGACCTGGCTGCATGCATTCGTGAAGCAAACCGCCTGAACGTCGAGCGTGGATATCACGCCTCGGTGCACGTAGTGGAGTGCACAGACGGTCACCGCATGACGGCGGCTGACTGCAAGGCTGCAGCATGACGGACCTTTTCACTGATGCCCATCCAGAGCGGTGGGCATTGGAAAAACAACCGGAGACAGCAGCATGCAAATCAATCAGCAGAAAACGGTGCAGGTCGATGTAACTGAGCTGCACCTTCACATCAAGGTCCGCGATGGCTTCGCCGCAGGCCTGAAAGACGCCCAAGGGGAAGAAGTTGGCAGCTATGAAGGATACGTGCCGGACTTCTTCCCAGGCGAGCACTACGGCGACTACCTGATCCTGAATATCGACTTGGAAACAGGCCAGATCAAAAACTGGAAAAAGCCAGTCGCGGCCGACATCGAAAAGATGATTGAAGCGAACGATGAAGACTGAACAACCAGCGCCAGCGTCAGCCTGACGAAAACTGCCCGATCCTCTCTATGAGAGCGCATCGGGGTGTGATCTGGAAAGGCGACTCCATACCGGACGCGTTGTCAGCGCGCTGAGGCCTTGAGCCGGTACTGAATGGGCGTCCTTGCGATGACAAGCGCAGATCACACCCCGATGCGGATCCACGAACGAACATGGCGAAAGCCAGACCGAAATTGCCGCTTCACGGGCCTACGGCAATCTAAATAATCAGAGTCCCCGTCAGAAGGTTGGAGACCTTCCCGATCACCTGGAACGCTTCAACGCTCACCAGGCCGCATCGGAGTGTGATCTACCCGGCGGGCACGTCGGGTTCCAGAAATGGTCGAGGGACTGAGTCCCGGTAGGCGATCACACCCCGATGCGGATGAGTACACACCGCGAAAGCGGCCCCCTGCATCACCACAACAAAGCAGATGAATGCGCAGGCTGATGCGCAAGCCCAGACTCGCTGATGAGCTACTGAGTCCTAGATGAGTTAGGCCATCATGCCGGGATCAGCTCCGGCCATCTGCAACAACCGGCGAATAGCTCAACCCGCATTGCGCAGGGTCAGCGCCAACCTGGTATTGGCGAGCTACCTCGATCTGGCACAAGCGCCGTGACGGCCGGGAAAGACCGGCATCCCATTCTATAGGTGGCCACTGCCTGCCCAGTGAGCAAGAGATAGGAGTTCACACATATCGTGAAGGGCCAGCATCCCTTCACATGCCGCATCACCTGAGATCACCGGCTTACAGATAAGTCCTGTGTAGGGCCCCATTCGGCGGGCGCGGTAGGTAGATTGCTAGATATGACAGCGCGCCGAGGCCTTCCAACTGCGGCACCGCCTCAGATGTACCAACAAAGCCCGACACGTTCGGGCTTTTCTACACCCCGAACCTCTCCGACTGAACCCTCTCCGGTGCCTATATGGCCTCTATCCGTTCTTGAGTGTTCAGTCGAAGGGGTTCAGTTACTGAGGATTGAGTGATGAGCAAAGATCAAAGCGAACCAGCCTTTCCGGTGCCCGGCAGTGAATGCGGCGGCACAGGAACATGCTTCGGTATGAGCCTGCGCGACTACTTCGCAGCCAAGGCGCTTCAGGGCCTTGCCAGCAATACGGCTTTCATCGATAGCGTCGATACCCGCGCCGTCCAGTATACGGCGGAGGCTGCTTATCAACTCGCAGACGTGATGCTGTCGGTTCGCGAATAACCCAGCCCTGGAGGCAATCATGAACGCAGCAGCAAAGGTGTTGCCTCTGACGGGCACGCCAGTAACACCGTGCACGCCCGCCGAACGGCTCTGGATCGAAAACAGTGCCGATCTGCTGATCCATGGGGCGGACATCAAATTCAAGCGACGCTGCCGGGCGGAACGGTCAGTGACTCATGCCGAGTTCCTGACTGCGCTCCAGATGCACCTGAACAACCGTCAGGCCGATGGTGAGGATCAAGAAGACTTCTTCGCCCAGCTGGTGCTGAGCAATCTGTTCGGACGGCCCAGCGCCACGGTAGCGGGCTACCTGATCGGCACCGCCCGGCCCCGCGACAAACTGTTCGAAATCGCAGAGGGCCTACTTCGGCACTTGGCTGCCGACGGCGTCATCGCAGAATTCGAGGACGCAGAACTGTGAGTCCTCACATCCTCATCGACAAGATGCTGGACGCCATCGGTGAGTACGACAGCCTCGACCCGGCCGGGCTTGAGGCGCTCCAGCAGATCACCGCCCACTTCATGAGTGGCGCAATCACCAAAGATGAATTCAACCATTACTGCGCCCGTCAGCTGAAGGCTGTTCAGTTTGCGCCAAGGAGAGTGGCATGAAACTGATTGATATTTTGGCGCGTGAGCTGAAAGAGTGGCCTGCGGGCGTGGAAAGTCTTTCGCAGCTAAAAGGCACTGGCTACATCATCAACGGCAAGGGCTTCGATGGTCGAGCATTTGACTCAATGCAGCTAGCCGATGAGACGCGTATCGCGGGGGCTATCGTAACCCGCGCCCAGTGGCAGGCCGCAGTCGATGCACTGAAGGCTGCCGAGAGTGCTGTGCCAGTCTGGCAGGGTGTTGGTTTGCCGCCTGTTGGGACGGTGTGTGAGGTGCTTAACAGAAATCTCGGCAATGCGGAATGGGAGCGATGCACCATTCTTTATTCGGGAAAACACCGGGTGGTTTACAGCTCAGAAAGCTGTGAAGAGCGTACGGCCTTCATTGACAGCCTACTGACTTTCCGCCAGCTACGTTTCATCCGCACGCCGGAGCAGATCGCGGCAGATGAGCGGGAGAAGGCGGTCAAGGCTATGATCGAGGATTCTCAACCTGACTACAGCGCCGGCGAGCTCCTCAACGCCAGTGAATATGTAGAATGTGCGGTATATGCTCTGTACGACGCCGGCTACCGCAAGCAGGTGGCGCAATGACCACGCCCATCTTTAAATCCCTGATCGACGAGCAGCTGGAAGAACTTCCGCCAGATCGAATCATTCTGGCCTTCACACACCACACGCTGACCGGTGCGCTTTCTCAGGCGTACGACGCTGGGATCGAGAATGTTCATGCGTGGAGCAAGCGCGCGTGCATGTGCGGTGAGTGGACCGTTGCTTATGAGGTGAGAGCATGAATGACCGTGAGCTGCTTGAACTTGCGGCTAAAGCAGTCGGCGAAGACGTGGCATGGCATGAGACTGGCAGCTACTTCTACCGGAAATCCTGCGAGTGGCCGGCAGAGAAAGGCTTTTTCAACCCGCTGCATGACGACGGTGAAGCGCTGCGAATGGCCGCGGCGCTGGATATCGACATCTACTACCAGCCGACTCGCGCCATCGCCGGAAGGGTTATGCGTATGACCGAATGCTTTGGCGGCAACAAACAGAGAGCTGTTCGCCGCGCCATCGTTCGTGCTGCTGCCGAAATTGGTAGGTCGCATTCATGAGCTACCAGCGCGCCAAGCGGCTATACATCCTGCGCGGATCGGCCATCGCCATATCATTCTCAACCTTTCTGATGCTGCTAGGCGCACTGGCCGGGCAAATCACGCAGTAACCCATTCCCTATTCAATCGCAGCGCCCCGGTGACGGTATGGCGCAAGGAGCAACCATGTCCGCAGCACAGCAAGTCATCACGATTGACGACATCAGCGCCGAGAACGCGCCGGTCATTTACGTCACCGGCGGCCTGAACCAGTTTCTCCAGGCTGTCACTGCCGAGGTCACTGCCGAAGTGCCGGACCTGACCACTCGCAAGGGCCGTGAGCGTATCGCCTCGTTGGCCGCGAAGGTCAGCAAGTCAAAAACGGCTGTCGAGAAGCCAGGCCGCGATTACCTGAAGCGCCTGAAAGAAATGCCGAAGGTCGTCGAAGCTGAGCTACGCGAGTTCGTCACGAAGATGGACGCCTTGCGTGACGCAACCCGCCAGCCGCTGACCGACTGGGAGAAGGCAGAAGACGCCCGGGTCGATGCACACAACGAAGGCATTCAGCGGCTCAAGGATATGGCCGTGTTCGCCGAGACCCCGACTGCAGCCTCGGTTGCCCAGGTCATCGCCGATCTGGAACTGGTTCCGCTGGACGAAAACTGGCAAGAGTTCTTGCCGGAAGCGGCCCAAGCCAAAGACCGCTCACTGGCAACCCTGCGCACGCTGCTGGCCGATCGCACGAAGCATGAGGCAGAGCTGGCAGAGATTGCCCGCTTCAACGCTGAGAAGGCCGAGCGCGAGCAGAAAGAGCGTGACGCTGAGATCGCCCGCAAAGCCGTGGAGCGGGCGCGGGTCGAGGCTGAGCAGAAGGCTCAGGCCGAACGCGAAGCCGCCGCCCGCCGCGAGCAGGAACTGAAGGATCAGGCGGCAGCCCAGCAGCGCGACGCCGAGCAGAAGCTTCGCGACGCAGAAGCCGAGGCTGAGCGTCAGAAGCTGCAGATCAAATTGCAGGAAGAACAGGCAGAGCGCCAGAAACTCCAGGCTGAGCAAGACCGCGTCGCCGCCGAACAACGAGCCGAGCAACAGCGAATTGCAGCCGAAAATCGCCAGGCTGAAGCCGTAGAGCAGGCTCGACTGGCCGAGGTAGAGCGGGCCAACAAGGCCGCCGCCGAGATCGTCCGACAGCAAGAGCTGCGCGCAGCCGACACGGCGCACAAGGCCTCGATCAACCGCACCGCGCTGGAAGCATTTATCGCGGGCGGCATGCCGGAAGCTTGCGCCAAGCAAGCGGTCACCCTGATCGCCCAGCGCAAGATCCCAAATATCAGCATCCTGTATTGAGGTCACCATGAGCACAGCAATCATTCTTCCGGAAGAGCGGCCGAAAGCGGTATCCACCGCCCGGCCACAGGCCGATACAAGCCTGCTGGCAGTCATCAGCCGCGCCGCCGCTGATCCATCCTGCGATATCGACAAGATGGAACGCTTGATGGCGATGCATGAACGCATGCAGGCCAGGGGCGCCGAGGCGGAGTTCAATGCCTCCATGGCTGCCATGCAGAGCGACATTCCAAGTATCGCCGAGCGCGGCGCCATTACGGTAAACGGCCAAGTCCGTAGCAATTACGCCACCTTCGAAGACATCAACGACGTAATCAAGCCGATCATGCAGGGCCACGGCTTTGCGATCACGTTCAAGGTCGAGAATGTTCCGGGCGGCATGAGCATCACCGGCATCCTGATGCACCGGGCCGGTCACCGGGAAAGCACAAGCATGTTCATCCCGCTCGACACCAGTGGCAGCAAGAACGCCGTGCAGGCGGTAGGCTCATCCACCAGCTACGGCAAGCGCTACGTGATGAGCGCCCTGCTCAACCTGACCACTCGCGGTGAGGACGACGACGGTCATGCAGCAGTGCCGACGGCAAACATCACCGCCGCCCAGGTGCTGGGCATCAACGCCCTGCTCGCCCGCTGCACCGCAAAAACTCAGGACTGGTTTGTAGGTGAGTTCGGAACTGCCGAGTGCGTTCCAAAGACGCGGCATGACCTGTTGGTCGGCCAGCTGAACAAAGCCATTAAAGCTGCAGAAGCCGTCGCAGCTGCCGAATCTGAAGCGTCTGCCTTGGCTGATCAGGGGTCGCCGCTATGAGAATCATCACTGATATCGAGCAGGGCACGCCGGAATGGCTGGCTCTGCGCTTGGGCATCGTTACTGCGTCTGAGCTGGAATGCTTGCTGGTCAACGGCAAAGGTGAGGCTGGTTTCGGCGTCGCGGCGTTCACTTACATGGACCAGCTCATCGGCGAGCGCATCACTGAAGAAGCGGCGGAGCTTCCATTCCAGACGAAGGCCACCATCCGGGGCCATGAGCAGGAGCAGACAGCTCGAGGGCTGTACGAGGCTCGCGAAGACGTCACCAGCCGCGAGGTTGGCATCATCCTCAACCACGGTATCGGCTATTCGCCGGACGCCCTCATTGGCGACGACGGTCTGATCGAGATCAAAACGAAGCTGCCCAAGTTTCAGGTCGGCGTAATCCTCTCTGGCGAGGTCCCGAAAGAGCACATTGCGCAGTGTCAGGGCGGCCTGTGGGCATCTGAGCGCGAGTGGATTGACTTCATCAGCTACTGGCCAGGCATGCCGCTGTTCGTCAAGCGGATGTACCGAGACGAGGCCCTGATCCGAAAGATCAGTGAGCGAGTCGAAACCTTCTACGAAATTCTTGATGAGCGCATGAATCGCGTTTTGGGGATTGCAGCATGATGACTACCGAACTGAGCGCCATCCAGCGCAACCAGGCCGAATCGGCGCGTCTCGCCGAAGCCATGGCTGAATTCCAAAAGCGCGGCGGCGTGGTGGAAGCGCTGCCCGGCTTCGGTGCCAGCAACACCGAAGCCCTTCCTGCACGAAAGCCAGTGGCCAAGCCATACGGTCGAGACTTCCCGAGGCAGCCCCCGGCGCGCCAGATTCCCAAGTCCAAGCGCGCGGTCGCCGCCGAAGAGCGAGCCAAAGCCAAGTCGGCGATGGTTCGCAAGGTCCGCGAACTGGCCTCGACGATGACCAAGGCCGAGATCATGCGGGAGACCGGTCTGAGCGGCTACACGCTGCGCAAGATGGGTTGCGACTATGGCATCGAATTCCAGAAGTTCGACCCCACGCCGTTCCTCAAGCCGAACGCCCTGGATCGCTCTCACGACGCTGTCAATGTCGAGCGGCTGATTGCTGCGCGTGATCGGGGGCTGAGCCGCAAAGAGGCGATGGCCGATCTGAGCATGAGCAATTCGCTCATGTACCGGCTGATCGAGGATTACGGCATCAATTACCCGCTGCAGCGAGACCTCAAGAAGTGAAGCGCCTCAGCACAAAGGTCCGCCGCAACAGGCGGGCCGATCAATTTCACTTGCCGCCCAGCGGCTACACGGAGCTGATAAATGGCCCTGACCCAGAAACAGCGGGACGAAAATCTCAAGGCAACCCGGGCGAAGTTTGCGGAAAAGGAATTGCGCCACCGTGTTCGCCCGGGCATTGAGCAGGCAGTTCAGCGCATTAGAGCTCGTGCCAGAAAAATAGCAGTGAGCGAACTGCTGCAGATCGCAGTAATGAAGATGGATCTGATGGGTGATGAAGAGCTTGATGCCTTCCTCACCTATCCGCGCCACGAAATTGTGGTTAGCGAATCCGTGGCGCAGAAAATCTACGACCACGGAGTAAAAAGCATCCTAAGTAATCCAGCCCCAGATGCGAGCGACGAAATATTGAAGCCGGAGTCGTTGCCCTCTTGATTATTCGAACAAGAAGCCTGGGAATCGACTACGAGGAATAACAATAGGCTCCAACGCCGGAGTTCCGCGCTTGCCGGCACGGTTCGTATACGATCTAAGCCGGCCGCCCTCGGTAGCAGTGATCAACACTTGGTAGGAGTCTTCATCTTCCTCAGATGAGTCTTGGCGCGCAGTGATCATTCGATGAAGTTCGGCTGCTTGCAGCCCGCAGATTTCTTGTTCCTCTACACAAACCAAGCACACGAAGACGTGCCGATAGTGCTCTTCGGCGTCCTCAATGAATCCAAGCTGCTCGGTAGTGAAAGTGAATTGGTATTCGCCCGTTGATTTAGGTTCACTCCCGTACTTGAGAAAAATACAGGTGTTGTCGTTGATCAAAAAAGCGTTTGTAACCTTGTCACCCCGAATGCGCAGGGGATTGATGGCCGTGAAACGTTCATGTTCGGCGATTTGCATCAATGCGGCGCCCAGCGTCATGTGCTGCGTGCGGATCTTCATAAAACTTTCCCTGTGATGTAGCGGCCCGGTGCCGGTCATCATCTATAGCTCACCCCCAACCAATTTGCCACCAACCATGGTGATGGGTCGCTTCGTCAAAAATGCCCTACAACCATCCATTCCAACATTGCGCCAATTACACCTCCGACGCCCGCAGCTAATAAGCCGATCTCTCTCGGCATCGGAGTGGGAAAGCACACATCAACGAGCCATGCCAAGCCGAGCCCAATGCCAATGGGGAAGATAAGTGTCCAGCTCAGCTCGGGCATTTTGCTCTCTATGTTCGGTTCGTCCGTGGGACGAAACACATACCCTATTTAAACCCAAATAGCCACTATGCCGAATCCGTTACGGCGGGCGGCGCACGCCTGGAATTCGATATGAGCCAGCTCCACCGGATACTGGTAGGCGACTGCATCGACATGATGCGCACGCTGCCAGATGAAAGCGTGCATATGTGCGTGACCAGCCCGCCCTACTACGGTCTGCGTGACTATGGCGTAGATGGCCAGATCGGCCTTGAGGAAACCCCTGCCGAGTTCATCGCCCGCTTGGTCGATGTGTTCCGCGAAGTGCGCCGGGTACTGCGCGCTGACGGCACGATATGGGTGAACATGGGCGATAGCTACGCCGGTAGCTGGGGCGCGCACGGCCGGGACGACATGGGTGGTGGCGTTTCGACGATCAGCCAACGCCAAGTGATGGCGAGTCAGCGGAAATCGAAAGCAACCACCCATGCCGAGTACAAGCCGAAAGACCTAATGGGCATGCCCTGGCGTCTCGCCTTTGCGCTGCAGGACGATGGATGGTATCTGCGGCAGGACATCATCTGGCACAAGCCAAACCCGATGCCGGAGTCGACGCGCGACCGCTGCACGAAAGCTCACGAATACCTGTTCCTGCTCAGCAAGTCACGCCGGTATTACTACGATCAGGACGCCGTCAAAGAGCCGGTCGCGGCCAGCTCAGTTGTGCGACTGGCTCAGGATCTCGAGCAACAACAAGGCAGTGATCGAGTGCCTGGAAAATCCAACGGGCCGATGAAAGCAGTCCGCGCCAGACGCGACAGCTTCAAGCGGGAAGACTCGAAGCGAGAGCAGGCCATACCGGGTCAATCAGTCGGTACACATAGGCCCGACCGCCAGGAAAGCGCGTACCCGCTGGACCTGCGCAATAAAAGATCGGTTTGGACGGTGCCAACGGTCGGTTACAAGGGCGCCCACTTCGCAACCTTCCCGCCTGACCTGATCAGGCCATGCATTCTGGCCGGAGCGCCGCGCGGCGGCGTGGTGCTTGACCCGTTCGGAGGTGCCGGTACCACGTCGCTGGTTTCGATGCAGGAAGGTCGCCGGTCGATCATCTGCGAGCTGAACCCAGAGTATGCGGCACTGGCCCGAGCCCGGATCTCGGCAGCTTGGATGGATGGAGCCGCGCAGATGGATGTGTTTCACGATGCGAAAACTTATACATCACAACCACCCGTTCTGGATAAACAGATCGATCAGATGATCAATCACGCGGATCAGTTTCAGTAGAAGCTTGAGTAGCTTCAGTAAACGCTTCAGTAGTTTCATGGGGTCTCACCTGTGTTGTGGTGATACCTATTCTGTTGTCACGACACTTTTCGAAGTACACATGAAACATTCCTTTTAGTTCCAAAACTTTCCCCTCTTGACAAGCTGATTGGTCGTGACGCGACCGACAAGGATTCCCTATGTCCGCTCACCAGAAGAAACACCCCTTCGACTTCAAAACCCAGTACGGCCTTGGCTTCAATCCGCAAGACGACGAGATCGTTGTGGACTTCTTTTGCGGTGGCGGCGGTGCCGGAACAGGGCTGGAAATGGGCCTTGGGCGCACCGTCAGCGTGGCCAAGAATCACAGCCCTGCTGCGATCAGCATGCACACCGTGAATCACCCGGGTGCGAAGCACTTCACCACTGATGTGTTTGACGGCGATCCGGATACGGAATGCGGCGGCAAGGCCGTGGGCTGGTTCCACATGAGCCCGGATTGCACCCACCACAGCCAGGCCGCTGGCGGGCAGCCACGCAAGCGCGAGATCCGCAACCTGTCGTGGATCGGCTTGAAGTGGGCAGGCAAGAAGAAACCCCGCGTCATAAGCCTGGAGAACGTGAAGCAAATCCTGCAATGGGGGCCGCTGGTGGCCAAGCGCTGCAAGTCGACCGGTCGGGTCGTGAAGCTGGGCGGCGGCATTGCCGCACCTGGTGAGGTTGTGCCGGTCGATCAACAGTTTCTGGTTCCAGATCCTGCGCGGCGCGGTCAGACGTGGGCGGTGTTCGTGGCCGAGTTGGAGCGCCTGGGCTATGCCGTCGAGTGGCGCGTGATCAAAGCATGCGATTTCGGCGCGCCGACCAGTCGGGAACGCCTGTTCATGATCGCTCGTTGCGATGGTCAGCCAATCATCTGGCCAGAGCCGACCCACGCCAAGCGCCCCGCCAAAGGCCAGAAACCTTGGAAGACCGCCGCCGAGTGCATCGACCTGGGCAAAAGCATATTCGGACGCAAGAAAGACCTGGCCCCCGCCACCCTGCGCCGAGTAGCCAAGGGCATGAAGAAGTTCGTCATCGATAACCCCGCCCCGTTCATCGTTCCGATTGCGAACTGGTCGGGCGAGACGGTGCAATCGGCCAACGAGCCGCTGAGAACGGTGACGTCATATCCAAAGGGTGGCGCATTCTCAGTCGTCAGCCCGGTAATGGTGGGTGCTGGAGGGCCTGAATACTCGGGCAAACCAACATCTGTCGAGCAGCCGTTGGGCACGCTGCTCGCCCATAACCACCGTGGTGTCGCAGCGGCTAGTCTCGTGCAGCTTGGGAACGGAGATAAGCCGGGAGCCGCGCCACTTAGCGCCGACATGCATGACCCGCTCGGTACGATCATGGCCTCAGGCGGAAAGTACGCCATCGCCGCGGCGCACTTGGTGAAGTTCAGGTTTGATGATGCGGGCAAAGCGCTTGATGAGCCTCTGCCAACTATCACCAGCGGCGGCAACTACCAGCGCCCTGCAGGTGCAGCCCACGCGATGGGAGTGTCTACGGTGTTCATGGCTCAGATGAATGGCGGTTTCAACACGACGCACGCCAAGGGCGTCGACGAGCCAATGACGACGGTCACCAACACCGGAAGCCAGCAGCAAATGGTGGCCGCAAGCCTGGTGCACCTGCGCGGCAACTGCGATGCACGGGACGTGACTGATCCGCTGCACACGATCAGCGCCGGCGGCCAGCACCATGGACTGGTGACTGCGTTCATGGAGCGCCAATTCGGTGCCAGCGTGGGACAGCAGCTGGATGAGCCTGCGCCTACAGTCACGGCGGGCGGCGGCGGTAAAAGCTCAGTCGTATCGCTCAGACTCTCCCCAGAGCATGAGGAAGGTGCACTACGTGTCGCTGCCTTCCTGATCAGCTATTACGGAACCGAAAATGTAAGCGGGGCCGATGATCCGGCGCCAACGATCACCACCAAAGATCGTCTGGCGCTCGTCACCGTGATGGTTCAGGGCACGCCCTACGTGATCGTCGATATCTGTCTGCGGATGCTCAAACCGTCCGAGTTGTACAAGGCTCAAGGATTCCCCGCCGATTACGTCATCACCCATGGTGCAGACGGCAAGCCATTTACCAAAACCCAGCAGGTGCACATGTGCGGCAACAGCGTGAGCCCTCCGCCTATGGCAGCGCTCGCTCGAGCGAACGACCCGTGGCGCATATCAGCTCAACACCAGGCGGCAGCATGATCAATCTCTTCTGGCGACTGTTCGCAAAGGCACGTGGGGCTTTCTGGTCAACGGCGTGAAGGTCGCTTGGCGTGAATACACAGGGGAAAGACTGTGAGCAGCGCAGGCTAGCAGCGTCACGTAAAGCAGTCTCAGACCACTCAGTCAGATTCAGACCGGTTTATTTGAACGATCATGTACCCTTCTGTCCAAACTTGAACTAGACCATATCACTGTAACAAGGACGGTTCTGGACTGCTCAGATGGATGATATGAATTGCATAGCTCTACGCGAGGTGGCTGTGAACAACCAGAATTCGAGCGCAATAAACGAATCTATAATCGATCTGCCGCTGACTTCAGATCTCCGCTCTATCCTTGGCACGCAGAGTTTCTGCTGCATGAGCCAGGCCACAGTGCTTCGCATGCTTGGCTATGAGATTGCCGAACGCGCGGCGGATGAGCAGGCTGCAACCATCCACTGGATGCTTGTGCACTACATGAAGGACCCTGCGAACTGGCGCAGTAACGTCAAAGCAGAGTATGAAGCGGCTATCCAGAGGCTTGGTCGCCCAGGCTCGTAAGGCTGGCCTGGGCGAAGGGTCAGATCAAACCGGCTTCAGCGTGAAGAGCAGCTGTCCATGGTCTGACTTACCGACACCATTCTTGCATTTACCCATGTAACTACCGTGCACGGAAAAGATCGAGCCGCGCTCCACGCGGAGTACTACCCTGCCCGACCTTCTGACGACACCATGCTCGTCCATCTCTCCGAGGCATAGGCGATTCTGCCCATAGACCTCATAAGTGCTTATGACTTCCATTGTCCACTTGCCTCATCGGTACAAAGCTCAGTTCTAGAGTTATTACACGGATATTTGTAGCACAGCGCCAGCGCACAGAGCGCCAACGAACTGCCGAGCGGCGGACAGTTGGTCGGAATTTACTATTGCGGCTGGAACCTCCCTACCCATCCTGAACGCTGCGCATGCGCGGCAAGGACGAAGTCATGCCCGAAGAAAAGTTGATAGCCCCCGTCGAAGTCACTCGCGACGAGGACGGCTACTGGTATCACCCAGGCATCCCGGATTTCGATGAAGACCATGCCGCGTACAAAGCATGGCTTGATGCTCAGCATCTGAAGGTCGCCGGTTGGCACATGGATTCCGACCTTGAATCGCACCCCTACTGGGAAGAAGACGCAGCCAACTGCCTCGGCTGGGAGCCTGAAGCACCCACTGAGCCCGGCTGGTTTCTTATGGGCATCTTCGATACTGACGACGGCCCATACGTGCAGTGGGCGCAGCGGGTGGTCGCGCCGTGAGCTGGTACACAGAATGCTGGCAGCGCATGCATGTGACATATCTCAGGTGCAAAGCCGAGGAAATGGACGACGCTTCGATCAGCAAGGCCGTGGACGAGTCCTACCCATTCAGCTCCAGAAGCGGCCACCCGTACAAAGCGTGGCTTGATGCCCGCCGTAACTTCTTCCCGAAACACAACCTTCCGCTTCGCCGGGCCAAGCGCCCACCGCCAGATCTACTGGCGTAACCCCCTTCCCTACAGAGCCTGCCGGTGACCGGCGGGCGGAGATGTGCGCATGACAGAGGAAATTCAGCTCTATCAGGGCGATTGCTTGGAGGTAATGAAGCAGTTGCCGGACGCCAGCGTCGACATGGTGCTGGCCGACCTACCGTACGGCACGACCCAGTGTGCATGGGACGTAATTATTCCCTTCGCGCCGCTCTGGGAGCAGTACCTGCGAATCGCAAAGCCGGGCGCAGCAATCGTGCTTTGCGCGGCCCAGCCGTTCGCCTCGCTTCTAATAGCGAGCAACCCAGGCTTATTCCGGTACGAATGGATCTGGGAGAAGACTGCCGCCACAGGATTCCTTAATGCGAAAAAAGCGCCGCTGAAGGCTCATGAAAACATTCTTGTCTTCTACCGCCGTCAGCCAACGTATGTGCCGATTATGACTCCGGGAGCCACCATTAAGCGCGTGAACGCGTCGATAGCATGTCACGGAGAGAATTACGCAAAAGCAGTTTCCGTGCGCGCGCCATACGAATCAACAGAGCGATACCCGCGCAGCGTTTTGAAGTTTGCTAAAGACAACCGCTTAAAGTCGCAACATCCGACCCAGAAGCCTGTTGCCCTGATGGAGTATCTGATCAGGACCTACACCAGCGCAGGCGACTCAGTACTCGACAACACGATGGGCAGCGGCACTACGGGCGTTGCCTGCATTCAGGTTGGCCGACGATTCATCGGAATTGAGCGTGACGAAAAGATCTTCGGCACCGCATCCGAGCGGATCGCCGCAGCAATAACCCTTCGTGATACCCCGGTACCGCAAATCGAATTGTTCGGCACCGCCTAACCCCTTCCGCCGCCCAGCGCGGCCCGGAGCAGTAAGCTTCCAGCGCATCTGAGGACGCCAAGATGGCCGCAGCAGAGAAAATCAGTGAACTACCGGAACTGGACAAGCTAACCGAGAAGCAAATGGCTGAGCGCCTCGGGACAACAGTCAAGGCGCTCCAGGCACGGCGTGGTCGACACCAGATACCAACTGGTGTCTGGAACAAGATCGGCAATCAAATCATTTACAGCGTCAGGAGATATGACGAATGGCTAGAAAGTCTGTGGGTCTCCCCGCCGGGCTGGACATCCGGGGCGACACGATCCGCTTCCGCTTCAGTTGGAACGGGAGACGTTGCTCTGAGACGCTCACGTATCCCACCACGAAAGCAGGGATGCAGGCTGCCACCCGCTTTAGAGATCAAGTAGCAACCCTGATCAAGCATGGCCTGATGACCGACCAGAAATATGCAGAGTTGTTTCCAGACTCACTCATCGCTGCTGATGCAATGGTTCTGTTCGGAGAGTACGTACAGCTCTGGGTTGACGGCAGAGAGATTGAGGCGGGGGCTCGGGACAATTACGTAGGGGCTATGAACCTGTACTGGATGCCACATCTGGTACTGACCCCCGTCAGCGCTATAACCACCATGATGCTGCGTCGCATCATCGGAAAGACTGACTGGGTATCTCCTGGGGTAAAGCGCAACGCTATCACCAAGCTGAAAACGATCATGGATGACGCTGTTCGCGAGGGGCTACTTGACAGAAACCCGGCAGAACTGCTGGACATGCCAAAGCGCAATCCTCCGAATCCTGACCCGCTTACTCTCGAAGAGGCCAACAAGATAATCGACAGCCTCTACGCTGCCGATCACTGGCCCAGTCACATATATGCTGCATTCTTCTAGTTCGCGTTTTTCACCGGCATGCGCTTACAGGAGGT
>Ga0265798_10004655_pt1 | contig 18826 bp, 8 predicted proteins | sample P3T30metagenome_FD_192430 | JGI IMG/M metagenome (GOLD analysis project Ga0265798, IMG submission 192430) | Plant litter microbial communities from East Loma Ridge, Irvine, California - P3 T30 | ecosystem: Environmental > Terrestrial > Plant litter > Unclassified | place: USA: California... | reverse complement strand
ACTCCTAGCCCTCAACCCCCGCGGTCTAGTGCCTACTCTCGAAGCCCCGAATGGGAAGCCGCTGTATGAGAGTAACGTGATTTGCGAGTTCTTGGAGGACGCGTATCCCGGCCACGGGATGAGACTGTTGCCTGAGGACGCGTACGAGAGGGCGAGGTGTAGGATTTGGATGGACTTTTGTGGGAAGAGGGTTGTGCCTGCTTTCCATCGCTTTTTGCAGTGGCAGCCGTCTGCTCCTGCTGCAGGCGATGATATGAGCGGTCTAGCGACTGTGAGAGAGGAGTTCCTCAAGACTTTGAAAGAATTCGCTGCGGAGATGCTGGCTACTACCAATGACGCCGGCTCGGATGTCAGCGCCAACACCACCGGTCCATTCTTCCTCGGGGCCAACCCGAGTCTGGTCGATTTTGTCATTGCGCCTTGGATCGTGCGGCTTTGGGTCTTTGAGACTTTCAAGGAGGGCGGATTGGGGATTCCTGAGGCTGGTGAGGGAGGGGCGGATGAGGCTTTGTGGGCTAGGTTGAGGAGTTGGAAGGATGCGGTTGAGAGCAGGCCTAGTATCAGGGATACTTTGAGTGAGAATGAGCATTACCTACCGATTTATAAGCGGTATGCGGATGATACGGCTATGAGCGAGATGGCGAAGGCTAGTCGGGCAGGGAGGGGGGTGCCTTGATTCTTTTTGTCTTCCATCGAGGCCGTGGTAACTACCATTGAGGGATCACAGTCTTCACTCTCAGTCGCACTCTCAAAGCCCACTTCTAACTGACTGATCGATCTCGAGGCTTTTGGAACAGCCACCTCAGCAGGGTCCAGGCAATGGCTTCCTCACTCCCTCCAGACCAACAGACCTCTCTCGTACAGCCCACTGATAATTCCCACACCTCTCTTCCCATCCCTGACAGCCGTCGAGCCCGTAGCAAACTCATCTCCCATCCACAAGACCTTCAAGCCCTTCTCCTCGCTCCATTCTGCTACGCCTGTAGAAGTGCGGATCTTGCAAGCTTTCTCTCGCTCGTCTCCCTCACCACTGTTACACGCATCGCGACTCTTGGCGAAAGGATTCATACTAAAAGGGTGCGCATGCCCGGCGATTAGCAATTTCTTGCTGTGCGAGTCGAAGCTAAGGTTGTCCGGGAGGAAAGGGATAGACATTGTAGTTTTGAGGTAGAGTGCAGGCTTGGCACCGCCTCTACTACCGATGTCCTTGTTAGGAGCGTGGTAAATGTAAACCTCCGCCTTGGTAGTCGACGCCACAGCCAGGGTCTTGTCGTTCAGTAGAACGATACCATTCGCAAATGCCACCCGGTCGAGATGGGTCGCGGTTGATGTTGGGATGTCGAGATGGATCACATTACCGAGAGGCGGTGCGAGCCATGTCTCAAGTTTGGCTAGCCAGGGATGGTACCGAGCAAGGAAGTAGTGGTCGTTTGTGATGTATACTGACGTCTCGTCTAGCACTGCAATAGAGTTTGGGCTGTGGATTTGGGGGTGAACGATGGTCTCGAGGTGCGTTGCGGTGTCTCCGGCGGCATTCAAGCGGAAGATTTCGAGGCGGGAGCCTGCGGCGGCGTGGTTGAGGACGAAGAGGGTTCGGGTGGGGTGGTGGTATTCGATTCCGAGAGGGTGGAAGTCGGTTGTTGCGGCGGGGAAGTCGACGAAACCGATCTCTTGGGGTACGGAGTTGGGCGTGGTGTAGTCGTACATGTAGAGCTTGCCTTGTGTTTCGGGAGATGTGAAGATGCCCTAATTGGGTTGTTAGTGAAATTGCATGTTGTGGTCAAGGCTGTGAAGATGCTGTACACGATAAGCTTCGAGTTGATGGAGATGGAAATGGAATGCAGACACTGCACCATCGGACTCTATAGTCGGAGCATGCTAAGAGATTCAAGGAGGATAGACTCAGGACAATAGACTCACCATGACGGTATTCCACCTATCTCGCCCTTCATCACAGCTCAAGATTGCCAGCCCATCGAGGCCATCGGGCAGAATGACATCTTCACAGTTCCGCATTTGGTCTGCAAGCTTAAATTCGTACGAAAAGAAAGCACTATGGCTCTGAATGTTGCCAGGTGCGTTGTCTATGAGGGAGAGGACCAAGTTTACACGCTGGTACAGAAAGGGACCTAGAACGAGTACGAGTAGGACCGCCCGCGATACGTCAGTACTAGATCCGTGATGTACATTGGTAAGAGACCTACGAAGTTCGTCCCGAGAGCCATGACAGCTACTCTGCTGAATGGGAGTTGATGTAGAGAGGACGTAACAATCCTCAGCTTCTCGACGAAGCGAGTTGTGAAGCGAAGGCAAATCAGCCGCATACGGCGATACTGATTAGATAAGCGATCGCACACCTGGTTGTGCCATGGCTGTGCAATGTGCCTCAATTCGATGTATGCGATAACAGGCGGATGTTGGTTGAGCGGGTGCTGATATTCTAATCTATTGACTTGTGCTGATCATTGTTGGGAGTGTAACATTCAGGAGATCATTGATTCACCGGCCTCGGTGAATCGAAATGCTAATATCTTTACTGCTGGCCGTAAGAGTAAGAGCCCGTCCCCACGGAGAAGGGCAAATATTGAGTAGTCGATGTTTCGTCGGCCCTGTTCGAGTTTTCATGGTGGTATCTTACAGCTTGGTTTAGGTAAATCTGCTTCTCGCAGGTGGAATTTCACATCATTAAGTCTTCCCTCGCTGCTGCAATGCTCCAAGCAAAGCAGAAAATACCTTTCTGCATAATCTATCTTACAGTGCCACAGGCACAATAATAATACCATCAATTTCACGCTTATTTCTTGAAAGTCATGCTTTTACCAGCCCTCTCCTTCTGCGCTCTAGCCTGACCCTTGGGCGCATCCATACTCTTCTTGTACGGATCCTTGACCTTGCTAGCCTTGCGCTCAGCTTTGAGTTGCAGATTGGTCTTCCTGGGCGGGTTGAGAATCGAAGGCGCGGTAGTATAGTCGAACGCCTCTTCCTCTTCGGCCGGCGGAGCTTCTTGTGCAGCCTTGGCCTCCCTCTTGAGGCGTTTGCGTTCGGCTTTTTGTGCTGCGCGGTCGGATGCTGGGTCGATGGTGACTTCATCGGTTTGGGTGGCAAGGGCGTCTGGAGCGGGAGCGGGTGTGGGATCATCGAGCTTGCGCTTCTTGTTGCGGCCGAGTTGTTTGAGGATGAAAGTGTCGTCTTGTGGTTCCTCAACGGGTGCTTGTTCAGACGACGGAGGTGTTGTCTCCAATTGGGCGACTTCCGAGGCGGCGGTTTCAGAGAAGATCTCGGCTGTGAGTGGTGGCATAGGGACGCTGAGCTGGACATCAGGAACCGTCGATACGGGTCTGGTTTGTTGTGAACTGCCACCCCAGAACATGCTCTTATCGCTCCTCAGAGGCATCGATAGCATCGAACTGATTTCACTGGTGGCGGGCACGGGCTTGTTTTGATTCGCGTACTTGGCTACCCCTTCGAAGCCAGCTGCAGTCTGTTGCGCAGCCCTGTCGAGCGCTTTCTTGAAGTGAGCTGGATCGATCTTGGCGAGAAGCTCCAGCATCTCTGGGCCATTCTCGCCTTCCTTCTTTGCTTTTGCGATAGTTGCGACGAGCTCTTCCGCGCGCAGGCGAACGGTTTGCGTGGCTGGCTGTGCAACGTTGAACAGCTCTGCTCTGGTGTTCGGCATGGCGCGTGCCAGTGTGAAAATCATATGATTAGGCATCACATAATTGACACTGTCGTCCTGCTCCCGGGCAACCTCATCGCGCCACCTGTGCAAACCGCGGAACACGGAGAATTCCTGCTTGCTCAGATTTGCTGGCGTTCGCGACAACATCTTGTACCAGCCGCCATTGCCCTGACCAGTCTCGGTGTCGTAGACAGGGTGCTCATAACGCTGAAGCGCATACTCTTTCGAGCGCTGGCAAACATCGTGGACCTTGTCCTTTTCGTGATTAGGGACGGAGAAGTCTGATTTCTCGATCAACTCGTTCCGCATGTTGTCGTAAATGTACATGAGATAGTGCGTATCACTGCGCGCATAGTCGAGCAGTTCCTGGGGCAACGGTCTGATGCGCCAATCCGCGGTCTGATATTGTTTTTGCGCTTGCACACCAGTAAATTTCTGCAAGAGGAAAGCGTAGCTGCCTCCCGGGTAGCCCAGTGCGCGCGATGCGTGGTGAGTGTCGAAGAGCCCAACGACGTAAAGCCCAAGATCCCTCTGCAGCCATATCATGTCCATATGAGCGCCGTGCATGACCTTGACAATTGTCGGGTCTGCAAACACCTCATTAAGAGCTTGCAGCTTCCGCCTCCATGGCACGAGCGTATCGACAATCCAGTCGCGATCGCGGGTGCTGATCTGCATTAGGCAGACGATTCCGATGTACGAGCGTTGATCGTGGTGTTCCAAATCGATGGCGATTTCCTTTGCTTTCTTCAACTCTTGCAGCATCTCATCAAGGTCTTCCTCGGTGTCGACGAAAGTCGCAGTTGTGGATTCGAATGGATGATAGTTGGTCGGTTCGGCGTGCGTGTAAACAGTCGAAGGGTAGTTGTATTGTTCGATCTCGAGCTGGTATGGGTGAGGGAATCTGTAAGGTACGTGAGTGTCTATATGCATGGAAGATCGTCTGCGATCCTTGCGGCCCAGCAGAGAGACATGCTCCACGCCAAGCTGCGAATGGATCGCAAGGTATTCGACGTACTGTTGTTTTGAATCATCGTCGGTAGCGATGGGCGCCGTCTCAAGAGCGACGCTCGCATGAGGTTTACTCTGCAAGAGTGGCTTGAATGGCGTAGTGGTCTGGTTGGAGGGCTTGTTGTCGAAAGTGAGCTGAGGCTTCTCAATGTCTTGAGACCTCAATGCCGCGGAAATTCGCGAAGGCTTCGTGGGCTTGTTTCCGGTGGGTGTCTTTTCTTCGATTAGTATATCCAACTCATGCAGTCGACGAACGATGTTCCTTACCTGTTCTCGTGGGCTCAACCTCTTCACTGCACCGGTGAATTCGTCCAGCGCGGTATCGGCGCGCTCAAGCAGGCTGTCGACGACATCAACGACCCGAGTCCAGTTGCTTTCAACATCCTCGATGTCTCGCAGGGTCGGACGTACGTTGTCCGCATCCGCAGTCGCAGACCCGAGAAGGCGGCTCGCAAGAGAGAGAAGCCGCGCATTTTGGGCGTCTAGAGCGGTGCTGAGCGACGGATCGACTGTGCGATGAAAAGGCAAGTCCTCGGCGGCGAGCGCAGTAGCACTGCGGGTGGTGTCGACGAGGGCGGCTTGAACGGAAGACTGGAGGCGCGCAAAGTCGTCCATGACGGACTCTCGATGTTTGGTTCGGGTTGTGGGGCGGTTCCTAAGAGTGGACGCGGTTCATGTGCGCAGGTCGTGGTGGTATTATGGTTGTCGCAAAGTGAGGATGGCGCAAGTGAAAGTGAAAGTGAAAGTCTTCACATGGAGAGCTTCAAGTCGGCAATGAAGTCAGCCAGCATTTTCTGGAACGCGCCTGCGCATGGACCCTTGAGTTTAAATCGGAGCCTCACTTTCACCTTCTTGCCGCCACAGATGGCAACTCATCACATGCCATCGTTTTCTATTCATTCCGTTATCGACTGATCACAACTCATCAAGACCTCGCCAACACCTTCTGATACACTTGTCCTAATCACTCGACCTCCACAATGTCTGCTTCATTTGCACCCGAATGCAACCAGGTTAAGGAGTATGCAGGCACAAGTTGATGTCACAGCTGTACAAAGTACTAACCCATTATACGCAGACGTTATGATACGTGCTTCCTCAAATGGTACAGTGAAAGTGTGTGATCTCCACGTCTCAAGTCACCCTGAACACGGACTCATCACGACTATAGAATTCGTTCGCGGTGTCGCCAAGGAAGACGAGTGCGAGCCGTTGTTCAAGGAGTACAAGACTTGCTTGACGGTACGATTATTCAGAATGATATGAGAAGCTTGATCTCATCAATCAGATGTCGTACTGACGCCATGTACAGAAAGCATTGAAAGACAAGGGCATCGAGGACATGATTGCAGAAGCCCGTGCGGACAATAAGGACAACGACGTCGAGTTCATGAAGCCCAATTCAGGGAAATGGTAGGCTGTGTCATATTTCTTGTTATGCCTACTGCATGTTGCTGACATGTTATCAGAGACTGTCCAAAGGGAGTTTGTGCATCTTTGTGTTATGGGCGGCGAGGAGTTTTGGCGTCTGATTGAAAATCTCATCTCATCTTGTTCTGAGCATGCTACAATATCGCGGCTCCTTAAAACTAGATACCCAGGCTCAATCCTTCACATGCACCGCTGGAGAGAAAGACTACTTGTCGATGTATCAAAAAATAATGACCATCAAGGGATGATCCGCGTCTTTCGCATCTCCTCGAAAGCCAGCACGTATCCCTCGACTGGATCTCTCTCCTCCGTGAACCCGATCGACTTCCTAGCCGACGAGTCGAAATCTCTCCTGACCGGTATCCTCATGACTGCGTCGACAAAGTCAAACCCAGTCTCTTTCAGCACTCCAGCCTTCAGTCCGCTCTTGGTCTCCAATTTCTCCCATACATCCTTCTTAGCATGTACCCAGTCCTGCACACCTACCTGCCCGCCTATTCCCGTGCTTGGACCGGTACCAACGAGACCAAAATAAGCCGCCAGCCTCGGCCATAGATCTCGCCACGCAAAAGCCGGTCCATCAACAACATTGAACGCCCTCCCCACAATATTCTCCACCGGCTCCGCCAACGAAGCATAAACATGGAACCTCCCCAGGATATCCGCACTCGAATCAGTGTGTAGAGCCGTCCAAGCCTCTTCTCCATACGGGAAGCGCACTTCCGCGCCCTCGCCCTCGGCTTCGCGGTATAGACTAAAGTATATCGCGAGACCCTGGGCCATATTCATAAAATTGCCTCGTGGCACAAATCCAACAATCACATCTGGCCGGATTTCGCAGAAGGACCAAGGTTTTCCGGCGCTGGCGCGCATGAGAATGTCGTGCTGGGCGTAGTAGAAAATGTTGCTGGCGTACGGTTCGGGGATCCTGGGATGGTCTTCGCGGAGGGGCGGGTTGAAGGGGACTGAGGTGTGGAATTCGATTCCGTATGCCTGACAATCTTGGGTTAGTTGGCGATTGTTGTGGTGATTCGATGCTGGTACTCACCTTGCCGCCAGTGTTGAGCGTAACGAATCGCAGATCCGGACAACAAATCTCCACACCCCCAATCGCGTTCGTCAGCAGCTCGCTGTTGACCCTCTTCAGCTCCTCGAAATCCTGGCCATGTCCTGCGTAGGATGCGTAGTAAGCATGCGTGACTTGTTGGATACCAGGGACATGCTGCAGTTGCAGGAGAGATTTCTCGCGATCAAGCAGGTCGATACCCGAATATAGCTCAACACGCTGGTCAGCTTTCAGATGCGAATCGGCGGTTGTCAGAGGACGGTTCGTGAGGCCTATGATGCGGGCAAAAGTGCTGGGTGTTGGGTAGGTCAGGAGGGTCTTGAGGATGGCGTGTCCTGTGATTCCGGAAGCGCCAAAGACAAGGGCGGTGAGAGGGGTAGTCGTGGTAGACATTGTGAGCTTCCAGGGTCAAGTGGTTCAGTTGTGCAGAGTGAAAGATCGAGTTGCCGGACTTCGAGCTCTCTTATCTTCTCACACAAAAGCTACCAAATCACGAGCTGACCCCTCGTCAAGGCACATTTCCACTTATAGATAGAGCTTATGGAGCCTTTTCGACGCAACAACGAATAGGACCAGCGGTCGTCAATTGTCCCTGTGTTGTCATCGTGATCTCCAACCTCAGGAAGGATGATCTCCATTGATGGATGCGGGGAAAGAGGTGAAGTGGCAGCTCATCGAGATCTCCTTTCCTGGAACATGCCAAGACAGCAGCGGTGGCAAATCAGACGTACTTGAAACACTCCAAAACAACACAATTTCTTCTCAGCTTCGATTATCTCACAGTCTGGTGTCTACCTACATTTTGGTCGTGTTTTCTTCAGTGTATTGTGTGTACGGCAGCTGTCACCGTGCGTGGCCTCTTGGAATCGACAAAATGTTTTCAACGTACTCAGTGAAAGTAAAATACAAGACGACACGACACCCCGTGTGTTATCGCCTCTGTCGAAGCCTCATGCATACTGCAGGTAAGGCGCAGTACTCGCTTGCGCACCCGATGATATGAAGGTCGACGCCGCTCGCCAAGGGTCGCAATTGTCCAAGGTCCAAGGCTGCCGTATCTTCAGCCTCGACACTCTATATTCACCTTGCGATGTTGTCACGATACGTGCACATTAACCTCGGGGAGACTGACAGGTGTGACATCAAGTAGTCCCAGCAATTTCTCCAGCGTGCAGAAGGTTGGCACGCTTACTAACCTGCGACCTCAAGGCCTCCTGTTGGGGACCTGGCGCTCGTTTCACACGGTCATCACTACCAGGGCGTGCATGTCAGTAGCGACCGAGTACATCTCGGAGACGTCTACCAATATGAGCCGTCTTCCGAAGAGCGAGCCCTTGATGCAACTCTCGATAGCCTTAGCTATCCCGAGATGTACGATTAGGTTGAATGAGTGTTCAAGAAGAGGTTGCTGACAACGAAATCGTCTGATTACACCCAAACGCCTTCGCTATGCAAAAACCAAACACCAGGCGGTAGAAACCCACCTAATCAAATCCCAGCGATCGCCGCCTCAACCACACCCCCCAACATCCTGAGAGAATAGAACTTCGCCACGCCCTCGAAATTCCTCAGCGTCTTGACCAGATCCTCTTTCTTGACAGTCATGACCCACTCGCCAGCACACCCGCAGTGATCCATGAATTCGTTCGAACGAATCCTCGCACACTTCGCACACTTCAGATCCTGTGTCATCCACTGCACAGCCATCTTCTGCACCTCCCCGAGCAACTTCTCCTCCACGGTCAGCCGATCGAAAACAGCGCCGCAGTTCTCGCACACCGGCGCGAGGACCCGCTGCTTATCGTTGTCGCCGTCGAGTATAGGGACTAGATCGCTGTCACGGCACAGGTCGATGTCGCGCGGCACGCAGCAGTCGGGACAGCTGAACTGTTTGAGCGAGAGTGTGGAGCTGGGGTTGGAGAAGGCGCCTTCGGCGCTGAATTCGCGAATCTCAAACATTTTCAGCAGGTCCTTGCGCAAGAGGCGGGCTTCCAGGGTGATGGTTTTATCGAGGCTGAGAACTTGCATGATGCTTTTCACCAGCTCGAGGACTGGATTAGACATCTTGACATGGGAGCCCGGGAGGATGGGAAAGGCCCAGTCTTGCGCGAGCTCATCATGCATTGACTCGTTGCGTTGACGGCGAATGAGGGCAGCGATTTCTTTCTTGAGTGGCTTGGAGAAGGTCTTCTCCAGCGCTGTACCAGGGACTGTCTGGTCTTCTTTCTCGGAATTGAAGACCGATGCGTGGATGGGTAACTGTGTCGGTCGGGGAGCCCCGTTGGTCAAGCCGCCTGTGTGCTTGCGTTGATGCATGAGATCGACGTAGTCTACGACGCGATCGTTGAAAGCTGGCTGGAGAATAGGCGGCAGGAAAGTCGCCATCTGCCAGTGCATTATCATCTCAAGCTGTTGGTTCTCGGCTTCGACAACCTGTGCACAGCCCTTGCCGCCGTAATTGAACTCATCGTACCACGCGAGGTAGTCCCAGTATTCCGTAATGTCGAGATCCAGGAAGTGGAAAGCGGGCTTGGTGCGGATCGTCTTCAGAATGTACTGACTGTATGCGTACGCATTGCCGACCTCAGCCTTGGATGTCTGCAGCAGCAGTCGTCCGGCGTTGGCAAAAACGATGTGCGAGCCGACTCTTCTGAATTCGCCCATCAACTGCTGGAAAGCTTTTCGCGACATCATCTGCACGTAGTAGTGCAGATTGCGGTCGTACAGATGAGAGCTCGGGCTTTCCACCCAGCGGACAAGATGTTGGACGAGGATGTCAGCCATCTTGTTGCCTTTGTCGACGCAAGCTTCCTGCCACCATGTGCGTACCATCTCACGGAGAGCACTGATGCCGGCGGTGGCAAAAGCGTTCTCGGTCTGGAAGTTGTGCGACGATTCGTCAAGAGCGTCTTCTTGCGCACCAGCACCCGACACTCCGATGGGATCGGCACCCTCGGACTCGTTGAGCACAGCAGCACACAAGATCGTGTTGATAGCCAAGTTCTTGACGGACAAGTCGATGCAGACCGAAGAGTAGGTTCCTGGGTTGTTCACTGCAGGCATCTCGACGACTTCCATGCCACCCAGCACATCGTCTTTCTCGTAACCAGCATGATCCGGCCTGGCATTCTCGGACCACCAAAGAACGACTCGCTCCTTGCGCAGACGCCTGGCATATGCAATGTCGATCAAGAAACGCGGATCGTCGCGCTCCAAGTTGCAGAGTGGCACGTTGCCGTATCGGGAGAACGCAACAAGCTGCTCTACGACCGCGCCTAGCTCCAGGTAGTGATTCACCAACCGCTTAGCCACATACGACTGCCAGCCAAGAGGAGGAAGCTGTCGATCGGTCTCTTCTGAGCGAAGGTGAAGCATGGGCATGCTTTGCAGTTGTGGCATATCCTGTACCAGCATCTGAGCGGTCGGAGACTGCACGACCAGCATAATCGGTCGAGTCTCTTCCTTCTGCAGCTTCTTGATGGCATCAGCTAGCTCTTGATGGGCTCTGCGTTGAGTGGTGACTTGAACAGTCTTGAAGTGCAAGGTCTCTTGGTAATCAATGGTGGTCTGCCACGGTCTGCCTTCTGCTTCATCAAGTCGAGCCTGCTGCAAGGTCTTCCCGAGCGACTCTTCGTACATCCGGTCGACATTGGGCATGCCTTGCTCGCCCCTGGCGCGATTGTGAACGATGATTTGAGCTTCTGCCTGTGTTGAAGAAATTAGTGCGTAGATCTGGCGCTCGCCAGCGCTGATGTGATATAGCGCAAGGTAGCTCATGTTGGCGTTCCTCATATAGGGCTTCTTGGGAGGCACTGTGCGAAGAGAGGAGAGGTCGAACCCCTGCTCCAAACCTCTGCCGAGAACACCACGCTGAGACTCGTCGAAAGTGCAAGAGCATCCTAGGTCAAGCATCGCGCGAAGGTTGAGCGGTACTTGAGTCTCGTACACGCCTTCGACACTGGGGTGTTGAAACAGCATAGCCAGCTTCTCGCTCTCCTGTACGTAGATCTGCTCGCTCATACTCAGCTTGAAGAGGTGCTTTGAAGGATGTCCGTTCGGGAGGGTCCAGTTGGTGACCTTCTCAGCTTCAACGCCATCGACTGAGACGTCAGGCATGTCATCCTCTTTCAAGTTGAGGAAGACCTGTCGGGGGACGACGATCTTCAGCTGATGCACCTTCTGATCAATAAGCACGAAAGCCCGGACTTCACCTGGGGTCTCGGTCTCCCGCAGCTGCAGAACCTGCCAGTCGGCAGTGTAAACCAGCTCGGCTTGCTGACGGAAGAGAGTTCCAATGGCATCAGTAGCATCCTGTCGCTTCTCGCCAAACAACTGTCTGCGACGTTTGCGAGCCTCTTTCTGGATCTTCCACTTCTGCTTTTGATACTTGAGCCAGCCTTTGTAGTCTGTGTGGATGTTGGGCATGACAGCTGGCAGAGCATCGTAAGGGTTGATAGAAACGGTCTCGGTCTCTCTCTCCTTCCGCTTCTGTTTACCCGAGTTCTTGGCGGTCAAGGCAGGTCTGATCTTGGACATGGTGGTCGTACCAAAGTCTTCGAGATCCGCGCCCGCTCTGGGATTGATGGTGTTGGCATCAAGCTCCTCCAACGGCTTCTTCGCAAACAGATCGGTCATCTTCTTCTGCTTAAAAACATCCTCTTTGATCCGAATCCTTCGGTTCAGCCAGTCGGGGTGTGGTACACGTGGCACGGGGTTGCTGACTTTCTGCAGAGCGGCAGGGATGGTAATGAGCTTCTGGATCTGCGAGCTCAAGCGCTCGAGATAGTAGTTCCAGTCGATGACATTCCTGGGATCCATGTCGCCAGGATCCTCCCTCAGCCATTTGCGAAGGTAGTGACGCTTGACAGATTCCTCGGCAGAAAAGATAGCGACAGGGATAGCGCGATCGGTAACAGGGGAGTTGCGAGGGCGTGATGCTACAATGTACTTGCAATTCAAGCCCTTGTCTTTGATGATCTGGTCTCCTAAGAACTCCGCCAGACGCTTGGCTGTGGTGATGGCGGTGGACTTTTGTGATCCGTACTCCTCAAGGGTTTTGCTCATGCTCTTATTCTCGCAAATAAGTTCGATCAGCTCCTCGTCAACCAAGGTCGAGCCACGGCTATATAGAACGTCGAGCCACTTGTTGGCGACCTTCGCAACCGCACCGTACACCTCTGCCAGAGTAGTGCCGTCCAAGAAGAATTTGAAGATTTGTTGCTGGAAGATCTTGATCAATTTCAATTCACCACGCCGCTTGATCTCGAAACCCTTCAGCTCGGCGAGCGTGCCATCATCGTTGAAAACAGCATAGCGCTTCTTCAAATTCTTGTCTTCTTCCTTCGACGTAGGCAGGATCATAGCTTTGTAAGGCCCGTCGACTTCGAAGAAGATCGTGTTATCGCTATGAGTCTCATACTTGAAGGTGGCTGGATCCACAAGCTCCTGGTACTGATGGTTTGTGAAGTTCCTGTGCACTAGATGGTTCAACATGACACAAGGATAAGCGACCGTCAGCTTTTTGCCGTTCTTCAATTTGAAGTTGAAGTTTTCTGGGAACGTGGCAGGCAAAATACACCAGATACCGTCGGTATCGAGCTCCAACGGTCGGCCGATGCGCTCGACGATCTGACGTGCCATTTGAATGATGTGGGCTCCTGTCAGACAAGTTACACCAGCCATCTCGAGCGAGTACCATCTCGAACCCTTTCGCATGACATAGCCGTAGAATGAGTTGAGAATAACCTTGTGGGCCAGCTGAAGAGAGTCGAAGAGTACGATCATCTTCCGTGCCTCTTCAACTTCTGCCGAGCTCGCACCGCTCTTCTCCAGGTCAGTGGTCTTGTTCTTCCAGACTTTCTGCTTTCCTTTGTAATCGTAGCGACGATCACGGAAGTCCTTCACAGTGTCGATGTAGAATGGGTTTTCTCTCTGACAAATAATAGCCTCTCGCTCGATGGTCTTCTGGTCGTGAATCTTATGGTAGATCTTTTTACTGTAATCGGTGAGGCGCTTCTTGACGTGGCCAGTCTGCTCGTCCAAAGTCAAGTCGTGAAACACGCGCGAAAGGCCGCCAGGATACTTCGCAGGGAATTTCTCGTTCTCCAGCGCGTGCCGAATCATGTTGTATTCGTCGCGCTTTGCTGGCAAGAACTCACCACGCCATGCCCAAGGCATCCTCCTGTCGCAGGTCTTGCCAGGTCTGTTGAAATCACAGGCGGCGCACACTGATTCATCGATCATGCTGTCGGGCTGCAGCCGATTTGTTGTCATGATATTTGGGTACATAGACGCGACATCTAGATGGTAGATCGAAGGTCGTTCGCTGCGGTTGGGGGTCTCCTTCAGCTGCTGCAGCTTTTCAGCAATTTGGGCTTTGACCTCTTCGTAGTTCTCGATGTCGTCCAGTGATTTCTTCTCTTCGACGGTGATGCTGAATTTCAGCGCACCATCTAGGTCGTTCAGCAATTCGTCGATAGCGGTGGGATCCACTGCAAAGTTGCAGGGAATGTCGCTTCGGAAGACACCAGCTTCGATACTCTCAACATGGCCACCGACGTACGTCTCCGACTCCAGCAGGTGACCTTCCCAGAAAGCTTCCCTGGGCTGTATGTACTTGTTTGGCAGAATGATCTCTTTCTGATAGGCCTGGACCATCAAAAGAGTCTCACAAAGAGTTCCCGTGCCCTTTCGCAATACATCATCCGGACCGAAAGGAATGATGGTGCAGAGCGAGAAAATGAATGGATGGACGTATTTCATGTAGAGGTAGTAGGTCGCCACGGCATCGGAGACCGAATACTCTGCGAGAACCTGTGGTCTTTCAATGGCATAAGGTGTCATCAGTTCGGGATCCAGCTCATCAGGGTCATAACCAAGCTTCGCGACTGTCACTGCTTTCAGACCTCTTGAACCTTGAGGCAGGTAACTGTCTCGTGTGACCCAGGCAAATGCGTCCATGTGAGCACAGTGTGTCGATTGATAGATGTCGTCGCTGTTCTTCCGGAATCCAATTTCGGCATACATGTCGATGCCATGCACGCTCGCTCGGGCTTCTACGAAAGGCCAATCGAAGAAGTCACCGTTGTATGTTGAGATGATTGTTGGTTTAGCCTCCTTGATGAACGAGAAGAACCGCTCAATCACCGCTTCTTCATTCGCTTCGTTGTAAATGACAAAAGGGCCCTCGAATTCCGGCTTGGGTGTGTAGTCGAAATCCTGAATGTCTTCACTGACGATTTCTCGATTTGTGATGAGGAAACCCTGCCCGTCTACCATGAAGGAAATCATCATGACCTGATCGAATGAAGCATCGGGGAATTTGAGAGGCAATTTGGTGGTCTCAATGTCGAAAGCCAGCACGACAGGGTCCGCACGCTGTAGTCGCTCCTCAATACATGTGAGAGATATGCGACTGTTCTTCGACTCGACGCTGTACCACTTTCCAATCCGGATATCCAGGTCGATCGCGACTCGTACGTGGTAGGGCACGTCGTATTCTCGGATGTCCACAATGAAGTCGCTCGCATCAGCCAGTGACGCGGGCTTGCGACCCATCTCTGCATCCTCGTCGAACAAATCAAATCCGGCATTGGCGCTCGCGACTTCTGCATACATGTCCATTGCGCTGACTTTGCTCTTGTTCTTCTCGGCGATTGGGGCGATCACTCGCCGTACTGAGAGCAGATCGGTAACGTTCATGAAGCTGAGTTTGAGGAACTGCCGCCGATATCCAAGCAAATGGTTCGGCATCTTGAGATCCTCCTTTTCCAACCGATCCACCGTCTTGACCAAGCCTTCGCAGTTCCTCCTCACCCATTCTTCAACCTCCGCCTCTTTGCCCTTTTTGACGGCGATCATGAAGTAAGGTAGATACTCCACGCTCGCCTTGAACGTGCTTCCGTCGTCATCGATGAAGTAGTAGTCGACCGCCGCGCGACCGCCAGGCACTTTTGAATCCTCCAAGGTTGTGCTATGCATGTTCACGAGCCATCCTGTGCGCTTCTTTCCCGCCTCGAATCGCTCGAAGCCTTGATTCTGGTCGATCTTGTGAGCAAGCCTTGTCGCTTCCAATCGCTCATTTTGTGCTGTTGCTTCTGTGGAGCGCAGTGAACCAGAGTCTATCGTCTTCGTCTTCCGGCCTCCAGAGTGTAGTGTGCTTGTTTTGCTGAAGCGGCTTTTGCCCTCGTTCCTCTTGACAGGCATTGTGTGATGTTTGCTGGTCGTTTTTCGACCGTGTTGTTTTCGTGTGATTCTTAATAGAGCATTCCGCGTGTCAAGTGCTGTTCAAAAGAAAAGGAAATGCGATTGGGGTATCATGTAAACATTGCTGGTGTGAGCGAACGAAGAGGGGTGGGACTAGAACTTAAGAGCAGACGCGGAAGAGCGCGTTGATACACGCGCAAGACGCGAGCGACTACTAAATTGGATTTGGATCGGCGGCGGAAGCAACCGTTCGCCGACAGAAAGTCTAGGTCGACATGATATCAGCGACTCGAGATGGAATCAAGCGTCACCACCAAGAAGAAGGACTCCCACAACCACAAACATGGCCGACGACACGCGAAATTCAGCAATCAAGGAGGATCTCAGCCGTGAGGCCTTGACCGTCGACCCTACTCAAAAGGCGTTCACCGGCGCACAATGGCAGGATGGGAAGGCACAGGGCTACCAACCCCCACAGAACGCCAACATGATGCCTGGCGGTACTGAGAACACTGCGGGTGGTCAGACAAGAGAGATCGGCGTGGGAGATGCTCTTGAGTCGATCAAGTTGGAAGAGTTCACAGAGATTCACAAGAAGCCTTGCGTACGAGATGCGCTCATGACTGGCATCGGGTCTGGCTTTGGTATTGGAGGTGTTAGAGCGCTGCTTGGTGGTATGTCACGTTGCCTGAGAAAAGTTGCGGACATTTTTTAACATTTTACTACAGCTAGAGTATGGACCGCTTGCAATTGGGCTGTCGGCGCATGGGTATTTGGCTCGGTAGGAATGTACCAGTACTGCCAGTACAAACGTCAGATGGAGAAAGATGGCATGACAAGAGCAATGGAGATTTTGAGCAAGAAGGATATGGAGAAGAAGGCACGAGAGGCAAGAAGAGAGAAGATTCGCGAAGAAAGACGGAAGAACAAAGATCAGGAGCAAGATGCGCAGATCGCAGCTCTTGCGGAGGCAAAGCAGAATAAAGATGGCAAGTCTTGGTGGAAGGTGTGGTAGTTGGTCCAGGACGGAGGACGGAAGATCAATACATTAAACCTACGTGATATAGTGTAAGATACCGCACGCGAATGTACTATTGATCAAGAGCGCTGCGATGTCAATACACGTACACTCGTACTAACAATGTAGAAGTGAAATATACACAACACAACGTTCTTAGTCTTCGAAGGTTTCGCAATGTATTTCAAGTCCTTTCTATCCACATGTCAATCCAGTCAAACCCACCTGCATACCACACGAGCCTTCGTCATAATCGTCATCGACGTCCTCACAGCGCCACCAGCGCCTACGCTCAACACTTCAAGAATATCATCCGCTCATAACAACATTATCTCCAGGCATGGCTATAGTCTAAGCCTTGACAAGGAGAGAAGTACCAGTCATCTCCTTGGGCTGGTCGAGACCCATGACCGCAAGGACTGTAGGAGCAACGTCACCAAGTACACCGTCGGTCTTCTTGAGGGAGAAGCCCTTGGGAGCGTTGGCCATGACGAAGGGGACCTTGTTCAGGGTGTGCGAAGTCTTCGGGGTCTTTGCCTCGTTCAGCATCTCTTCAGCGTTACTGCAAGTGTGTTAGTCAAGAGTTTAATGTCAAAGAAACTCGCTATTCTTACCCGTGGTCGGAGGTAACGAAGAGTGTGTATCCGTTGGCCTTGCAAGCCTCGTAAACCTTGCCAATAGCTTTGTCGGTCTCAGACACGGCCTCGACAGCCGCCTCGTACACACCAGTGTGGCCAACCATGTCAGGCGGGGCAAAGTTGTTCATGACGAACTCGTACTTGCCCTCGGCAATACGCTCAGCCATCTTCTCGGCGACAGCCATGGCGGACATCTTGGGCTCCTTGTCGTAGGTGGCGACCTTGGGCGAAGGGATCATATCGCGGTCCTCGCCGTCGTACTGCACTTCCTGGCCACCATTGAAGAAAAAGGTGACGTGAGCGTACTTCTCGGTCTCGGCAATGTGAGACTGCTTGATGCCCTTCTGAGAGAGCCAGTCGGCAAGCACGTTGTCCATGACCTGCGGCGCAAAGGCGACAGGGAAGGTGAAGTCGGTCTTGTAGCGGGTCATGGTGGTGATGTCAATGTTCTGGGGGTAAGGGAAGTCCGGCTTGGGGCTGCGGTCCTGATCACCAAGAAGCTGGGTAATCTCGCGGACGCGGTCGGAGCGGTAGTTGAAGAAGAAGACGGTGTCGTTGTCCTGGATGCGGGCCTCCTTGCCGTTGACGATGATGGGCTTGATGAACTCGTCGGTCTCGCCAGCCTCGTAGCGCTGGGCAAAGGTTGCGACAGGGTCGCTCGACTCCTCACCCTCGCCGGTGACGAGACCCTTCATGCCAATCTCGACGCGGTCCCAGCGCTTGTCGCGGTCCATGATGTAGTAACGGCCGACAATCGTCGCGACCTTGCCAAGACCAATCTCCTCGGTGAAGGCCAGCAGATTTTCGAGGTGGCCCTTGCCACTCTTGGGGTCGCAGTCGCGGCCATCACCGAAGAAGTGAATGTAAACCTCGGGCACACCAATCTCCTTGGCGACCTTAAGCAGCGACTTGAGGTGGTTGATGTGCGAGTGCACACCGCCGTCCGAGACCAGACCGCAAAGGTGCAGTCTGCCGTTGCCCTCCTGGGCCCGCTTGAAGCTCCTGACCACGTTCTCGACCTTGTTCATCTCGCCATCCTTGATGGTCTTGTCAATGCGGACGACGTCCTGCCATACAATCCTGCCAGCACCAATGTTTAAGTGGCCGACCTCGGAGTTGCCCATGAGGCCTTCGGGGAGGCCGACGGCGAGGGAAGAGGCATCAATCTCCGTGTAGCCCTCGGCGTATTTGCTGCCATCCTTGGCGAACTCGTCCATCCAAGGAGTCTCGGCGTTGAGGATAGCATTGCCCTCAGGAGCGCTGGTGGCAGAGCCAACTCCCCATCCGTCGATGCAGATAAGAGCGACCTTTTGGTTAACCATTTTGAAGAGGCTAGAGAGGGTTGGTGTTAGTCAAGGATAATGATCAGGAGAGGGTAGAGAGAGCACTCACTCTGTAGATGTTCGTACTAGATCACTGACAACGAAGCAGTGAGTAGTTGATATCAGTCGCGGGGTATTGACTTCACTCTGGGAAAATGTTGAACTCGGACATCTTGAAACCCCACGTGCACCGTGCGGCCCAGCGCGTCACCTTTGTCCGCCGAGCCGCAAGTGAAAGTGAAAGTAACAACTGCGGCTCTGCTATCCATCCATTGGCCTGGATTGATTGATGTAAGTGGTCACTTTCCTGTGCCTTCAAACAAAAGAGCACAACCCGAGAACTTGCCTGCTCGCCCGCGACAACTATTCAAGCCGTACGACACGCGCCTTCCACCACAACTGTATCGCTTCGCATCGCCACTGCTATCAGCTATCACAACATGGCACTCACTCTAT
>Ga0265798_10004654_pt1 | contig 18827 bp, 26 predicted proteins | sample P3T30metagenome_FD_192430 | JGI IMG/M metagenome (GOLD analysis project Ga0265798, IMG submission 192430) | Plant litter microbial communities from East Loma Ridge, Irvine, California - P3 T30 | ecosystem: Environmental > Terrestrial > Plant litter > Unclassified | place: USA: California... | reverse complement strand
AAACCTATCTAATTAATGATAGATGTATAGTTGAGAGAAGAGAAAGGGGGGTTCCCGACAATGATGCTCACTATATTAGTTACAAGTCGCCGCATGCTTCCCTTTACCCTTACCCACCCGGATCTCATCACCATCGTCATCGCCAGGCACGCCACGTCCGGTACACTTTGTGGGACCCCGCGTGTCGCGCGCCTATTGTCAAGTCGGGAATAAGAGATAAGACCAAGCAATTAAGCAAGATTAGTATCGTCTTCTCGAGTACATCTCGACACGGACGATGTCAAAGAGAACAAATGAAGACGAGTACGAGCTCCGGCCCACGTCTCATCATAATGGGGACAGTCAAGATGCCGAACCTCTGTTACCGCGATATACAGCCGAACCAGGATCGAGCTCAATAAAGCTAGTTGACAAGAATGAAGACCGTAATCGACGCGAAGCCAAACGGAAATCAAGAAGGACAGTACACTGTATCGGCGTTACCCTACTCGTTGTGCTCCTCTGCTTTGGACTTGCTGGGTGTTATTTCGGAAAGAGGGGATTGAGGACTGTAAGGAATTGGCATAAATGGGAGCAAGTGCCGCCTGAATGGAGGGAATGGTTGAACTCGGTCGTTCCGCCAGATAGGCAGCATGCGGATAATTCCGCTTTCCCTACCAAGTGAGTCCGCCTGGGTGGCTGGGGGATGAAAGGTGACTGACGATTAGTATCGGGTACGCAGGACCTACACCTACTGGATCAGAGTAAGTGATGCTCGACGCAATTGCCACAACTAATCCCAGGGCGGCACTCCTAGCGACAGCACCAGCAGCACCAATGTATACTGGTATATCACCCCTAATTCAACCCAAAATCAAGCACGGATCCGATTTCAACATAATGCAATCCTGGGGAAACTTGTCTCCGTACGCATCAGTCGAATCGCACGGATTACCAGAATCGAATGGACTAATACCTGAGAAATGCGAATTGGAGGAATTACATTGGTTACAAAGACATGGAGCTAGGTATCCTACGAGTTATCCTGGTGGACCTGCTGCTTTTGCTGCTAAACTGGCTGATACTGCTGGGTGGACAACGAAAGATGGGCTGGAGTTTATGAATGATTGGAAATATAAACTTGGCTCGGAATTGTTGACACCATTTGGGAGAAGTCAGCTTTGTAAGTCCATAACATGCCTCGAGTATAAAGCTGATAGGTAGTCAACCTCGGTGTGGCTGCTAGGGTGAAATACGGTTTCTTACTCGACAAGTTCGACGGGGAATTACCAGTCTTCCGGACAGAAACCCAAGATAGGATGTTGAAATCGGCACAGAACTTTGCAGCAGGTAAGTTCCCTTGTCATGTGGAGCTGATGGCAGGTTTCTTCGGTATCCCAGCAGAAGACCAATACAATCTCGAAGTAATGATTGAAGCACCAGGATTCAACTGTACCCTAGCCCCTTGGAATTCTGTATGTCCACTATCATTGGTGGTCGCTAATGATAGTGTCAGAAAGAAGGGACTGTTACGCACTGGGGAGAGAAGATTAGGGAATGGGAGGGGATATATTTGAAAGATGCTAGAGATCGGCTGCAGAAGCAAATGGACGGTTACGAGTTGAGTATAAGGGATGTGGCTAATATGGTATGTCCCTACACTTTATCGGATTCGACAGCTGATGATCAGATGGAACTCTGTCCATATGAAGTAAGCTACCATTTCCTCTAATCTGGATATAATGAGCTGATAGATAGACGGTCGCACTTGGATATTCCAGCTTCTGTAATATATTCACTAAAAAGGAGTGGAAGGGATATCAATACAGGTGGGATCTATATTGGTATTACTCCGCTTCATTCGGATATCCACTCGCAAGAGCTCAGGGAATTGGATATGTTCAAGAACTCCTCTCCAGGTTGACGCATAGTAAGTCACCCATCACTCATAGGGTCAGAGGACTGATGATAGCTCGTATAACTGAATTTGATTCCACTACAAATTCGAGTTTCCACGATGATGTTCATTTCCCTTTGAGGCATCCTCTGTAAGCTATCATGTTCGCGTCCGAACCTAGCTAATATGTTAGATACGTCGACTTTACACATGATACGATGTTTGCTCTTCGTAAGCTCCCTCAAAATCTCGATAATCTCGGTTATGTTCGAACAGGCAAGCTGACATGCAGTTCTACCAACGTTGAACTTGACGTCATTCAACGAAGGCGGTGAACTCCCTTCCGACAGGATGCCAAAACACCGATCATTCGTTTCTTCCAAGTACGCCTTCTTCTCTCACTGCACTTATACAGGACGAGAGCTGACTCACAGAATCTGTCCATTCGCAACCAACCTTCAATTCCAAGTAATGAAATGTTCCGACAAAAGATATATCCGTCTAATACTCAATGATGCGGTAGTACCCCTGACAGGATTGAATGGATGTGGGGAGGATGAAGATGGATTATGTGCTTTGGATACATTTGTGGAGGCACTGGGGGAACTTGTGGCGGAAACGAACTTTGGGGAGGTTTGTGGATAGATGTTGTTCTTCGTGATGTACGTTTTCGTCATTTTTCTGCTACATTCTCATATTTGGTTATACTACAGCTCTCTCTTGACTAACGACAAACTACTAATGACTGATATCATAAACATGTTGAATGTGTACAGTACAATCGCAACCATAATCACTCATTGACACTCAAATCCTCCAAACCCTCTGAAAGCTCGGTCCCCATCACCTCGTCGTCCGCCCCGGTTCCTGATGGAGAACTTTGACCCTCGACACTCATTACACTATCCCCGTCTCCTACAGACCTCTGGTCGCCTGATTTCGACTTTTCTCCGGCACGCCTTATACGAGTGGTTTTGCCGGTATGTCCATTTGTCGGTTGTCGAGATGCCGGGTGTTGGTAACTTTTCGAAATGCCAGAGCTTACGCTTCTGCCTCGACGTGATCGTTGTGACCGCTTGTCTCGGATCGATGAGGGGCTTGGGAGCTTCAGAACCATATCCTTGGAATCATCCGCTCGACCATCGGGAAACAATAGCGAATACAACACCTCCTTATTCTTCTGCTGTCGGCTCCTGCTCTTAGACTCCTCCGACTCGGATTTTCCGTCTTCAAGCTCTCCGGACGGAGCGGTGGGCTGCGACGCGCAACTCAAATCATCAAGAGTGCCACCATATCGTCGGCAAGAGTCGAGATCCCCGATTGTAGTGTTGTCATCGGTATGGATGGGCCGAAGATCACCCGAGAAGGGCTGAGTGAACGATGAGCTGCCAGGAACTGGATGGTCGATGCTGGTACCAGAAAGTGGATATTGCTTATACTGGAAATGATCGCTGTTCTGGCTCGGGGTTCTTGGCTCATGTGGAGAGCTCATGGTTATGTGATGTTGTGATCCCGGATGCCGTTTGGACGTAAGTGGGATTGATGTGGTTGCCTCAATAGGGGAATAAGTAAAGTGGGAGAGTGGGAAGAGGAGAAGAAGTGGAGCAAACCCCACGGAGGGTGTTGTTCTGGGCTAGCGGACGTCCGATGATGCTCCTTTGTACATATCCTGGGTGGAGCTGAGCTGAAAGGTGCCCACTGACGAGTCCGTTTTGGAAAGCATCCTCCTTTCATGCCTGGTGGGGGATCAGCAGCGAAGACAGTTGGCCCTTTCAAATGATTACGTGTATAGGATGATAAGTGAACCCTTTACAACTATGATGGGAATATCTCTGACCTTTATGCTACCGATATCGCAGCAATTCTGGGGGAGATGATGGCGGACACGAATATGGGGAAAATTCGTAGGTAGACGTTGTTTTCTGATGTACGTTCCCAATTCTTGGCTCACTTGGGGACTGATTCTATCTACATCTCTCGATTACTCTACATACATGTATACTACGTACACCTCACATACCCTGACCTCCCGACTGATTCCGTAACCTCGGCCGGCGCTACTTCACAGTACATAGAACTACTCCTCTCGATCACCCATTGTCATCTGTTCAAACCCACCCTGAAGTTCTTCGGCCGTTTGCCCACCCCCGATGCTCGCCCCATCATTCTGACTTTCTGATAATGCCCTTGGACTTCTCACACCCGCCCTTGCCCTAGTCTGTCCTCCAAGAGTGTTCAAGTCCGTCTGCCCAATTCTTCTGGCCAGTGATGAACGAGATGGGGCAGGTTTTGTTTTTGATACCCCGGAGGATTGTGTAGTCATCGATTGACTTGAGCGACGGCGCGGATTTCTTCGAAATACCGGTACGTCGTCGTGTCTCTCATCATGACGATCCGAAAGAGCGTGCCAGGGCACCTTTCCCTCAGCCCTCCTCTTTTCATCGTATTCCTCCATCACCTCCGGCATGGTTACCTCAATATCAGCCGCGGTCATGAGGACGTTGTCTTGGGAATATCCAGAGCTCGGTGCGGACTGGGGAGCGCAACTTGGTCTAAGACGAAGCTCATGCTGGCGAGTGGTTGTGGCGGCAAATGAAGGCGTCGGGAGCCGAAGCCCGCCTTGAAACGGATGATGTCGACCGGCAGGAAAGGTGCCGGGTCGCGAAGTACCATTCAATTGATGGCTTTGGCCGTCATCAGTCGGGGTAGTAGGTTCTGGAGAGTTGAACATTTGGAGGATTGGATACTGATCAGTCTGGTAATTGGGTGAAATAAGGGAAGAGAGTAGGAAAGTGATAAAGAGGGGATTCGAGGCAAGACTCTCTTTATATCGAAGGCTGTCCGAGATCGATCCTTTGAGGCGTAACAGAGTGGAGCTCGGGATGAAAGGTGAGTTCAAGAGAGTCATGTCTGCGGGCCTTCTCTTTGAGAGTGTCCTACCATGGGGGGGAACTATGCCAAATGTCACTTTTGGGCAAGTCGGTGAACGTCTAAGCTAGGCTGTCGGGATCAGGCAAGTACTGGCTTCATAAGGATCGTGGTCTGTGTACGTGTGTATAAGATGGATTCAAGGGAAGTGGAAGATAGTATAAGATAAACGAAAGTTGTGGTACAATGTAGAAATCTCATGTCCGGGTTATCCTCGTTTTCGGGAATACCGAGATACGCCTTTCAAACTCATTTTTCGGAATTTGCTGTGCAATTCATCGTTGTCTTCGTCAGAGCCCTCTCGTCTCCCTCTCTTTCTTGGGCCCCTCTCACTGGCCGCCTCCTCGAACGACGTCGCTCCGTCGATGCTCCCTCCCCTCGGACCAGTGTACAATATGAGACTCCTCTCATGAGCCGAAGAAGCGGTGCCTCCAGTGGCTCGGGAATGAGGTCGGAATGAAGTTAGGTTGGGGTTGGTAGGAGTGGGAGGGTATGCCGACCGATGGATTGGGTCAAGACCTTGGCCATATTCTTCGAAAGCTGATGGGCTCTCTTCAGACATGTGAGGTTGGTTTGCAGATTGCGACTGACATGCTGAAGTTCCGCAAGCTCCCAAATTTGGCCTTTGTTGCCCGTCCCACTCGATGGTCGTATCCATATTGACTGATCGTTTGACATCGTCATGCTCACTCAGGTCAAGAGGAGAAGTTGGCTGATACATTCCCGTGTCGGGTGGAGTCGTGGGCCCAAAATTGAACTTGTCGAGACAACGATCTTCTTCAGAATTCCAATCATAATAACCGGGCGGAGTTTCTGGATATTCAGTGGTAGTGCCGATAGTAAGCTCCCTGCAGTTCGATTCTTCGCCATGCAGAGAAGACATTGTCGGATACTGGGTTGAAAAGTAGTAGCGTGGTGGGGTTGTCACAATGAAAATGTGGTTGATGGGGAAAAGGGTGGAAAGGAATGAGAAGGCAACACATCGCTGGACCCCGACTACGCTCTCCAAGTTGACGAATAGCTACCGCCAACATCCTTTCAGAACTACAGCCTTCAGTCCTTTGAACGAATCCCTAGTGGAGCTGAAAATGAAAGGTTGGAGACGGGGAGTGGCAAGCCTCAAACGGTACGAGGGTTCTCTCTTTCCACGCCGGAACATAGGGCAAGCAGAGAGCTTTGGTCTTCACGGTCGAGTGAGTAGAGGGTCTAGAGCTGAAGTCGTGGAAGGCTACTCAAAATAGATCCGTTGAGCTGCTGCGAGTCGGAGCAAGCTTGAAGGGATCGCCAAGGCTGTGCGGAAAAACCATACTTTTCCTCCTGGCTCTTGTGAAGGGTGAATCCTGAGGTCAGCTTTTCTTGGTGTGAAGCTGTCCAATATCGATCCTTTGGTGCTTTCGGTCAAGTGGAGCTCGGAAACAAAGGTTACTCGAAATAGGCTTAGTGTGTCGTTCTCGCGCATCGTCCGAGTCGGGGCTAAGGAACGCAGTCTAGTCTTCACGTACATACAAGATGCTGGACAGGGTAACGGATCACGAGGCCTTCGGACCTACATGAGCTAGGCAGACCTTCGAGAGGATCACAGCGGAAACGAAGCTTTGGGCGTTTGAATGTAGATTTTTGAGTATCTCATCGGGTATGCTCATTCATAATTGGGGTCCAAATATTATCCACGTTGCCCATACGCATCTTCGACCGCTGATCCCTAAGCCTGCTCGCAACACACATTGCAGCCAGGCGTTCACTGTCCGATGCTCATACCCTCGACGCCCTTCTTCAGTTTATCGACCTCGTCCCCACTGATAATATCATCCATTGCCTCTTCGCTAGCGCTTCTCCTTTGCGAGCTAGCGGCCTGACTGACATTTCCCTTTCCTCGTCTGGAATTGCTCGCGCGTACGGGTTTTGTAACCCCCGAACCCGACGCTGGGCCCGACTTCTGAATCCCACTCGATTGGCGAGAGCTCTTTCGGCTCGCTCGGGCGCTGATCTGTGATTGCAGAGTTTCCAAGATATCAGACGGCGGCATCCAGCCGATGTTTACACCGTCGAACCAGAAATCTACCGATCCGGGAGGCCGAACGTCTTTCTTTCGGGGGGGATCGATGTCCATCTCATCACCGACATTCGTAGGATTCTCTGTAGCGCTTCGTTGCCCTCCCTCGGTCATCGTTGGACTCTGGGCAATCGTATCGTTTAGAGTTACTGGCAAGTTTTTGCGTGAGTGGTAATCGAGGTCAATGAATGAGCCACCTGGAGGATCGGGATGGAGATCTGATCCATCTGATGGCGAATTACCGGGGTGGGAGCTGGACTGACAGGATGGGGGTTTGCCGCTTTGGGAGGTATGTGCGGATTCGGGACCGTTGGAGTCGAGGTAACCAGTCACGAGACCGACAGTGAAGGATCGGTCGCGGGCGGATTTGGAGTTGCTAGATGTCGAGATAGTAGGATTGTTCGAGTTAGACATCATGGGGTAACTTGGCGGAATGTGACTAAACGTTGATGTGTTAAAGTGAAAAAATGGAGCAAAGGTGGGAAAGCAATGAGAAGCACAAGAAGGAGCTTGACCCTTATTCATAAGTAAGTCAGACGTTGATCCTTTGAGCTCTAGCAAAGTGGAGCTAGGCTGAAAGGTGAGTACTCAGGGGTCCGTTTCGAGCTGATTCTCTTTTGACGGCTAATGAGGGACCCTGAGGGATATTTGAACCTTTCACAGGTGTACAAGGTCACTGCGGCGAAGGCTGTTGGTCCTTTGACCTATATAGAGATGACGCAGGAGCTCGTCATCAATCTAATGAGGATTTATCTGATCCATATACTGCAGGTATCTCGCAAAAGTCCCGGGGGAAATGGTGGCGGGTAGAAACTTTGGGAACTTTGCGAACTTTTCTGTGCAGATTCGCAATTTCCGCCAGGCCCGCCTGGCGTAAAGGGCTGTTTGGGGTGCTGTGCCAGCCGGGCACCATGCCAGATGGGCAGGTCTACGCCAAATCCGCCTGCCTGTGTGCCGAAGAATGCATAATGACTCAACTACTCAATCCTCCTAGCCCTTAGACGTCGTCCTTCACCCACCAGTATCTCCTCACGCTCTTCAGGAACGATCTCCTGCTCAATGTATCTGGCCCACACCCCTTTTCCTCGTTTCTCTGTCACTCCTTCCTGCCCTCCTCTTCCTTGGACTTGAATCCTGCTCTGTGACACCCCTGTACCCCTCTCCGGTCGTCCATCCTCCGATGAGCTCTCCTCTGAGGGGTTCCACTCGTCGGAATCCTCAGTTTCGTCCTCACTAGTTTCGTCCAACTCCACCTGTTCCGTCCAAGCCTCCTTCCCTCCTACCATCTCTGTGGAGTCTGTGGAGGCGTATCGACTGGCATTGGAGGACATGCGGGTCCTTCGAGTGTTTTGCCGAGTTCCACCCTCCTGCCCTTTTCGCGTTGCGAACGACGCAGACCGATGACTCCCTCCCTTCGAGTTGGAGTGCACGCTTGGTAACATAGCGTTGGGAACCGCGCTGGACTGCGACTTCTCAGTCAGGGATGTCGGGTGGTGGATTGGAGCATCGAAGTTGGTTCTGTTGTCCCGCTTCTCGCGGACTTCGGAGTCGGATTGTATAGTGGGGAATCTTGGGTCGAAGTAAATGGAGTTCAGTTTGGTGAACTCCTCGTTCAGCTGCTGCTGGGTTGGAGCTTGCTGGCTAGCAGTACTGCTTTGGGTTGTAGACATGTTGTCGGTATGAATGGGCTTTCAGGTATAAGGCCTCTATTGAACGCAATAAGCAGTGTGTGGCAAGAAGCCAAAGTGAAGTGGGGAGATGGACAGTAATGAGATAGCAATCAGGGCCTGAGCCCCTCTTTATACCATCGTCGGAGTAGGAAAATGCTCATACTAGATCCTTTAAGCTGCTGCGAGTTGGAGCGAGCTTGAAAGGATCGCTGGGGCAGTGTAAGAACCAGTCCGCTCCTTGTACTAGCCCCTTTGTAAGGTGAAACACTGACATCAGCTTTTCTAGAACTCCCTTTCAACATTTCGGCGGAGGTCTAAGCAGAGCTGCGGAACACACGTCGTTAGTATCCAATCAAGGCGGGCGCAGTCGCAGTCTCGGCCGAGACTGCGCCCAGCCAGACCGAGGTGTGTTCTGAAAGGAATGATCCTCAATGAAACCATTATCTTCTTGGACATCAGTAATCAGTAGGCTCAGACGGGATGTAAACCTGTTCTGTGGGCATCGGAATGCCACCGTCGGGAGAGTACTTTTTGTTCATGCACGTATATGGTGAAGGACAGTAGCGAGGCGGCCATCTGAGACCAATGCTTAATTGGAACGGATGGACATTCGAACCCCTAGATGGTCAGCCTCATTTACGGTAGGTACACGTACAGTTGTTGTAAATCTCTCCTTTGTTGAGTACCGTGTTCCAGCTCTTCTTCTCAAGTTCTGGGTGTAGCCATGCATCGTAGACTGGACCGTCAGCTCCGAACTCTTGTACTCTGAATGTACTCACCTGCATGGAACTCCATCGCCAAAGCTGATCCCGAGACCTCATTCGAGTAGCCATCGCCTTGACCTCGAACACTCTTTCCACCGTGGATTGCCTTTCTCGCATCAGACCCGTCAAAGACACCAGTGGTTCCACTCCATGCCTGCATTCCTGCCTGGTTGGTTGTGAAACCGATGGTAACACCCGACTCGGGAGAAGCCAAAGTCGCTTGCTCTCTACCAGCGTTAGACTTGTGCAATTTCAGATCGAGAGACTCACTCTGCTTTCATCTGACCAAAGACATCTAATTCACTCAATTCCGACTCCTTGATGGCAGAGGATGAAGGCTCCCGGTCGAAAACCCAAAAGTCATCGTAGCCATCACCCAAGTATCCCTGACCTAGCCCATCGGTTGCTGTAGGGTATCCCTCTCCAACCTTTCCAATAGTCTTGCCTTTTCGGAAATCCTTTGCCTTTGCACTGTCCTTAGAAAGGGAAAGAGTGGTTCCGGTAACCAGTCCTGTCTCGGGGCTGTGTTCCAGGATCTCCTTGGAGTTGACCGTCAAGACGTGTTCCTCGATGCTGAGATCACGGGCGGGCTTGGGTTGCCCATTGGCGACATGCGATGCGCCCAAGTTGAAGCCCCAGTGATGGGTGAGGTTGAGTGCGGTAGAAGGTTTGTCGAGTAGCTTTGCCCTGTAGACAATGATGACTTGACCAAGCTCCCCTGAAGCAGTGGAGTCGAGGGCAGCCAAGGCGATCTCGCAGTAGACGGTACCCGTGTGTCCACCTTCTCCATCGGGTGAGGTCAATGACCAGATACCGGCAGCCTGGTCCTTTAGGAATTGAATCTCCTTTCCGCTAAACAAAGTGGCCTTGTCGAGTTCTACCTTCTCCAGAACCTTTTCGTCCCATCCATATGGGGATGGACCACCGTGAAGATTCTGTCCTTTGGCAGGGTGCGTAGGTAGAGTGATGGAGTCTCCAGAGGGAAGCTCCAGGGGAGTTTCGGCAGGGAGTCGATTCGCATATCTACCGATCAAACAGTGTCGATACTGCACGTCAGCCATTTGACGTCCCAACATCCCGATCGAGTACACTTACAGCCTTCTCGTCAACGTAGTGAGCTGGCTCGTCACTGCCGATGATGATATCGTGCTCTTTGCCTTGACCGTCCTTGAACTTGATGCTGGTGACGTGAAGTCCCTTTTCGACAAAAGTCAGACTGACGCCTGAGGCCGAAGCAAGCTCTACGACCTGAACATCAGCAACGACATGTCTTTGGGCTCACATTTCCGTATGAGCTGGTATCGAATCCAGATGGTGTTACTGTGTTGATCATTGTGATGTGAAGTGCAATGTAAGAGTATGCAGGCAATGGACATGATGTAAGGCTAAGCAACAAGCCGGTCCGACCGGCAGAATTCCGCTCGATTCTTTGTGCCGGATATCTGCCGCCCGCGCCAGGTCCGTGTCTACGGCCCGAGCCATTCTTTCATTGAAACATGAGATCTGGTAGTGGTCGCTCGGATTAGCACATGTGGGTTTTGCAATCATCCTGGTCGAAGTACAAAGTTAGCTGTGGAACAAGCGGCGCGAGGTGCTAGGGCGGACCCGAATCCACCCATTCCATGGCTTTGAGTGTGATAATACCGCCCTCGTCCGCTTTTCGCGGCGCGTCATTGCGAAGAACGGTGAAGCCAATGAATCTTAGAACCTCAGAGAACAGCGCAGCGGAAACATTTCATGCTTTGTCTTTCGACTGCCCTCAGTACGTACGTTGACCAGAAAATATACATTGACAAGGGGGAAAAATCAAGGATCTACGACTTGTACAGCTGCCTGAAGACGGTGTGTTGTCCATGGTCTAGGACAAATGACAAGCGAAGACGTCGTGCAGGGTGGGGAAACGAGTGATGAAGGACACGATGAGTGGAATGGCGAAAATTGAACAATTGTGAGGGGATTGACGTGTGATTGGTGATGAGAAGGGATGAGTACGTGTACTAGGTGATGAAGACGAGACTTAGAATCTGATGGTGGGTTGGAACGGCGATGAGGGACGATTACGAGGTAGAGTCTTCCCATGGGTCTTGGTGTGATCGATAAATCAGGTCGCCCGAAATAGGATCCACTTTGAAAGACTTGACATTCACCGGCCCATCTGCGCCTTCCACGCAGTCCCACTCCCAACCCGGACCGCCAACAACCCTGTCGGTCAAGCCAATGACAGAGAGTTCGGGTTTTCCGTCTGGACGTGGCACCTTATAACGGCACCATTGGTGAGACATGTTCTGTCGAGTCCATTGTCCACCCCCCTCGGGATCATAGATGCCCTCTCTCCCGTCTGCGCAGAGAATGCGACGCATGTTGCCGCCCCTGCCAACGCGGACCTCTCGATCCCACTCGGTGGTGGGTCCCTTCAGAATGCCTTCGGTTGTGAATCCATGTGAAGGTCGTCGGGGTTCTTCAGGTCCATAGGAGAACTTCAATCCTGGTAAGCCACTCGGAGTCTTGTTCGGATGAATAACTGGATGAATAGACGTGCGGATGGTCTGGGGTTGACTGGGGGCCGCGTACGTGCTAGCTGAAGGCGAAGGCTTTGTAGTGGTCGCCAGACTTCCCGCCTTTTGCCATGCAAGTTGCACGGATTCTGGCATCTCCTGCTCTGTGATGACACGCTTCTCTCCGCTCAGAATACGCCTTTCGTTGACTCCCCATTCCACGCCTCGTCCTTGACCTTCCACCTGAAAGCATTGATATCGAGTATCTTTCCCTGTATGGCTTGAGGCACCTTGCATTGCTGTCTCTTTCCAAGTACCCTTTGTCCCCTTCGCCTTGTTCACCCAGACACCGGTGGTCATCCCCGAATCTATCGCGAGACTGCCCGCGTACCCGTTTTATGTGGGGCCAAAAGTCTGCCATGTCTCTCCATTGCGGCGCCAGTCGATGTGCTTGTATGCCAGACCGTATAGTTTTTCGTCTGAGGGTATCTCGAAGTCATCGTCGGTACCGGTGCGGGACTGAGTCGGGCTGCCGCAAGCGTCGAGGGTGGACATGTTGAGTTGTATGAGATGCCACCTGGAGATGAAGTGTTTCGAGTTATAACGTGCGCGTAAGATAGTGATGTGGAGAGAAAGAGAGGAATAGGATAGGTGCGTCTCCCTTTTAAACACTCTATCGCCAGAGGTCTTCTGGCTCTCTGACATCCCTTCACAACAACAACAAATGAAAGGTGAGCACACGCAAACCCGTCCGGCGATACATCATGTGGCATATGCGCCATCAAAGGAGCGCCTATCCTCCTCCTGGGTGAAGATCCAGCTAAGAGAGACCGGAAAAAGTCTATCGCAGCGTCGAAGAAGTTAAGGCTTAATCGCACGCCGTCTATGCTCTGACCACGTGATTCTGGTCCCATGTGATCCGGTTAAAAGTCTTGTTAGCCGGAATGAAAGCTGTGGTTTGTCCGATTCACTCAACCTTCTATCTCTTGAGTCTTTTATTGTTATCATATCACTATATACTATATCAACAGACTACTCTAGCATCACCACCATCTTCACATCGCTAGTTAGCACCACCATTAATACATCGGTGAAAGAATCAAGTAAATCCCATCACGATGGCGTTCCCAAGACCTAAACCTAACACCGTGAGTATCCCCCAACTGGTAGATCGGCGATCGCTAACCCATCCAGATGGAGACGCTCGCTATGGTATGTCCTCTCTTATAGTCTCAGGTCGACTGCGGCCGTCGAGCCACCGTTCAACTTCACAGCTGATCATCACAGGAACGAGTCGACCCTCCTTTCCATATCCGAAAAATGTCTGCTATCCTACATGGCTCTGAAAAGGCTTTAGCACTCAAGGAGAAGTTCATGCACGAGGTAAGCTACTCCGGCCGTATTGAATGTAATAGCTGATTCATAGATTGCTCGACATCCTGCATTCAAGCTGTCCGATATTCACGATATGACCAAGGATGAGTTGAGAGAAAGGACCATGGAGAAGGTGAGCTAGTGATTGCTAACATGTATCCAGCTGACAAGTCAGTTTGCTTCTATGGTATACTTTGTTACTACTGAATCGCTGGAGGTCTTCACTTTACGGATGGAGGTACGTGCATTTTCTCATAATGTCCGTGCGCAACTAATATCACAGCTTATTGGAATGGCTGATCCATCCTTCGCAACCCGTTTCGGTGTAGCCTATGGTCTCTTCCTCGGGGCACTCAGAAGCGGAGCTACACCCAATCAGTTCAGTAAGCTCATCATCAGCATTCTATGACTAAGGAGCTAACAACCAAGGTTATTGGATGGACCAAGGAGTCCTCGGAATGAACGGTGTTATCGGTTGTTTCGCCATGACTGAGCTCGCCCACGGTTCAAACGTCGCTGGACTAGAAACTACCGCTACTTTCGACCCCGATACCGACGAGTTCGTAATCCACACCCCTCATCTTGGGGCTACCAAGTGGTGGATTGGAGGAGCTGCTAGTACCGCTACCCACGCTGCTGTATTCGCACAAATGATCATTGATGGAAAGAGGAAGGGTGTCAAGACCTTTATCACTCAGCTCAGAGATACCAAGTAAGTCAGCTAGTGCTTTCCTTGCGGTCGAAGCTGATAGACAGGTCATTCACTTTGCTTCCTGGAATCAACATCGGTGATATTGGAAAGAAGATGGGGCGTGATGGTATTGACAATGGTTACATCCAGGTAAGCTGTTTATTGCCCGGGATCCGGCGACTCATAGCTTACGAGTAGTTCACATACGTCCGAGTTCCCCGTGCCCACATGCTCATGAAACACACTCAAGTTGCCCGAGATGGAACAGTCACTGAGCCTGTGAGTAATCATTCGCGTAGTTTCGGTCAATGCTGACCTTTAGCCACTTGCGCAACTCACATACGGTGCTTTACTTTCTGGACGAACGTCAATGGTCGGTGACTCGGCCAACACTGCCAAGAGGGCACTCACTATTGCTACGCGATACGCAGCCATCCGTCGACAGTTCAGCAGCGGCAAGGGCAAGGTATGTCCATTCGGTCATGCAGGGAGTCCAGCTTACAAGGCAGGTCGAAACCCAGATTCTGGATTACCCAATCCATCAGCGACGATTAATGGTGAGCTGAATATGACCGACTCTGGGAGCCAAGCTGACTATCAGCCACTGGTCGCCCAGTCTATTGCTATGGGTTTCACTAGTATGAGGCTACAAGCCATGTATCAGGTGAGTAGGAGTCATCACGGCAATTTACCTGGCTAACAATCAGGACATGACTACAGCTTTGGACCGTCTAGACCCTTCAGACGTAAGTCAACAATAGCCGTTTGGTCTAGCATGACTGATCGATTAGCCCAACCTGTCTGAGGTCCTCGACAAGCTCAAGGAGACCCACGCTACATCAGCTGGTCTCAAGGCCTTCTGTACTTGGGCATGTCTGGATACGATCGACAAGTGTAGGCAGTCGTGTGGAGGACACGGTTACTCAGCGTAAGTCCGACATGGCATTCCTTGAAGTCAGCTGACTAGTCTAGATATTCGAATTTCCCCGCCATGTATGCCGACTTCGCTGTTCAATGGTAAGCTGATCGTACCAACATCGCGTGCAAACGAGCTGACAGGCAGTACTTGGGAAGGAGATAATACGATTCTCTCCCTACAGGCTGGACGATCCCTTGTTGGAGCTTGGGGAGGTACGTCAGCTGTCTTGGTCTTCGCATTTGAGCTGACATGTAGCCGCAATCAAAGGCAAGCGCCTCGCACCAGGTGTCCGATACCTTGGTATCAAAGGCATCCTCACCGCTAAATCCGATTCATCCCTATCTCTCGACGACATCACTCAAGCCTTCAACTGCGTTGCCGCCAATGTCGTCAAGAAGGCCGCCGAAGAGTTTGTTGCTCTCACTAAATCTGGCAAGACCAAGGAGGAGGCCATGGAGAAGTGTTCGCAGAGTCGATTCATCGCTGCCAAGCTACATACCTACGGATACATCTTTGGCATGTTCAAAGAGGCTATCGGAGACTTGGAGTCAAGTAACGAGTCCAAGACCCTAGAGACTGTCTGTAGACTCTTTGGTCTTTGGGTGATTGAGGAACAACAGGGATTCTTCCTGAAGTGTGAGTCGACTCGACAGGAACTGGATCAGATCTGATCATAGACTCCTACTTCAGTGCCGAGCAGATGGACAAGGTCCAAGCTAGCGTCGATTCCCTATGTGCCGAGGTGCGAAAGTATGCAGGTATGTCTCAGCTAACTGACCCTGGCGAGTCTCAGCTGACAAGCAGTACCCCTCGTCGACTCTTTCGCCCTTTCAGATCACATCATCAACTCGCCACTCGGTAAATGGGATGGATCAGTCTACTAATCCTACTTTGCCCAAGTTCAAGCATCGAACCCACCGCTCAAGGAACACCCGTACTTCAACAGATTGATCAAGCCATTGTTGGACCGAAAGGACGATGTTTTATACGACCCTGGAAGTACAATGGGCCTAGATGATGAATTGAAGGAAATGACTGCGGACCGAAAGTCGGCGGAGGAAAAGTTTAGAAGAGAGGATTAAGTGTATTGAAGTGTCGTTTTGTTGTCGTTTAGCATGCATCTTCATCTCCATCTATGGTATTACTAGATGAAGGAAAAGGTATATGGCGAGGTCCCGGCGTATAAAAGCACCTAGATCCCCAGTGATCCCACAATAGAGGAATGAGGTCAAGATTTGAATAGAGTAAGCAGGAATGTGAAGGCATCAAAGCGTGTGAGCATCTGCAACACAAATGATGCTTATAGGAATTCTCTCCGCTCAATGAAGGGTGATGTCTGTCTCAGTGCTAATCCGAGCAGAACCCTTTTCTCCGGGTCCAACCCATCGGTCTACCCTTCGCAGGACAAAGGAGATTATTATGCGACTTAACATCGAGTTGAAGATCTTACTCAAGATTGATTTGGCGATCCTTTGTCATCCGAGCTCTGTGAGAGTACAAGGGAGTGTACATTATTTGTCACTATATTGACTCTGATACCATCACTCAATTCCTCTTCTCTTTGTTTGTTGTATCGCACATACATACGCGGCTAGTTGTCGAGTTCGATAGTGTTCTCGATAGACTCGTCGATAGACTCGTACACTGGACACCCACCTACCCCAGAAATAAATATTTGGTAAGTCCATCTCAATTCCCCCTTTCTCCGATTAGGCGGCCGCGTAGGTTTTTCCATAACCGCTCGTTAACTTGCCTCGGTAACGTACATATCCCACTTGGCTGAAGTCTAGACAGCCATCAGGGGTATTTTAACATTGACCGTCAACGAACAATAAGAACATTCATTACTTTGTTCAGGGTTAGAGTCAGGTACGATAAATCCAGGGTCTCAATTTAGCAATTCTTTATTGTTCTAGATGGATATCGATCATCAGAACAATAAAGTTGATGGAGTACGTGATGCTGGATCTGAAGTAGAGTACGAGCTAGTGCGCGCCGTCAGGGGAGGAGATGCGCGCACTCAGACCAGGGACAGGCGAGACACAATACAGGAGCTTGATTCCTTCATGCACGCGGACCCAGGGACACTTTATCTTCCGATGCCGAATTTAAATTATGGTTTACCGGAACAAACATCACCCGTCGTACTCCCTTGTCAAGTGGAAGATATTACCAGAGAAGCTGCAATTGAAGAGCGCGACTCTTCGATATCTTTGCTTACTCACCACCATTTGAATCTCCATAACGGCATTAACGGAGACGCCAGCGGCAACGACGTTAGCGGCAAGGAACGGAACGCCATTGATGATCCGAACACAGTGGAATTAGATCCGGATACGTATATATCCCATAAGATCCGGCAAGGACGAGCACAAAGGACCGGAAAGATATCAATTGATGGTCTATTGACTGGAGCAGGATCACTCTCACGTATTCATCCCACTCCTGCTACCTCGACACCTACACCAGCGACTCCAGAAGATTGTCCGACTTTACATCAGTATTATATACCTGGCTCTATCCATTCTCCCGTTCCACTTCCCCTCAGAGCTAAATCATCGTTCGGATCTACAGTTCGACCAATCTCTAATCGTCGACCCGGTCCCGTAAACACTCCTCGATCAAGGGCATCACCATACCTCACTTCAGCAGCCCGAAACGAAGGTGTAGGATTAGGAATCAATACGTCGGATTGTCCATCTACTCCCTGGGATATGCATTCAGTTTCTCTTCTAGGGATGGGTCCAGCTCAATCACCAGGATCAATGTCTTCTAGAAGACGTAAAGCACCCGAATGGCCTGGACCGAAATTATCTCGATCACACTCATTTAATCCACCGACATCTCCATCAACGCCTAAGGATATGGACCAAACTATCAAAACTCCTGCTGCGCTACGAGTCCCATCTACCGCCCTCATATCATCCAGGCCTGGGGATATGCGCTCTCCTATGCTTAATCCCGGAACCGCATCAGGCGTTGGGCCGATCAGGAGAGGATTCCTGCCCTCCTCCGCTCCACCTTTATCAGCTAGAGCGGACACTCAATACCCTCGAATCCCATCAACACCCAAAAGAGTTCATTTGTTAGACGTACCAAGGGCAAAAGTGATAAGCACGTTGAATGAAAGGGCAGGGAAATACTGGTTTGAGCCATTTTCATCAGACTGTAGAATCTGTGAGTCCATCCAGCTCTTATATAGTGAAGGATGGCTGATGTAAGATGTGCCTATCCCGCCCAATAAGGCTGAATCATTGTCCCCTGAAGCTACAGGTGAATGGGTAGCGGGTACGACGAGCAGCTGGCCACCTGCGCCTGACTGTCCGGAACATGTGGAACGGATTACAGGGGAGGAAAGGAACGTGGTCAATACGAGATCGTACTACAAGAGCAGAAGATACAGTCAGCCGGATCAAGAGGATCTTCCTGTAAGTCTATCCCCTTCAGCATTTTTCACCTTCGCCTTGCTACCGACCAGCGTGATGGGAGGAATCGCTAACCTCCAGGTCCTGGTATTCCATATCCATCGAGATTACATAGTAACTCAATCCGCCCTTCTTCGACAACTCTTGACCGCCACTTCTCCTCAACGAGCCACATTCCCCCAATCTCCCATTACACCCCAAGCCCGTTCTTTCCCCGCACCTATACTTCGTGCGCCAAAGGAGAAAACAATGAGAGGATCCAGAGTCTTGCCTCAGAGGGAAGGGGAGCCTGTATCGATATACATGCCTATTCCTGATCCTGCTTCTTTCGGTCTAGTTCTTCATTGGCTTTACTGGTATGTCCTTTCAACTATCGAGATTGAGTGAGAACTAATGAAATAGGGGAGATACACCTACCATCGAAAAAGCCCTCTCACAAGGTCTAGCCACTTGGCAAGGAGTAGTCAAAAATATCGAATATTTGGCATTAGACGATTCGATAAAAAGGGTAATTGGGAAATGGTGGAGAACATGGGTTAAAACAGATGTAGGACGTAAATCGGAGCAAATAGAGAGAAAACCTAGTGTTTCCGATACAGAGGTATCAAAGAGGCAAAGTGGGAGGGGGTTCA
>Ga0265798_10004653_pt1 | contig 18831 bp, 14 predicted proteins | sample P3T30metagenome_FD_192430 | JGI IMG/M metagenome (GOLD analysis project Ga0265798, IMG submission 192430) | Plant litter microbial communities from East Loma Ridge, Irvine, California - P3 T30 | ecosystem: Environmental > Terrestrial > Plant litter > Unclassified | place: USA: California... | reverse complement strand
ACAAGATGGGCCACGCCTTCAAGACGCAGGGCTACGGCTCGGACGCCTACGAGGACGCGCAGGCCGTCATCTCGCGCGAACTGCTGGGCATCCGCTTCACCGCCAAGGTCGTGGAAAAGCTGTGCGATACCCTGCGCGGCCAGATGGACGAAGTGCGGTCGATCGAGCGCGCCGTGCTGGACATCTGCGTGAACCGCTGCGGCATGCCGCGCGCCCACTTCATCAAGGTCTTCCCGGGCAACGAGACCGACCTCGAATGGGTGCAGCGCGAAGTCGATTGCGCCTATCCCTACAGCGCGGTGCTGTCGCGTAACGCCCCGGCGATCATGGAACTGCAACGCCGCATGATCGACCTGCAGGCGCGCGTGGCGCTGCCGCTGGCCGACCTGCGCAAGATCAACAAGCAGATGGCTGCCGGCGAGAAGCGCGCCCGTACCGCCAAGCGCGAAATGACCGTCGCCAACCTGCGCCTGGTGATCTCGATCGCCAAGAAATACATCAACCGCGGCCTGCAGTTCCTCGACCTGATCCAGGAAGGCAATATCGGCCTGCTGAAGGCGGTGGACAAGTTCGAATACCGTCGCGGCTATAAATTCTCGACCTACGCGACCTGGTGGATCCGCCAGGCGATCACCCGTTCGATCGCCGACATGGCGCGCACCATCCGCGTGCCGGTGCACATGATCGAGACCATCAACAAGATGAACCGCATCTCGCGCCAGATCATGCAGGAAACCGGCGTCGAGCCGGACATGGCGACCCTGGCGGCCAAGATGGAGATGCCGGAATCGAAGGTGCGCGAGATCATGAAGATCGCGAAGGAGCCGATTTCGATGGAAACCCCGATGGGCGAGGACGGCGATTCGCAGCTGGGCGACTTCATCGAGGACAACGCCACCCTGGCGCCGCTGGAAGCGGCGATGCACGCCTCGATGCGTGGCGTGATCAAGGAAGTGCTGGATTCGCTGACCCCGCGCGAAGCCAAGGTGTTGCGCATGCGCTACGGCGTCGAGATGTCGAACGACCACACGCTGGAAGAAGTGGGCAAGCAGTTCGACGTGACCCGCGAACGTATCCGCCAGATCGAAGCCAAGGCGATGAGCAAGCTGCGCCAGCCTTCGCGCTCGGACAAGCTCAAGACTTTCCTGCAGACCCAGTAAGCCTTGCCGGCAGCATTGCCGGCGTGAAAACTCTCCGAACCGGAAACGGCCGGGGAGTTTTTTTATGCGCAACGCTTATGCAGGCGGGCGCTCGCATCCCCGCGAGCGGCGTAGGCTTGGGGTTTTCAGAGACTTGGCAGCGCGGCCATGGTGCCTGCGCAAGTGAGAATCGGAGAGATTTGTAATGAAATTGTATCCGGTGGCTTTACATGCAGTTACGTACGTTACAATCCACCGCTCATAATGCCACTATTGCTTAGTGGCATTCTTCATTTATAAAAGAGAATACTCCATGTCTGACGACCAACAATCGCAATCGCGTCGGCGCCTCATCAAGAGCCTGATGTTCGTGCCGATGGGTGTCGGCGCGGCCGGTGCCCTGAACGTCGGCCTGCAGTCGGCCGATGCCGCCGTCGCGGCGGCGCCGGAGGGCAAGCCGAATGCCTATACGCCGAGCTATTTCAAGCCCGATGAGTGGCGCTTCCTGACGGCTGCCGTCGACCGCCTGATCCCCCACGACGAGCACGGCCCTGGCGGCATCGAAGTCGGCGTGCTGGAATTCCTCGACCGCCATATGCAGACCCCGTACGCGGCCGGCAGCATCTGGTACCTGCAGGGACCGTTCTTCGAAGCGCCGGGCGAGTTCGGCTACCAGGGCAAGCTGCCGCTGAAGGACATCCTGCGCGTCGGCATCAAGGATTTCGACGCCCACTGCGCCAGGCATTTCGGCGGCAAGAAGTTCGCCGACCTGGACAAGCCGCAGCAGGAAGCGCTGCTGAAGGACTGCGAGGGCGGCAAGCTGAAGTTCGACAACATCTCCTCGAAGATCTTTTTCGCCAACCTGCTGACCGAGACCCGCAACGGCTACTTCTGCGATCCGAAACACGGCGGCAACAAGGGCATGGCGGCATGGAAGATGATCGGCTATCCGGGCATGCGCGGCGACTACCTCGACTGGGTCGAGGTGCGCGACAAACCGTATCCGATCGGACCGGTGGACCTGGCAGGGCGTAGGGGATAAGAAGACATGGCAAACGTAAAGAACAAAGTCGACGTGGTGATCGTCGGCGCCGGCTGGACCGGCGCCATCATGGCCAAGGAACTCACCGACCAGGGCCTGCACGTGGTGTGCCTGGAGCGCGGTCCGGACCGCGACACGGTGCCCGATTTCGCGTATCCGCGCGTGGTCGACGAGCTCGAAGGCTCGGTACACCGCAAATACCTGCAATCGCTGTCGCAGGAAACCCTGACCGTGCGTCACGGCATCAACGACACGGCCGTGCCGTATCGCCAGATGGGTTCGTTCAAGCCGGGTACCGGCGTGGGCGGCGCGGGCAGCCACTGGTCGGGCGCGCACTTCCGCCCGTTGCCGGAAGACTTCACCGCGCGCAGCAGCCTGGAACAGCGCTTCGGCAAGAAGTTCATCCCGGCCAACATGACCATCCAGGATTTCCCGATCAGCTACGATGAGCTGGAAGCGTCGCTGGACCACTTCGAGTATGTCTGCGGCACCTCGGGCAAGGCCGGCAACCTGAACGGTAACCTGATCGAGGGCGGCAACCCCTTCGAAGGCATGCGCAAGCGTGAGTATCCGCTGCCGCCGAACCCGAACTACCTGGGTGCGGAACTGTTCTACAAGGCCGCCAAGGAGATGGGCTACCACGCCTATCCGATCCCGGCCTCGAACGCATCGAGCGCCTACATCAATCCCTACGGCTGCCAGATGGGTCCGTGCAATGCCTGCGGCTTCTGTTCGGATTACGGCTGCCTGAACTACTCCAAGGCCAGCCCGAACGCGAATATCTGGCCGGTCGTGCGCGGCCGCAAGAATTTCGAGATGCGCACCCATGCGCAGGTGCTGAAGGTGAACCTGGACGCCGACAAGAAGAAGGCCACCGGCGTCACCTACCTCGACGCCCAGGGCCGCGAGTGCGAGCAGCCGGCCGACATCGTGCTGCTGTGCGCCTTCTCGTACATCAATGTGCACCTGATGCTGTTGTCGGGCATTGGTGTTCCGTATGACCCGGTCAGCAAGACCGGCACCATCGGCCGCAACTATTCGTACCAGAACCTGAACCGCGTCAACCTGTTCTTCGACGAGAGCGTGCAGGCGAATCCCTTCATCGGCATCGGCGGCGCGGGCGCCACCTTCGACGACCTGAACGGCAAGCAGAACGATCCGACCAAGTCCGGCTTCATCGGCGGCGGCATCGTCTGGGCGCGCCAGCCGGGTTCGGGACCGATCCGCGGCATCGCCACGCCGCCGGGCGTGCCGAACTGGGGCAGCGAATGGAAGAAGGGCGTCAAGCAGGCCTTCCGCCACCAGTTCTACTACGAGGTGCAGGGTTCGTGCATGTCCTACGACGATGCCTACCTGAGCCTGGATCCGAACTACAAGGATGCCTTCGGCCGTCCGATGCTGCGCATGACCTTCGACTGGCACGACAACGAGATCAAGGCTTCGCAGTACCTGGTCGACAAGGCCCAGCAGATGTCCAAGGTCCTCAATCCGCTGGCGATGAAGGGCGACGCCAAGAAGGACGGCTCGCACTACAACATCACCCAGTACCAGTCGACCCACACCTGCGGCGGCGCGATCATGGGCAAGGATCCGAAGACCTCGGCCCTGAACAAGTACTTGCAGTCGTGGGACGTCTCCAATGTGTTCGCGCCGGGCGCCAATGCCTTCCCGCAGAACAATGGCTACAACCCGACCGGCCTGGTCGGCGGCCTGGCTTACTGGTGCGCCAAGGCGATCCGCGAGCAATACCTGAAGGCTCCGGGCCCGCTGGTGCAAGCATAAGGACATGACGAGATGACGATGAGTACCACTAAAAAAGCAATCGCAGCCGTCGTCGGCATCGGCGCGGTCGTGTTCGCCGGCGCGCTGGCCTATGCGCTGAGCCCGAGCGAAACGCGCGCCATCGCGCCGGCAGCCGGCACGGCAGACCAGGCCCAGCTGGTCGAGGCCGGCCGCTACGTCGCGATCGCCTCCGACTGCATCGCCTGCCACACGGCGCCGGGCGGCAAGCCCTTCGCCGGCGGGCTGGCCGTGCATTCGCCGATCGGCGACATGTACAGCACCAACATCACGCCGGACAAGCAGACCGGTATCGGCAACTACAGCCTGAACGACTTCGACCGCGCGATCCGCCACGGCATCCGCAACGACGGCGCCTCGCTGTATCCGGCGATGCCGTACCCCTCGTATGCCAGGCTGAGCGACCAGGACCTGCGTGCCCTGTACGCCTACTTCATGCATGGCGTGGAGCCGGTGAACGCGGCCAACCGCAAGAACGACATCGCCTGGCCGCTGTCGATCCGCTGGCCGGTGGCGATCTGGCGCAAGACCTTCGGGCCGGGCGACGTGGCGCCGTTCGAGGTCGCCAAGTACCAGAGCGAGCAGCTGGCGCGCGGCGCCTACCTGGTGCAGGGTCCGGGCCACTGCGGCACCTGCCACACCCCGCGCGCGGCGACCATGCAGGAACTGGCGCTGGACGAGTCGGGCAAGGACGGCAAGGAATACCTGTCCGGCGGCGCACTGATCGACGGCTGGCGCGCAGTGAACCTGCGCGGCGACCAGGTCGACGGCCTGGGCGCATGGACCGAGCAGGACATCGTCGACACCCTGAAGACCGGCCGCAACCGCCACACGGCGGTGGTGGGCGGTCCGATGAACGACGTGGTCGCGCACAGCATGCAGCACATGAACGACACCGACGTGCACGCCATCGCTGCCTACCTGAAAACGCTGCCGGCCCACGGCGGCGCCAAGGCGACGTTCGCGGCGAGCGAGGACACCACGCGGCTGCTCAAGTCCGGCAAGGACGGCGACAACCGCGGCGCCCAGCTCTACCTGGATAACTGCAACGCCTGCCACCGCAGCGACGGCAAGTCCAACGCGATCACCTTCCCGGCGCTGCCGGGCAACCCGACCGTGCTGGCCGACGATCCGACTTCGCTGATCCGCGTGATCCTGGCCGGCAGCCGCCTGCCGTCGACCAAGGAACGTCCGTCCGACCTGGCCATGCCGGGCTTCGGCTGGCGCCTGAACGACGAGGAAACCGCGGAGCTGGTGACGTTTGTCCGTAACAGCTGGGGCAACCACGCCAAGGGCGCCAGCGCGTCCGAGGTGGCCAAGGTGCGCCGCGCGATCAAGGAAGACGGCGGCAAGTCGCTGGACGAGGGCGATACGCACTGATCCGCTTGCATGCCTGAACGGGGCGGCGCCGGAAGGCGCCGCCTTTTTTTTGCGCGAGGTGCGCGTGCGGGCCCCGCATCTCATCCTTTGGCATACTGGCGCCATGCGAACCTCGACCTTACTCCACTCCCTCCTGTGCGCGAGCCTGGGCCTGCTGGCCACGGCCGCGCATGCCGATCCCGACGACGATCCCATCAGCCCGGACCGCCCGGGTTTCGCCGAGACCAGCGATGTCGTCGGCAAGGGCCGCATCCAGCTCGAAGCGGGCCTGCAGTGGGACCGCAAGCGCGGCGACGATCTGCACGAACGCGAATTCTCGACCCCGGCCCTGCTGCGCTTCGGCCTTGCGCCCGCCGTCGAACTGCGCCTGGAAACCGACGGCCGCGACATCGTCCACGACAGCGATCCTGCCAGCGGCGAGCGCAGCACCACGGTGGGCTACGCCGACACCGCGCTCGGCTTCAAGTGGCGCTTCGCCGACCAGCAGGGCAGGCGCCCTTCGCTGGCCCTGCTGGGTGAAGTCGAACTGCCCAGCGGCAGCCGCGCGCTGCGCGGACGCGGCGCGCGGCCGGCGCTCTACCTGCCGGCCGGCTGGGAGCTGGACAAGGGATGGAGCGTGCAGTTCATGCCGGGCGTCGCCACCGAGAACGACGAGCGCGGCGCGCGCTACCGCTACGGCTTCCTGGCGCTCACGCTGGGCAAGGAGCTGAACGAACGCTGGCAGGGCTTCGTCGAGGTGGCGGCGCCGCAGATCGCGTCCGGCGAACATGGCGGCAGCCAGGCCGCCGTCGATGGCGGCTTCACCTACCGGCTGGCGAAGGATTGCCAGTTCGACCTCTCGCTGGTGCGCGGCCTGAATCACCGGACGCCGGATTTCAGCGTCGGGTTCGGGGTGTCGTTAAGACGCTGAGGGCGCCTGTAGTACTTGGGTTCCTGCCTTCGCAGGAACGACGTGCTGGCGGCGCGGGCTACCGAAGCACCGTCGTCCCTGCGCAGGCAGGGGCCGAAGTTGCATGGGTTGTGGCAACACCACCGTCGTCCCTGCGCAGGCAGGGACCCAAGTTGCGTGGGTCGTGGCAACACCACCGTCGTCCCTGCGCAGGCAGGGACCCAAGTTACACGCGTCGTGGCAAGGCATGCAGTACTTGGGTTCCTGCCTTCGCAGGAACGACGTAGCGGGTCAGCCCGTGTTGCGCAAGCCCGCCGCCACCCCGTTGATCGACAGGTGGATGCCGCGGTGCACCCGCTCGTCCACCTTGTCCGGATCGTTGGCCAGCGCGCGGTGGCGCTGGATCAGCTCGACCTGCAGGTGGTTCAGCGGGTCGATGTAGGCGACGCGGTTCTGGATCGAGCGCGCCAGCAGCGGGTTGTTCACAAGGCGCTCGCTGTTGCCGGTGACGAGTTCCAGGCAGCGCAGGGTCTGCGCATGCTCGGCGGCGATGCGCTTGAAGATGCGTTCGCGCAGCTCGGCGTCGGCCACCAGTTCGGCGTAGCGCGAGGCGATCGGCAGGTCGGTCTTGGCCAGCACCATGTCCATGTTCGACAGCAGGGTGGCGAAGAAGGGCCAGTCGCGGCCCATCTCGCGCAGCGTCTCCAGGCGTTCGGGGCCACCGTCTTCGAGCCAGCCGGCGACCGCCGTGCCGACGCCGTACCAGCCGGTCAGCAGCAGGCGGCACTGGCCCCAGGAGAAGCCCCAGGGAATCGCGCGCAGGTCTTCGATGCGGCGGGTCGACTTGCGCGAGGCCGGGCGTGAACCGAGGTTCAGTTCCGCGATCTCGGCGATCGGGGTGGCTTCGAAGAAGTAGTCGGTGAAGCCCGGGGTTTCGTACACCAGGTCGCGGTAGGCGGCGTAGGCGCGTCGGGACAGTTCGCCCATCACTTCCTCGAAGCCATGCAGGCGCTGGCCCTCGGCGCCGTTGCCGCTGTGCGGCACCAGGCCCGCTTCGAGCGTCGCCGCCACCAGCAGTTCCAGGTTGCCGCGGCCGATCTCCGGATTGCTGAACTTGGAGGAGATGATCTCGCCCTGTTCGGTCAGGCGGATCTGGCCGTTCACCGTGCCCGGCGGCTGGGCCAGGATGGCGTCGTAGCTCGGGCCGCCGCCGCGGCCGACGGTGCCGCCGCGGCCGTGGAACAGGCGCAGCTTGACCCTGGCGTCGGCGAACACCTGCACCAGCGCGAGTTCGGCCTGGTACAGCTCCCAGTTCGAGGTCAGGAAGCCGCCGTCCTTGTTCGAGTCGGAGTAGCCCAGCATGACTTCCTGCAGGCGGCCCTGGTGCTCGATGACGGCGGCCACCACCGGCAGCGCCATCCAGTCCTGCATGATGGCGGCGGCGCGCTGCAGGTCGGGGATGGTCTCGAACAGCGGGATCACCATCACTTCGCTCTTCTGTTCCTGCGGGCGCAAGAGGCCGGTTTCCTTTTGCAGCAGCAGGACTTCGAGCAGGTCGGACACGGTCTCGGTGTGCGAGATGATGTAGTTGCGGATCGCGCGCACGCCGTAGCGGCGGCGCATCTCGCGCGCGCTGCGCAGCACCTGCAGCTCGGATTCGGCGGTCTCGGAATACGCGGCGTAGGGCGTGTAGAGCAGGCGCGGCTGGGCCAGTTCGGACTGCAGCAGGGCCACCTTGGCGTCTTCGTCCAGCGAGGCGTAGTCGGCTTCGACACCGGCCTGCTTGAACAGCTCGGCCAGCACGCGCTCGTGCACGTCCGAACTCTGGCGCATGTCGAGCGAGGCCAGGTGGAAGCCGAACACCAGCGCGGCGCGGCGCAGGCCGTGCAGGCGCGGCGCGGCCAGGATCGCGCCGTGGTTGGCGGCCAGCGATTGTTCGATGGTGCCCAGGTCGGCGTGGAACTCGGCCGGATCGCCGTAGGGGTCGGCCTGGCCGACTTCCTTGCGCAGGATGTTGGTGGCGCCCAGCTCGCGCGCGGTGGCGGCGAGGCGCGCGTAGATGCCGATCAGGGCGCGCCGGTAGGGCTCGTCCTTGCGGTGCGGCGAATGGTCGGGAGACGCATCGGCCAGCGCCAGCAGGGCTTCGCTGGCCGGCACCAGCAGCGTCGAGGGCGACAGCTCGGCGCCCAGCGCATGCACCTCGTCGAGGTAGAAGTCGAACACGGTGGTGGCCTGGCGCACCAGGGCGCGCTGCATGGTGTCGGCGTTGACGTTCGGGTTGCCGTCGCGGTCGCCGCCGATCCAGCTGCCCATCTGCACGTAGGCGGCGCCGTCCAGCGCGCGCGCCGCGTCCTCGAGCGTGCTGCCGTAGTGGGCCGCCAGCTCGTCCTCGATGTCGTCGTACAGCGCCGGCAGCTCGCGGAGGAAAGTAAGGCGGTAATACGACAGGGCGTTCTCGATCTCGTCGGCCACCGTCAGCTTTTCGTAGCGCAGCATGCGCGTCTGCCACAGCGTGGCGATGCGCGCCTGCAGCAGCTGCAGGTTGCGCGCGGCTTCCTTGGGCGTCTGCGGCAGGTCGCGCTCGGCCAGCAGGCGCGCGATGTCGTGCTCGGCGTCGAGGGTGCTCTTGCGCTGCACCTCGGTCGGGTGGGCGGTGAGCACCGGCGAGATCAGCGCTTCGCGCAGGAAGGTCTCGACGGTGTCGCGCCCGATGCCGGCGTCCTTGATGCGCCCGAGCGCATAGGACACGGAGGAGGGATGCGCCTTCGATCCCGCCAGCAGGTGGCCGCGGCGGCGGCGGATGCGGTGCTGGTCCTCGGCGATGTTGGCCAGGTGCGAGAAATAGGAGAAGGAGCGCACCACCGAATTGGTCTGCTCGCGCGTGAGCTTCCTGAGCAGGCCGGCGAGTTCGGCGCCGGCTTGCGGGTCGTCCTCGCGGCGGAAGCGCACGGCGGTCTGGCGGATGGTCTCGATCACATTGAAGACGTCCTCGCCTTCCTGGGCGCGCACGACGTCGCCGAGCAGGCGGCCGAGCAGGCGGATGTCTTCGCGCAGCGGGGCGTCGCGGTCGGCGGGGCTGGTTACGTTCAGATCTGGTGCAGCAGGTTTGTCCATGGTGACCACAGGTTGAATTGTCGGGAACAACTTCATCGGCAGGGAAGAACCGGCGGCAAAGGGTGGCCGCAAACCATACGCGGGCGCATGCTAGAATTTATGATCGGTAGCAGGCGTCCATACTGGCGCCGGCCGATCCAGGCACAACGACAGTGAGAAAGAATCCGTTTTGAACTCCAACGACACGACCCAGAAGCTTCCGGCGAAACTGATTATCGCATCGCGCGAAAGCCGCCTGGCCATGTGGCAGGCCACGCATGTGCGCGACCGGCTCGCGGCATTATATCCGCAGTGCCAGATCGACATCCTCGGCATCACGACGCGCGGCGACCAGATCCTCGACAAGACCCTGTCCAAGGTCGGCGGCAAGGGCTTGTTCGTCAAGGAACTCGAAGTCGCGATGGCCGAGGGCCGCGCCGACCTGGCCGTGCACTCGCTCAAGGACATGCCGATGGAGTTGCCTGAAGGTTTCGAGCTGGCCGCCGTGCTCGAGCGCGAAGACCCGCGCGACGCCTTCGTCTCGAACGACTACGACAGCCTGGCCGGCCTGCCGGCGGGCAGCATCGTGGGCACCAGCAGCCTGCGGCGCCAGGCCCTGATCGCCCTGCGCCATCCGCAACTCGTGGTAAAACCGCTGCGCGGCAACCTCGACACCCGCCTGGGCAAGCTCGATCGCGGCGACTACGCCGCCATCATCCTGGCCGCCGCCGGCCTGAAGCGCCTGGGCCTGGAGCGCCGCATCCGCGCCTACCTCTCCACCGAAGACAGCCTGCCGGCCGCCGGCCAGGGCGCGATGGCGATCGAGATCGGCAGCGCGGCGCGCGAGGACGGCGCCGACCTGCGCGCGCTGCTGTCGCCCCTGAACCACGAGGATACCTCCCATGCGGTGCGCGCCGAGCGCCAGGTCTCGCGCTTCTTCGGCGCCAGCTGCCAGATCCCGCTGGCGGCCCACGCCACCGTCGACGGCGCCACCATGGTGCTGCGCGCCATGGTCGCCACCCCGGACGGCCGCCGCAAGGCCCTGGCCGAAGCTTCCGGCCCGGCGGCGCTGCCGGAAGCGCTGGGCAGCGCGGTGTCGATGCTGCTGGAGCAGCAGGACGCCGCCGCCATCCTGGCCGAGTGCAAGGCCGAGGCGGCCGCCGACGCTGGCGATGCTTGATACCGCGGTCGTCATCACCCGCCCCCTCCAGCAGGCCGCGCCCCTGGCCCGCGCCGTGGCCGCCCTCGGCCGCCGCCCGGTGCTGCTGCCGCTGCTGGAGATATCCCCGATCGCCGACCAGGCCGCCCTGAAAGCGGTGCTGGACGGCCTGGCGCGCTTTGCGCTGGTGGCCTTCGTCTCGCCCAACGCCGTCGACGCCGCGCTGGCGCATGTCGCGCGCTGGCCGGCCGGCGTCGACATCGCGGTGGTGGGCGAGGGCAGCCGCGCGGCGCTGGCGCGCCATGGCATCGATGCCGGCGACGTGGCCATCCACTGCCCGCGCGATCCGGCCAACAGCGATTCCGAACACCTGCTGCAGGCGCTCGACCTGGAGCGCCTGCGCGGCGCGCGCGTGCTGATCGTGCGCGGCGACGGCGGGCGCGAAGTGCTGCCGGACGCCCTGCGCGCGGCCGGGGCCGAGGTCGAGACCGTGGCCGCCTACCGCCGCGCGGTACCGATCCTGACTCCCGGGCTGGCCGCCACCCTGCGCAGCCTGCTGGCGGGGCGCCACGACTGGATCGTCACCAGTTCGGAAGCGCTGCGCGGGCTGGTCGGCCTGGCCGCCCAGCTCGATGGTGAAGAAAGTGTGGCGCGATTGCAACAACAACACCTGATCGTGCCCCACGCCAGGATCGCGCAGACCGCACAGGCGCTGGGTTTCGCCGATTTGACGCTGACCGGCTCCGGCGACGAGCGTTTGCTTGCCGCGTTACAATCATGAGCATGAACGAATTGCCCAATCATCCCGAACCACCGAATGCGGGCGTGCCGACGGCGGCGCCCGTGCCGGCGCCCCTGGCGCCGGGTCCCGAGCCACGCGTGCCCGAGACGCAGGGCCTGTTCCAGAAGCCGCAGAACATCGTGATCCTGGCGCTGGCCGTGCTGCTGGCGCTGCAGGCCTGGTCGACCCACAGCCGCTTCAACAAGCTGCGCGAAGACGTCGCGCGCACCTTGCAGAAGGACAGCGCGTCCAACGCCGAGACCGCGCAACTGGTGCGCGACGCCCAGGAAACCGCCAAGGAGCTGCAGGTCAAGGTCGGCGTGCTGGAAAGCCGCCAGGCCGAATCGCAGAGCCAGCAGGCCGCGCTCGAGCAGATGTACCAGGATGTGTCGAAGAACCGCGACGAGTGGGCGCTGACCGAGATCGAACAGGTGCTCTCGACCGCCAGCCAGCAGCTGCAACTGGCCGGCAACGTGCAGGGCGCCCTGATCGCGCTGCAGAACGCCGACCGCTCGCTGTCGCGCTCCGACAAGCCGCAGTTCATCACGATCCGCCGCGCCATCGCGCGCGACATCGACAAATTGAAGGCGCTGCCCTCGGTCGACCAGGCCGGCATCGCGCTGCGCCTGGACAATGCGATCTCGCAGATCGACGCGCTGCCGCTGCTGTCCGACGAAAAGCCGGCCGAGCCGATGGCGCCGAAGCGCATCAATCCGCCACCACGCGCCGCCGCCGCCAAGGGACAGCCGGCGCCGGCGCCCGAGCTGAGCCTGGGCCAGCGCTTCACCGCGACCTGGCGCGACTGGAGCCAGGAGATGTGGGACGACATGCGCCAGCTGGTCCGCGTACGCACCGTCGACACGCCGGAAGCGCTGATGCTGTCGCCGAGCGAATCCTATTTCGTGCGCGAGAACCTCAAGCTGCGCCTGCTGAACGCGCGCCTGGCCCTGCTGTCGCGCAACGAAGGCACCTTCCGCGACGACCTCGGCACCGCCCAGGAAATGGTGCTCAAGTACTTCGACACCAAGGCGCGCTCGACCCAGACGGTGCAGGGCCTGCTGCGCCAGGTCCAGGCGAACAACGTCTCGATCGACGTGCCCGACCTGGCCGACAGCCTGGGCGCCGTGCGCAACTACAAATCCAAGCCTTGACGCCATGCGCTTACTTCTCTGGTTAGTCGCCCTGATGGCCGCGGCGATCGGCATTGCCGTGACCGCGCGTTTCAACCCCGGCAACGTGGTGTTCTTCTACCCGCCGCACCGGATCGACCTGTCGCTGAACCTGTTCGTGGTGCTGGGCGCGCTGCTGTTCCTGCTGCTGTACGGCCTGGCGCGCGCCCTGCGCGCCACGCTGCGCATGCCGGAGCGGGTGGCCGCCTACCGCCAGCGCAAGCGTGAGCGCGAGGGCAACAAGGGCTTGCGCGACGCCCTGAAAGCCCTGTTCGAGGGCCGCTTCGGCCACGCCGAGAAGGCCGCCATGCGCGCCGCCGAGCTGCCGGAAAACGCCGGCCTGGCGGCCCTGATCGGCGCCCGCGCGGCGCACCGCATGCGCGAGCCGGCGCGGCGCGACGCCTGGCTGGCCGGCATCGCCTCCGACACTGCGCTCAAGACCGCGCGCCTGATGACGCTCACCGAGCTGCTGGTCGACGAGCACCGCCCCGAAGGCGCACTGGAGGCGGTGGCGGAACTGAACGCCAGCGGCCAGCGCCACATCCACGCCCTGCAGTGGGCGATGAAGGCCAACCAGCAGGCGCGCAACTGGCCCGAGGTACTGCGCCTGGTGCGCACCCTGGACAAGCGCAACGCCCTGCATCCGGCGCTGTCGAGCCGCCTGCGCGAACTGGCCTACGACGCCCTGCTGGGCGAGGGCGGGCACGACGCCGAATCGGTGCGCCGCGTATGGGCAGGCGTGCCGCTGGCGGACCGGCTGCAGCCGGCCATCGTCGCGCGCGCCGCCGCCGCCTTCAATGCGCGCGGCCTGCACGACGAGGCGCGCCTGATGATCGAGGAAGCGCTGCGCGCCGAGTGGGACGAGCGCGTGGTGCGCGCCTACCGCGACGCCGCCGGGCCGGAAGGCTCGCCCACGCTGCTGGCCCAGATCGAGCGCTGCGAAGCCTGGCAGCGCGAGCATCCGCACGACCCCGAGCTGGCGCTGACCCTGGGTTCCCTGTGCCTGCGCCAGAAGCTGTGGGGCAAGGCCCAGCGCTACCTGGAAGCGGCGCTGTCGGACGCCACCAGCCCCGATAACGTACGCGAGGCGCACCTGAAGCTGGCCCAATTGCACGAGGCGCTGGGACAATGGGAGCAGGCCAACCACCATTACCGGCAGTGCGCGCTGGCAACGGTGTTGTAGCGCGCTGTTCCATTTCACGCCATCCCGTGCGCCGCACAGGCTGAGGACGATTCGCTATAATGGCTCCCTTTATTGTTTCTCCAGCAAGCGATTTGCGCAAACCAAGGAAAACCCCATGAGCCTGAACAACGTCAATGCCGGCCGCGATGTGCCGAACGATTTCAACGTCATCATCGAAATCCCGATGAACGGCGATCCGGTCAAGTACGAAGTGGACAAGGAGTCCGGCGCGATCTTCGTCGACCGTTTCATGGGCACCGCGATGCACTACCCATGCAACTACGGCTACATCCCGAACACCGTCGCCGATGACGGCGACCCGTGCGACGTGCTGGTGCTGACGCCGTTCGCGCTGCTGCCGGGCGTGGTGGTGCGCTGCCGTGTGCTGGGCGTGCTGAAGATGACCGACGAAGCCGGCGGCGACGCCAAGATCCTGGCCGTGCCGGTCGAGAAGCTGCTGCCGCTGTACGCCAACCTGAAGACCGTCGACGACGTGCCGGAACTGACCCTGCGCCAGATCCAGCACTTCTTCGAGCACTACAAGGACCTGGAAAAGGGCAAGTGGGTCAAGGTCGAAGGCTGGGCCGGTCCGGACGCCGCCAAGGAAGAGATCATGAACGGCGTGAAGGCCTACGGTTCGCAGCAGCAGTAAGCTTGCCGTCCGCGCCGCTCCTTCTTCAAGGCGTAGCGCGGCAAGGAAAAAAGCCGGCGCCCTCGGGCGCCGGCTTTTTTTTGGCCATGTTCGCCTTGGTCAGGCGGTTTTCGCGGCCTCGGCCCGATGAAACGCCGGACATGGCGGCCTCATACTGGCTCGAACATGTCGTGGTCCGCAGCAGCCCGTCCGTTTCCGCCATCCGAGCTCAAGCGCTCCGCCACCAGCGCCGTGACGACCGCCTGCAGCACGTGGATCGCCCAGCGCTCGCCGGCCTTGCGCGGACCGGCCGCGATCTCGCCCTCCGTGATGCCGAGTACCGGCGCGATGGCGCCGATGTTCACCGCATACAGCGCCGTGCCGTACAGCGTGCCGAGCGCGACCGGCGAGAGCGTTGGCGCCAGCTCGCGCAGCGTCGGCAGCGCGGCAGCGAAGGCGGCGGACGCGCCGAGGTGATTGACGAATTCCACCGCGCTGGTGCCCGCGTCGCCGATCGCCGTGCGCGAACCGGTCAGCCTGTCGATCCAGTCCACGGCATCGCGGTCGAGCGTCTTGGTCAGCAAACCGCTCTTGCGCCCGGCGACCATGACGGCCGTCGTCACCACTCCTGCGACCAATCCGCCCAGGATCGCTGCCTTGTGCTTTTGCATGGGAACTCCGATAGTGAGGTTGAGGAAGCAACACGATTCCGATCGGGATGCATGCGCGGGCGGCGCCGCGCGTCACCTTGCCGAATCCGAGGGATCGAACCGGAACGATACGTGTGGGGCGGCGGATGGCTCGGTGCGGTACTGCACCGTATGCCGCCGCCGCTCGTCACATCGCTTTCCTGAAGGGGCCGTCGGCGAAGGCCAGCGCCGCGAAGCGCTCGCCGATCAGGCCTTGCGCGGCCGCATCGGGGTGCAATCCGTCCGGCAGCGGCAGGCGCTCGCTGTCCTCGGGTCCGTACAGCAGGGTGCCGTCCAGATAATGGATGCGCTCGTCGGCGCGCGCACGTTGCGCCACGATGTCCCGCAGCTGCGCGCGGATGGATTCGAGCGTCAGCTTGCCTTGCGCGATCTCGTCCGGCTTGCCCGCGGCCTGGAAATTCAGCTTGCCGGCCGCCAGGGACGCCGGGTCGAACGCGGTCGGCCCGGGCGTCGTTTCGTGGATGGGACAGAGCAGCGGCGATATCACCAGCAAGGACGCACGCGGGTGCCCTTCCCGGATGGTGTCGAGGAAACCGTGCACTGCCGGACCGAAGGCGCGCAGGCGCATGAGGTCCCTGTTGACCAGGTTGATCCCGATCTTGACACTGATCACGTCGGCCGGCGCGTCGCGCATCGTGCGCGCCGTGAACGGGTCCAGCAGGGCATTGCCGCCGAAGCCGAGGTTGACGAGATCCACCCCGGCCAGCCTGGCGGCGACGGCCGGCCAGGTGCCGCTCGGGTGACTCGCGTTCGAACCATGGCTGATCGAGCTGCCGTGGTGCAGCCACCTGCGCCGCGCGGGTTCCGGATCGGGCTGCAGCGGCGCATCCGCGTGCAGCGCCAGCAACTCGGTGGTCTCGTCATGCGGCAACCAGAGTTCGATCGTCTTCAGCCGGTCCGCCAGCCCGTCGAAACGCAGCCTTTGCGGATGCCCGGGATCGATGACCGTCGATCCGCCGGCGAAGTCCATGCGCACCTGCCTGCCCGCCGGCGCGCTCGCTTGCGCCGCGAGCCGGCCGTCGACCAGCAGGTCGACCACCCCGTCCGGCCGCGCCGGCATTCCCGGATAGATCCGCTTGGTCGGCAAGGTCACCAGTTCCAGGGTCGTGGCCTCGGTCTGGAATACCAGGCGTACGCCGGATGGCTGCGATTCGGCCATCGCCAGTTGCGGGTCACGGCACTGGGCGAGCGCCCACGCGGGCAGGCGGTGCGGCAGGATGCCGCCCGAGCCAGTCGTTTCGAGTGCGATCGCACCACGGATGAATTCGGCCAGTGCGGGGCCGTGCAAGACAGTGTTTGCCATATTCATGGAGTTTGCATGAGGGAAGTGTCGTCGCGCCGGCCCCAATCCCGCAACATCGCGTCGAGGGCGTCCAGGCTGGCGCGCCAAGACGCATCGGCGCCTGGCGCGCGATGGTCGAAACTGCCGGACAGTTCGAGCATCGGATAGCCGAGGAAGACGCTGCCGAGAAGACGGGTGGCATGGGTGCAGGCGGTATCGTCGAGCGCGTAGCCGCGCAACATGGCGAGCATGACGCGCGCGACCCGTACGCCGCCGTGGGCGTCGTCGAAAGGCCCTTCGAGACGATGGCGGGCCGCTTCGAACAGGCCGGGGCGTTCGCGCGCGAAGTCGCGGTGGGCGTGCGCGACCGCGACCAGCGCGTCTTTTCCGGCACGCCCCGCCACGGCCTCTTCGGCACGGTCGGCCAACAGACCGAGGGCGTGCGCGGCTACCCTGGCCTTGAGATCCTCGGAATTGTTCAGGTGCGAATACAGGCTTGCGACGCGCACGTCGAAGCGGCTCGCGAGTGCCGTGAGGGTAAGGTTGGTGAACCCGCACTCGTCCGCCAGCGTGGCGGCGGCGGTCACCAGTTTTTCGCTCGTCAATCCAATCCGGGGCATCGTCAGCCTTGAAACCTAAACATGTTAGGATTTTTGCTGATGACTTTAGTTTTGTCAAACTGCGGATCGGATCCCGGCGGCGAAGCGCCGGCCGCCGACGCTGCACACCGCCACGCCGAAGCTGACGGCCGGCATCCCGGCTTTTTCGCCTGGATGCCGGCCGGCGCCTACCAGCCGATGTCGCGCAGCAGCGGGTAGGTGAGGTCGCGCGGCGGGGTGACCTCGTGGCTCAGGTCGGCGTTGATGGATGGCTCCATCAACTGGTTAGGACGCGCTTCCGTGGTGTAGTGCGATACCGACGAGCCCGGCGAATAGATGCTCGGCGTGTACAGCAGGATGCGTCCGGCGGCGTCCGTCCCGGCCAGCCGGCTGGTATCCAGGCCGAGGCTGGCGACCACGCCCGACTGGGTGCGCGAGCGCCGCTGCAGCGCGGCCTTCACGGTGGCGCCGTCGGCCTGGGTGATGCGCACCGCCGGGATCGCGATGCCGGGATCGGCTCCGCCCAGGCCGCTGACGTCACCCGGCTGGTTGTCGGCCACCACCATGCCGATCGCGCCGGCTGCCTGCACATTGCGCGCCTTGGTGGTGAAGTCGCAGGTGCCGCGGTCGACCAGGGCGACGTTGCCGCGCACCGCCGTGGTGTTGAGGGCATCGAGCGGCTGGCAGGCCAGGCCGCCGCCGCCGGCCTGGTCGACCACCGGCATCAGCTGGCCGCGCACCGGCGGGTTCGACAGCGCCGGACCGAAGGAGGCGTCGCCCACGCTGTAGACGCCGCCCGCGGCGCCGGCGGCCGCGCCGCCGAGGGTCATGGTGGAGGCCGGGCCCAGCACCTGCGGCACGGCGGCGTTGACGATCGGGCCGTTCCACGACAGGCCGCGCCAGGTCACCGCCGAGTTGGCGCGCTCGGCCGGGGTGAGTTCGACCCAGCTACGGTTGCGGCGGTTGTCCAGCATGTAGTAATCCCAGATCGAGGGCAGGTTCATGATCTGCTGGCCGGTCTCGTCGTCGGTGAAGGTCTGGAAGCCGAGGCCGTGGGCGAATTCGTGCAGCAGCACGGTGACCAGGTCGATCGCGCTGCCGGCGTTGCGGTCGAGGCCGAGGTAGAAGCCTTCTCCGGGCAGGCAGTCGGGGAACAGGCCGAGGCGCGAGTTGAAGCGCGAGATGATGTGCGGCTCGCCCGGCGTGGCGACGTCCTCGCCCGCCAGCTTGCTGGCCAGCGCCGACGGATACCAGGTGCCGGCGCGCGGCGCGTTCTCGAAGTCGGCCCAGATCTCGTTGGCGCCGGCCGAACCCAGCACCGCGCTGCTGGCCGTGCAGGACAGCGGCACGAAGGAGGCGCCGATGCGGATCGTGGCGCTGCTGGTGAGGGTGGCGCCCCAGATGTCGGCGGCGCGCTGGAAGGCGTTCAGGCGCTGCTGGCCGAGCGTGGTGCCGGCGTTCCCGCCGACCGGCGTGACCGGCGACGGGTCGTTGAAGCCGACGCCGGCCGCGTTCTGGTTGACGATCACGATGGTGGCGGCGGCCTGGGCCGCGCCGGCGGAGCAGGCCAGGGCCAGGGCGGCGGCGATGGCGGCGCCGATGGTGGCGCCACGCTGGCGCAGCGTCGGCAGGTCAGCGCGTTTCATGGTCGTGCTCCTGGTGGTTGGCGGGGGCGGGATGGGCCAGGGCGTCGTGGGCGGCGTCTTCGCCGTGCACGCATTGGCTGCTCAGCTTGCCGTCGGCAGCGCGCGTGATGACCTCGTAGACCATCGATTTCTCGCCCAGGCGCACACCGCGCGCGCCGTCGGGACGGGTGGCCAGCGCGCGCGGCGCCAGGCTGGCGGCGCGCGGCGTCCTGGCGTTAAGGGCGCGCGCCTCCTCGGGCGTGGGCGCGCGCAGCTTGCCGGTTTGCTGGTCGCGCACCACGACCATGCCTTCCTGGCCGGCGGCGCGCGCCTGCAGCGAGAAGGCGGC
>Ga0265798_10004652_pt1 | contig 18835 bp, 14 predicted proteins | sample P3T30metagenome_FD_192430 | JGI IMG/M metagenome (GOLD analysis project Ga0265798, IMG submission 192430) | Plant litter microbial communities from East Loma Ridge, Irvine, California - P3 T30 | ecosystem: Environmental > Terrestrial > Plant litter > Unclassified | place: USA: California... | reverse complement strand
GACATGAAGAAAGAGCGACGTCGGAAACATTCCGATGGCCTGCCGAAGGCATCCACCCATGCTGTGCAATCACGCTAATCTTCACTCGTGCCGCGCGCGCGCATCTTGCGGAAGCTTCATAAGCTACGGTGCACTGATGAGCGTAAAGAAGTCGAACGGTCAGAAATATTATATGCAGGCGGAAAGAATGGATGGTCGAGACAGAAGCTGAAGCCCCAGGCAGTGCAATGGCTCAGCCCCAATGTTGTCGCGACTCAATAGCCCTGCCACGCCGCCTGCACGCCCCTCAACCTTCTTATTCTTGATCAATTCAGCTTGCTGCATTGAATCTGCCTCTTCATCTAACAGCGAACATCCACATCAATGAACAGCTTACGAACGCAAGCGCGGGCGCGGTTTCTGTCAGAGCAGAAGTTCAAGGATGGTGCCAAATTACACGATGCTAGACTTTCGCTATTGACTGTGGCGCAATATCCGAAAGTAGAGACAATTGTCAAACTGACAGATATTCCTTGGTCCCAGACTTCTGAGATTTGGGACCAGATCAATACACCTATCCCCAAGAACGGCGACGAAACAGCAACAGCATCCATGCGGCTGATAAGGTTGGAGCGCGAGTTTGACGGAGTCCTCTCCATTGACCAGCGGACTTTTCTAGAGATCTTTGACAACTTCGGGTATGATCAGTACTGGCTTGGCATGATACTGTCTTCGACATACGGGTTCTTTCCTCGACTAAAGGAAGGCGGTACACAGTATACTTGCTACCTTCATACCGTGTCGTATACGATGCTGTGGACTCACGACCCTCATGAGAGGACCACCAAGGCCGTGCTCATACCCCGAGAACATTCCCAGTATCCTCAGCAGATCTTCAAGGGTGTGATAGACACCATTGTTCATCACAAGGATCTTGTAAGCGACGCGCGCTTCTGTTCTTTCGTGTGTGCCATACAGATGGTCCGTTGGATCGAAGGCACTGTTTTCGAAAACTTGGGCCGCATTCGATCCATAGAGGTTACCACTGGGCATGGCGCATGGCATGAGGTGCTGCACGACTCTCCTCCAAGTACGGATGAGCTAATGAAACATTCTAAGCGGCTAGGATTCGTACTTACGGCACTTGCAAATGTCTCCCGGCACGCTTGCATTGTAAGAGGAATCCTCAACGACCTTGCATCAGCCCAATCGTTGTCATCTCATCATGCGGCGCTTGCGCAATCCTCGAATACTGCCAGCGTTCCGAACCCCTTCGATGACATTCTTGTTTCTGCATCGATATTGGAAGGCCAGACACAATCGGGCGAGCTGCAGGCAGGTTATCTCCAAGAGCGTGGCCGCACGCAGCAGGCTGTAGTAGGTTGACAAAGAATCCAGGACGTCGCACCACCAGCTGATCGTGAACTCCAGATATTCAACCTCCTCACACGCGACGATGCTAAAAGTAGCAAGGAGATCGCACTAGCAGCACGAAAGGACAGTTACTCGATGAAGACTATCGCCATCATGACCATGATCTTTCTGCCTCCTACCTTCTTCGCTACTCTTTTCGCTATGCCTTTACTGAAGTGGGACGGGCCAAAAGTCATACAGCCAAGCTTTGGAATATACTGGGCTGCCTCTCTACCAACTACCGCGGCAGTACTTCTGATTTGGCATTGGATGTCATCCGAGCAGACCATCTTCGCTAAGGGATGGGCGAGGATCAGATTCGGAAGGCTCGAGAGCGACGAGACTGTTGACCTAGAGAAAGCTCACAATGACTTGGAAGCGTTTCGCTGGAATGGACTGAGGTACAGGTCGAAGCAATAGTGAGTGGGATACTCGCAGCATTGGTGTATCGACATCCATCAGTGAGGAAAGTTTGTTCGGCTCTTCCGCATATCTCCGCGTCTTTATCTCCGAGTGGGGCACCCCGCTGTCGTCATTTCGCGATGGCAACGGCAGGCGTGAAGCTCTCCATCAATAATACTTACTTCCTACTGCACAACTCAGACATAAAGCCAAGATGCCTCTCATCGCGCAGAACCCGAAAGACCGAGTCATCCTCGGATTGATGACATTCGGTAAGCTTTGCAGATCGACAACCCAACACCATGACTAATGCATACCAGGTCCCGACGAGACAAGCGGAGCACGCATCACAGAGTTTGACGAATTCACCAAGCATCTCGACTACTTCCAATCCCAGGGCTACGATGAGATTGACACAGCGCGCATGTACGTTGGCGGCAAGCAGGAGGCATGGACGCGCCAGGCGGGGTGGAAGGACCGCGGCTTTACTCTCGCCACCAAGGTGTATCCTTACGAGGCTGGCGTTCACAAGCCTGATAGGCTGAAGGAGCATTTCGAGACTAGTCTCAAAGAACTGGGCGCAGACTGCGTTGACATCTTCTATCTGCATGCGCCGGACCATTCCGTGCCATTCGAGGAGACGCTCGGTGCTGTGAATGAGCTGCACAAACAGGGCAAGTTCGTCAATTTGGGTCTGTCGAACTTCGCTGCTTGGGAGGTTGCGGAGGTGTACAACATCTGCAAGGAGCGTGGATGGGTGAAGCCGACCATCTATCAAGCCATGTACAACGCAATCAGTGAGTATCTACCGTTTCATAAGGAGAGCATTGTCTAATAGTTGCAAGCTCGCGCCATTGAACCCGAGCTCATCCCAGCTTGCCGCAAATACGGTATCGACATCGTAATCTACAATCCCCTAGCCGGCGGTCTTTTCTCCGGCAAGATCAAATCCAAAGACATCAAGCCCGATGAAGGTCGCTTCGGCACGAAAGCAGATCGCGTCGGAAGCATGTACCGTGACCGCTACTTCAAAGACGCTACCTTCCAAGCATTGAAGATCGCTGAAGACGCTGCACAGAAGCACAACCTGACCTTGCTCGAGATAGCGCTGCGCTGGTGCGTTCACCACTCTGAACTGAAGACCAGAGCCAAGGGCGGAAATGATGGTGTAATCATTGGTGTAAGCAACTTGAAGCAGCTGGAAGGTAATCTGGCGGATCTGGAGAAGGGTCCGCTGCCTGACGATGTTGTGAAGTCTTTGGATGAGGCTTGGATGGCTGCTAAGGCTACGGCACCGACTTACTTCCGGTAGATGATAGTTAACTTTTCGCTAGACTACCCAGAATTTGTTTCCAGCTTGCCTTGAGCATTGACCGTGCTTTATCCATGAACTCACTGCAAAACAATGCCTTTAAGGCATTCAGGTTCATCACGCTCTGCCGAAGGCGCTGGAAGAAGTACCAAACATATCTGGGTCGCCTTGGGTCACTGTGGCATCTTCCCGATATCACCAGACTGATCCGACGGTGCGGGAGATCACGAGACTTGCAGTAACTGGCAAACAAGTACGCAGACAATCGTATTTAATCGCAACCAACCCATCAGCGCACTGAGACTGCAGGTACCGCCCGCAAAAATTGCTCAGTATCATGACATCCACGACAACGAACTCTTACTTCTCAAATGCCTCTCTCGGCGCATGTGACCCTGACAGGGATTACCCACGCTTCCTCCGACACCTCAAGCCATGTATCCCCGACGAAGACGATAGCAAATGCAGCATTTGTCGGGCGGCTTTTGGCACCACAAATGCGGATACGGGGTTGTCCGACCTGCCACTCCAAGTGTGCAGCGTACCTGGCTGCCATCATATATTCGGTAAGGAATGCTTGAAACAAGTCTTCCAATCCCGAGGCCTAGGTTTCAATATTTGTCCACTTTGTAGGACACACTGGTTCAAGGCGAGTTGTCGTACAAGCAGGCGACCTCTCGCCGAAATGCCGGCTCAACAGTCCTCTGAAGAGATGGAGGACGAGATGCAGGTGGCACGCCTATGCCATACAGATCGCGTGTCGGCGAGCGAGCTGGTTCGAAGTTGCAATTACAATTTGGACCCTGATATGAGACTAATGCGATTTGCACAGCTCTTTGAGTATACTCAGTATGTCCAAGACTGCGAGCGGATATAGCGGTCACCGCGAATCAAGACAATGATCTCCGAGTTGCGGAGCAACCCGCCGGCCCAAGCTCCAGATGACCGCCACTTTTGGTATACATCCGAAGAGCCGAATGTATCTCTGATGCAGAAGAGCTCAGGTCATGACTCTCTCGTGGAGTCGCCAAATCCCGACCCCTTTACGTTCCAGCATTATCACCTCATATGTAACAAGGACCTCTTTGAAGTGGTCGTTCATGCGATGAGCTACTGGAAAGCGGAGCGCATGCGCATAATGCTTCGTGGAGAGGACTATCTTGAGGCATTTATAGCGGCGACGAAGACGACGGACGTGATCTTGGAAGAGTTCATGGCGGGATGGACCTGCGTATTTGGTAGCAGATGTGTAGACTTTGCGCGTCTCGTGGCGGCCATATTTCTGCCTATGGAAGCGATGCTGAAGAGATGTCGGGTGTTCAAAGATGCGGGTCGCGTGTAAAGGCAGGCGCATAGTCGGGGCGGAAGCGGCCTACCCTGGGAGTTGCATTAGTTGAACGGAAATTAGGAAGCATGTCGTAGATACGTGCTTCCTGCCTTGGCGGTAAAAATAACACAGGTAGACACGATACTGAGCGATCGGATATGTGGTGACGTGGGCGCGCGATGCAGCGAGATGCAAGAAGCATCTGTTACGGCCACACTGCCGCGCTGGCCACATGTTCAACGAACGCGCGCATATCAAGCCAGAGATAAGCGCGAGCACCATGTTGTCCATCGCCCCGACAAGAAACTCGTAGAGACGCCGCTGGGTCAGTCAGGATGCCGTCAACCGGGTTGGCGGCGGGGTACATACTGCACAAGAGACAGGTCCGGAACGCGATCCACTCCGTCACCTTCCAAGAGCATTTCAAGCTCTCCCAAGAGCAGCTAACACCCCGTCGGCCCCAACAGCTAGTGGCTTGAGTTTGCTTGTTTATCGCGCGGCACAATGATGTCGAAGTTTTGTAGCTGCCTAATCCGGCCTTAGCGCGGCCGTTTCCAAGGCTAGAGCGTTCTCGTCAAATGCCCTTGCTATCATTCCAACCTCACCCCCGCCTTTGTGAACATCGCTATTTGCGTTATCACACACCACGAACGAATCACAACGCGCGATGGACAGGCCGGTTGTTCTTTTCGCCATCTTGGCAACGCTGAGCTTGTCGCGATGAAGAGATTGTCTAGCTTCCTCGCACCTTAGGCGATAGGAAAGCAGTCAAGTCTGTTCCGACGATACGGCGATCGACATGCATGTACTATGCGCTTTACTATCGTCCTTCCACATGGGGCGCCCTGCCCTAGGGTCGCCAAGGTACCATGAAGCTGTATGACGCGAGTCTGGGCGGAGCTTCGCAGGAGCTTAAATAGCTGTCAAGGCTGCTTGGTGGGACTGGGCGCGCGTGTGTTTGCATCTGTTTGGAAGACCGCTATACAATCGCTACAATGCAGATCTTCGCGACTGTTGTGTTGGCTGCTGTTGCCGCGCGTGATGCGCTGGCTTCGCCAATTCAGGCTCGTTCGCCGTATGTCGTCAAGGAGACGCATTATGCGCCGAGGGAGTGGACGAAGCTTGAAAGGTCGCATGGTGGCAAGACGATTCAGCTGCAGATTGGTCTCAAGCAGGGGCGGTTTGAGGAGCTTGATCGTCATCTTCACGAGGGTATGTGTGCAAAGTTGAAGAACTTCGCGATCACATCTGAGCTAACGCCGATTAGTCTCCGACCCAGACCATGCCCGCTACGGTCAACATCTGAGCGCCGATGAGGTCGATGAGCTCGTTGCGCCTAGCTCTGAGACTCACGACTTGGTGCACGAGTGGCTCGCCGAGAGCGGAATCGACACCAGCAACCTAGGCTACAGCTCGGCCAAGGATTGGGTCATCGTCCATCTTCCCATTGAGATGGTCGAGAGTCTGCTCGACACCGAATACCACAACTACAAGCACAAGGATGGCTCCGTTGTTGCGCGTACAACGGCCTGGTCTCTCCCACGCCACCTACACGCTCACATCGACACCGTTCAGCCTACCACATCCTTCTTCCGCGGCGCTGCCCACGCTGCGACGTTCGTCGATGAGGCTGTCGAGATACCCAAGAGCTACCACACACCCCAGAACTCGTCCATCTCTGCTGTGTGCAACGTGACCTCCGTCACTCCGGAATGCTTCCAAACCCTCTACAAGACCAAGTGGTACCACACCAAGGCCAGCCGCAAGAACAGCATCGGTTTCACAAACTACCTCGGCGAGATTCCCATCCGCCCAGACACCAAGATGTTTCTTGAGAAGTACCGCCCAGAAGCTGTTTCGCAAGCATACGCTTTCAAGCAAATCTCCATCGACAACGGTCCCGTCCAAGATGGTCCTCTGACCTACAACCAATCGACTGTTGAGGGAATCAGCCGCGAAGCCAACCTCGACGTCCAGGCCATTTCAGGAATCAGCTGGAAGACACCCATCACTTCCTACTCCACCGGCGGCCAGCCCCCCTTCGTCCCCGACATCTCCACGCCCACAAACACCAATGAGCCCTACCTAGCCTGGGTAAACTGGCTGTTGACCCAACGCTCCATCCCCCGCATCATCTCAACCTCCTACGGCGAGCCCGAGCAAACCATCCCGAAAAGCTACGCCGAGCGCGTATGCCGGCAATTCGCCCAAGTCGGCGCCCGCGGCACAACCCTCTTCTTCTCCTCCGGCGACCGCGGTCTCGGCGGCACAGACACATGCTACACCAACGACGGCAAGAACACATACCAGTTCCAGCCCGCGTTTCCCGCATCTTGCCCTTACGTCACCACTGTCGGCGCAACCATGAACTTCGAGCCTGAGGAATCTGCGTACCGCCCCTCCCGCAACACAACTGCTGGCTTCCGCGATCTGTACAGCAGCGGCAGTGGGTTTAGCAACTACTTCGCGCGCCCTTGGTACCAGGATAAGGTCGTTCCCAAGTACGTAAAGTCGCTCGGGGACACCTATGAGGGTTTGTACAACAAGACCGGTCGTGGCTACCCCGATCTCGCAGCCCAGGGTCTGTATTTCGCGTACTTCTGGAACGGAACTGAGGGTACCATCTCTGGTACTTCGGCGTCGTGCCCGTTGACAGGTGGTATCTTCGCACTTGTCAACGACGCGTTGTTGGCGGCTGGAAAGCCTGCGTTGGGTTTCATGAACCCGTGGTTGTATAAGAAGGGGTACAAGGGCTTGACTGATATCACCAAGGGATTCAGCCGGGGTTGCAACGTTGAGGGCTTCCCTGTTACTGAAGGTTGGGACCCGGTTACTGGTTTCGGTACTCCGAATTTCCCTAAGCTCGTTAAGTTGGCGGGAGCGGATTGTGGGTATTAGGTCGAAGATTAAGGTGGTGAGGCGTGTAAAACCTGTTGGTAAAGAACGGGTTCACGCGAATGAAGTAATGTTGTATAGTAGCTTATTGTTGAGTATCATGTCATGCACCATACAGTGATCATATCGCAATCCATAATCACGTGCTCCTCCCCCATCCCATCCACGCCCCAACGCCGCGGAGGTTGAACAAAGCATGGCTCACAAGGCAGCTGGGGTCACTTGTTCCTGCCAGAGAGTGTTATGGAACCAAAAAACAACTTTCTTCAAAGCCACTTTTTGGTTACATAACACTTTCTAGCAGGAAAAAGTAACCCCAGCTACCTTGCAAACCCCGGTGATCCAAAATACCTCAGTATGAATCGACCACCGGTCCGCCGTACCAACTGCCGCAGTCGCCACCCCTCCATCTCTTCTCGTACCGTCTCCCGTTACTCCGCACCATTCGAAGTAGCGACATCGGGGTTGGGATAGTACCACGCAGCTACAGCTACGATGACGTAGACAATCTGTTTCATCACGTTAGCAAAAGCGTCCAATCACCAGTACTCAGACAAGGATAGACTTACGATAAGCATAGCCCCCTCCAGATAGTTCGACTCTCCATCCCTCAGGAAGTTGCCAACAACAACAATAGCCAACACCAGCAACACAATCATGAAGATCTCAAAGTTGAGATCCATATCCTTGCCCATTGCCCAGCCGACGAGAACCACAAGCGGGGCGTTGAAGAGTGCAGTCTGGATACTCGGGCCGATGCAGTGGAAGAGCGCGAAGTTGATCTGACCGTCCCACGCCTCATCGATGGCGGTGAGGTGCTCGGCGGCTTTCTCAACGAGCGGCAGCATGATGAGACCGAGGAACTGGTCCGGGACGCCATTCTCGACGACGTCTTCGATGCGCTCGACGAGGAAGACGGCGAGAAGGGTGACGATGGCGAGGGAGAGGATGAGTGCAACGATGCACTCCGTGAATGTGAACTTGGGCTTGGCGAGGTCCTCGTGATGGTCGAGATCAGCGTGCTCATCTGCTTCAAGGACTTCGTCGAAGAGAGAGTGTTGCGAGCGTGCGTTGTACCAGATGAAGATGCAGAAAGCAATGATGAGGAGGATCGACGTCACCTGACTGATCCTGAGGACGTTGTGCTGCAGGATCTTCTCGGTGAACTCATGGTGCTTTGTTGCTTTTGCTACGGCGGAGCCTTTGAGGGCGGAGTAGTAGGCCGATGGGATGAGCAGACCAAAGCCGGCTACGAGGAGGAGTCCGGATCCGACTTCGCTGATGGAAGCGTGGAACTTTTGCGACATTTGGCGGAGGCCGCCTACGAAGAAACAACTAGATCTCATATTAGTACACGTAGCACGCGTGTTTACTTCAGAGTACTTACAGTCCAAGGCAGAGCAGCAAGTTGGTGATAATGGATCCCAAAATCGCAGCCTGAATAACAGGAATGAGATTACCATGTTCACTCGACCCATCCTGAGAGTGGTGCTTGGCAATCAAGATAATGAAGAGGATGATCTCCACAATCGAACCAAACGCAGTCTCAATCAAAATACCAGAAACCTTCGGCATCTTCCTCGCAAACTCTTGGCCCGCGAAGCCCAAAAGATTGGCCACAGGCACCATGGCAATGTAGCTGGTCGCAAAAATAGCAATAGGCATGCCCGGCGCAGCGAAGTGCAGCACGATAGCTACAATGACGAATGGCCAGAGTAGATTGGTGTATTTTGCCGCATTGCTGCCAGATCGCCATGCTACGTTGATGAAGTGCGATGGGTGGAAGCCCTTGCGCCCACTTTCGCCATCGGGGTGGATGTGCGAAGGGATGATGTTGTGTAGTAGAGGGGTGGACTCGGAATCATTGTTTGAACGGCCGTTGAAGTGGTCGGATAGGACGCGCGAGACGTTGTGGGAGTTGTCGTGGCCGTGGCGGGCGGACGACATGGTGACGGTACCTGGTGGGAGGATTCCGGGTATTCGGGAGTGAGGGCAGCTGTGGTTGGTGGAGGGCCTTGGAGCTCTACGCAGCTCTCAATTGGCTACCCACGGTAACGTGGTAGACCTGAGGCTTGTTGAGTAGCTCAGGTAGTCTCGCGTCGATGATGCGAGATGCGATTGATGCTTCTTCCTGCGCAGGGCAGTTGGGATGGAAGGGCTGAGCAAGAGCTGAGGTACGAGGTTTTGCGGAGAAAGCGGTGACGCGATTCGCGACTGCCCAGACGCGGCTGGGGCTGGGCATTGGATGAAAAACAAGGCAGGATCGTCGGGGTTGGACGACGTGTCAACCTTCTCCATCTTCAGCCTCCATGATCGACGAAGTTACACGTCGCGATATGTTATCGCAAGGAAACTGCATTTCTTCCGGATAGTAATGACGCGTAAGAGAGGGAGTCGACGATGGCACCCCGACGGCAATGCATAGCTACCGCTGGCGAGAGGGCTGTGCATCAGACCGACCTTCTAAGAGTAGATCGCAAGATACCGTACCATATCACAGCACGATCATGCATCGCATCCTCTGATGATCTTGCCGGGTAGAATAAAGCGTTAGTAGAGTTCTCGGATCCATCTCGCATGGTTCGTGGAAGGCATCGCGCTAACACGAGACTCGCACTCGTGGTACAGCTCATCTTTTTACCGCGGAACACATCGATCACCCCAAAAGACACCCAGTAATCATGCCCTTCGCCCAACGGAAATGCGAGGGTTGGAAACCAGAATCCAGAACTAGTGGCTCGTGCACTGTCTTTCGACTCAATGGTACAGTCACCAGAGCCAATCTCTGACCTTTGCGACATCTGATTCGTGACTACCCTCGTGGGTGAGATGCGATATCTTGCGCTGCGGGTTCGTGAGTGGCTTGCTAATCACTCGATGTCATCAAAACATACCCCTAAACCTTGGGTACCGAGTGAAGGAATTCTCGCAGGTATGTAGTCCTTGTAGATTTCTGAAGTTGCTCCCATTGCGCGGAAACCCCATGGCTATTAATTGGAATGGACAACCCCACACAACCCCCAGCGAACAACGCCATCCTCATGATGACATCCCCCGTGGCATGGGGATTCCACGGCAACTACGAGGACTTCGTGAAGAATGAACTGGTCCCTGTGGACAGCCCACCCACCGATGGGAACTGCGCTATATGCCGGCTCGATTTCGCCCATCAGGACCAAGGGGAAGAGGAGCCATCGGATGAGCACTACTACGGCATGACGACCCAAGCCAGAATCCTTGCTGCTGCGATTGCCGCAGCAACGGTCCAGGAAGCTCGCCATGACAACGTCGTACAGATCTGGAAGTGCAATCATTTCTTCCACAAAGATTGCATTTGCACTTGGATTGACGGAGACGTCACTGCTACGGCCGCTCGTCGATCATGTCCGCTATGCAAGACCGAACTCGTTCGCTACGACCCCCTGGCTCGAGCCAGAGCTGTGTGCCGCGAGATTCCTACGCACCAGGACGTCATCCGTGGGCTAAACAACATATACAGCAATGCCTCCGAGAGGCGCGCAAAGATGCAAGGCCTCAGGGTCAACATAGACAGACTTAGGCAGGAGTTCTGTCACGAGCCCCATGGTCTATCTGCGAGTTCTAGAGAATATCTCAGCGGCCAACTACAACATCTCATGGAAGCAGCTGATGTCACGGAAGAACAATCATACCTCACCCGACTCGACCAATTCTCTCTCTGCGGCTACAGCGTTTCTGACAGCATAAACCTATTATATCAGCACCAGCTCGGTATGGCCGAAGCAAAGTTCCAAGCCCAGAAAAGGGACATACAAGCTCGCCTCCAACCCATATACACGAAGCTCGACGAAATAGAGCAGATTCTCAAAGAACTAGCCGAGGTGCTATACCAAAGCTGGGGCTACTCTCCCGCACACGCATCTGCCCGGCTACTCGAAGACTTCGGCACCGCTAATCCCTCGCCTGATGAGATGGGTCCTTGGCTACTGGCTGCTCTCGCTGGGAATTCGAATGTGGAGATTGACCTACACTATGTCGGTATAGATGCGGAGTGGATGCGCAAAAAGGCAGATTGGTCTGAGTACTGGTTGGAGCGCGCGGAAAGACATGGTGTGCCGCCGGTGAATGTGGGACGAGTGGAGGATGGGGGACTTGAGACTGCGGCGCTGGAGGGGGGTGGGCAGAGTGTCGTGCATGTTGAGGATGTGGAGGAGCTGGGGGAAGGTCAATACCAGGAACAAGCAGAAGAGGATGCGGGTGTTGGGTATACTGAGGCCGATGATGAAGAGGAAGAAGATGCAAGCGTGGTGTATACTGAGGATGTGGAGGAGCAGGAGGAGGAGGAGGAGGAGGAGGAGGAGGAAGATCAAGACGAACTTTACCATGACATGGCAGAGATGGACTTGGGCTCTCGAGCCGAGCCTTATGAGTTTTAGCCATTAAGATTCAAAGTTGATCGAGCAGCGCGGTTGCTTAGTCGGGGTCGTCGGGGTGAGAGAGGAAGTCGCCCAATCAGGTTAGCGTACAAACGACTATATCACCAAACATTACCTCCCCGACCCACGCTGCTGCCTCTTTCTACTTTCACATCCTCACATCGACAGTCAGATATTGACGGCTTTGAAGATGGCGCAGTTCCTCGGTGGTAAGCAGGTGCACGCTGACGACAGCGATGGCGATGCACTGCGTCTCTCACCCCAAGCCGCACAACAAGACAGGTCGCACTCTTGCACTACTTGCCAGCGATTGAGAACCGGCGGTGATATCTACCCGCGGCGCTGCTTCGAGTGCACTACGGAATACGATTCAGATGGGCAAGTCCTCCCAGATCGCCAAAAGCGTCTGCGTGACGTCGGTCCATCATCCCGCCCACCTCAAGCCGTTCTACACCAGAACACGACGCTCGCGGCAGGTGGCTTGTTGAACACGCAGGATGAAGGCAGTGTATCAGTTGTATCACTACGAGAGCACAGACGCATGAGCGAGCAAGGTGCTCGAGCAACGAAGGACACTGACATCGACGCGTCACTGATCTCGTCGCTCGTTGACCCTCCCAGCCTGCCAGTCACTCGCGAGGCTATTTCTGGTGTGTCCCAAACACCCACGGTGCCTCCGCCGAGGCCATATGGCTTCGTCAGGTGGGCAGGTAACAGCTCAAACTTCGGACTCAATGATGGCTCAGGTTTTGGACAGCCTTCTTTCACTTCCGGCCCGCCGCCTAATGCGCCAACTGGACCGCGCTCAACGCGAAAGGCGTCCCAGTACACCTCTGCACAACCCTATCGAGTATCGTCGCCACCCCGGGCGCTGCCTCAACCCCTTCAAGAGCTCAAAGCCAAACGTGGCTTCGACCACCTTACCTCCCGCTCGCCGTCTCCGTCCCATGTGCGCATCAAGCTCGAAGAAGAGAGCTCGCCTGACCCGGAGGTCAGTGGTTGCAGTACCGGAAGCAATTCGAATGCCAGGGATACCACGGAGGACAACGGGCGCTACTTCGACCCTATACTCGATGCTGTTCCTGTCAGGCTTGGAAAAGCTAGCAGGGTGACTTCCTGGGATCCTCAAGGTAACAGAGTCGGCTGGCAGATTCTTTGCCTTGGTGAAGACTTCGGGCGACGCAGAATCTGCGGTTACCTTTGCTTCTCAGACACAGCACAGATGCGCATATGGGAAGAATCAGATCCTAAGCGCTGGAAATACATCAGGACCCTCAGCTCGCTCACGCGCATCAGAATCGATCTTACCGACGTCTTGCGGATCATCTGTAATGACGGTGGGGCTCTCGCCACTGTTGCAGCATACATGGAGAGTTTGGAGCCATGGGTATGTCACGTAGTCGACCATGAAGACTTCAAACACCATACTGTCACCGTCGGTGCCACATCTAGGATCGGTGTCGGCCCCCCGCATGCGATCCTTCGAGTTGTGATGGCTATCGTCTGGTTGATCCGCAGCTCACCTGCCCAATTCCGTGGATCTGGCACTTTCGATACCCCTTACTTCTGGTATGCTCCTGAGGACGTTAGCCGAGCTTACTGGTACCTGAACAACCTGCGTTGCAACCCCCACGAACGAGGAAGGGAAGGTACAAAATCTGCCCAGCTAGCAAGGCAACCGAGAACGGGTACGGATGCAGGCCTATCATCTCTCCACAACTCGGTATCCGAAGGTGAATGGGCTGGAAGGTTCCTAAGGAAGGACATCGTCTCCAAGCAGGAGAAGATTCCGGAAAAGCAGAGCGAGCACACAGTCAGACGGGGTGAAAAGACCAACAGGTGGGGCGAGAAGACAGGCCAATGGCGCAACAAGGCCGAGATACGAAGCGAGGACATAGCAGTACAGCTCCTCCGCATCCGCACCTGGTCCTACAACACCTACTCCTTCTCCAACCCCACCGACGAGACCGAGCTAGACAGACTAATGGACCTCGCCCGTCTCCACACCAAGCCCCAGACCAGGAACCTCGATGTCTACAGGTCAGCTTGTATGGAAGTAGAGCTCTTCGTGTGGGCTAAATCGCATCCACACATCCTCAACGACCGCTCCAAGGACACGTTTGCCGACTTCAAGGTACTTTTAAGTTGGCTTCACGCCCGGGATATCGCGGTTGGAGACGACCAGGGGGTTGCGGGGCTTATAGAGGAGGCGGTCAAGGCTGTGGTTGCTGCTGATAGGGGTGGTTATAATGGGAAGAAGGCGGAGGTTAAGGAGATGGTGTATATGGCGGACCTTGGTATGGGTGAGGTGTTTACCGGGTGTTAGGATATTGGAGTATGCTTCGGTTGACTTTGTCGAAGTAGTTGATATGTGAAAAGGAATTGAAGTCCAGCACGATACAACGTAAACGATATCTGGAGTTAATAAACATGGTGTTTGCCGACTACTAAGCTCTTCGTGAAACCCGTCTTGATATGTGCTGGCAAATGGTATTCGTCATCTCTAATAACACACCAACTCCCACTCCTCATGCTCTCCATGTATCCGTCTACGCAAGCGCAAAAGACATAGCCGCCACCCCCGCCATCAGCACAGCCATACCCGTGTTCCGTCCCCATGCCAATCCCGGCGCAGCACTCTCGTCATCATCACCATCACCGCTAGGCTGGTTGACAGACTCAGCAGGCACACGGCTTCCCTCAAGCACATTGTCAGGCGCGATGCAAACCACGCTCGTCTTCGCCTTCCCATTCGCAACAGACGCAACGACAACAGGATGGGGACGAGTAATATACTCGTCGTACATGGTGAAATTGTCCAACTCGTGATCGTAGCTCGAATTGCCAACACCGGCGGGACCATAGCCAACGAGTGGGGCTGTGTGGTAGTCGGATGGAAGTTGGACGCCTGTTGGGGGGACGGAGCAGGTCATGTTTGTTGTGTTGAGGGTGCCTCCTGTAGGCGAAGCGGGTTAGCGAAGAAGTCGACATGCATTTACACCCTCTTGTAGCAAAGGCAGGAAAAGGTACGAAAAAGGGGTCATGGAGCTAAACCGACATACCGATCATCCCCGCGTTACTCGAGAAACCCGATCCACAAATCTCTTTCATCTCTGTCTCGTTCAAGTGCGGTAGAGGGCATAGGAACGACGCAGCGCCGCTGGTACCGTTGGTCATTTGCTCTAGAGCGTCATCCGGGAGCGTCAACTCGCTTTCCAGATAATCCAGACATTCTTGCGGAAGCACCCCGTCGCAGCCGCTCTCATCATCGCCTTGTCTAGCATCATCAACGCCATCGAAGAACCACACGCAAGTCTGATCGACGCTGCCGGCGGGAGCGCTGAGGTACACCATTTGCTGGGCATTGAAAGCCCTGCTCTGGGTGTCTGGGTTGCGGGATTCGCCGAATGTAACGGAGATGCGCAGGTCGGAGATGTTTGCTGTGCCGCTCCCGTTTACGGGGTATTCGTAGTGGTCGCCGTTTAGGTTGGCGCAGCTGTCGGAGTTGGGGTAGATTTCGCTGCTGTTCTGGGCAAGAGATGAGGTGGTTAGGAGGGATGCTGCGATGAGGGCGCTGCTGAGGCGGGATGATCGTGGCGCCATGGTTGGAATGTGTTTGAAGAGGTTGTTTGATACTGAGAGTGGTGATGGTCACGTAGAACGAGCGCGTCAAGTTGTCTTTGTACATCCTAAGGCCAACCACCCTGCCTGCTGCCCTGTCGGCTCTGCATCGCCCTGCTGGATTGACGTCACATCGTAGTCAGCCTTGTTTGTTTCGCTGTGGTGCAACAGGACGCCTGATTATGTGTTGTTATTTGCGGTCGCGGCTATGCGATACTGACGCTAAGCCTGCGATTGACGTAAAAAGGTAACACAGGAATCAGCCACCAAGTCTGTGATCAACACGCGATGCATGCACAGTAAGACGTTTCAAAGGCTTGTACGGATCGGGGCCGGAATGCTGTGATCAGGGCGAGTCGTGTGGCTTTGCCGGATGCCAAGCTGGATGTCACGGCTGGGCTTTACCCACAAGGCACGCCTTAACTGTCAGTGGTAATGGATTGTCGTTCCTGCGAACTCGGGTCCGGATGCACATCTGGGAATTGCGTTGATTGTGTGGGCGACCGTTCGATGGTCAGATCGCTTGCGGGTATTCTTGTGCGCTTTTCATCCATCATGTGGTACCTGGCGCTCACGTGACGTCGTAGTTCGGCTTGCGGAAGGAAAGTTAAACATAGCTTTCACCGCCTTGTTCTGGTCGGATTCGGGTGTAGAAGGAGCAAGTCAGTGAATAAAGCATAGCAGGTCTGCATGAGTGCATGATTAATGGGAAAGTAATGCCATTAGCAATGCCATTAAGCTCCAGTATTGAAGTTCACAGGATACATAGAAGGAGTGAAGTGCGAGATTGACAGCGGGGAAGGCTTGACCTCGGGATGTGCGGGGGCGCTAAGACCGCCTTGGCTCCACGCGACTGGCCACCTCTATCGCCAGAACTTCATCACTATCTTCTTATCCCACCTTTGATAAGCCCATCGACGAGCATAACAACTCGCAGTCCTCGAAATGTCGAGATGTGTGATCGACTATCCTTTCGAGTTGCCAGTGCGCTCTCAGAACGCTTCTGTACTCCTCCAAGGCCAGTTGAAACAGCATGTCGCGCACGATCCGCATAGCCGCTGCACAGGTTGGCGCAGTCCATCGCACTGACATCCGCGGAAACACAATAGACCGACTCGTCCGTCTTCTCAATCAAGCCGCTGAGCAAGGCGCACATGTTGTACTATTCCCAGAATGTACTTTTACCACCTTCTTCCCTCGTTATCTCATCACCAATGAAGCGAAACTCGAGTCGTTCTTCGAACATGGCGATGTGACTACAGCAGAAAACACGAGACCTATCTTCCATCGAGCCAAGGAGTTGGAGGTCGACATCTGCATCGGATTCGCAGAGGCCACAGATGACGGCGATCACTACAACTCCTGCGTCTATTACCACGCCAAGTCCGGATCTATTCTGTCAAAGTATCGAAAGGTGCATTTACCCGGAGACGTTGACCCTTTCCCCGAACCCGATGCGGTTAACCAGCTTGAGAAGAGATACTTCAAGCCGGGTAATTTAGGTTTCAACGCCTTCCGAGTACCCGGCCGGGTGGAGACCACACCTGAACACGGCGAGCCCATCTTCGGCATGATGATATGCAATGATCGGCGTTGGGCAGAAGCTTGGAGGTGTTTGGGTCTTCAAGGTGTCGAAGTTGTTTTCGTCGGCTTCAACACACCAGGTTTCGCCCCACAGATGTGGGGTGCATCTCCCGATGTGAGTTCAGTGGAGGCACGTGCGGAGGCCATCTTCCATCACAAGCTAGTCATGCAGGCCCACTCATACACCAATGCGTGCTTCTCCGTCAGCGCAGCGAGATGCGGGTTGGACGACGGGAAGTACGATTTAGTAGGAGGCTCGACTATCATTGGACCTGATGGGAAGATTATGGCTGAGAGCAAGACGGAGGGGGATGAAATCATCGTCGCCGATTGCGACCTTGATCGATGCCTACCAGGAAAGACGCGGACGTTTGACTTTGCGAGACATCGGCGAACGGAACATTATGGCATTTTGACTTCGCAAACGGGGGTTGTCGAACCGCCGCGACTAGTACAACCGGAAAAAGCACATCATAGAACCAAGGCTACAGCGAGCGATGGTAACCGTAAGACGCTGGCCTCCGTCACAGGCGCCAGATCTCCAAAGCACATTCGCATCCTCCTCTGCAACCCCAACGCTACTAAACGAATGACAAACGCCTGTCTAGAAATGCTCAAACCAACACTCCCACCAGACGTCACCGTTGACGGCTTTACAGCCCCTAAACCATCGCCATCAGCTATCGAATCAAGCTTCGACAACATCATGTCCGCAGCTGTTGCCGCCCGAGCTATCATACCCGTTGCACATCAGTACGACGCATTCCTCATAGCTTGCTACAGCGATCACGCACTCATAAAAGTTCTTCGTGAAGCACTCTCGCAGCCGGTAGTTGGCATTATGGAGGCCTCGCTGTTCGCTGCACGAACGCTGGGTGGTCGGTTTGGCGTCATCGCAACGTCGCGACGATCGCAGTACACGCTGGAGGACTCTGTGAAATATTACGGTCTGGAGTCGTTCTGCGCTGGTGTGAAAAGTTGCGATCTCGGGGTATTGGAGTTGGAATCGAAGCCTCAAGAGGAAGTGCTTGGTACCATGTGCGACGTAGGCAAGAAGCTGGTTGCGGATGGCGCAGACGTGCTGACGCTTGAATGCGCTGGCATGACGAACATGAAAGCCGCTGTTGAAGAGGCGGTTGGAGGTCATGTGCAAGTGGTTGATGGTGTGCTGGCCGGTGTACATCATCTGGTTGGACTTTGTAGACTTGGGATGCAAACAGCTAAGGGGGGTATGTACGCGAGCCCGGCGATAGACAGAACGAAGAGGCCAAAATTGGTGTTGAATGCGTTTGGTAAATGAACGCCTGCATGGCAACCCCCCTAGGGTCAGTGTAGGATGACCACCACGTATATATGCTCGCTCAAGTCCACTGCAAATTCGTAGCTGTGCCAACATCTCCCTTCACAATCTTAACCATAATCTGACATCGACATGGCCGAAGATCAACCTACCGAACAGCCTACGGTCAAGCCTATGACATCAGAAACTGACAACATAGACCGCTTTGCCGAACACGTCAACGAGCGAAAGAGAAGGCGTAACCTATGGGGTCAATACGTAGACGAACAGTCACGCATGAGGGGTGACGGAGAGAAACCTGTTCATACACCAGATCATTCTGAGTCTACCAACTCGAAGGGAACGCAGACTGATGATACACCATATGTCAAAGAGCCGGATGTCGATGAGGACTCGAAAGTGGATGGCAAAGACGTGGAGGTGGGGAGCGTGAAGATGACAAATGAGGGTGGAGATGATGATGGGTTTGTCAAGACACCTTATGTTAGGGGTTTGCCGGGGGAGCAGGATAACATGGATTTGTACGAGCCATGACGCAAAGACCGTTGATCCTGGAAACTAGTCAGCCGGTCGCAATGCGTTTACAC
>Ga0265798_10004651_pt1 | contig 18836 bp, 24 predicted proteins | sample P3T30metagenome_FD_192430 | JGI IMG/M metagenome (GOLD analysis project Ga0265798, IMG submission 192430) | Plant litter microbial communities from East Loma Ridge, Irvine, California - P3 T30 | ecosystem: Environmental > Terrestrial > Plant litter > Unclassified | place: USA: California... | reverse complement strand
ATTGAGCAGCATGCCGGCCGGGCGCACCGCGCTGTTCGTGTCGCTCAGCCCGGTCATGACAGCGTTGCTGCTGGCCATCCTGTTCGGCGAGCGCCTGGGCTGGCGCAAGTGGTGCGGCATTGCGCTGGCGTTTCTAGGCACCGCCATCATCATCGCGCGCGGTGACCTGGCGGGTGCGGCACGTGACCTGTCGAGCGCGGTGGGCAAAGGCGAACTCTTCATGATGACGGCCGTGCTGTCCTGGGCCTGCTACACCATCATCGGCCGCAGCGCGCTGAAGACCCTGTCGCCGCTGGTGGCAACGGCGTATGCGTCGCTGTGGGGCCTGCTGATGCTGGCCGTGTGTGCCGTGCCCGAACTGCCCGGCGTCGACTGGTCGCACTTCACTTGGCCGCTGTTCGGCGCGCTGCTGTACATCGGCGCCTTCGGCACGGTGATCGGTTTTGTCTGGTACTACGAAGGCGTGAAACGCATCGGCCCGTCACGGGCCACGATCTTCACCAACCTCGTGCCGGTGTTCGGGGTCTTGCTGGCGGCATTGATGCTGGATGAACCATTGAGCCTGTCGATGGTGATCGGCGGTGTGCTGGCGGTGGTGGGCGTGACGGTCATGAATCTGGCTGCAACACCGGTGCACAGCAAGCAATAGCAAGCGGGGTGTGGCTACCGGTTAGTAGCAAGCACTCGCTACGCCTGAATTCACGTCGCGCGATGCAAGCACAGCGCAACACCTGCGGTTTGTTTCTTGGCTAAGATCGTGCCGTGCAAGCGATTACCGGCACCAGCGTAATGCCCGAAAAACGAGGTGCGAGGTTGTTGGGTTGACACGCTATACGCCACTTGAACGACGCCTTTGGATGTCGGCAGCGCTGTTTGCGTCTGCCATCACCTGCGTGCTTGCCTGGATGCTCATCCCGGTTGCGACGGCTTATGCGCAAGCCGAGCGCAATGTCGTCGGCATTCGGCAATATGAAGCCTTGCTGATCGCGGCCAACCGGCTGTCTGCCGAGCGCGGGCCTGCCAATTCCATGATGTCTATCGGACGGGGTTCCGACGCCGCAATCGCCAAGCTGGCGACCTTCCGCAGCGCATCGGACGCCGCACTGTCTGCGCTGGATGTTTACCTGCACGATCTGCCGGACGGATCTGCTGAATCGGCGTCGGTGGCAGCCAGTCGCACCCAACTGTTGCAAGCGCGCCTGCTGGTCGATCGGGTGGCGTCGACACCTCGCGCGCAGCGCGATCGCGACGATGTCGCCACGGCAATCGGCGCGATGATCGAGGCGGTCGATCTGCTCGAACCGGCGATCAGCATCAAGGCGGGCAAACTCGCGCAGCAGGAGCCCGCGCTGGCGGGCCTGACGCTCGTCGCCCACGCCGTCAGCGACCTGCGCGAATACGCGGGGCGAATCGCGTCCTACCTCATCCCTGCCATTGCAAAGCGCGAAAAGCTGCGCGCCGACGAGGTCGATGCGTTCAACAAGGCCGTCGGCCGCTTGATCCAGATCGACCACATGCTGCAGGCGCACGGAAACTTTTCCGCCGATGCCCGGCTGGGCGAGCTTGCCCGGGCGGCGAAGTCGATCTACTTCGACGGGGGTTTGATGCTGGTGACCGGCCTGGCGGTCGAAGGGCAGTACAGCGGCGACTACAGCATGGGTGCCGACACGCTGACCGAACAATACGTGCCCTCGCTGCAGCCCTTGGAAGCGCTTCGCCGCCAGTACATCGGCCTGATGATCGAGTCCGTCACCCAACAACGCCAAGACGCGCTCGTCAAACTCGCGCTTGTTGCAACGGCCGTCGTTGCCCTGGTTGCGCTGCTGGCGGCACTGCTGCATTCCCTCCGGCTGACGGTGCTGGCACCCTTGCTGCAGGCGCGCGACGCCGTGGTGGCGCTTGCGGAAGAACGCGAGCAATCGGCTGCGACGATCATCACCACCAGCGGGATTGCCGAAATCCGCAGCCTGTTCGATTCGCTCGGGGTGCTGTCGGCCCGCATGGATGAACGCCGGGCCTTGATGAGCCAATTGAAGCGGCAGGCAGAAACCGATGCGCTGACCGAGCTGCCGAACCGGGGCGCTTTCGAAGCCTTCGCCCGTGCGGCCGTAGACGCCGCACAGCCGGGCAACTGCTGCATGCTGTATATCGACCTCGATGACTTCAAGATCGTCAACGACACGCACGGCCACCATGTTGGCGACACCTTGCTGACGGAAGTTGCGCGCCGGCTGCGCACGGTGGCCGGCGATCACGTGTTCGTCGGACGCATCGGCGGCGACGAATTCGCCGCGTGTTGCGACGCGCTCGACGCCGAGGGCAGAAAGGCGCTTTGCCGATCCCTGGTCGACGCACTCCGGGTGCCTTTCCATATTGGCGGCCTGGACTTGTGCATCAGCGTCAGCGTGGGCATCGCCGTGCTGGTGCCGGGCATGGCCGGTTACGAGGCGCTGTGCCAGCAGGCCGACCTGGCGCTATATCAGGCCAAATTTGCCGGGCGCAACACGTACCGGGAGTTTGGCGACGCGGCCATGGCTTGATCACCAAGTGAGGTCCTGAGACGGCATTGGAATTGTTTGGCGTACGAGGGCATTGCAAAACCGTCGCTTGGGAGGGCAGTGCACGATTCGACGGCAACCACTCACCGCGAATCAATTACACGAAGCCGCTATTCGACTTACTGCGCAAATAGCCGCCGATACTGGATCGCCTCGGCGATATGAGCTGTATCCGTCGATTCGGCGCCCGCCAGGTCCGCCACCGTGCGCGCCACGCGCAGCACCCGATGCGCCGCGCGGGCCGACCAGCCCAGCTGGTCCATGGTCTGCTGCCAGAAACGCGACGCCTCCGGCGTGGCTGCACAACAGCGCACGATCTCGCCCGCGGCAAGCGCCGCGTTGGTTCGCCCCTGCCGGTCATGCTGCCGGGCTCGCGCGACCACCACCCGAGCCTGCACCTGCTGGCTGTTTTCGCCTGGGGCATCGTCAGCCCAGCCGGCGGGCAGCGACGGCACTTCCACGTGCAGGTCGATCCGATCGAGCAGCGGACCAGACAGGCGCCCGCGATATTGCTCGACCTGATCCGGCGTGCAGGTGCAGCGCCTGCGCGGATGCCCCAGCCAGCCGCACTTGCATGGGTTCATCGCAGCCACCAGTTGAACTGCCGCCGGATAGTCCACCCGCTGGGCTGCACGGGCGATGGCCACACGGCCGGTTTCCAGCGGTTCGCGAAGCGATTCCAGCACCTGGCGCGTGAACTCGGGCAGCTCGTCGAGGAATAAAACGCCGAGATGCGCCAGGCTGATTTCGCCCGGCTTGGGGCGCGCGCCTCCACCGATGATCGCCGCCGCCGACGCACTGTGATGCGGCGCGCGAAATGGGCGCACGCCGAATGGCGGCGGCACGGCTTGCGCCAGTTGGGCAATCGCCGCCGCTTCAAGCGCCTCATCGCCAAGCAAGGGCGGCAGCAAGCCGGGTAGCCGCTGCGCCAGCATGCTTTTGCCCGTGCCCGGCGGCCCGACCAGCAGAATGCTGTGCCCACCGGCCGCTGCCACTTCCAGCGCCCGCCGCGCGCCCGGTTGCCCGCGCACATCCGACAGGCAGGCCGACACGGGCGGGGTGGAATCGGCTTGTGGCACCACGTCTGGCAATGCCTCCTGTCTTGTCAGATGCGCAACGGCTGCAGCCAGCGACCCGGCACCGATCACCCGCAATCCCGGCACGCGTGCGGCGATGGCCGCGCTGGCCAAGGGCAGCATCAAGGTGGCGGAGCTGCGTTCTCGGGCCACGCCCAATGCGATCGCCAATGCGCCAGCAACGGGTACCAATGCGCCGGTCAGGGACAGTTCACCGGCAACCACCAAGTCGTCCAGTGTCGATGTTTCTGCGGAATCACTATCCGCGGCCTTTCGTCTGCCGGGTTCCAGTTCGGGCAAGGCCACCTGTCCCGATGCCAGCAGAACGCCTAGCGCGATGGGCAAGTCGAAGCGCCCAGACTCTTTGGGCAGATCGGCCGGCGCAAGGTTGACCGTCAACCTGCCCGCCGGAAAATCAAACCCCGAATTGACGATCGCCGCCCGCACCCGCTCGCGGCTTTCGCGCACACCCGCATCTGGCAAGCCAACCACATTGAACACCGGCAACCCGGCGGCAAGATGCACTTCCACGCGCACAGGCGGCGCGTCCAGACCGGCAAGGGCGCGGCTGGCGATTACAGCAAGCGTCATGGCGATGCTCGGGGACTGGGGAGCCGGAGTATGGCTGCGCAAAGTCACGGACAGCCGGTGGGGCAGGACGGATTTGTCCTGCTTGGGTACTTTTGGCAGATCCCTGGTGGTCAAGTTCATGACGCGTTTATCCATATTATTTTTAATATTAGCCAATTCATGTGTAGAATTAGCCAATTGATTTTTACTTTTGACCATATCTGTAGCAGCGAGAAAGCATGACCCCCGAGGAAAGCAAAGATCTTGAGAACGATTTCGCCAATCTGGCCCGGCTTTCTGCTGCGGGGGAGCAGGAAGACGTGCGTTTGCTCTTGGCCAAGCTTGTACGCAAGTACAAGATGCGTCGCCCCGACTTTTCCGAGCGTTTGAACGGGTTACTTAAGGCGACGCACACGCGTGGGGGTGGGGCAATGGCGATGCGCCGTGCGAGCGCAACTGCACTGGTTCCACAGACCGACACGATGCCGACTGATGCGGACACGCGCATGTCCCTGCTTCGCGTTTTCGACGACCGCCAAGCCGACCTGCCCGCTCCGTTGTTGTCTGAACAGTTGACCAGTGCGGTACAGGCCTTGGTGCGCGAACGCCAGGAGATGAAGAAGCTCGCGGACCACGGCATTAGTCCGTCGCGCTCGGCGATTTTGGTTGGACCACCTGGCATGGGAAAGACGCTCTCGGCGCGCTGGATAGCCTGCCAACTAAACAAGCCCTTATGGGTGCTCGACCTCACTACTGTGATGAGCAGCCTCTTGGGAAAAACCGGCAGCAACTTGCGCCAGGTTTTCGAATACGCAAAGGCCAGCCACGCCGTGTTGTTGCTCGACGAGATTGACTCCATCGCGAAGCGCCGCAGCGACGAGTCCGACATCGGCGAGCTCAAGCGGTTGGTAACTGCGATTCTTCAAGAAGTCGATGCGTGGCCCGATACCAGCCTTCTGCTTGCTGCAACTAATCACGCTGAACTTATCGACCCAGCCTTGTGGAGACGCTTCGACGCGATTCTTCAATTCTCGACGCCTAGTGAGTCGGCAGTCGAGCAAGGTATCCGTCGATTCTTGGGACCTCACGAGGCGGACTTTGGGGCGCTGATCAGCCCCTTGGCGGCCGCTCTCCAGGGGACATCGTTGTCTGACGTCGAGCGCGCAGTCCTCGCTATGCGCAGGCACGTGCTACTTGACGGCGTGCCGCCCGCGCAAGCGGTGCTTCGCTTGGTAGCTCAGCACTTGGATCGCATGGACAAAAGTCAGCGACAGGTACTGGCTGTGGAACTGGCTCTCACGCAGACGTTGTCCCATAACAAGATCATGGAACTGACTGGCGTGTCGCGAGACACCATCCGCAAGCATGCCGGGCCTTCGCCGATTCGCGGCCGGGCCGGACGTAAGGAGGTTTGAGTTGGCCACACGATTCTTGATCGGACAGGGTGAGCTCCTGACCTACGACATCCTTCCGCCTGCAATGCGTGCAGACAAGGCGCATCCGTATACGGTCGAGGAGGTCAGGGACTACCTCGTACCGAAGATGATGAGCGCTGCTATCGCTATGCGCGAGTTGCCTGACGCCGCGTGCCCTGATGATATTGCCGTAGCGAAGATCGATCTTCATCCGGCCTATATCGCGAAATCGTACTTTCCTCGAGCTCTTCTGCGCGCTGCGAACCTGACGTCGCTAGGCAGTCGTAACGTTCGCGTCCGGCCTCGCCGCGATCTGCGCAAGACGGCGCCGGCGGAGAGCGACAGCACGCAGCTGTTCGTAGCCGGCACGCGTTCTGCCTTTGCTAGGCTGCCCGGTCTCGTGACCGAGTTGACCGAAGAAAGCCCGGCCGGTAAGCAGCTGATCGAGATCGAAGAGTTCGGGCTAATGACGAGTGCAGACCGCGTTCGTGGAGCCATCAAGAAGACCGCCAAGGTGTTCGAGGTTGGGCTGCATATTCTGCCCGAAATGTCCCCCGAGGAGCTTCGTCAACGCTTCGCGGCTTACGCTGCAGAGTGCGGCTTTGAGGTCAACGCGGACCTGCAGTTCTTGGTCGGCCGTATGCTGTTCCTGCCGGTCACGGGTGATGCCAGCGGCGTCGACAACCTCACTCAGTTCAGCTTGATTCGCGCCTTGAGAACAATGCCTGCAATCCGCGGGGCCAGACCTGTCGTGCGGGGCAACCTCGTATCGATCGGCTTCCATGTCCCGTCAGCCGACCCACTGTCCGATGAACCGTCAGTGGCTATCCTTGACGGCGGGTTGCCCGACAAACATATTCTGGGCCGGTTCGTGCGCCGCTATCGCAAATCGGATGACACCGCCGACGATGTGCCCGAATTCAATGCGCATGGTCTGGGGGTGACGTCCGCATTTCTATTCGGACCGATCCAGCCCGGCACAGAGGCCGGGCGTCCCTACGCAGCGGTCGACCATCACAGGGTGCTTGATGCCCAGTCGGATGAGGAGAACCCCTACGAGTTGTACCGAACACTGCAGCACGTCGAAAACGTTCTGCTGTCTCGCCAGTACCAGTTCGTCAACCTCAGCTTGGGTCCGGATCTGCCCGTCGATGACAACGACGTCCATGCATGGACGGCTGTTCTCGACACGCTACTGAGCGATGGCGAAACGCTCATGACCGTGGCGGCAGGTAACAACGGCGATCGGGATAAAGTTGCGGACCTTCACCGAATCGAAGTCCCTGGAGATAGTGTCAACGCACTGTGCGTCGGTGCGGCAGGCCAGCGCTCATCGCAATGGAGCCGGGCCTACTACAGTGCGCAGGGACCGGGACGTAGCCCGGGGCGGATCAAGCCTGACATCGTCACCTTTGGCGGGAGCCCGGACGACTATTTCCACGTGCCCGTGGAGGGTTCCAAGCCGCAACTGACGGCAACGATGGGAACTAGCTTCGCGGCGCCCTACGCGCTTCGAACAGCGGTCGGAATTAGGGCAATCTTGGGTGATGCAGTCCATCCCCTCACCATCAAAGCGCTGCTCGTTCATGGGGCCCGAAACGAGCACGAGCTACCGCCAGAAGAAGTGGGATGGGGGCGTGTTCCTGCAGACCTGGGCGAGATCATCATGTGCGGTGATGGTGAAGCGCGCATCCTCTACCAAGGCATGCTCCGCCCGGGGAAATTCCTTCGGGCTCCGGTACCTCTGCCGTTGATCGAATTGACCGGATTCGTCGAGCTCACGGCCACGTTCTGTTATGCCTGCCCGGTCGACGTCGAAGACGCGGCCGCCTACACCAAAGCAGGATTGAACATCACGTTCCGTCCTCATGCGGGAAAGGCCCAAGGGAAGCAGCCCAAGTCCGCATCGTTCTTCTCTGACTCAGTCTTTCGGACAGAACAGGAACAACGCAATGACCTCGGTAAATGGGAGACGGTCCTGCACGCGCGCAAGCGCATGAAAGGAAGCAGTCTGCAAGAGGCCAGCTTTGATGTTCACTACAACGCTCGAGACGGCGGGGCCAATGCCGGCTCAGGCTCAGAGCTGATCCGCTATGCACTCGTGTTGACGGTCCGAGCGCCGAAGCACGCCAATCTGCACGAAGAGATCCTGCGCTCGCACTCGTTGCTCAAGGCGTTGGAGCCGCGCATTTCGCTGCCGCTGCGAGGTGGTTCCCTCAACGTTTAACGCAAAGCTGCCTCGTAGAAGGCGCTTCCCAATGAAAAGCCGCCCGCAGGACTGGACCTCCTGGGGCGGCTTAAGCAGAAACCCGACAACCCGGCGGGCCTGCGCCAACGTGAACGTAGACGCGTACCTTATCTCGATTCGGTACCGGCGCTCAACTGCGGCATTCATGCTCCGGGACAATTCTGCCACTTACTCTCCAAAGGAGAACAACATGGCAACTCCGAAGAAACCCGGCCAGAACACTGGCGGCCAAGGTGGTATCTATCAAGAAGTCGGCCCGCGTGGCGGCAAGCAGCCCAACTTCTCGACCGTTCCCGACAATCGGCCACTTCCGCCGACGACGAAACCTGGTCACGCTTGGGTGCCTCTCAAGATCACGCCGACCGGGAACCGCTAGGCTATTTACGGCGGGCTGCGCGCAAGGGCCCGCCGGTTTTTAGAATGGTCGCTGGAACCGCGGAGACCGTCGAGCCAGCACTCCCTCTTGGGCTCGCGGGCATTGAGGATCACGCGGTACGACACCAGTCTTAAAAACACAAAAACCCGCAGCACGTTGTGCAGCGGGTTTCGGACTGTGGGCACCCGTATAAAGCTATACGACCGCGTTGCCGTTACGCTAACTTGTCACTGCCGCTTGGTCAACACGAACTTCCCACTCGTCGCCGAACGGCAACTTAAGACATCCTCAGACTGTCGGACGTGCACATGCCGAAGCCCATCAGCGCCGGTTGCTTTGCGGTCTCTGGTGCCAACTCTCGCCCCTTGCGAGGGTGAGATCACCCTACGGAGTTTCTGTGGACGCATTGCGTGACTTCGACCAGGCGAACTACTTAACCGATGCCGAGTCGATCGCAGGCTATCTGTGCGCCGCGCTACAGGGCGTCACCGATATCCTAGTGGCGGCTTTGGATGATGTGGCCCGCGCCCTGAAGGCTTAGGACAACATTGTCCTTAAGCTACGTAATCCTGCGAATTTGCGCGCTGTGGCGTGCAGCGCATGATCGCCATATGAACCCTCATCTCCTTGCTCATCGTGCAGTGCTCGAGGCGGCCGCATGGCTGCACTCCATCCCAGGCGCTGCCGACGATCCGCTGACTGCTCACGATGCTCAGGCGGCTGCGGATGAACTGCTTTCGTTCGTCGAAGCCTGGCCTCATCTTTGGGATCAGCCCGCTTAGCATTGCCAAGTAGAACATCTGGACATAGGGACGTCGTTCCTGCTTGCACCCCAGAGCGCTCGCGCCTTCGACTGAGGCCCATGGCCGTTCCTGGCGAATGCTGCTAGCCTATCTCTGATGGGAGGGATGACCATGGACAAAGCCATTGCGCGCCATGCGCGGAAAGAAGCGAAGAAGCCCTATGCGAAAGCACTGGCAAACGGCCCGCAGCCTGAGCGCGTGATTATCCTGTCGACCAAAAACCTCCCGGTATTCGATGCAGAGCGCCGCGCTCGCTACGAAGCCGCGGCTAGGACGCAGGGTGTTCGGCGCGACTACCCGAAGATCGATCTTCCTTGAGCCCTAACATGGCTCAGAAAAACCCCGCTAGGCCACGCATTTTCGTCCGATCGCCCGTGGTCCTGGCTTTCCGCGCAAGACGTCACGCCGCCAGCCGGTGCGGCGTCTTCTTGCGTCGCTCCGATGACTACCGCGTACGTTGATGCAACCAGTAGGGTAGTGGCCTTCGGCAGCTGTCTCATTGTGGTAAGTCTGGCACTGGCATCGCACCTAGCTTTATGTCGTAGCCGTCGAGGAAGATCAGGACAAAGATACGCTGGTCACACCGCGTTGCGACGCATCCCATCGCTGTTCCCTAGTAAATGCCGGTTGCCAGCTGGCCCCGGTGAAGCCCCCCCGGCCAACTGGCGTTTTTTGGTTTCGACCTGATTTACCGGCATTGGAAGGAGTTGATCGATCGCCAAATTGAGAAACGGAGCCTCTCCACCCTCGGTCTAAAGGCTACATTCTCGAACGCGCTCAATGTGAGTGTGGCCCGGGTGCCCGGGCCACACTCGACGTGCGACGTGCGAATGTTCGCTAAGGTCGCGCTTTGCGCCGTTCTTAGGCAGTGACGTGCTGATAAATCCACGTCCAGGCGTCGTCACTCAGCCACCCTTGAAAGTGCGGACTCGTGACCTTGACTACCAGCAGTCGGTCGTTTTTATCGACCTGGTGCACGAGCCGGTCATTAAGTTGCTGGCCAGTCTCGTTCGTAGAAACGAGCCAAGTCGAGTCAAGAAGGTGGCACCACGCAGGTGAGCGCTTCAGCTCTTCATGGATGGCGTTGTAGTTTTGACCCGTTTTGTTGAGGTCGTAAGAGACGCAATAGACAGTCATGTTTTTGTACACCCAAGATGATGAATAGACGGAGTCCGGGCACTGATGCATGAGCATCAGACCTTTGGTAGCGAGGCGAAAACCGATGTGCTGTTCAGCGGAACGCCACGCGAAGAAGGGCCAAGCAGCCTTCGCTGCTTAGCCCTCCATCTAATCGTCCTCTTCGGGCTGGCCGCAGTGAGCGCGCAGGAAGTCATGCCGAACGCTCGCGCGTCGGGCAGCTTTACATGCACTGATCACCTTGGGCCGGATGTCCATTTGGAACATAGCCAGCTCCTTCATAAGTTGTCATCGAAGCCCGCCGCAATGCGGCGGGCAACCGGGCGTCAATTCAGAGAATTGGGCCAGCTGCGGTAGTGCGCGCACACGTGCTCGGTTTCGCCGAAGCGAACCCGCGTGTAGCGACGCACGAACACGCTTTCGCGTTGGTCGTGAAGACTCATTGCCGTTCCTTTCAAGAAAGGAGCGCGATGACAACTTGAAGCGTTTGCTATAGTGTCTGGCTTGTCACAGCAAAACATATAGAAAGACCCAAGCGAGGCCTGGCGCTCGTTCAGCCCCCGTTTACCCAAATACATGCCGCGATTACGGAGTTGGCGCTCCGGTCGCGGTTTTTTTTCGTCCGTACCCTGTACATGCCGCGATTACGGAGTTGGCGCTCCGGTCGCGGTTTTTTCGTCCGTACTCTGCGAATGCTGTCCGAAAATCGATTTCATCGACTTCGAACCGAACTCAAGCATCCACAGTCTCCAGACTAACACTTACCCCAATTCGACGCGAGCCCATAAGCCTACAAATAGTCCTGTGGCTTGCGTAGAGGGCCGCTGCGAAGCGATCGACTTGCGCTTGGTCCCCGGACCCTAAACCTAGCTTTCGAGGCTCTCAGCGCCTATTTTGGCCACAACTGGCCGCCCGCCGACTTTCATAAAACCCTTATCCAGTAAGGGATTTCTCTCGTGGACGTCGGATTTTCACGCCGGCCGTCAACGGTTTTTTTTGGAAGTTCCCTGAATCAAGTTCACGGACCAAATGGCGTCACACAACGTCAACAAGCGATTCCGGCACCCGGAAGGATCATTTCTGCAGTTGCACAAATACAACAATTCGTGACCTGCACTCAACATCCTTGGAACCGCTCAAGTTGGGTTGCTTACCCGCCTTTGAGCCCGACGGCTCTCACGTCGCTGCGCCGGCGGCGCAATTTCAACCTCTATGACAGGCCTGGGCCGTAGGCCTGTGATGCGATAGCGCCGGCTCTTGTCGATGTTTGACCGCTCATCTCGATCGCCTGCGTCCGAAATCAAGTGCGTCGCGAACAGGATGCTCAACGCCGTTCCCAAATTTTCGCGACGCGCAATTCCGGTCCAGCGTTGGATGCCGGTCCAACTCAAGGATGCCGTGTTGAAGGCAACGTTTCGTGCCGCAAGCAGGGCCATGTAGACCTTCAGTGCATCGAGCAGAGCACGATTGCGTGGCCACTCTTTCATCCGTAATGCGCCGTCTGGTCGAAGGAGCGTGTCAGACGGGATCTGGCACCAATGCCCAGCGTTTTTCAGCCCTAGCAACTCATAGACGTTCGCGCGGCCGATCAAGCGCTTTTCGACAGCACCGGCTTCCTCCAAGAGACCGATCCCAGACACGACGCTCTTCCGGGCGAAGCCAGTCACCCGAACCAGCTTGTCTAGCGACATTGCCACGGTCGGTTCACGGTCGCGAAGCGAGATGCGCTCTCGGAAGTGCTGACGACCTAGCTCGATGGAAAGAGCGATGAGGACCATCAGTGCGGCAGACGAGCTTGAACCATCTTTCTGCCAGACAAACGTCCGTAGGCCGGTGGGCTCTTCGTTGGGAAGCGCATCGAGGACCTGGTCGGATTCGAAGTACTCCCTGTCGTACTTGTTGTACGGCAGATCCATCCAATCGGTCGGAAGTTGGGCCCAGCTCATTTTTTGTCCATGGCTGCGACGACAAGGCGAATCGCGGCAAAGGACAGCGCGATCGAGCCGCCCACAACTACGAGACAGGCGGCGACGGGGTGCGACTCGATAGCGAGCAAGAGGTGGGACAGCGAGGTGACGAAATCGGCCACGTTCGGCTCCTGAATTCGGGAATAACTGAAAAATATCAGGGTTCTACGAGACGTTCTAGAAGGAGTTCCGCGACAAACCTTTTTTGAAACACGAAAAACGTTTATTAGTCATAGACTTATATGGAAAGAGATCAGTTTTTCTTCCCCTCCAATCAGTTCATGTTTCGAGGAAACTGAAGGAAAATTAGGCTATCACTCACCGCGTTGGCAGTGCTCACATGGCCTCAACCAGTTCATGTTTGGACGCCTTGGATCGGGACGCGTGCCAATTTGGAGGTTCGAAGGGATAAACGCGACGCGGCGCTCTGCCTTCTGAGTTGCTGGTGTGTCCTGGGGATGACTAGCTCGAGCTTGGTGAGCCGAGGCCTGCAGTCTTGTTCAGCCCAGCTGCATTCCTCGCCTGCATACGTCGGCTTGGCGGCTGCGCGGACGTACCGCACTTCGCGGACCGCTACGTGACTACCTGCTGAGCCTATCTTTCACGAAATGGGTGCTCGGGTCGCCTTCGCCGACTGAACAGCGTCCCGCAGCCCCTTGAGTAGGGGACTTTCGTCGTCAGCGCGGTTTCTAAGGGCCTGCCTTTCCTCTGACACAGCTTTCGCGAGTCGTGCCTGTAGTGGTAGCCTCGGCTCAATCCTCATGCGCGCGCTTGCAGCGCACGCCGGCGCCGCCCTGGCAGCCGCCGCACGGACGCGAATGCGCGTCCTGACCCCTCCTCGCCCTCAACCGGATCTTCGAGCCGCCACGGCAGCCGCAAACGACAACCCGGAGCATTAAGTTCGTAATCCGCGCATAAGATTGGCATATCATGCACAACTCAAATCGATTGTGCGAGGGTGACTATGGCTTTTCGAGCGGATGAGGCCGGACGGACTGGCCGTGAGGAAGCGGAGGACTATCTGGTCGGGCGCGGGGTGGACCCGAGCGAGCGCACACGCAGCGCGGCCGCGTTGCGAGCCATCATTGATGAGCTTGGCCCCGTCGTCGACACCTATCCGACGTGGCATCCGTTGGTCAGGAACCATGACCGGCGTAGACCAACCACCACGCCACATGCCGACTGCGGGTATAGGGGTCTCGACCACACGAGGTTTTTCGCAAACGGGTTCGTCACCTGCCCCTACGCGTCCAGCGGCAAAGCCGAGAAGGTGCTTGCCTCGGTGGAAGCACTTCCCCGCCACCCTGCGGCGTTTATCTCTGCTGCACGCCTGGATGTGCAGCTGTACAACCCGGACGCCGCACCGGTGCTGGTGAAGTGCGAGTGGAACCTCGCCCTCGGGATAGACGGCACCATTCCGGCAGCCATAGCCGTGCCGCTCATCTTGGAGCAGGAGCTTCCGCATTGGCCTTCAGCGGAATTGGCTGAGACATGGGAATCGATGCGCCACTATTTCCTCGGCAGTCCCAGCGGCAGTCGGTCCTCCCTGTTCGTGAATCAAGAGACTGGCCAAGCAATCAAGAAAATCTGGAACGCACTGATCCAAACGGGAATGTTCGGTTCTATCAAAGGCTGATCTTGGGCGTGTTCTGGCCGTTGGCCAGACTGGGCTTCCTGAACCGCGCCTGTAGTGGTCGCCCTTCGGCCTTCAATCCCTCACGCGCGCGCCGGCGGCGCACGCCGGCGCCGGCTTGGCGGCCGCCGCACGGACGTGATCGCGCGTCCTGATCCCCCCCGCCCAACCGAATGTTCAGGCCGATGAGTCGTCGTCTTTGCGATGGAATGGGTTCAGCCAGCGGAGGTGTGGCCCGGCGGTTGAGCCACGAGGGGTAACCGCTACCCGTACGTCTGAAGAAGTGGCCACTTGGCGTATCAACCTTGGTGTGCGACGAATGGCCACCCATGATTTCCTTACTCGCACTTAGCTAGGCGCGTCTATCAAAGGGGATCGGCACGGCGCACTCCTTTTCGCTTCGAGCAAGCTCAGTCCTGCTCGTCGTCACCATGGGATTGACTGGCTGCGGCGCGACTTACCACCTGCAGGAGTTCAGAGCAGCCGAAGGCGAGCCAGCGACGGCGTTCGTAGACATCAAGCAACGGGCTATCTTCACCGGCTCCCGGCCGAGCGCTGTCAGCCCCGGTAATAGCAACCCAACCGCCGGTGGATCAGACAGAGTGGTCTGTGCGGAGCCAAGTCCGGAAGGCCTTGCAAGCGCCCTGACTGAATTTGCAGGCAAAGCACAGTTCAAGGACATATTTGGGGGTTCAGGATCGATGAGCAGGCAGGAGGCGGACTCCTTCATCGGCTTGCGGACGCAGACCATCCAACTATTGCGCGACGGCATGTATCGGCTGTGCGAGGCCTATCTTTCAGGAACTCTTGATCGGGCTACTTTTGGCTGGATGACGCGTCGCTATCAAAAGTACATGGTCGCGTTGCTGACGATCGAACAACTGACCCAGGTTGCTCAGGCGCCGGCGATGGCCCAAAGCTTGTACGGTGGGACGGGAATCGCCAACTCGATAGACGCTTTGCTCGGAAAGAGCGAGAGCATCACCATAGAACTAGCTGCACTTGCTGAAAGAAAAAGCCAAGATCGAGCAAGACAAAAATGCTGTGCCTGCAAATGACCCGACGAAGCCATCGGTAGAGAAGGATGCAGCCGGGAAGATTGCATCTATCGATGCACGAGTAGCCGCGCTCACTGCTGCTCAAAAGCAAGTCATGAGTGCGTTGAATGCACCGTCCGCGAGTCCGCGTGGAAGTCGTAGCGATGGAAAACTGAGCCTTCCTGAGCCGGCACGCCTGCAAGCCTCCGACATCGTTGCAGAAAAAATTGCTGCGGTAGCACTTGAAGTACTCCGGCAAGATGACCTACCCATCCTTTGCCTGCAAATTATCGAAGGCGGTCGGAATAAGCCGGAACCACCTGCCTCAACGGCCTTGGCCGATTCTAGTAAGGACCTTGACCCGGTCAATCAATGCAAACGGTTATTGAAGGCGTCGGTGGATGCTCACGTTTTGCAGAACACCGTGGTTGAGAGTGCCCTCGCCGAAAACGAGTCCGCACTGCAATTGCTTGGCTACGGAGTGAGTGGAGGGGGGCGTTATGACGTGGGCACGTCTCCCTCGGCCAATTCTAGTTCCATCAAAGGCCTCAGAGACCTCGGAACCTTCTTTCAACTCCAGAGGCTCTTTCCCAAGTAATCCTGCCTCGTTGACTCGGCGGCTCCGCGCGCCGGCGGCGCACTTGGCCTCTGCCAGCTGGCCGACACCAGTCCCGCGCTTCGCTCGGGTCCATCCTCCAACCGTTTACTCTGCTGCAGCCTTAAAAAGGACGAGGACCCAGCGGAGGCAGCGACACACCCACGTCATGCAGCTCACGCAGGAGGTTCTGAAAGTTGTCTTGTTGATAAGGACCACCAGAGAGATCTATGTAGGAACGCCCGGCGAAGTCACCGGGCAAATCGTACGGATGAGCTCTTTGACGGATGATAGGGATGAACTTCGCTGTTCCGACTGCCCTCATCATCTGCCCTGTGACGAGCATCTGCTCGTAGCCCACGCCTCCTTGGCGTTCTCGCGCTTTTTGCGCGTACGTTTCGGTACAGACCATTAGCACACGATCGCTCTCCCGCACGCTTCGCTCCATGAAGTGGGTCAAGTCCATGCCCGGGCGACATGCCACTGGTCAAGTATTACCTCAACGCCGTTTTGTCGGAGGCTCGTTGCCAGTTGGGCTACCCATTGCCGATGCTCAAGCGAGTCCCATGAATAGGAGATGAACACGCACGGCGGACGCCGCGATGGCTCAAGCGAAAGACCTGCGACCAATCCCGCTCCGCGTAGCACCTCTGCAAGATCCACATTCTTGACTGCCCAATGGGTGCGATGCACTTCCCAACCCTTCGGATCTATGTCCAGCGCTGGCAGAAGGCCGATGAATGTCTCATGGAGGATCGGCGCGATGGCATTGTCGAGTGAGAAGGTCAGGCCAAATTCTCGCTGCCGGCGATTGATGCTGACAATTCGTCCAACGTGAGCTGCCGCACCTACATTCTTTTCGTACGCAAACAATGTTGGCAGCGCCATGAGGCTGGCCAGCACTTCGTCATCAAGCGACGCGAACTGCTTCCTGACGTGCTCGTTCGTAGACTCGAGGACTCTTTCGTATTCCATGGACCAAGACGTGCCAGTCCAAGCCGCGTCATTCCCAGACATAAGTAGGTTGTAGTAGTTGTTTTGGATGCTCATTTTCAGATCGAGAGAGGGTGCTCGTTGCCATTGTGTTCGATGGCCTGGACCTGCGGTTGGTCTCGCATAGTCAATGCCAGGAATGCGCGAGTCCAGAGGTGATCCTGGCCCGTTGAGCTTCAACTTTGATGCTCCTGCGGCGCATGCCGGTACCGGCCTGGCCGCCGTCGCTCGAACGCCATTCCGCGTCCTGCCTCGTTCTCGCGCGTCGAATGATGCTGCAGATGCCGCGTCGTCGGTCACCAGGCCGTGACTACTGCCTAAGTCTGTCGATCACAAAGTGCTCATCCGGGTTGGTTGCCCCCGACTGCACAGCGTCCAGCAACCCTTTTAGCAGCGGATTTTCGTCGTCAACGCGATCTACCAAGGCCTTTCGCCCGTCCTCTGGAAGTCTAAACAAGTAGGCGCAAACCGCCATCACCGCTTCGATGCGAGTCTGCACGACACGCGGCGCCGCTTTGGCGCATAGCACTTGTTCGAATGCAGAGGCCGCGCAACTCACCAGTGCAGCATGCCGCAGAGTGATGAAGCGTGATTCGATCAAGTTGGCCAGGACGGGCACGATGCCCCAAGCGAGAGCGTCTGCTTCGCTTCCGGCGGCGATGCCATTGATGCAGCTCCCGGCGGCGACGTCATTGACGCGGCTCCGGGTCCAGAATCCGTCAGTAGTTGGGGTAGGCATCTTCGCTGTCTCGATTGCTTGGTAGCCATTCAGGTCGCGCGCTCAATCTGCGGATTCCTTCTTCGACGGCATTGGGGTTGCAACCAGCCGCTCCGCAGGATACGGCAACATGAATTCCGTAGTTCGTTCTACTGGGGCGTCGAGCCAGTCGTCATAGGCCCCAGTCGGCAGCACCACAACCATGCGTTTCTCTTTGTCCACTTGGTGATAGTGCTGCAGCAGCTCGTGCTCGCCGGCGTCAGGCATACCTTGAGCCTGCGGTTTCTAGCCATTCGCAGATATAAATGTTGGTTCGCACATTCGGCTGGAATTGACAACCCCCACCGATGATCGCCGCCGCTGACGCACTGTGATGCGGCGCGCGGAACGGGCGTACGCCAAACGGCGGCGGTACGGCCTGCGCCAGTTGGGCGATGGCTGCCGCTTCAAGCGCTTCATCGCCAAGCAAGGGTGGCAGCAGTCCCGGCAGCCGCTGCGCCAGCATGCTTTTTCCCGTGCCCGGCGGGCCAACCAGCAAAATGCTGTGCCCACCCGCCGCCGCCACTTCCAGCGCCCGCCGCGCACCCGGTTGCCCGCGCACATCCGACAGGCAGGCCGACACGGGCGGGGTGGAATCGGCTTGCGGGATGACGTCTGGCAGCGGTTCCTGTCTTGTCAGATGCGCAACGGCCGCAGCCAACGACCCGGCACCGATCACCCGCAATCCAGGCACGCGAGCAGCGATAGCCGCGCTGGCCAAGGGCAGCATCAAGGTGGCATTTCCGTGCTCTCGCGCCACGCCCAGGGCGATCGCCAGGGCGCCAGCAACGGGCACCAATGCGCCGGTCAGGGACAATTCACCGGCGACCACCAGGTCGTCCAATGTCGATGTTTCTGCAGAATCACCATCTGCTGCTTTGCGTCTGCCCGGCTCCAGTTCCGGCAGCGCCAGTTGCCCGGATGCAAGCAACACACCCAGCGCAATGGGCAAATCGAAGCGCCCAGATTCCTTAGGCAAATCGGCCGGCGCCAAGTTGACGGTGAGTCGCCCCGCCGGAAAATCAAATCCCGAATTGACGATCGCCGCCCGCACCCGCTCGCGGCTTTCGCGCACGCCCGCGTCAGGCAAACCCACGACATTGAAGACCGGCAGCCCGGCGGCAAGATGCACTTCCACGCGCACTGGCGGCGCGTCCAGACCGGCAAGGGCGTGGCTGGCGATTACAGCAAGCGTCATGGCACGATGCTCGGGGGACTGGGGAGCCGGAGTATGACTGCGCAATGCTTGTCGGACGAGGTGGGGCAGGGCGGATTTGTCCTGCTCAGGGGCCTATATCAGACCGGAAGCCGTTGTCGCTGCGATGTCTCGCGTTCTGCTTCCTCCGCCATGCGCAAGGCCAATCGGGTGTCTTGGATCTTGCGATGACCTGCATTTGGGAAACGCAGCATCTTGCCGACGATGATTGTTCCGGTGACAGGCTTTGGCGCATTGGGAGCAAAGGTCTTAGACTTTTGAGTCTTCGATTCCAGCAGCGGACATTGCCCATGGCACGATACAGCGCGCATTACCGGCGGCCTCCGGGAGAGGAACCTCGATACAGCCTGGCGGAGCAACGGGAATTGGTGGCAGAGCGCGACTACCAATTCAGCCTTTATGCCGTGCAAGTCGTCGCGTCGAACGGGTTGACCGGACGGCACGTTCTGGCGGTT
>Ga0265798_10004650_pt1 | contig 18837 bp, 14 predicted proteins | sample P3T30metagenome_FD_192430 | JGI IMG/M metagenome (GOLD analysis project Ga0265798, IMG submission 192430) | Plant litter microbial communities from East Loma Ridge, Irvine, California - P3 T30 | ecosystem: Environmental > Terrestrial > Plant litter > Unclassified | place: USA: California... | reverse complement strand
CAAGGCGGACAACCACAGTACAAGTAAGAGCTGCTAGCGCCATTTAGAGACGGTGGAAGGAGTAATTGGAAGAAGCACGGCGTTTTTCAGGAAGATGATACCACCTTTTGTTTCCTAGTAATTTCGGAATTGGAGACGAGCGCAGGTTGGATTGGGTCACAGGCCGTGTACGGTGTAGTTGTTCGCACCGATGCGCACGCAGGGTGAGTGTACCTTCATTCAGTTGGGTGCTACAGAGTACTTAGGCGGCAGCGTGATGAGATAGCCTGAACCTTACAATACCACTACCGCCAAGCGGAGGCCATCAATCTCATGTTGATGTGACTAACTTTGCATTAGTGCTACATATGCCAACCTATAGCTTAGCCTTGTTTTGGGCTTTTTTCAGAATAGGCTCCATCTTAGTTGCCTTCATAACATCGCCCTTGACCTTCAGCTTCCCACTCATGTACAGCTTCTGTGCGTTTGCTTTGCCCGAGATGAGCTTGGAGAATTGATCATCAGACAGTATGAGGTTGACTAGAACGAAGGGAGAGCGTGCGTCAGTGGTGCACATTTGGATAGTACTGTAGCGAAATCGACAGCATACCTGATGACTTCTTGCCTTCGGGCGCAAGACCTTTCCCGACCTTGCCGGTCTCTTTCAGATCAATGTACCAATCCTTTTGCTCGCCGTCTGCATTCTTGAGGGTGAACGCGAAGATCGCGCCTCCTTTCTTGATGGCATCCTTGCGCTCCTTTTCGTCGGAAAGGGCGGAAGCGATCAAGTCGAAGGCTTCGGATGAAGGCCAGGCATCTTTAGGGAGGCGTGTTAGCAAGACACTTGGCAGCTCGTGACAGTCCTGGTGGCCACCCACCTTCTTTGAGGGACATGTTTATGAATGGAGCGCTGAAGAAGCTTTAAGTGTTGAAGAGTTGGTGGAAAAACTGAGGAGATGTAAAGAGATTACGGCAGAGAAGAGCGGTCTTAGTAGTAGCGGTAAGGGTACATGTACATGTGCCTCGTTCTTCAGATGCCAAACACCAAGAGGTGGAAGTCAGCATGTGATCACGACCATGACCTCAGTGACCGGCTGCAGCCTCGGCTGATCTGGAGACGGGAGGAATGTCCATGTGAATCCGGGGCATGTGAAAGAGGCGTGCATGCATGAGACCTTCCATCTTCTTCAGCCTTACACATCCATGGACATCCACAGATCCATCAGGCAAGTACGTCTGCCTGTTGTCTACAGTGCGTGTAATTACTTCAGACCTCACTCCCCGGAAAGAACTCGGATACAACGGTCAGTGGCAGGGTCAAGCTACGAAGATCGGCCGCTATCGGCGTAGAGCTCAGACTGCAGCAGCGTCAGAATAAAAATCATGTTTACTAATGCTCCAAAATCTATGTATAAATCTTGTTATACTACGTTCGACTTCCTTTCAGGCTCTCGATTTTATACTTCCTACCCAAATCCGCATCTATCTCACAGCGCAAGCCACCTAGAGTTACCAAGTCGTCGATTTTTAGTACTACATCGCAAACCTACTGACCATCACGATGAACCAACCCTCCTCGGCAGCCGGTCGCCTTCGCCAACTGCTGTCAGACAGCAATCACACAGTCGTAGCTCCTGGTGTATACGATGGCATCTCAGCACGCCTGGCGCTAGCCCAAGGTTTCGAGTGTCTCTACATGGTGCGTCAATGAATGGTGGCGAATCGTTAAATCTGTGCCGTGAAGTGCCATTCCAACCTCCCATCGTTACTCTCATATCAGCGTCAGAGACAGATCCAACTGACACTCCAACAGACTGGTGCCGGAACCGCCATGTCACGTCTCGGAATGGCTGATCTCGGCCTAACGACTTTCACCGACATGCACCAAAACGCCGCGATGATTGCATCAATCGACCCGTCCGTTCCAGTGATCGCCGATGCGGACACTGGCTACGGAGGCCCAATCAATGTTGCCGCAACCGTCAAAGCATACGCCCGCGCCGGAGTTGCAGGTCTACACATCGAAGACCAAGTGCAAGAAAAGCGATGTGGCCATCTTAGCGGCAAGCTCCTAGTGTCAAGAGAAGTGTTCGCCAACCGCCTCCGCGCAGCGTGCAAAGCCAGAGACGAGAGCGGCAGCGGGATTGTCATTATTGCACGAACGGACGCCAGAGCCGGCCAGGACCCCGAAGGAAATGGCGGGTACGATGAGGCGGTCGCTAGATTAAAGATGGCGGCAGAGATTGGCGTTGACGGGCTTTTCTTCGAAGCTTTGCAATCGAAAGAGGAGGCCGAGAAGGCAATTGCCGATCTGCCTAAGATTCCTGTGCTGTTGAATGAGGTTGGCGGTGGCAGGACGCCTATCGTGACTAGCGAGGAGGCGAACAAGATGGGCTTCAGAATTACCATCTGGCCTACCATGGGTTTGGAGGCGGTGGTGCCGGCTCTAGAGAAAGCATACGCCGCTCTCAAGACAAAAGGCAAGAGCCCAGAAGACCCTGCTATGGGACCTGGGAAATTATTCGAAGTCTGCGGATTAAAAGATCTGATGGCATTTGACGAGAGTGTTGGAGGGAAAGCATATCAGTGAAGGCAAACTTTCAAGAGCTGAAAATAAATTGATGAAACAGTTAACACCTTGTTCAACGTACAAACCTATCGAGCACAGTGCCATGAGGATCGAAAGCACCGACCTCGCTGAATTCCTCTTGCATGCAGAGCGTAGGTGGAACATTCGCACTCAGTAAACAGTTCGGTATGCAAGAGGGGTGAAATGCAGTACACATCGCTGAAGCGATATGACCAAATGAAAGACTGTACAATGCCGAACTCATGCTAATTACACAGTTGCTCGCTATGACTTAAAATGCCCAAAATCAATGCCCAACACCACCAGCCACCCAGTCGTTGAACCCTAGCTGACCGGGTTGTGGGAAAACGCCACGGTCAGGCTGTTGTTCGGGAATCGGCGCCGGCTGCTCGCCCTGTTGGGCGCCCTGAACATCCTGTCTTCTGGCTTCAGCAGCACGTTGTAATTGCTGCCTGTGCCAAATCAGCCAGCCCAGGGCTGCGAGCAACCCTCCGAGCATCAATGTCACAAAGACATCATCGTCGATTTCTACGTCGCCGTTCCAAGTGTCGTCGCCACCGGGCATAGGGTCGTACTGTGGGTCCCAATCGTCTGCTTCGTACTGCGCGTTCATCTCTGCATCAGCTTTCAAGAAATCCTCCAGCCATTCCGATAAGGACAACCTCTTGGTCTTGCCAGGTTCGTCATTGATTCCTTTAATGCCTCCTCGGGTAACGGTGTTCCACCAACTGCGCCAGCGAAGCTTCCACAGAGAAAGCATGACGGGCAAATATGCTTCGTCGTTGATCTCCAAAGCGTGGTCGTAGAAACGCTTGGCTAGGTGGAAGTCCTGATCTATACCAACGCCGTTCTCGTGCATCCAGCCTAGATTCCAGAAGGCCTGGGCGGATTGCAGGCTCTCGCCAGCAGCCTGGTAACAAGCAGCTGCATTCTCTGGAGAGGCAGTGGATCCTAGGCCGTGGAGGTAGTAGTCACCTGCTTTGACAAGGGAGTCTATGTTGTGTTGTTTAGCGCTGCGAGTCCAGTGAACCAAGGCCAAAGCAGCATCACCGATAGTGGACTCGGTGTTCTGCTTGAGAGAGATAAGCCAGTCAATGGGACTCCAGCGAGGACGCGAATGATCAAGCAGCCAAGCAACGTTTGCTTGCGCGTACTCTGAGCCTTGCTCTGCGGCCATGAGATAATGTACGAGTGCTTTTTGGTTGTCGCCTTCCTCGTAGGCCTCGTTGGCTTCGTCGACCGAAGCCCAGATTGCTTCGGCCTTTTCAGCAACGATTTTGTACTGCACTGCTGCCGTGCCACAGCTACGGTCTCGTCCAAGGCCCTGGTGGTTCATCTCGGCGAGGTAGAAATATGCCTCGATGTGGCCATTGCGAGCAGCAAAATCGAAATAGTGCGTTGCCGTTGCGATGTCTCCTTGGTCAAGGAACAAGATTCCGAGGTTGGTCTGCGCAACGGCGAGATCTTGGTCCGCCGCCGCTCCAAAATACTCGCTGGCCTTCTTGATGTTCTTGTCCACGCCGAGACCGTCGCGATACATCAGTCCCATAGAATACTGGCAAAGCGCATCTCCGTTTGCGAGACCCCGAGTGAACCAGATCTTGGCTTTACTGAAGCTCTGCTCCGTCCCTTCACCGCGTAGGAACATGCGGCCTAGATATCCAGCAGACTTCGACGCAAGTTTCTCTATGCCCGCTGTCACATCGTTCTTTATCTGACCGTTGTGGTCCCAATAATGTCTCGCGACCGCCATGAAATAAGTCTTTGCGAGCCTCAAATCTCTTTGCATCCCTCTGCCGCCGTCATAATGAACTCTGGCAAGGCCAAAGCTGGCAGTATAGTCGCCTTTCGAGGCTTGAAAGTGGAGGTACTCCATCACGTCCTCTGGATCCGCGTATGCGTCACTTGTAGGCCCGCCGTGCTTTGCCAGTGCTCCTGCAGAGCTCACACTTGCACCTTCACCATACACACCGCCGGCTTCGTCTGCCAGATGGTAAGAGTCGCGGATCAGGCTGTGGCCACCAGGAGGGACCGAACGGTAGTATATGATAGCCTTGTCTGCCACGCGTTGGTACCAATGCACAGCCTCATCGCAGTTGCGTGGCGTAGATATGCCAGCATGGTGGCGGTATGCCAGAGTCATCTGGGAGCGTGTGTTGCCCTGCTCAGCTGCGAAGGTGTGGTAAAGTAGGCTCCTCGCCTGATCGGCTGGGACTTTCGGGTTGAGTCCGGTCGCATACATGAAGCCGAGCATGTATTGAGCTGTGCTGTTCCCATCAAGCTCTGCCAGCTGCTTGTATCTCTCGAACGCTTGCTCGTAATTGACCGGGTGCGTGTGGTTGCCATAGAAGTTCAGCTCCGCCAGTATATAGATAGCATCGGTATTGTTCTCTGCTGCCGCATCCTCAAGTAGTCGGACCGCCTTGGACAATGGTTGTGCCAATTTGACAGGCTGTGTCTGCGACTTGGTCGAAATAAGGTTGTCCTCCTTGGGCGCATTCATGAAGAGGAGGACGAATGCCTCTTTGGCGTAGTACGCGGTGGTTCCGAAAACGCCTTTGGGCTTCTGCGTATACTTTGCCAACTTGGAGACCGACGGCGACTTAATCTTGCGAAGTATCTCAGCCGCCTCGTCCACACCAGAGTGTCTCTTTTCATCGCTCGCATCTTGCTCGTTCCCACCGCCGGCCCTTACGGCATACTCCCAGCGAGCGGAATCGGGATGTCTCGTGCCATCTTGCAGTGGCTGTTGAGGTTCATAATGATGTGGCGCGTCGAGGGCGAGACCATGGACAATCAAAACACAGAGGACGACTTGGATATTTATTAGCGACTGCGATGCATGTACGGACAGGCAACGGCTTACCGAACAGCAGTGGCAGGATGCGCCAACCGGACTGCTTCATCGTGGGCGGTGTTACTCGGCTGTCTGAGTGGTGGAATCAACGAGGATCATTATTCTCTTGTCGACTTACGAGCGGGCGCGTTCAGCGACTCGCGTGCAACATGGCGTGAATAATGTTGGATGTTGACAGATGTTCCTTTGTTTGGCCGTTGGTTTGGCGTCATGGGCGTCAGCACCTGCTCAAGCTCCGAATGCCGCCCGCCAGCTGAGGAAGGCTCTCCTTCTTGACAATGTGAGCACTTTGATACCGTATCTTAATCAAACGACAGGCGTGTTGTCCATTGAAGGATTTCTTGTATTGTCGCGCTGCTTCAATTGACTTGCCAACATTCAGCATCACTAATATACTCGCTCTTGAGCCACTGTCCTGTTTGCTGAAGCATGGATCGCCTACCAAATGAAGTGATCCTTTCCATACTATCATGTAATCTCTTCCCGCAATCAGAATACAGAGCCGTCCGCTGACCTACAATAGTCTTGGATGTCTCTGAGATTGCCCGTTGTCAGATTATATCTTCTCGCTTCCTGAGCCTCGCGAGAGACTCTGAGCTGTGGAAAACACAATGCTTCGAGCACTCTCGAGCCGAAGCTCTCCGACGACGCCAGCAGCTGGCCGATCGACATGACTCTCATCTGGACACTTTGAGAGATGCAATATCGAGCTTACCTAGTGCTGACGTCGCCCATGGATATTCGTTGAACGTTGACAATGCTCACCATGTGATTCGACGGCAAAGAGATCGAGCTTTAGCGAACTGGGAGCCTGGCTTTCCTGGCGAGAAGATAAATTACTACGAGGAATACATCCACAGACATGCCAACGTGAACATAAACTGGATCGATCTGCCTAATCGAAGCGGCATCGACAGGCGGGAGACGAGAGAAGCAACCGGCATCGGAATTCTTTCTAACGCTGGATCTGGCAGCCAACACCTGATATCTCCTCTTGATGATGGCAGTATCTGTATATGGGATGTCACTTCTCGATCTACCACAGGCAACGGCGGGCGTGCTAACCTTGTTGGTCAGACAACATCTGGCCTGCTTTCTGGTCGTGCTCAGCCCCATAAGAGTCACACCATTATGACCGAAACGGGTGCAGTCGAATGTGTCTCAATCAACAATAGTTCAAGCAAAGGCTATTTTGCTGTGCAGGATGTGCTCCAAGAAGTCGACCTTGAGACTCTTCAAGTGTCCTCAACAAAGAAGTACCCGTTCCCAATCACAGCGTTGTCGACGTGCCAGCCAGGAACGCCACTTACTGTTGGCACTCACTCTACAGTACATTTGCACGACTCACGAGAAGCAACGAAAGCCAGCTCATCTGTCGAACTGATAGGTGGCTCGATTGACTCACACGCCACGCTATCCCAGCCAGGTCCTCTATCCATACTCAACCAAGCGTCAGACTCCTCAATATGGGTTGCTGGACGCTTCACTAGCCTGTTGCATTACGACATTCGCCGTTTCCCTCGTCTACTTGGCACAATACATTCCGGCGCCCGCATAGCTTGCCTCACGTCTTTAGAACATCCTTTCATCCCTCGGACCTTACGAAATCTGGACACCCCCATCGCTTCTCTCCGGTCGGCTCGAGGAATATCCGGCACAACGCTTCTGGTCGCAGCAGAGTATAAGGGCAAAGGCTCTCTGGAGCTGCACGATCCATCTGGGCGACAAAGCTACCAAAATCGCCAGACTGCCTCGGCGTCCAAACTTCTGTCTGTTGTGCCTCACGGCGGCAGGATTGTATTTTCCGACGGTGACGGTAACTTGCGATGGATGGAGAGGGACGCCACTACGCTGGTGCGTCAGTACAATATCAACTCCGATCTGCCGAAAGAAGATGTTACAGCTGGTGGCATCTTTTCTTCTACAGGTTCCGAGATACCTGGCCAAGGCGACATTGTGCAAAAGATTCTTCCACTTCGGACACACGATGGTCCGGATCCAAGCAGCCGTCCCGATATTCCAAATGAATCACTTCTCTTATGGTCTGGTGATGGCCGGCTTGGATGTCTCTCTTTCGGTGGTCAGAATCCACTCAAGCCCGATGATAGTTGGCATGATGCAGTAGAAGAGCAGGCCATCAGTGCAGAGGAACGTGCAAAGGAAGACGCCGAGAGGCAGTATGACCTGAGGATGAGGAGGGCGCTTGAGCGCAACGCGGACGAAGTGAGGTTCGTGAGAGGTTTGGGCATGGCGTCTTTCTAGTCGAAAGTTTGAGTCACAACCTGTTCTTCTCCAAAGGTATTTCCATGGTACTGTTGATCCGACGAGACTCGGATTCCTAGTCTAGTGTTTGTCTAAAGAAACACGTGCAGTATCGATCTGTGTTGAAATGGTGTAGCACGAGTATGTTGTTTTATATTGTAAGGTAGCACATGTTCAGTGGCATACATGCATCCAGTTGGGCTTGCGGAATTCAAACATGGGTCGCAATCATGGGCGTTCTTACACGTCCCCTGGCAATTCATGATGAGGTAGAAACTCAACACACTCTGTAACAGTCAAAACCTTCCCCATTTATAACAAGGACAGAATTGTTGCGAAGATATGATTTTACTACGACGGGCTTCAACACCAACCCTAACCCTAGATATACTTCTCGCCGCTCAACGACATGGGCAACTCACCAGTCTTGATGAGATGTATGAATATCGAGAACGATTGATTCCAGGATCGATACTGGCTACTAGTCATATGGGAGTACCAAAATGTGGCTGAAGTGAATTGTATGCGGGTAGGCACAACAACCAAAGCACGTGACTTGATCAGCACGGGCCGATCGTTCCCGCGTCATTAGTAACGTCAAGCCGAATTTAGCGTCTCGAGAGCTCTCGATCAGACAGCAGGAGCAGTCAGCCGCAGGCCGCATGTTTTCAAGTTGTTTCCCCCGGATTTAGAGAGACGACTTCACTCACGCCTCTGCGCAGAAAGTCGCAAAATCGTCACCTTCCATCGAGATCCGTCTCTTCACTGCACTTTGCTTTGTGTCGGCGACGTTTCGAGGCTGCTGCTTCTTTTTCCTCTTCCACCACCACTTTCGACGGCCTTTTGTTTTCTTTATTTCCATCACGCGACCGGCCAGCGCATCGCAGCACAACCCGCCCCCATCAACAACTCGAACTCAGCCTTCTTCGCTCGTCATATCAACGGCATCCATAACCCTACACTCCCGAACGCGCGTTACGCTCTAGTGCTGATTCTGGAGAGGGCCGTGGCGGAGACATCGTCTAAAAGAGAAGCATGAGCAAGCGAGGCGCAGAGGGTCAAGGCGGAGAAGAAAGATACGGAAGCTGGGGCACCGACGCCGCAGCCATGGATGAGAAACCAAAGGCCGCGACGGCCGCGCAGATGGCCAAGAGGAAGTGAGTACAACCCCGTTCTTTGTTTTTTGTTTATTGATGAGCTCTGGGTGGAACCGAATGGATCGTTGTTACTGGAGCTGGACCTTTCTGGATGCGCGCATACTGCATGAGCATCTGCAGATTGAACTATCAATGGGCTATGAAGGTTGGAAGGAGGTCTTACGCGCTGGTACATGCGAGTGGGGACCGATCAACTGGCGACAACAGTCGACACCGAGGGAATCAAAGCACATGTCCTTCATCGCCAAACCACCATACACTCCTCCACCCGATTGCGCCGCAAGGTGATTAAGAGTCACTGCGGCAACCATTCGTTCTCACTCTTGAGCAGTCTTGCTCTTGTGATTGCCAGGCGTGCGGAGTTGCCGATGGTAACATCTCAGCGGGCGGGCACGCAAGCGAGCAAGGCAGTCAGCCCAGGATGTGTCGACGCGATGGTCATGGCAGTCAACCAAAGCAGTCAGCAGGATTGGAGCGCCGCCGTGTCGGGTATCAGGCTTCTCATACGATACATGGACAACCCGATCTTGCCAAGGCATCGGAACATATCGCATGTTCTCATCGAAGTAGCCAGGTTCTACGTTGAGCTGCTGTTCAAGCGAAGCGTTGGCAATGCTACGACTACAAGACTTTTGCCTGATAGAGCAGGTGCCTTGGAGACCATCAGTCGCGCTTCGTGGAAGGAAAAGGCACGGTTGCAGGCAATGATAGCTTTGCATTCCGTTGTGGCTGTCCAATCGATGTCCCATCTCCTGACCGAAGCTTGATACCCACATACACGGTGCCGTTCGAGCTTTGAGCAATGGCGTTGTCACGTCATTATATACTTGCTGAGGCCCATCTGCAACGGGAGTTCCTTTCGCCGCGCATTGAACAATAACATCGACAATAAGAGGCTCGGTCACGCATGATCAAACATGCATGAAACGCGGGATCTTCCGCACTAGCTAATTTTGCTCGCGGTCAACTGCTTCAGCCTCACTTCACATCACAGCAACATTATCGAAACTCGCGGAACCAAACATACAACTTTCAAAACCAACACAATTCGCACAAAACTGCAAATATGAGGGACGACGATGGAGACTACCTGTACGAGGGCGATGTGACGCAGACCAAAAAGGCTTTCAACATTCAAGCGGGCGAAGCAGCCCGCGCTCGACTGGTCGCTCACACTGGCTACATGGAACCCGAACAACCTTCGACACCCAGAGCTCAAACTACGCCAAGAGCTCCAATAAGCCATTCAAGTCAAAACACTAACGCAAGGAATAGAATCGCGAGCATCAAGCGCGGAGGCAAAGCTCGCTCTGCATCACCCTTGACAGGGCCGAGCACCACCTTCACTCCCCCGAACACATTCACCACAACACCGAGCAGCTTCACCTTTGGTGCGCAGCAGCCGCAGCCGCAGCAGCAGCAGCAGCCCAGCCAAGGGTTCGGCGGTTCTGGAGGTTTCACTTTTGGCCAGCAACCGAGCGAGGGGAATGGCATGGATAGAATCGAGTCAACCTCATCGCCTGCGCCTGCAGCCGCTTTCACTTTCGGCCAAAGCCAACCACAGCAACAGCCCAGCTCAAATGGCTTCGGCCAACAGAGCAGCAATCCGTTCGGCGGGTTCGGGCAGCAAAATGCAGCACCTAACGGTGGCGCTCAAAGTACACCTTCATTTGCTTTTGGTCAGCAGACGCAAAACGGCGATACTGGCAGTGCACCTTCAAATCCATTCGGTGGATTTAATCAACAAACACAGACCAACAAACCCACCTCGACCGCCTTCGGTGGATTTGGCGCCCAAAGCCAGTCCAGCAGTCCAGCGCCCACGAACCCATTTGCCGGCTTCAATGCTCAACCTCAGCAAAATGGTACCTCCACACCATCGACGTCATTCACATTTGGCGCACAACCGTCAAACAGCCAACCTGCCACAAACGGCTCGACTGCGCAGAGCTTCGGGGGGTTCGGCGCTTCGCAACCTGTCCAGCAGCCCGCCCAGACATCCAGCCTGTTTGCGCCTCAGCCTAGCACGGAGCAAAAGAGTCCCTCGCCTTTCCAAGGCGGCTCATCGCTGTTCAGTAAACCATCCGAGGCGCCCAAGTCAGACGGATGGGCCTCGTTCAAGAGCGCCTCGCCGTCTGCTGCTAGCAATGGCGGCGATGCACCTGGCACGAGCGTACTGAGCGGCTGGCAGAAAGAACAAACCTCGAAGCCCGCATTCTCATTCTCACAGTCACAAATGACAACAGACGATGGCGACGACGATGCCATGCTAAGCCCAGAAAAGCCTGCGCAGGCTCCTTCTACATTTAGCAGCACTTCAAACCTCTTTGGCGCTTCGCAGCCTGCCGCCGCCACTGGCAGCGATATCTTCAGTCGCATCTCAAAGCCGACGGAGACCACCTCGTCGAACAACGAGCAGTCCACTGATAACTCTGCCACTCCTAAGGCATCTGGTGGCGACCTGTTCAGTCGCACGAGTTTCCCGAACAAGGCCGCAGATCAGGCTGTAAGCGCAACTCCAGCTCCCAAGGCCTCGAACCCATTCACAGGGTTCTCTGTTGCGCCACCTGCGACAGCTCCGGCGAAGAACCTCTTCGCAGGCGCAAGCAGTGCCCCTGCTGTACCTGCCACGCCAACCCCAGCCGCTGACAAAGCGCCGGTGAGTGCGACGCCTGCACCGACGTTCAACACCTCGTCGCTCTTCAACGCAAGCACATCAAACACGTCGGCTACCAACTCTCTGTTCACACCCAAGCCAGCCACTCAGACTGAGCCCGAAGCTCCTGCGACTGCCAAACCAACTGCTTCGTTCTCTATGTTCGGCTCGAGCACGCCGCAGCCCACCGAGACTGAACCTGAAGCGCCTGCGACCGTCAAGGCTGCTCCTTCGTTCAAGAACTCGCTCTTTAGCTCAAACACACCCAAGCCTCCGGCTGCCTCTCTGTTCACACCTGCAGTATCGCAGCAAACGACATCTACGAGCACAAAACCGCAAGCCGCTCCAGCAGCAGCCGCCACGAACACATTCGACCCTGCTAGCGCAAGCCCGCTGCGTCAGCTGAACGAGGGTCTTCAGCAGCGCCTGGCCAAGGCTGACCCGAATTCGGATTTCACTCAATTATTGAAATTCTACATCAAGAAGGCCGAAGCCATTAGGCGCAAGAACGGCAGCGAGCCTCAGCGTACTGTGAGCCAGACACCCAAGGCTGCGAACCCTGGAAATGCGTTCGAGCGCAGCAGGTCTGGAGAGACGAATGGCGTTGATCTCACCAAGAGTCTGTTTGCTCCCCGCTCTTCCGATTCGCAGACACCTAAGCCTAGCTCAACCAACGGCTTGTTTGGGCGCGTACCGGCCACCGAACCTAAGAGTTCCGCCTTTATGGATCGCGCCGCGAAGCACAGCATCGAGGATGACGAAGACACTGTGGCTCATACCGACAAGCGTAGGAAGTCCAAGGAGACTGTAGAATACCCCAAGCTTCCTGCAAACGCCAGCAACACTGCAAAGCTCTTCGAGGCAGCACTTGACCGGCCTGCCGAGTCTGGTGCCGCAGCCAAGTCACCGTTTGCTCCAAAGCCCGCCCCAGAAGCAAACTCGACTTCAACGTTTGGCGGATTCAAGCCATCTACTTCATCTCTTTTCACGCCAGCCAAAGCCGCTCCTGTCGCGAATGGCAGCACTCCTTCCAATTCGTTGTTTGCCCCTAAATCCGCCGCCGACATCGAAAAGGAGAAGTCCAAGCCCGCCGGTGGCTTCATGCCGACATTCGCCGCGCCACCTGCGGGCGGGTCTAGCTTCCTCTCGTCCTTTGGTCAAACCGCCAGCAAGGAACAAGACCAGGCACTCAAGAAAGCCATGGACGATGACTTCGACAGCGAGGACGATGATCCAGTGGAGTGGAAGAAGCAGTATGAAGCGAAGCAGGAAGCAAAGAGAAAAGCGATTGAGGAGGCAGCCAAGTCCGGAGGCGGCTTCTCATTCAAACCGAGCTCGACCTCGAGTGAGCAACAGAAGCCAGATAGCACACCCACAGAGGCTTCGAAAGAGGACAACACCTGGAAGCAAGGCACCCCGATCAAGTTCGGCGCGAACGCCAGCACACCCGTTGCTCCGCTCACGGCACCTCCCAAGGGCACCGGTATGTTTGGAAGCGCCACTGGCGGCTCAAGCCTCTTCGCCAACGCAGGTAGCAAGACCCCTCAACCTTCGAGTGGCAGCTCGCTGTTCTCACAGGCCAAGCCGACCCAGACCAACGGCTCTAGCCTGTTCTCGTTCAGCAAGCCAACCGAGAGCTCGACCTTCGGATCGACCCCGAAACCGGCCGAATCCACTCAGCCCACTACCAGCGAGAACACCAACGGGGACGCTGCCGAAGGTGACGAAGAAGCTACCAACGAGCCGCAAGTCGAAGACGCCGCGGCTCTGCAGCCTGCCGAGAAGGAAGAGTCCGACGTGCTATACCACATCGAAAAGGCCAAATCGTACAAGTTTGAAGTGAAGCCCAACGCCGACAAGCCCGAGTGGACTTACAAGGCGCTCGGCCCGGTCTGGCTGCTGCGCAACAAGAGCACGGGCAAAACCCGCCTGCTGCAGAAAGTGGCACCCCTTGGTAAGGCCGGGATGAACTTCAACCTACTCAAGTCGGCGACCATGTACGCCCAGCAGACCAAAAAAGTGACGGCCAGCTTCATCGACCACATCAACGAGAAGGAGCCGAAGAAGCCAAGCCAGTGGTTCGTGCAGTGCGGCAAGGAGGAGGACGCCAAGGAATTGGCTAGACTCATGAAGGAGGAGGCTGGCAAGCAGTGAGGTGAGGTGGTAATGTGATGAGAGAGTGAGAGAGAGTCCGGTTCGATGTTTTTCCAAACCATGTTCGTTGATACTGCATTTGTTGGCTTGCTTGTTTTGAAATGTTGATGCTCCTGCGCGCGCTTGTTGTACAGTAGTAAGAAAGTACGTCTGGGCTGGGAATGGGTTCATCGAAGAAAAGTATGAAACAAATCACTGCGGGTGGTTCTCTTTGAAAGTCACACTTCTGAATGCTCGGTTTCAAACGTGCTATTACTTGTATCGTCGAATGGCACATCGCTGTATGCTGTTGATGCCTAAGCAGTATGCTTGCTTGAGGACTGAATCGTCAAGCGACATCATGAATGCAAGATCGCTTCGACAACAGCCCTCACAAAACGTCTTGGGTCACGCAGGCCCCATTACACCTACGTGTAAGGCATGAAGTGCAGTTAAGGTCGCAGATAAGGCATAAATCGGGCGCTTGCCTTAGGGGCCGGGCAGAGGTCACTAGAGGTAGCGCTGCCAAGCGTGGTGGATCTCACCACACACCACACAACCACACACACGCTGTTTCCGGGTTATTTTCCATCTCACGCTAGTCGTCCACTGGGATCTCAGGTAGCGGGAACCCGGGGATCTACGAGGAACGTCTATACCGTAAGATCGGCGTGGGATGTGTGTTGTCGGCAGTCGCCTTACAGATTTACAACACATTATTGCTTATGATTACTGCATGTACTCGTAAGCCCCGCATCATCTCCATGTCGGTGAATGCTACATCGTGGGATTTGGTGTGGATGTTGGGGAAACTCTGTTTTCTTGCCCGTTGTAACTTGCGCGTGAGCGTGAGATGGACAACGGAATTAGAAATCGGTGCGGCGTTCGCCTGTTACTACTGCGTGCAGGAACTCGGAGTCTGAGAGCAGCACGCCATGCGCACGAGCGTGGCAGGGTAAAGTTTACGCATTTGAGTTAGAGGCATGAGTGGAGTGGCGGAACATGGACCACAGACGGGAGAAAAGTCGTGTCAGAAGGGAAATACAGCAGAAAAGGGACCGTGATGGTGTGGATGGATTAGTTCTCGTTTCTTCGCCCACGGCAAACTCGAATCGGCCTCGGTATGGAGCGTCGGAAACTAGGCGTTGGCCAGACGAGTCTTCGCGCCTGGGGAAATATTTTGCCGATGTCGCTTCGCTTCGGCTGGTGGGCCAGAAGCGTTGGTGGTTGGGCGTTATGGCCGCAAAGGGTCTTGTGGTACGCGAAAGGGCGTTTGCAGAGAAAAATAACAGAGAAAACAACAACAGCAAAGACGCTTGCTGTTGTTGATGCCCGTTTGCGAAATGGACGAGTAAGATGAGACGACACAACGATGACGGCAATTCAGGATGGGATCAGCGATATAGCGGGTAGTGAATGGATGGAGTGCATGGCACTACAAGGGTGCCCTGGGCGATTGCTTCACAGTTTCGCGATCTGGCTCGGTAGCAGGACTAGCAGTGGTATGGTTGCCAGAAGTCCGCTCGCCTGAATCGGTATGCCGACGGCGAGGGCGTCAGAAGCGCATAACCTCAAGGCGATTCTGGGGAAGCACGGCATTATTGGCTTGACTACTGAAGAATTCTCTGCGCGCCTTTGTTTGAGCGCCAGACTGAAGCTGGCAAGTGAGATCCACCGGGCTTGCTTTTGAGCCGGCTGTGCTTGACCTATGCGGTCGCAATGACACAGCGCTCGTGAAGGCCTGCTTTGCGTGACTGCCAACGCGCGTTTGCTTGCCAATTCAGGCCTGGCAGCAAATCGACCATGTCGTGCGTGCGCGAGAGGCGGTCGGATGGGTTGAGACTCTCGAGGGCGTGCGGCCTTCACATGCGACGATGCACACACACAAAACACGCGCAAAGTAGGCCGTACGGCAGAAGGGCGTGGTGCGAAGAGCAGGACATTGGTAAGCGTACGCCCTTCCATCAAGTCATACAGCGCCCTATGGCAGATCAGGCACGCAAGGGGAGGTGGAGGTATACATGTCATGTGAGGATTTATGTTGAATATAGCACTAGATACTTCTGTGGTAGGCTGGCAAGTCTTGCAAGTCTGGGGGGAGCGCTTGGACTCGCCGGAGTTGGCCTCGTTGGAAGGCCTTGCGGCGTTATTGGCCACTTTTGGTGTCATAGTGACTCCGATGTTCCGATGTCGACGACGACCCTGGCCCATCCATTCCTTTGTTTCGCCATCTTGCGCAAACCCATCAGTCATTCATTCTCGACACTGGAATACCCTCCCTTTGCCTGTTTACTATATAACCCGCTGCATCCCGCCCATTGCTCATCAGGTAGAACATTTCCTCTTACCCGACTGCTTCTATCAGTCCATCCATCTATCCATCAAAACAACTTCCATCAACCAATCCATCAATCCATCCATCCACCCTTTCATCCATCCATCCACATTACCTCCTCCCTCTTCACATCAGGCGACGACTACGTACCTCTCGCCACTTACCAATCACATCCACGCGCGGGGAGTAGCTTCTTGTCATACAAGACACCCATTGGACCGCAACCCCATAGCTCTTGTGATCTACACGGGGCGCTGCCGAGTCTGGCGCGCGACCTCACAGGACACACCCCCATCATAACTCTTGTCTAGTCGCCGCGGCGCACCATCATTATGTCTTCTTCTTCTCCTTCACCAAACGGCCCCGGTGCTGCCAACAGGCCCAACATGCCGGGTATGCCATCAAAACTCCGTGGCATGGTTCAAAACACAAAACCCGAAATCACCATCCATCTCAACAGCCGGAGGCGTGTCTACTCTACCATGGACAGCATCGATGGCACGGTTTTCATCAAGCCTGCCGTGGACACCGAATTCGATGAAGTTGAAATCGACTTCATTGGCACTTCCAGGACTTTCGTTGAGCGCTACACCACCGCGGCGGCCATTAGTGGCCGCTCTGAAGCTTACCACAATTTCCTCCGCCTTAATCAGCCGCGACTCGACACTCTCTATCCGGAAGAACGAAGCGAGCGGACGCTCAAGGCAGGCGAGACTTACGAGTACCCTTTCCACTTCAAGGTGCCGAGAGAATTGCTCGAAAGGGTCTGCAAGCACACAGTAGTTAACGACAACGTCAAAGATGCACACCTTCAGCTGCCACCTTCGCTGGGAGACAAGGAACTATCCAGCAAGGACGGAACTTTGGACGATATGACTCCTGACATGGCAAGCGTGCGATACGGCATCTTCGCGCGCATCACTAAACTCGCCGGAGAGGACTCCAAGAGCACTCATGTTGCGGCCAAGGCACGCAGAGTGCGTGTTGTGCCCGCCGTTGAGGAGGCACCCCCGCTCGATGTCAGAGGTATGGTCGAAAACGACGCCAAAACCGAGTATTGTGTCAGGAAGGAGAAAAAGCTCAAGAAAGGTCTTTTCTTGGGTGGCAATCTTGGTACCTTGGTTATGGAGGCTGCTGAACCCCAGAGTGCGCGTCTCCCGCCCGCGAACAGCGAACTTGGATACACTGCGGTCAACACCATGGCCACTGTGATGCTTCGCTTCGAACCCGCCAAAGGTGTGAAGTCACCACCTCGTCTCGACAAGTTGCACAGCAAGCTGAAGACTCGCACCTACTACGCTACCAGCGCACGTCAGAACATGCCCACAAAGTCGGACAGCGAATTCGATGCTTCCAGGGGCGTGCACAGCCATTCGATTGATCTGATCTCTCATTCCATGGGCAATTTTGACTGGCGACTTGAGGATCCCGACAAGCGCAACCCCTCTCCCATCCGCCGCGATAGCACTGTGTCCATCGAAGAGAAGCGATGGATTCCAAGCCCGAGCAGTACCTACACACCTGGTACGAAGTTCTGGACGGCCAGGTTGCCTTTGCCCATCACTTTGCCCAACACCAAGAACTCGTTTGTTCCGACATTCCACTCGTGCCTCATCAGCCGCACTTATACTCTCGCCCTGTCTCTCTCCCTGCAGACCGCTGGACTTGGCGGCTCCATCGACTTGCGTGTCCCTATGCAGATCTCTGCTGCACCTCCAATTAACGACTCCTCGGACGCCGCTCGCCGTCGCGAGTCCGTCGCATCTGCCCAACTCAACACCGACATCGAGGACGACATCACCACCTCCTTTTTCGCGTCGCGCAGCAGCAATGCACCTAACACTTCTGCTCAGCCCGAGACGCAGAGGCGCAATCTGCCGGATGCCGTCCGCCAGGCAGCGTCGCTCGAGCGTTCTAGCACTCTCGACGCCCCTCCACCTGGTTACACCGATAACGAGCGCCCTCCCCGCCACGATGCTATGAGGATCCCGACCCTCCCCGTCCGCTAGTGGCACGGTAACCCCAGTTTGCTTGGCAGACATAGGAGCGGTGGTACCAGCAACTTTTCGGCTTGCTAGTGAGAGAGTTGCTTCCAAAAAGCACCCCATCGCCGGCACAGGACTTTGCTAGCGGTGGTATCAGCTACCTTCACCTGTTACGATACACTGTGTGCCAACGAGCAAAGGATACACGGCCCCACTCAATCTGGAGCCTCTTAACGACTTTCTTTAGTTTTCCTTTGATCATTTCTATTCTTTTTCGGTGTCTCGGAAGACACGCGACGACAACATCGAAACGGCGACGGGCCGTATGAATTTGCTGGAAGGGACGAATCTCGTTTTCTTTTCTTTGCTGCTTTTGATACGATACCCTTTTCCTTTCTTTTGCATTTAACCCTTCTCTTTCCTTCTTCTGCGTGGGTTTCCACACACATAAAAAGCGATGGCGTTTTGGGCGCATACACTGGACGCCGCTGTCAAGGCGACGATACCTATCATATACCTTTTAATTTATAGAGTAGATTGCTTTCTTCTTGCATCAACTGTGGGAGTATACTACTTTTTTTGGGCAAATTCGCTCCCGTCCGGGATATCTCAGTCTGCATCTCAATAACGCGATTCGACGCATGGTAAGCTAACCCGTTTTCCTCGACCTAAGTACCTGCCACTTGGCAGAATAACATGAGTCCTTTGCTCCCGCCACATCGATGACTATTTTCCCCCTCGCCCTACCAGTCTTCAGACGTCTGAAAGCCTGCGCCACGTCTTCCATAGGAAAGACCTCGTCGGTCACGGGTCTGACCACCCCTCCCACTATCCAATCCCCAATTTTCTCAAGAGTCTCTTGCTTGATGTCAGCAGCAGCAAA
>Ga0265798_10004649_pt1 | contig 18837 bp, 9 predicted proteins | sample P3T30metagenome_FD_192430 | JGI IMG/M metagenome (GOLD analysis project Ga0265798, IMG submission 192430) | Plant litter microbial communities from East Loma Ridge, Irvine, California - P3 T30 | ecosystem: Environmental > Terrestrial > Plant litter > Unclassified | place: USA: California... | reverse complement strand
ATGGGCTTCACCGCATTCACCGCAGCGGCAACATCGCCGCGCATCCCGACCAGCAGCCGCGCCAGTGCCGGGGTAGCGGTCGGCGATAGCGGCCGCCCGGCGGCGACGGTGAAGTCCGCGAGCATCGCGGGCACGCTTTCATCGACATCGCCGATGGCTTGCCGCCACCGCGGCGATTCCACCATCGCACGCGAAGCGCGGAAGGCGGTGCGATCCGCTTCGTCGTCCGCCGAGCCCGGCCTGGGGGCAGGGGGGAGCACATCGATCAGCGCGATCCCCGCACCGTCGAGGTAGCGTTGTGCGCTGGCGGGCGATGCCACCGCCGCCAGCAACAGCAGGAATGCGGCGCGCATCAGTAGCGCACCAGCGCGCCGATATAGAACGACCGGCCATTGTCGATCTCTTCGCGCAACAGGCCGAAGCTCGGACCGAACAGGCGCTGCGGGCGGAAGTTGGTCAGGTTCTTGGCCTGTGCGACGAGGGTCCAGTGCCGGTTCAGCTTCAGGCGCAACTGCGCGTCGAACAGGTCGCTCGTCGCATAGCGCCGGTCCTGCAACGGGTCGCTGGTCGAAACCGAATAGAGAATGGGCGACAGGTGGTTCCACGCCCCCTGCAGCGTCACCGGACCGGCGGTGTAGAACAGCTTGACGTTGGCGACCGTGTTCGAACTTTCGAACAGGCCGGACAGGCGACGGCGGGTGATGCCGTCGGACAGCGTCACCTGCGGCGGGGTGGGGTCGAGCAGCGTCAGATTGGCGGAAAAGCCGAAACCGGCGAGCGGGCCGGGCAGGAAGCGCATCCGCGACACCACTGCATTGAGCTCGACGCCCCGAACGCGGGAATTACTGGCGTTGACCGGCCGAATGCGGGTGACGAGCTGCGAGGTGCCTTCGAACACTTCGGTTGCCTGGTTGCGGGTCGTGATGATCTCGTCGGCAATGTCCTTCTGGAACGCGCCGACGGAAAACAGGATGTCGCGGCTGACGTAATATTCCAGGCTGAGATCGTAATTGTCGGAACGGCGCGGGCGCAGGTCCGGATTGCCGCTGACGATCGAGACGCCGCCGTCCGGATTGTTGGCGGTAATGCCGACATTCACCGTCTCGCGGGCGGCGAGATCGTCGTAATTCGGCCGGCCGAGGGTGCGGCTGAAGGCGGCACGCAGACGCAACCGGTCGCTGACGTCCCAGTCCGCCTGCGCCGACGGGAGCCAGTCGCGGTAATGCTGCCCCTGCTGGCCATAGACATAGGCATTGCTGCGCAGGCGGTTCGCGCCGGTGGCAAGCGTCGTATCCTCATAGCGGACCCCGGCGGATAGCCGCACGGTGTCGGTCGCGTAGCGCGCCATCGCAAAGGCCGCGACGACATCCTCCGTCAGGTTGTAATCGGATTGCAGGCTGCTGCCGGCATTGGCGGGATTGGCTGCGAAACTCGCCTGGTTGGCGTCGAATGCGGCACGGGCGGCAGCCGGATCGACCAGCAACACGCCCTGCCCACGGCCGTTGTACGGCACATAGCGTTCGCTCGCCAGAACCGGTGTCAGCAGCAATGTCGACGCGGCGGTGTTGCGGTAGTTGTCGACCTGAAAATCGTAACGGCGATCCAGGAACCGGACATAGGCCCCGGTTGCGATGCCGAAGCCGCGATCCTTCGCCGCCATGTTGACGTTTAGGTTGACGCGTGCGGTCAGCGCCTCTTCGCGATTGTCGTCGCTGTTGGTGCCATATTCGAACTGGCGATAGTTCGCGGCATTGGCGACGAAGCCGGGATTGGCGAAGTCGAAATAGGGGAAGCTGCCCGGCGTGTAGTCGTAGCGATAGGCGAGGCTGGCGGTGTTGGGGATGCGATAGGTCGCCAGCCGGGCATCCTGTCGATAGGTGGCGACCGCGTAATTGACGCCGAAGTCGAGACGGACGGAATTCCCTGGCGAGAGCTGACCGTTGAAGTCGGCGTAGCGCATCCGGCGCGTCTGGTAGAAACTCGACAAATCCGCCTGCGCATTAGCGTTGGCGACGTTGCCGCTGGTCGCGGTGACATTGCTGAAATTGGTATAGCGGTTGGTCGCTGCGGTGACCGCGGTGTTGGCGATGACGATATTGGACTGGCGTTCTTCATCGTTGATGTGGCGGAAATCGGCCAGCGTCACCGCCGCCTTGAACATCGTGTGATCGTCGAATTCCAGCTTGCCGAACATGCCGTACCGCTGGCGCACGTTGTCGTAATGCAGCCAGCGGCGGCGGTCCGGCGCGGCGAAGGCGTTCGATACATCGCTGGCGGGTGAGAGCAGCCGGCCGCCGGACGTGGGGTCGAAATACAGATAATTGTCGGTTGCCGAGTTGAGCGAGGCGGAATCGCGGCGGAAATAGCTGCCCGACACCACCGCGCCGAATTTGCGGTCGGGGCCGAAGGTGGTGGAGGCGACCAGTTCGGCCTGGCCGGAGGGTGCGCGGTTGCCGCGGGTCCGCTTGAAATCCCATTGGCCAATATCGAAACGCCCGCCGACGAAGGGTTCGCCGCGACCGTCGAAGGCGCTGCGGGTGCGCAGATTGGCGATGCCGCCGATCGCATTGCCGTTCATCGCCGCGGTGACCGACTTGTACACCTCGACCCGCGACGCCAGCGACGAGGGGATGATGTCGAGCGACACGTTGCGCCGCCCGATCTCGTTGGCGGGCAGCGTCACGCCGTCGATCTGGACGAGATTGTAATCGGCATTCAGCCCGCGGATCGACAGGAATTGTGCTTCGCCGCGCCCGTTGTTCTGGATGGTCGAGACGCCCGGCACGCGCTGCAACGCCTCGCCCAGCCCGAAGTCGGGCAGGGTACCGATCTCGTCGGCGCTGATGCTGTCCGAAATCACCGAAATCTGCCGCTTCGCCTCGATCTCGCGCACCGCCTGAAGGCGCGCACCGGTGACGACGATGTCATCCGTATCGGGTGACGTGGCCACCGCGGCGGTGACCTCGCCGGCGGGAGCCGGGGCTTGTTGCGCCTGCGCGCCCACCGGCAGCGCGGTCGAAAGCAGCAGCGCACTGCGCCAGGTAACAAGCCTCATGATATCCCCCCTACAAGTCCGGCATCAACCGTGCCGGATCATTTATGCACTTAAGGTGACATACTTATGACGATGGTTTAGGAGATTGGCAATCGTCACGAGAGGATCATGGAATGTCGTTCTTTCTCAATCTGTTGGCCGCGGCAGTTTTTGCGCCCGTCGCGGCCGAAGCGCCGGAGCGGCTATATGCCTGCGGTGACGATCAGGTCCGGGAATACCGAATCACCGGGGCGGGCGCGGGCGTGGAGGCGATCGAGGCATGGCGCTGGACCGCGGCCGGGGCGCAGGATCTGCCGCTCGCCTATCGCACCAAGCTGCTCGGCCATATCGACGATTGCAAGCCGGTGGACGGCGGTCGCGCGATCCTGGTCACCGCCTCGACCGGCGGCGTCGTCCTGATCGAGCGGAGTACGGGCAAGGTGACGTTCCGGGCGACCGCACCGATGGCGCATTCGGCCGACCTGCTGCCCGGCGGGCTGATCGCGGTGGCGCTGTCGATCCACAAGAATGGCGACCGGCTGGAACTGTACGACCGGGGGGGCAGCGAGAGCCCGCTGCTGCACCTGCCGCTGCCCTCCGGGCATGGCGCGGTCTGGGACGCCGGCCGGCAGCGGCTCTTCGTCCTGTCGCACGACCTGATCCAGGCGTATCGCGTCACCGGCACGCGCCGGGCGCCCGTGCTGGTCGAGGCTGCGCGCTGGACATTGCCGGGGCGGCGCGATGGCCACGACTTGTCGCTTCGACCGAACGGGCGCTATCTGGTGACGACCGACGACGGGGTCTGGACGTTCGATCCGGCCGGCGATTTCGTGCCGCTGCCCGCGCTCAATCCCAAGCTGCGCGTGAAGGCGGTCAGCATGACAGGCGGCGGCGCGCCGGGTAAGGGAGACGGGCGTCTCGCCTGGGTGCAGGCGGAGGAGAGCTGGTGGGCAACGGGCTTCACGATCGCACGCGGCGATGGCAGCGACCCGCTGCGGGTTCCGGTGGATGGCCTGCACCTCTACAAGGTGCGCTGGCTGCCCTGAGCGGGGCCACCGACGGTCGGCTTGATGGTCGAGGCTGGCGGCGGGCGTGGATCGCCTATGCCACCGCACATTTCGGCAAGAGCCTGTTGTGGACGGCGAGCGACTTGCTGACGCTGTATCTGCTGGTGTCCGTCTATGCGATCGATCCGATCGTCGCGGGCGCGCTGTTTCTCGCCGGACTGGTCGCCAATGCCGGCGCCGATCTGGGTGTCGGTATTTGGCTGGAAAAGCGGCCGCATCATGCCGCGGCGCTGGCCACTACCGCGCTGGTGCTGGCGGCGGTCAGCTTTCCGGCGACGGTGCTGCTGGCGCCGTACGAACCGTGGATGCTGCTGGTGGCAACGCTGGCGTTTCGCGTGTGCTATGCGGGGTGCGATGTGCCGCATAATGCATTGCTGACGCGACTGGCGTCGGATCCGGCGCGTGCGACATGGCTGGCCCGCTGGCGGACGATCGGCACGGCACTGGCGTCGGTGTCGGCGGCCTGGGTGGCGAGCAGCGACGCCGTCGCGATCGCGCCGCTGCTCTGCGGCATCGCGATGGCGGCGCTCGTCGTCGGATCGGCGATGGTGCCGTTGCTCATGGCATTTCCACTCGATCCCCGCCCACGTCGGTCAGGCACGTCGGTCGGTTTGCCCCTGCCGTTTCTGGCCGCGAGCATCATCGGCATCGTCGCGCTGGGCGCTTTGGCCAAGGCGGTGCTGCACCTGCCCGCGTCGGCGAGCGGCACATCGGTCCTGATGCTGCTGATCGCCGGTCGGACGTTCTCGGCCGTCATGCCGATCCGCATCGGATCGCCGCGCCGCGGGCTCATGCTGCTGGCTGCGGCCTATGGCGCCGCAGCGGCGGTGGCTGCCGGCTTCGCGTTCGGCGCCACGCCGGTGATGCTGTTGCTGCTCGGCCTGTCGCTGGGGGCGACCAACCTCGTGAGTTGGGCATTGCTGCCGGCCATGGCGGACGGTCCACGCGGATATGGGCTCTATACGATGACATCGAAGCTGGCGCTCGGTGCGGCCGGGCTGGCGCTGGCCGGCGGACTGGGGCGGTCACCTGCGTTCTCACCCGCCGGTTTTGCGGGATTCGCCTGGGCTGTAGCGGCGGCATGTATCGTCGCGGCACTGCTTGCAGGGCTACGCTTGACTTCATCCGCCGCGCGACGCTTCTGATCGCCATGAATGGCATCACAGCGGGCGACTTTCCGCCTCGTTTCCTGCGCGATGACGGCCGACGCACGGCCACCACCAACGAACGGGTCGTGGTGGACCTGCTGTCGCGATACGGACCGGCGAGCCGTGCCGACCTAGCGCGCTGGACCGGTCTGGCGCCGCATTCGATCACGCGGCTGGTCGAACCCTTGCTGGCGCGGGGATTGCTCAGCGAGAGCGCACCGGTCGTGATGGGGCGCGGCAAACCCGCGACCAAGATATCGCTGGTCGGTGCCGCCGCCTTTTCGGTCGGGGTGTCGGTGATGACCGATGCCGTATCGCTGGTGCTGCTCGACCTTGCCGGCGCCATATCGGGCGCCTGCGCCGAACGTCTGGACGATACCGACCTGCCGGCGGCCTGTACGCAGATCGGCCGGATGATGAAAGGCGCCATCGCCGCCGACGGGCGGGACCCGTCGACGCTGGTCGGCATCGGCGTGGGCGTCACCGGCTATTTCATCGGCGACGGCGCGCGGCTCAATCCGCCGCGGCTGCTTGATCCATGGGCCCTCCTGCCACTCGACGCGATCCTGGCGGAGGCATTGGGTCACAAGGTGTGGATCGACAATGACGGCAACGTCGCGGCGATCGGCGAGGCGATGCTGGGGCAGGGGCGCGAGGCGCGCGATTTTGCCTATCTGTATTTTTCCGCGGGGTTCGGCGGCGGCGTCGTCTCCAACGGCCAGTTGCTGCGCGGTCGCCACGGCAATGCGGGCGAATTCGCTTCCATCCTGCCATCCGACTGGCAACAGCCTAATCTTGAGGCGTTGCGCACGGCATTTGCCGATAGGGGGATCGTCTATCCCGATCTGCACGCCATGCTCGGCGAGTTCGAACCCGATCATGCCGCCGTTGACGCATGGCTCGACGCGATCATGCCCTCGCTCGATCTGGTCGCTTCCTCCATTTCCGCGACGCTTGATCCCGAGGCGATCGTGCTGGGCGGTCGCTTGCCGGACGAACTGGCACGGCGGATCATCGATCGCATCACCTTCACCAATCCCGACCGGCGAGGACATCGCCGCCCGTCCGCGCGGGTCGCCGCGTCGATGATCGATGGCGACGCGGCCGCGATCGGCTCGGCCACCCTCCCGCTGAGGGCGGCCTTCTTTCCATTACTCGACACGTCAGCCGGGGGTGGGAGTGCGGATGGCTTGATCGGCGCGGCCAAGGGCCACCGCGTGGAAAGCGCAACGCCCGGAGGCTGATGCCTGGGCTTGATCCAGCGTGCTGGAGGTGTCGCGGTAACGAGGAGCAGCGCGATCGACAGCGCCTATGTGAAGGCGCAGCGTGCGGCGTTCGGTGCAAAAGGAGGCGCTTGCATCAGGTGATCGGAACCGAGGGAGGCGAACCACGGTGCCATGACTGAAATGTTTCAGCCATGGCACCGTGGTTCAAACCAGACCTTCCTTTGGAAAATCCAGAGATCTTCAGTCTAGATCATTGCGAGAAATCGATCGCATCGTAGGAAACGCCCGGGCTAAGCCAGGCATCCGCCACGGTGCCGCTGATGACCGAGATCGTCATCGTGTTGTCGCCCGCCACCAGCGCGCTCGCCGGCACGTTGAAGGTATAGAGGTTGTTGTTGCCGCGGTACGTGCCGACCGTCAGGTTGCGCGTCCTGGGCTGGGTCGGCGCAGCGGGGAACGGCGAGGCCCAGCTGTTGACGGTGATGATCGGCCGTGCGCCATTCTGGGCGATGGTGGTGCCGATACGCACCTGGCTGGCTTTCAGCTGATCGGCGGTCAGGCGGAAGCGGACGACCTGGCTATTGTTGATCGCCTTCCACTGATAGGCGGGGAACTGCGCCGCGGTCGAGGCGCCGACCGTGAACGGCCCCGGCGTCCAGCTCGCCAGCCGCACATCCGAAGGATGCATCAGCGTCAGGAAGCTGCCGTTCCGGAATTCCTGCGGCGATCCGTCCCAGTCGCCGATCCGCCACAGCGCCGGCGTCGCCGACGGGTCCGTCATCGCCGGTGCGCCCACCATGGTCGATGCGCCCGCCGCGATCGTCACCGGGCGGCTGCCGACCAGCAGTTCGTTCTTGAAGACGCTCATCGTATAGGTGCCCGGCAACATGCCTGCGCAGGTGAACGCACCCGCGCTGCTGGGGGTCGTGTGGTACTGCGCGACGTCGTTGGAGAAGCCGACGGTGTAGCGCGACCGGGTGTCGCGCCCGACGATCCCGGTGCCCAGCAACCGCCCGCCCAGGCCGGGTGTCCGCGAACGGTCGTCCCCTCCGATGATCCCGGTGCCCGTCACCGCGCCGCGCCCGGCCTGACCCGTCCACCCTTTCAGGCCGAGGCCGTCATACCAGCTCGTGTCGATCGGCGCCGGCGATGCGCCGTCGTTGAAGACGAGGGCATAGGTCTGGAGCGCGTTGAAGCGGAAGGCCTCGGTCTGCGCCATGCCGTAGTGCATGACGTAGGTGATCTCCTGGTTGGTCGAGCCGCCCTGGTTCAGGAGGCTGCGATAGAAGGGGCCGCCCGCCCACTGCTCGCTGTTGCCGCGCACGATCCACAGGCCGACATTGGTGCCCGTCGCGCCGATATAATACCAGTCGCGCAGCCGGTCGTTGGCATAATGCTTCGACCGCGTTTCGCCGTTCGCCAAGCCGAAGATGTCGCCGGATTCGATCGCACGGTTGGTATCCTTCAGGTCCGACTGCGGCGGGCCGTTCGGGATACGAGCCTTCAGCGCCCGCACGATGTAGCGGACGAGCTCGGTCTGGTCCGGCTCACGCGAGAACACCGTGCCCATGTAGATCTTCGCTTCGCCGCGATGGGCGATGTAGTAATGGGTCATGTCGCCGATATCGACGGTGATCTTGATGTAGTCGGTGCCGATCTGCTGCGCGGTGACGCCGACCTGGGGTTCGTCGATGCCCTTGTAGAGGAACCCGGCGCCGCTGTTGAGCTGCGTCCCGCGGGTCTGGTCCTGATATTCGACGCCCCTGTAGAGCATCGAGGAGATATCGCCGATCGCGAGCGTGCTCGCCGAGCTGGGGACACGCCGGATCTTGAAGACCAGCCCCGCCCCGGTATCGACGATGTAGAAATTGGCGTCGGACGTCACGCCGAACGACGCGGTCGCGGCCTGGTCGGGCGTCGGCGCCGCAGCGGTCGCGGTCGTGCAGCTCGATTGCAACGTCGCCGCCGTCGACCCCATCACCGGTGCCGCCGCGACCGCGCTGCCCGATACGAGGCCCTGCATGAAGGTGGAGGCCGACGCGGTCGTCGAGACGGCGTTGGCTCCCTTTACCACCGACACCCCATCGGCCGTGACCTCGTCGCTGTTGGACGCGGCGAACAGCGCCCCCATGGAGCCGACCAGTACGGCAGTGGCGGCAATCTTGTAGTGGCTCTTCACGGTTTCCGTCTCCTGTTGTTTATATCGTTATCGTGCATGGTCCGGCCCGGCGGCTGCGGGGCGGGGGCCGTCAGTCGTAAGTCGTCAGGCTATATTTACGGGATCGTTCGAAAATATGGGGCGACATCGCCGGGCCTGTCCGGCCGCAGTCACCATCGCCGGCGGCATGCCGTCATACCTGTCCGAATGCCGTTCATCGATCGCCAAGCATCGTCGCGCGACATGATCCCCCCTTTGCTGCAAACTTCACGCCGTTGACCAGCGGATATCGTTGCGTTCGTGCCTGCCTATCAAAGCGTCCAGCCGAACACAATAATCGTCCACTTGTTGAAACAATTTTCCGCATGATAATAATTGCTGTGTGCCAATCAGGGATAAATGTAGGCCGGCCGGCCGGGCATATCGGCAAAGATGTTCGCGGTATCATTTTATGGTAACGATAGGACAGATGCTTGAATATGCTCGATTAACATCCGCCACGATATCTGGCCGGGACGCTGGTGCCATCGGTGTCGACGGCCGTGTCGGCAGGCTCGAAGAGCCGGTGGCCGGCGGGATATTGACCCCGGAAACGCCGCCCACCCCGTTTACTATCGAAAAACCGATGATAGTTTCGCGCCGCGCACGGGATACGGCCAATGCAAGGATGCAGGGGGGACGGTGCGTTGTGATGGAGAGTGACAGATGAATCGGATGTTTCACCGCACGCTGGCGGCGATGCTGGCGGTAGGCAGCGCCGCGCCCGCCACGGCGACCACGATCACCGGCGCACATGACGGCCTGAAATTTGTCGCGACGAAGCTGGTCGTCGGTGCCGGGTCGACCGCCACCGTCCCGAACGGGGGCGATCCGCGCTACTTCGCCAATGCGGCGCGATATAACGGCACGGTCGCGCTGGTCATGGAAACGGCCACCGGTACATCCGTATGTTCCGGATCGTTGATGGCCGATCGTCAGTCGATCCTCACCGCCGGTCACTGCGTCGGCAACGGCGCGGGCACGGCGAACCCGCTGCGCACCACCGCGTATTTCTACAACGGCACCGATCCCGATTATGTCCTGACCGGCGCGCAGTCGACCGCGATCACCGTCAGCGACTATTTCGTCAACGCCGACTATACCGGCGCGACGATCGACGAGAACGACATCGCCGTGCTGCGCCTGTCGCAGGCCGCACCGTTGTTCGCCACCGCCTACGACCTCTACACCGGCGATGCCAGTGGCAAGGAATTCAACGTGACCGGCGTCGGCAGCCAGTCGACCGGGGGTGGATCGCCGGACAGCGATCTCGGCGTCGGGCGCCGCCGACAGGGCAACAACGTGTTCGACTTCGCATTGGGCGACGCGGGGATCGGTGGCCTTCTGGATGGCGATCTCGGCCAGCCGGGGGTGAAGATCGCCAACATCCTGCTCGCCGATTTCGACAGCGGTCTGGAAGCCAATGACGCATCATGCATCGTCACGCTGGCGGTCGGTGTCCAGTCGACGCGCTATTGCAACTTGGGCCTTGGCCGGTCCGAGGCGAGCGTCTCCAACCTGGGCGATTCCGGGGGGGCGAGCTTCATTGACGGCAAGGTCGCGGCCGTCACCTCGTTCGGCCTTTCCTTCGGATCGCAGTACGGCGACATCGACGACGACCGGAACGCCACCTTCGGCGAATTCGGCGGCTATGTGTCGACCGCCTATCACGCCAACTGGATCAACAGCGTGCTCGCCGTACCCGAACCGGGCACCTGGTCGCTGATGTTGACCGGGTTCGCCATGACCGGCCTGGTGCTTCGCCGCCGCCGCCGCGTCGCCCGGGTCACATTCGCCCGCACCTGAAGTAATCGCGAGCGGAGAAGATGGTCGAATAATGAGCTGCTGCCGGTTGCGCAGACACCGGAACAAGGTGTTTCGCGAACCGGCAGCAACTCAGGCGGACGCGGTCGCCGCTGGCGCGATCCTTGCCAGTCGTAGGACCGAAAACAGGCCGATTCGGCGTCAACTACGGTCAAATTGCGGATGTGAACGACCGTTTGAAAGTGGGGCAAAGAATAGCACGTGCCGCTATCCCTCACATATTGGTTTAGACCGCGCGCCTCGACAACGGCGATGCGCAGGCTTGGCTCACCGACGTTCGCCCCATTGTCGGCCGTCCTGTCGCCAGCGCGACGCTCTGCTGCCGTGGAACGAAGCGCCTCAGATTCGGGTCGCACGAGCTGCCTGGTGATTGCCCCGTCGATGGTGTTCACCCGCACAGCACGTCGACGTCAACCTCGACGTGATTGGATCGCGCGCAGAGGATAGGTAGGCTTTGGACTCTGCCGGTATCGGCTATCTGCATAACCGGATCAGCCACACGATCGATGACAGGTCCGATTACGATCGATTTGCCTTCTTTAAAAATTCTCGGGGAAATCATTCCTTCGGATAGAGGCGGCACACTTCACTGTTAGGCAGTAAAATCAGTCGTTTGCACAATTGTGGTGCGGTTAGCTGATCTCCGCCATCATAACGATCAAGCCGGCACCGGGTATGCCGGGTTGATCTATCATCGGCTTGAAAGCGCAAAGAAAGGTTAAGCAAAAATATTTGTTGCGTTGCGTCATAATTTCACATTGTGAAAACGAAATTTGTATATTGACGCAGCACTCACCATCGGTAATTGAACTGCATAACAATCGTTATGAAATAAGCGCCGGCTTTCGATAGAGTGAAATTCACTAACGAAAGCCTATGAATGTAAAAAGGGGGGGGATTCCGATGAATCGGAGATTGTACAATCGCGCTTGTGAAACGACGTCCATTGCCACGCTGTCGCTGATGATCGTGATGGCATCTCCTGTCGAAATCCAGGCTCAGACGTCATCCAGCAATACCCGCAGCAGTCAAAGCATTGATAACACGGGCCAGTCAAACGACGATGTTACCCGGGACATCATCGTCACAGGCTCTCGCGCAAGCCAGGAAAAGGCCAATCAGCGCAAAAAGAATGCAAAGACCGCTACGGACTCCCTCGTCGCTGATGACGTCGGATCATTCCCTGACCGCAACGTCAACGAGGCGATTTCGCGCCTGCCAGGCGTCGCGCTGAACCGAAACGAGTTCGGTGAGGGAAGCAGCATCGACGTTCGTGGCAATGGCCCCGATCTTACCAGGGTGGAACTGGACGGGATTGGCGTTCAGGGCACCAGCGGTCTCGGCGCGTCACGCGGCGCAGATTTGCGCGAACTGCCGGCCGAACTGATCAAGAGCGTCGATGTCGTCAAAGGGGCGACGGCCGACATGACGGAAGGTTCGCTGGGCGGCTCCGTCCAAATCAAAACCCGGTCAGGTCTCGATTTCAAGAAGCCGTATTTCTCGGTACGGGGTGGCGCACAGCAAAATTCGCTGGGCAAAACATGGACGCCCGATTTCAACGGCGTTGCCGCCAGCAAGTTCTTTAATGGCCGCTTGGGTGTGATTCTCAGTGGTAATTATTCCGATATTCAGAACAACGGTCACGTTTACTCGAATACGGTGAGCGCCCGTACCAACTATAACCGGCTCTATGATCTCGACCAGTCATTGGAAAAGACGTTTTCGTACAATCTCGATACGTTGAGCGGGGATTTGGCGGATATTCCCTACGCCAACAGCTTGGAGACGCCGCGGACACTGTTGTCCAAGGCGGCGGCGGCGCAGACCAAGGCGCAATGCCTGGTGGCCTTCCCGAACAATCCGACCGGTAGCACGAATCAGCGCGCACAGCGGATTCTCGAACAGCAGAGCTGCCTGAATCAGTGGAATGACTACACGCCGTCCATGATTCGCAATCTGATGCAGACCCAGCGTGACAAACGCTACTCGTATGACGGGCGGCTGGATTTTCGCATCAGCGATCGCCTCGTGGTCTTCGGCAAGGGAACCGTCGCCAACCGTAAGGTGCATGACCAGTTTCGCACCCATACCCCGATATCGGGTATCACCGCGAACGTGCCCGGTACGTTCCTGGATACGACGACCGGCACGCCGCGGCTGCGCACCGTCTCGCCCAACGCACCGGCAGGATATTTTCTCTACGATCAGCAATTCGGGCTGAACAATGTCGGCAACAATCCGACTTTGGGAAATATCCTGAACCTCGTTCCTGGCAGCTTTCAGATCGACGACAAGCACAACGTCACGAACATGACGCTGACCAACAATTCGGTGACCGTCGACCAGATCGAAAATACGATCGATACCAAGACCAAATACTTTCAGGGTGGCGCGGAATTCCGAGGCGAGCGGGTCGATATAGACGCAATGGCGGGCATGACGTCGGCAAGCACCAGCCGTACCAACCTGCGGACGGCACGATCGTATAATTATGGCAATGCCACGCTCGCGCTGCAGCCGAATGGGCTGTGGGATATTCAGCTGCCAGCAGGTTATGATGAAAGTAATGCGGCCAACTTCGTCCAGTTGACCGCACCGCGATGCATCGGGGCTGGAACCGCGCCCAGCTGCATCGGTCAGAACGCCGTCGCCGCATCGGCGAACGGCCCTGCCACCCCAGCCTATACCGTTGGGCAATTGCCGCTGACCACGCCGAGCTTCGGCGCGATTTTCAGGCCTTCCCTATCCGAGTCATCGGAGCGGATCGCCAAGATCGATCTGACCTACCGTACGGACGATGTCATCCCCTTCGTTACCCGGATCAAGTACGGCGCGATGTATCGCCGCAACAAGATCGATTACTGGGGCGCTGGTGGAGTCACGCCGGTCGGCCAGATCGGTACGTTCGGCCAGCCCGGCTATGTACCGGCCGTCGTGGTGCCAACGGCCAACGTCTCTGGGACCTATCGGGCGTGCGAACCTACGGCGGGTTCGTCTGCTCCCGGCGGCCTCTCGTGTAACTATGGTTATGTGCCGTCAACCAATCCCCTGGCAGCACGATCCGGCGTCGACACATTGACACCGCAGGCGCTGCGCGATCTGTTCACCAGCACATTGGAGCAGCCTGATTCCGCCTATTTCGGCGATCTGCCCAATCGCGGCAATCTGCCGTCGGCGTGGCCAGGCATTCGCACCGACCAGATTTTTGCCAGTTTGGGGGCAGGCGGCTTTGCCAATTTCGATTGCCTCAAGCAATGCGTTGCAAACAATGGCCAGACCTATGACCAGCCGGTAACCCGCACCAACGAGACGATCGTTAATCTCTATGGTATGTTCGATTTCGCGCAGCCATTGCCCCTGGGTTTCGAAACCGATGGCAATGTCGGCCTTCGCGGTATCCACAGCAACGTGAAGGGTTCGGGCCTGTTGAGCCTGACCACCATACGCGTCACGTCCACCTTCGACGCCCAGAATCCCAATGTGGCCGCGGGCATTACGTCGCAGACCTTCCAGCAGAATACGACGGCCAAGGCCACATCCTGGGATTGGCTGCCTACCTTCAACGTCAACCTTTGGGCGTTCCGCCGTAGTCTGGTTCTGCGAATGTATGCGGGCAAGACGGTCGCACGCCCTTCGCCGACCAACCTGCTCGCAGCAGGCAGTTGCACGATCGATGAACGCATTTCGCTCGATCTCGATGGCGACGGTGCGGATCCCTTCGGCTGCCCGGGCCGGATCGGCAACCCCGCCCTTCGTCCCTTTACCGCCTGGAACTACAATCTTTCCCTGGAGTGGTATCCCAATCCGGACACCGTTCTGTCGGCTACCTACGGTCGGCTGGACGTGAAGCTCGGTGGCGCCATCGGCGACACACGGACGGGGTTGCCGTTCGCTGGCAGCGACCGTGTCGATCCTATAACGGGGCGTCCCATCTCGGAACTGGAATTCACGTATCCGACGTTCCGGAACGGCCCCGGATACAAGCGTGACATCTTCGAGTTTTCGGCCAAGTCGGCGTTCACTTTCCTGCCTTCGCTGCTACGCAACACCGGCATGGACGCCAATCTGTCCATTCTCGCGTCAAAGGCCACCGATGGTACGCGCGATCCGACGACGGGCGATGTCATGACCCCACCGGGCCAATCGAAATATTATCTGAATACGTCGCTTTGGTATGATGATGGCAAGCTCAACCTCCGCGTTGCCTATCAGCGACGGACGTCCACCTTCAGCTGCATTACACCCTGTGGCCTCAATGTCGGCGACATCAACTATCCCGGCAACAATTGGACTAACGTTCGCCTGGTCGGTCCCGGCTATAACCCTGGCGCGCCGCTGTTCAACGACGCTACACAGTTCATCGATCTCAAGGCCTCGTACAATATCAACCAACAAGTGCAGGTGTATATCGAGGGTCGCAACCTGACCCGGCAGACGATCAGCCAGTCGTTTGGCGAATACGAGCAGTTCGGAGACGGTAGTACGCGTGTGGCATCGAAGTCCTATGGCGGCCGGCGTATCCTGGTGGGAGGCAGGATCGCCTTCGGACGCAAATAGGCTTCCGAACCGGCGCGGTTTTGTCACAGGCTCCAACGGCTGAGACGGTGGAGCCATGACGGGCAAGACGGCGAACAGGTTTGCGCCCGAGGTCGGCGGGCGCGCGGGACGGATGTTCGATCACGAGCGGGATCATCCGTCCAGATAGGCGACCGTTGTGTCGGTCGCCGGGAAGATCAGCAACGTGCCGCAGACGCTGGATAAGTGGGTGAAGGCCGGGATCGATAGCGGCAGACGCGCCGGTGTCCCCGCCGAGGTCGGCTATAGGGTGAAGGCGCTGGAACGCGAGGTTCGCGAACTGCGGCAGGCCAGCGAGATTTAGCGCAAGCCTGTCATGAGCAACCGTGTTCAGGCGGAGCGGTATTCGGGTGTTGTTTTGACCATGGCGCTGAGGGTGATGAGCAGCTTGCGCATGGTGGCGACGATGGCGCGTGCGAACGGCTTGCCGGCGGCGCGCCGCCGGCTGGCTGTCACACTTTCCCGGAGCGTGCGATGGTGAGGGCGGCCAGATAGAGACAGCGTCTGACCGGCGGCCTTCCACCTCCGCAGCAGTGCAGCACGCCGGGCGAGCATGACATCGACCTCGATGGCGTCGGCGATCGTCTCGTCGATGGCGGCGATCTGCTTGGCTAGAAAGGGCAGATGCTGCTCGACCGAACCAGTGACAAGTGGCTGGCTTGAGATCGGCTCGCGTTGCTTTTCCTGGGCTGCGGCCCGCCGGATCAGCGCGGCAATGCCGCTGACATCGTTCGGCGTGCGCCATACGTTGGGCATACCGAAAAAGGCGACATCGAGATGATGCTTGAACACGTCGATGCCGACATAGCTTGACTGCTGCATGATGACGCCACCTCGCATGCGGGCTCGGGCGCCCGCTCAACCGTTCGAGACAATCATGAGGGAGCAGGCGGCCTAGATGGGTTGCGATCTCGAAGACCAAGGAGAGCCACGATCTGCCCGCTCCCGCGCGTTGCCGGGCCATGATCCGGCACCGTGCGGGATCAGCGCATCACATCAGCGCCAATCCCGCCAGCAATATACGAGGAGAGCCTTGCCTTCGGCGGTCTGCACCCCGGCGATATCGATGTGAAAGAAACCTATCGGATAGCCATTGAAACGCTGTCGCCTTGGACTTGTCACCTTCATCCGGCAGTCGAGAGATGCCGTGCCGCCGCATACGGCCATGACCGGGTTAGCCGCGGGATCGACAGCTGCAACGCAAAGAGGGAGTCATCCAGCGGCCGGAGGGTTTGGCGGCTGTAATGCGATCACTGTTGCCTCCTCGGCTTCACTCAACGTTGTCGAATGAGAAGCCTTCGACCCAGTCGTCTCCTTTTCAGAACATTATACCCTGTCAGACATCTAGATTGGCGACGTTCAAGGCATTGTCCTGGATGAACTCGCGTCGCGGTTCGACGACTTCGCCCATCAACTGGGTGAAGATCATGTCCGCCGCCGAGACGTCGTCGCTGGTCACGCGCAGCATCGTGCGGTTGGATGGGTCGAGCGTGGTTTCCCATAGCTGTTCGGCGTTCATCTCGCCCAGTCCCTTATAGCGCTGGATGGCTAGGCCCTTGCGTCCGGCCGCGAGGATCGCGTCGAGCAACTGCGAGGGGCGGGCGACGCGTGATTCGCCACGGGCGAGCGTGGTCTTCTCGCCATTCTCGTCGGTGGGGGCATCGTCGCCCTCGCGATCCTCGTCCTCGGGCGCGGTCGCCTGCGCCGCGCCGCGCGCGGGCACCAGCTTGCCGGCCTGCGCGAAGCTGTCCGCCTGTTCCGCCGACAGCGTGTGCAGCTTGCGCGCCTCCGCCGAGGCGATGAAGCTGGCCTCGACGATGTGGTGATCGGTCACGCCGCGCCAGCGCCGCTCGAAATGGATGCCGCCGTCCTCGGTCAGGCGTGCGGTCCACGTCGCTTCGCCGGCGGTGCCGGTTTCGCCCGATTCGAGCCGGCGCGTCACCTCCGCGACGGTCGCCTGCCGCTGCTCGCGGGTCAGCGTCGGGTCGAGCGCGCCCGCCAAGGCCAGCACCTCGATGATCGACGGGTCGTAGCGGCGCGGAACGTAGCGCATCAACGTGCGCATCCGCCGCGCATGATCGGTCAGGTCCTTCAGATCGCGACCGGTACGGGCACCCGCCGTCGTTTCGAACACCATCGCCTGCACGCCGCCGTCGACCAGATATTCGTCCAGCGCGGTATCGTCCTTCAGATAGACTTCCGACCGGCCCTTGGTCGCCTTGTAGAGCGGCGGCTGGGCGATGAAGAGGTGGCCTGCATCGATGATCGGCCGCAGGTGACGGTAGAAGAAGGTCAGCAACAAAGTACGGATATGCGCGCCGTCGACATCGGCGTCGGTCATGATGACGATCTTGTGATAGCGTAGCTTCTCGATGTTGAATTCATCGAGAATGCCGGTGCCCATCGCCTGGATCAGTGTGCCGATCTCCCGCGACGAGATCATCCGGTCGAACCTCGCCCGCTCCGTATTCAAAATCTTGCCGCGCAACGGCAGGATCGCCTGGAAATGGCGGTCGCGGCCTTGCTTGGCGGAACCGCCGGCCGAATCGCCCTCGACCAGGAACAGTTCGCACTTGGTGGGATCGCGCTCCTGACAATCGGCCAGCTTGCCGGGCAGCGACGCGATATCCATCGCGCCCTTGCGCCGGGTCAGTTCGCGGGCGCGCTTCGCCGCCTCGCGTGCGGCGGCGGCGTCGATGATCTTGCCGACGATGGCGCGACCGTGCGCCGGATTTTCCTCCAGCCATTCCGCCAGCTTGTCCGCCATCAGGCTTTCGAGCGGCTGGCGCACCTCGGACGAGACCAGCTTGTCCTTGGTCTGCGATCCAAATTTCGGGTCGGGCAGCTTGACCGAGACGATCGCGGTCAGCCCTTCGCGCATGTCGTCGCCGGTCAGCGACACCTTCTCCTTCTTCAACAGTCCCGATTTCTCGGCATAGTTGTTGAGCGTGCGGGTCAGCGCGGCGCGAAACGCGGCGAGATGGGTGCCACCGTCGCGTTGCGGGATGTTGTTGGTGAAGGCGAGGACGTTTTCGTAATAGCTGTCGTTCCATTCCAGCGCGACGTCGATGCCGACCTCGTCACGCTGGCCGTGGATCGCGATCGGTTCGGGGAACAGCGGCGTCTTGGAGCGGTCCAGCCACTTCACGAACGCGGCGATGCCGCCCTCGTAATACAGCTCCACCGTCCTAGGCTCGTCATGCCGCGCATCCGTCAGGAACAGGCGAACGCCGGAATTGAGGAAGGCGAGTTCGCGATAGCGATGCTCCAGCTTCTCGAAATCGAATTCGACGATCTTGAACGTGGCGGGGGAGGGGAGGAAGGTGACGCGTGTCCCCTTGCGGCCATCGGCGCTGCCGGTGACCTTCAGCGGCGCGACCGCATCGCCGAACGCGAAGCGCATCGAGTTCTCCTCGCCGTCCCGCCAGATCGTCAGGTCCAGCCATTCGCTGAGCGCGTTCACCACCGACACGCCGACGCCGTGCAGGCCGCCGGACACCTTGTAGGCGTTATCGTCGCTGGTGTTCTCGAACTTCCCGCCCGCGTGCAGCTGGGTCATGATGACCTCGGCCGCCGACACGCCTTCCTCGGCATGGATGCCGGTCGGGATGCCGCGGCCGTTGTCGGTGACGCTGACCGATCCGTCCGGGTTCAGGACGATGTCGATACGGTCGCAATGCCCCGCCAGCGCCTCGTCGATCGCGTTGTCGCTGACCTCGAACACCATGTGGTGCAGGCCCGAACCGTCGTCGGTGTCGCCGATATA
>Ga0265798_10004647_pt1 | contig 18842 bp, 18 predicted proteins | sample P3T30metagenome_FD_192430 | JGI IMG/M metagenome (GOLD analysis project Ga0265798, IMG submission 192430) | Plant litter microbial communities from East Loma Ridge, Irvine, California - P3 T30 | ecosystem: Environmental > Terrestrial > Plant litter > Unclassified | place: USA: California... | reverse complement strand
TCGAAGGCGTGGACGTCGATGCCGAGACCGCTCCGCAGCCGGTGCGCGGCGTCGCCGGGACCGCCGCCCGCTCCGAGCGACGACGACGACGACGCGCCCTCGCCGCGAGCGATCGTCTCGGCGCGACGGAGATCCCACGGGGTGGTGATCTTGAAGGCAACCGGGTCGCCCTCGACGACGACGACGCGATGACCGCTCGCGGCGAAGAGCGCGGCGTCGTCGGTGTGCTCGGCGCGGGCCGCGGCGTAGGCGGCGTCGAGAGCGGCGCGGGGGAACCCCTGCGGCGTCTGCATGGCGACCAGCTCGGCGCGGTCGACGGTCTCGACGACCTCGCCCGCCGCTCCCACGCGCTTGATCGTGTCGCTCACGGGCAGACCCGGCACGACCCCGTGGCCGGTGCTCTCGACGGTCGAGGCGACGAGCTCGAACTGGGCGGTCGGAGTGAACGGCCGGGCGCAGTCGTGCACCAGCACGGTCGCCACCGACGGCGCCACCGCGGCGAGGCCTGCGGCGACGGAGCCCTGACGGGTCGATCCGCCGACGACGACGGAGGCGTAGCCCGAGGCCGCCCCGGCCACCGACTCGACGAGCGCGCGCGACTCGGCCACCAGCGCGGACGGCACGACGACGACGACCTGGACGGGGTCGGCCGACGCGAAGAGGGACTCGAGCGAGCGCTCGAGGATGCTCCGGCCCGCGACCTCGACGAAGGCCTTGGGCGCCCCCTGGGCCAGGCGGGTGCCGCTGCCCGCGGCGACGACCACGACGGCCCGGACGACGTCGGCGAGGAGATCGTCGGGCTGGGTGTCCGCCACAGCCCTCCGATGCGGGTCGACAGGGGTCTCATCGGCCTCGAGATGCATGGATCGGGCTCCGTTCTGCGGCTCACAAGATAGCATGGGGGCCGCTCGGTAAGGGCTCCCTTACCCGCCGGCCCGCCCTCGAATGGATAGGCTGTAGAGACCTTTTGCTCTGACTGGATCCTGGAGGACACCCGTGCGAGACGGATCTGTGCTGAACCTTCGATCGGCGCTCGCCCGTCGCACCGTGGCGGCCACCGCCGTCGGCGTGGGCGTCGTCCTCGTCGCCGCCGGCTGCAACTTCATCAGCCCCCAGGCGACCCTCAAGCAGTACGACGCCAGCGACGGCACGAGCGTCAACGTCGGCGACATCGCCGTGCGGAACGCCATCGCCCTGACGGAGGACGGCACCGAGGCCAGCCTCAGCATGGTCATCCTGAACACGGGCGGCGACTCGGTCGACGTCTCGTTCCAGTACCCGACCGAGGCCGGTCAGCAGACCGAGACCGTCACGGTCGAGGGCGACTCCGAGGTGCGTCGCGGCACGACCGAGGGCGACGACCAGCTCCTGATGTCCGACCTCGACGTCACCATCGGCCAGCTCCTGCCCGTCTACGTCCAGTACGGCGACGAGACCGGCAAGACGCTGCAGGTCCCCGTCCTGAACGGCGACCTGCCCGAGTACTCGACCCTGCTCCCCTCCCCCGCCACCAGCGACGAGCCGGGCACCGACTCGACCCCGCTGCCGCAGTCGACCACCCTGCCCGAGGGGAACGACCGTCAGACCAACGAGGGCACGACGCAGGAGGGCGCCACGCCGGAGCCCTCGCCCGCCTCGTAAGACCGTCAGCACGAGAGGCCCGGCCCGCATCTGCGGTGCCGGGCCTCTCGTCGTCTCGCCGCGCCGCGCCTCCTCGGCACCGCGTCCGCCGAAGCACCGCGTGCGCCGAGGCACCGCGTGCGCGGAAGCACCGCGTGCCCGACGGCAGGAGGCGCGGGTCAGGCCTCGATGCGGTAGCCCAGTCCGCGGACGGTCACGAGCGCCTTCGGCTCGGACGGCACGGCCTCGATCTTCGAGCGGATCCGCTTGATGTGCACGTCGAGCGTCTTCGTGTCGCCGAAGTAGTCGGCGCCCCACACCCGGTCGATCAGCTGGCCTCGCGTCAGCACGCGCCCGGCGTTGCGCATCAGCAGCTCGAGCAGCTCGAACTCCTTCAGCGGCATCGCGATGTCCTCGCCGCGCACCGTCACGACGTGGCGCTCGACGTCCATCCGGATGTCTCCCGCCTCGAGCATCGAGTCCGACAGATCGTCGGTGTCGACGCGTCGACGGAGCACCGCGCGGATGCGCGCCAGCAGCTCGCGGGTCGAGTACGGCTTCGTCACGTAGTCGTCGGCGCCGAGCTCGAGCCCGACGACGATGTCGACCTCGCTGTCCTTCGCGGTCAGCATGACGATGGGCACCTGCGACCTGCTGCGGATCACGCGGCAGACCTCGGTGCCCGGGATGCCCGGGAGCATGAGGTCGAGCAGCACCAGGTCGGCGCCGTTCTTCTCGAAGGCGGCGACGGCGGCGGGGCCGTCCTCCGCCACCGTCGTGCGGTAGCCCTCGCGCTCGAGGATGAACGCGAGCGGCTCGCTCAGCGACTCCTCGTCTTCGACGATCAGGATGTGGGTCGTCATCGTGCCTCGATGTCTTGTCGTGTGGTGCTGCCGTGTCGGGTCGTGACCGGCAGGGGGACGGAACGGGTGTCGGGGGCGGTGCGCGCCTCCGGCAGTCGGAGGGTGAAGGTGCTGCCCTTGCCGACCTGCGACCAGACGCGCACGTCTCCGCCGTGATTCTGGATCACGTGCTTGACGATCGCGAGCCCCAGGCCGGTGCCGCCGGTGCGCCGCGAACGGGCGGGGTCGACGCGGTAGAAGCGCTCGAAGACGCGGTCGAGCTCGTCGTCGGGGATGCCGTAGCCCTGGTCGGTGACGGCGACCTCGACGGTGCCCGAGTCGTCGACGGTGGCGCCGATTCCGACGCGCGACCCGTCGGGCGAGTAGTTGATCGCGTTCGCGATGAGGTTGTCGACCGCCGTGACGAGCATCTGCTCGTCGCCCAGCACCATCGCGTGTCGACCGCCGCGGGCGACGAGCGTGATGCCCCGCGCGTCGGCGACGACCCGGTTGCGGTCGACCGCCGAGTCGACCACGTGACGCACGTCGATGGGCTCGCTCGACTCGAGGGCGTCGGTGGCCTGCAGACGCGAGAGCTCGATGATGTCCTGGGTGAGCCGCCCGAGACGGCCGGCCTCGCGGGTGAGGCTCTTGGCGAAGTGGCGCACCTGATCGGGGTCGGACGACGCCGACTCGAGGGCCTCGGCGAGCAGCCCGACCGCGCCGATCGGCGTCTTCAGCTCGTGGCTGATGTTGGCCACGAAGTCGCGGCGCATGTCGTCGAGGCGGCGCCCCTCGCTGCGGTCCTCCGCCAGGACGAGCATGAAGCGTCCGCCGAGGGGGGCCACCCGCACGCCGAGCACGAACGTGGCGTCGCTGCCGGGGAGGCGCGCGAGGGTGAGCTCGTCGGCCTGCGGTTCGCCCTCGCGGCGGGCCGTCGCGACGAGGTCCTCGATCTCGTGGTGCACGAGATGCTGCTGCGCCGAGACCAGTCCGAGCTGCAGAGCCCGGGGCGAGGCCTTCAGCACGTTGCCGGACGGGTCGACCACGACGCCGGCGGATTCGAGCGCGTCGAGCACCGCGTCGATGCCGTCGGGCAGCGACACCTCGACCAGCCGGGCCACCTTCACCGATCGCGCGTGCGCCGCCACGACGACGATGACGATCGCGGCACCCGCCACGGCCCCGAAGGCCAGCGACACGGGCACCAACCAGGCGGAGTCCATGCCATCACGATAGTGACCCGGGAGGGGCATGATGAACGGGAGGGGCTGCGACGGCCTGTACTTTGGTCACTGTTCAGGTCACCGGCACCGGTCGTTAACCTTCACCCATGAGGCTGGACTGGACTGTGCGGGCGACTGTGCCCCCGCTGCCGGGCGTCCACGCCCCCGCGAAGCTACGAGAGGGTCGACAACGACATGCGCGAGGTATTCCAGCAGGAGCTGCAAGAGGTCCAGGAGCGCCTGGTCGAGATCTCCGGCCTCGTCGCCGTCTCGATCAGGAACGCGACGACGGCCTTCAACGAGTCGAACGTCTCGCTGGCCGAGCAGGTCATCGCCGATGACGACGCCATCGACGAGCGCGCCATCGCCCTCGACGAGCTGGCCATCGACATCCTGGCCCGCCAGAACCCGGTCGCCCGCGACCTGCGCATCGTGGTGAGCGCCCTGCGCATCAGCGCGTCGCTCGAGCGCATGGGCGACATGGCCGAGCACATCGCTCAGCTGGCCCGCTACCGGTTCCCCGAGAAGGTCGTGCCGAAGTCGCTTCGCCCGACCTTCAAGGAGCTGGGCGAGCTCGACGTCGCCATCGCCGAGAAGCTCACCCAGCTGCTGACGACGGAGGACGTCCGCCTGGCGGAGGAGATCCGCAACGACGACGACCGCATCGACGAGCTGCACCTCAGCGTCTTCGACAAGGTGCTCGGCGAGACCTGGAAGGGCGCGGCCGTCGACACCGTCGACTCGACCCTCGCCTCGCGCTACCACGAGCGCTTCGCCGACCACGCCGTCTCGATCGCCAAGAAGGTCCAGTACCTGGCGACCGGCGACTGGGTCGCGTCCGAGGTCTGAGACCGGGCGACTCCGAAGGAGGCGCGGTTCCCGTCCGACGGGCACCGCGCCTCCGTCGTCTCCTCCGCGGTCGGCACGAGCGGGTCGCGGGTCCGTGAAGTGCGAGAGGATGGCGGGATGGCTTCAGTCGCGATCCTCGTCAACGGTCTGCCCGGGTCGGGCAAGACCACCCTCTCGGCCACGCTCGCGGGAGTGCTCGGCTGCCCGCTCCTCGCCCACGACCCCGTCACGGAGGCGCTGGTCGACCTCGCCGGCCCGATGGTCGCCCCCGAGGCGGTCGGCCGCATCGCCCACGAGACCGTCTGGTCGATGGCGGCCGAGGTCGAGGCGGGCGTCGTGGTCGACTCGTTCTGGGATCGCCCGCACGATCTGGAGGGCGCCCGAGCGGGGGTCGCCCGGGCCGGGTCCCCGCGCACCGTCGAGGTCTGGTGCGACGTCGACCCCGAGGTCGCGCTGCAGCGGAGCGTCGACCGGATCGCCGGCGGGGGTCGTCACCCCGCGCACGGCACCGTCGAGTCGACCCGCGCGTCGTGGAGCGCGTGGGCCGGGGCGGCCGAGCCCCTGGGGCTCTGGCCCGTGATCCGCGTCGACACGAGCACCCCGGTCGACATCGACGCGCTGGTGCTCGAGATCAGCGCGCAGTTCGTCTAGGGCCCGCTGACACCCCGGAGAACCGCCGAGACCCCCGTGCGCGCACGGGGGTCTCGGCGGTTCCGCGGGGTGCGGCCGCTACTTCTTGCCCTGGTTGGCGACCGCGGCGGCCCCGGCGGCGGCGGCCTCGGGGTCGAGGTACCGGCCCGGGCCGGTGGGGGCGAAGTCGTCGTCGAGCTCGTAGACGAGCGGGATGCCCGTGGGGATGTTCAGCTCGGAGATCTCGTCGTCGCCGATGCCGTCGAGGTGCTTCACCAGCGCCCGCAGCGAGTTGCCGTGCGCCACGACCAGGGTGACGTCGCCGGCCGCGAGGCTCTCGGTGATGTCGCTGTGCCAGTACGGCAGCATCCGCTCGATGACCAGCGCGAGCGACTCGGTGCGCGGGGCGTCGACGCCGAGCTCGGCGTAGCGCTTGTCGTGCGCCTGCGAGAACTCGCTGTCGTCGTCGAGCGGGGGCGGCGGCACGTCGAACGAGCGGCGCCAGGTCTGGAACTGCTCGGGGCCGTACTGCTCGAGGGTCTGGGCCTTGTCTTTGCCCTGGAGCGCACCGTAGTGACGCTCGTTGAGACGCCACGAGCGCTTCACGTCGATCCAGAGGCGGTCGGCCTCTTCGAGCGCGATGTCGGCGGTCTGGATGGCGCGCGTCAGGCGCGACGTGTAGAGGATGTCGGGCAGCAGGTCGTTCTCGCGCAGCAGCTCGCCGGCGCGCTTGGCCTCGGCGCGGCCCTGCTCGGTGAGCCGCACGTCGACCCATCCCGTGAACAGGTTCTTCGCGTTCCATTCGCTGTTGCCGTGACGCAGGAGGATGAGGGTCGAAGTCATGCGACCAGCGTATCGCGACGGCTTCCTGGCAGACTCGCCTCATGCCCATCGGCTCGATCACCCGCGGCACGACCGGCGCCAACCGGCTGCGTCGCGTCGACCGCTGGATCGCGGCGCACCCCGCGTTCCTCCGGGCCGACGACCCGCTCGTCGTCGATCTCGGGTACGGGGCCAGCGCGACCACTCCCCTGGAGCTGCATCAGCGCCTCCTGAAGGTCCGGGGCGACGTCGAGGTCGTGGGGATCGAGATCGACCCCGAGCGCGTGCGGCTCGCGTCGCGGTCGGCACGGCCCGGCGTCAGCTTCCGTCGCGGCGGATTCGAGGTGCCCCTCGACGCGGGCCGGAGGCCGGCCGTGATCAGGGCGTTCAACGTGCTGCGGCAGTACGACGAGTCGGCGGTGGCCGACGCCTGGGGCCTCATGACCGCCCGGCTGCAACCCGGCGGCGTCCTCGTCGAGGGCACGTGCAACGAGGTCGGACGGGTCGCCAGCTGGGTCGACGTCACCCCCGAGGGCCCGCAGGCGTTCACGATCTCGCTGCGTCTGGCCGACCTCGACGTCCCGTCGATCGTGGCCGAACGGCTGCCGAAGGCGCTGATCCACCGCAACGTCGCCGGCGAGCGGGTGCACGACCTGCTCGTCGATCTCGACCGGCAGTGGGCCGTCGCCGCGCCGCTCTCGGTCTACGGCCCGGTGCAGCGATGGCTCGCGACGGTGCGGGGACTCCGCGACACGGGCTGGCCCGTGCGGCACGGACCCTCGCGCTGGCGGCTCGGCGAGCTCTCGCTCCCCTGGGAGTCGGTCGCACCCCTCCCGTGACCTGCCGCCCGGCGGGAGAGGCCGGGCCCGTGATCACGTGACCGCGGGGAGGCGGTCAGACGGGGGCGAGCAGGGCGCGGGCCTCGTCGTGCTCGAGGCCCGTCGCCATCAGCAGGTCGACGAGCAGCGGCCGCATCATCAGCACGATCATCGCCTCGGTCACGGGCGCCCCGGGCAGCACCGCACCCGGGTCGAGCCGGCGGGCCACCGCCGCGAGCGCCTCGCGGGCGACCGGCCGGCTCTCGACGTCGTGCAGCGACTCGCCGAGCACGGCCACCGCCCGGGCGGTGCTCTCGAGCAGATCGCCCACGGCCCTCCGGTCGACGCCGTCGCCGATGGACGTGTCGAGCCGACGGGCGATCACCCGGAGGTTGCGCACCGCCAGATCGACGTACCGCCGGACGGTCGCCTGCTGTCGGAGATGCGGCAGACGCGAGCGGAGGAAGGGCGAGAGGCGCGCGATCGACTGCGCCGATTCGAGGGTCGACGACCAGTCGTCGAGCAGCGGCTGCGTCGACCGGAGTCGTCGGAGGGCGTCGTCTGCCCGGCGGACGTCGTCGGTGCGGACGGCCGCGATCAGCGACGCGAAGGCGTGCTCGACCTCGGCGAAGAGCAGACGGGCGTCGGCCCGGGCGAGGCCGATCGGATCGCGCGGGATGATCGCCGTGACGAGCAGCGCGACGACCCCGCCGATCGCCCCGTCGATGCTGCGGACGAACGGCCCGCCCTCGGGGTCGGGCAGCAGCATGACGAGCATCGACTGGGTGGCGGCCGCCGCGGCGAAGGCGCTGCTCGACGAGAAGAACCGCCCGACGAACAGGGCGACGGCGAGCACGAGCGCGATCTGCCAGAGCCCCTTGCCGACGATCAGCAGCAGCACCTCGCTGAGCGCGATGCCGATGAGCACTCCGACCGCGTTCTCGAGCACGCGTCGCGGGCGGGCGTCGCGGGCCAGACCGAGCGACGAGATGGTGATCGTCACGGCCAGCAGCGGGATCGCATGACCGAGCAGGTAGTGCGTGATCGCGTACGACAGCGATACGGCGACGACGATCTGCACGACCGCGGGGCCGGACGCGATCGTGCGCGCGGTCGCGAGGCGGGGATCGAAACCGCCGGAGGCGCGGGTCAGCATCGATCGCGCCCGCCCGGTCGACGAGGCGCCCGCCCCCTCGATCCCGCTCACCGCCGGGTCAGCGTCGGACGGCGCCGAGACGGGGCAGGCGGGGGACCCCCGCTGCGGCGCCGGCGGACGAGGGGACGATGACCTCTTGCGAGGCGGCGACCACGATGTCGTCGGCGACGACGGCGAGGGCCGCGGTCTCGGGGGTGGTGCGCTTGACGAGCGCGAGGGCCACGGGACCCAGCTCGTGGTGCAGCGCGACGCTGGTGACGTGCCCCACGACGGTCGGCGTCGCCGACGGGGCGACGGCCTCGGGGCCGGACGGGGACTCGGCCGGTCGTCCGAACGCGTCGGCGGGCGCCGCCGCGAGCACGACGTCGGCACCGCGCGCGGGCAGCACGCCGTCGCTGCCGTCGAGGTGCAGCATCACGAGTCGGCGGGGCGGGTGCCCGATGTTGTGGACCTTGGCCACCGTCTCCTGGCCGCGGTAGCAGCCCTTCGACAGGTGGACGGCGCTGCGCATCCAGTCGAGCTCGTGCGGGATGCTGCGCTCGTCGACCTCGGTCGTCAGCCGGGGGCGCCAGGCCTCGATGCGCAGGGCCTCGAGGGCGAGCGTGCCCGCCAGCTCGGGGACGGTGGCGGAGGACCCGGCCAGGGCCGCGAGATCGTCGCGGGCGACGAGGGTCTCGCGGTACGACCACTCGCGACCGGGGTGGCTCTCGGAATCCGCGTAGCTGTGCCCCCCGGCGACGACGTCGTGCCACGGGTCGACCCAGACGATCGCCACGCCGTTCGACGTCAGCGGGGTGATGCCGTCGGCGTCGGCGATCTCGTGCATCGACCCGAGGGTGGCGACGTCGCCGGAGCGGTCGGCGACCTCGACGCGCAGCATGAACCGCATGCGGTCGAGCCACGCCCGCAGGGGCTCGGTCTCGTCGCCGTCCACGAGCAGCCATGCGGTCTCGCCGTCGTCGACCAGGCGCACCGCGTGCTCGAGTCGGCCGTTGGCGTCGAGCAGCAGCGTCTCGGCCGAGGCGCCGGGGGCCAGCCCGACGAGACTCTGGCTCGTCAGCGAGTTGAGCCAGCTCAGCCGGTCGGGGCCGGTCACCGTCAGCACGCCGCGGCTCGAGAGATCGACGACGGCGCCGCCCTGCGACAGGCGGCGCTGTTCGCGGATCAGCTCGCCGTAGTGCGCGGCGACGCCGGAGCCGTCGTCCACGAAGCCGTCGCGCGTCGCGAAGGGCGATCGCGACGCCGCGTCGACCGGGGAGGCGGTGGTCTCGCCGCCGGCGGAGGCGTCAGTCAACGCGCGACAGCCGTCCGGAGGCGTGCGTGCGCAGCTCCTGGCCGAGGGCCGCGATGTCCCATGCCCAGAGGAGGTCGTTCTCGACGAGCCCGTACATGCGGGTCGAGGCGGTGTGCTCCTTCGCGTTGCTGGAACGCAGCACCGCGTCGGTGGCCAGGTCGATGCGCGGGCCCTTGACCCGGCCGAGGTAGAGCTCGTTGACACCCGTCGGGTGGACGATCTGCACCTCGAGGCCGAACCCGTCGTCGGGGGTGCGGAGGATCTCGACGGCACGGGCCGACGTGTACGGCTGGACGCCGACGCCGGGCAGCATGCCGGGGCCGCGGTCGCCCACCTCGGCCGGCCGCTCGAGCCGCCAGTAGCCCGTCTCGCTCGCCAGGGGCGTGCGCTCGTCGTCGAGCAGCCACGTGAACGAGCTGTAGTTGAGGAACGGCAGACCGTCGTGGCTGAAGCTGATGCGCTGCCCGAACTCGTGGATGCGGCGCTCGGCGGGCTCGGCGCCGTCGGCGGGGAGGTCGGGGTCGCCGTCGCCGATCTTGTAGTCGACGACGCCGGTGCCCTCCCACACGCCGATGAGCCAGGACAGGGGGACGAGCTCCGACGGCAGGTCGGTGGGGATGTCGATCAAGGTCAGCGCTGACCCTTGAAGAGCTTCACCAGCACGACGACCGACACGAACCCGATGCCGAGGGACGCCAGGGCGAGGAGGCCGACGAAGAACAACTCGAGAGCGAGCAAGGAATCCATGCGGTCAGCCTACCCGCCGACCACCGACAGCGGCAGGGGCGGTCGGGACCGGCCGGTGGACGCTCAGCTCGTGAGGACGACGACGAGCGTCGCCGCGGCGAGCACGATGAGGCTGCCGCAGAGGGCGAGCATCGTGCGCGACACGAGGCCGTCCTTCTGGCTCGCCGCGAGCTGCAGCACGAACGAGAGCACGATGGCGCCGCCCAGCGAGAGCGAGAGCCAGGTGAAGGCCTCGTCACGCGGCACGACGGCGACGATCAGCACGGCGGCGACGACCGCGGCCAGCCAGACGGGCACGATCGTGAGGGGCTTGAGCCGCGCCGTGTCGACCGGGGCGGGGGTCAGGGGATCTGCCACTTCGTCGTTCTCCGTTCGAGACCTCCCCTAGCATCGGGTGGTCGGGATGGGCCGGGCTCATGTTTTAGACTGCTCGACAGTACATTCACTGGAGGTCGTGTGGCGCAGCTCTTGGTACTGACCTCCGCGGGCGGGCCCGACGTCCTGCCCGCGCTCGCGCTCCTCAGCCACCGTACCCGCCAGATCCCCGCCGAACCCGCGCAACTGGTGAACGCCCCGTCGAGCGACCTCATCTTCGTCGACGCCCGGGCCGATCTCGCCAGCGCGAAGTCGCTCTGCAAGATCCTCCGCACGACCGGGGTCACGGTGCCGATCGTCCTCGTGCTGACCGAGGGCGGTCTGACGGCCGTCAACGCCGAGTGGGGCGTCGACGACGTCATCCTCGAAGGCGCCGGCCCGGCCGAGGTCGACGCCCGCATCCGCCTCGTGACGGGTCGTCTCGCCCAGTCGCAGACGGGCTCGAAGATCCACGCCTCGGGCGTCGTGATCGACGAGGCCAGCTATTCGGCCAAGGTCCACGGGCGTCCGCTCGACCTCACCTTCAAGGAGTTCGAGCTCCTCCGCTTCTTCGCGACCCACCCCTCCCGCGTCTTCACCCGCGAGCAGCTGCTCAGCGAGGTCTGGGGCTACGACTACTTCGGCGGCACCCGCACGGTCGACGTCCACGTGCGACGCCTCCGCGCCAAGCTCGGCGACCTCGAGTCGCTGATCGGCACCGTCCGGAACGTCGGCTACCGCTTCAACGTGTACGACGACGACACCCCCGCACCCGGCGCCTGACGTGACCGGCCCCGACGACACGACCCGCGCCTCCTCGGCGGATCCGACCGACTCGACCCCGGCAGCCGGCGTCGACGACGTGCTGTCGCTCGCGGCGGCGGCCTCGACGACCGACGGCAGCCCGCCGTTCAACGACCAGGCGCTCGTCGAGCTGCGCTCGGGCGAGGCCCGCGTGCTCGGCGACCGCCGGGCGGCGGCGCTCGTGCGCGACGGCGAGGCCGAGCTCGCCGTGCACCCCGATCACCGGGGGCGGGGGCTCGGTGCGCGACTCGTGCGGACGGTGCTCGACGCGACGACCGGTCCGATCGCGTTCTGGGCCCACGGAGACCTGCCCGGGGCGCGTGCCCTCGCCGCCCGCTTCGGCGCGGTCGAGACGCGGCGCCTGCTGCAGCAGCGGGCCCCCGTCGGACCCCGCTCGCCGCGGCTGATCGACGGCGACCGCCTGGCCGCCTTCCGCCCGGGAGTCGACGACGCGGCCTGGCTCGACCTCAACTCGCGGGCCTTCGCCGACCACCCCGAGCAGGGCTCGATCGATCAGAGCGACCTCGACGCCCGCCAGGGCGACGACTGGTTCGACGCCGACGACTTCGTGCTGCTCTGGCGCGGCGACGAGCTGATCGCCTTCTGCTGGCTCAAGGTCGAGACCGGGCAGCCGGGTGAGTTCTACGCCGTCGGAGTCCACCCCGGGCACCAGGGCGAGGGCCTCGGGGGCGCGGTGGTCGACGCCGGTCTGACGCGCCTCGCCGAGCGGGGGGTCGACACGGCCGCTCTCTACGTCGAAGGCGACAACACGTCGGCGCTCCGCCTGTACGCGGCACGCGGCTTCACCGACCACGCCGTCGACGTGCAGTGGACGCTCACGCGCTGAGCACCACCGCGGCGGGCCTCCTTCACGAGGCCCGGTCGACGCCCGTCCACCCGGGGACGCGCTCCCACCCGTCGGCCCCACGGCGGACGGCTCCCCCGCGTTCGAACGCCTCGAGCCATCCGGTCATCGGCCACTCCCCCCAGATCCCGGCGAACAGCCGGCCGTTCCGCAGCACGTCGTCGAGGTGCTGCCAGGGCGGCGACGACGTCGGGTGGTGCTGGTGGTACGCGTCGGCCCCGCCGACCCAGACGAGCGGTCGACCGGCGCGACGGAACGCGAACGCGAAGTCGGTGTCCTCCCCGCCGTAGCCGACGAAGCGCTCGTCGAAGCGAGGGCCCGCACGCCACGCGCGCGCCGTCAGTGCGAACGACAGCGACCAGAAGAGCGTGTACTCGCTCGGGTCGGCGCGGGCGAGCTCTCCGGCGGGAGGCGCGGGTCGAGCCGCGTGCGGAGCCGTCAGTCGGGCGAGCACGGCCGGATCGTCGACGTCGACCCCGGGGGCGAGGTAGGTGACCGGTCCGCAGAGGACGGCGTCGGGCTCGGCGCGCGCGGCCGCGACGTACCGGCCGAGGAGTCCCGGGGAGGGCACGCAGTCGGCGTCGAGGAAGACGACGAGGTCGCCGCCCAGCGCGACCGCGGCGTCGGCGCCGGCGTTCCGGGCTGCGGCGAGCCGGAACCCCTCGGCGGCGGGCGGGACGGACACGACGACGTCGACGCCGAGATCGTCGGGGGCCGGGTCGTCGTCGAGCCAGACGACCACGGTCGAGACACGGCCCGCGGCGGGGGCGGCCTCGTCGGAAGCAGGCGCGCCCGCCCCGGGGGCACCCGCCCCGGGGGCACCCGCGTCGCGGACGATGGCCAGGAGCTGGTGCCTCAGGTGATCGAGCCGGGCGGCGGAGCACAGGGTGACGACGACGACGTGCTCGCCGACGCGGAGGGTCTCCCCGCCGACGCGAGGGGCCGCCCCGGCCACGCGCTCGACGACGTCGGCGGCGCGGCGTGCGGCGCCGACGGTGCGCCAGCGCGACCAGTCGGGGTCGAGGTCGAGCGCGCGGGCGATGACGCCGGGCCATCGCGCGGGGGTCGGCCAGACGGGCTCGACGACGGCCAGACCGGCCCGGTCGAGGGCCGAGGCGGTCGCGTCCTGCTCGTCGAAGGGTCGGGCCTGCGGCACGACGATCGCCCGGGCGCCCGCGGCGGCGACGTCGGCGATCGCGTTCTGCCCGGCCCAGGTGACGACCACGTCCGCGTCGTGCAGGGCGACCCACGGGTCGTCGACCACGACGGCGGGCTCTCCGTCGACGCCGTCGATGCCGAGCACCGTCCAGTGCGTCCCCGGGGTCGCGAGCCGCGCCTCCTCGACGTCCCGGGCTGTGACGTCGTGTCCGCCGCCGCCGGCCAGGACGAGCACCCGGGTGACGTCGGCCGGTCGGGCGGGCCCCGGGGCGGTGGGCGCCGGGCGTCCGTCGTGTCGGCTGATGCCGCCGGTGTGCACGACGACGTCGCGACGTGCGGCGAGGTGCGCGGGCTCCATCAGGTCGCGGGGCCAGGGCGCGACGATCGCCGACGCCACCCGCTCGACGAGGGCGTGCGGGTCGTCGTCGCGGTCGCCGGGCTGGCTGAACAGCACCACCGGGACGCCGAGGAGGCGCGCCAGGAGTCCGACCTCGACCGAGACGTCGACGACCATCGCGTCGATCCGCTCACGGGCGGCCGTCTCGGCGATCAGGGCCAGGCGATCGCGATGACCGCGGTGACCGAGGGGCGCCCAGTGCAGGGCCCCCGACGCGGTCGGGTCGGCCTCGGCGGGGTCGAGCGGTGCGCCGTCGTCGAGCGTCTCGAGCCCCGCGTCGGGCGGCAGGGTCGCCCAGCGCGTGCCCGCGGGGAGGTCGGCCGGGGCCGGACGCGAGCTGAAGACGATCACGTCGGCGTCGACGGACGGGCGCACGGCGCGGAACCGCGCCACGTGACCGCCCCCGTGGTGGTGCAGGTACCAGCCGACGACGGGTCGGGTCACGCCGCCGCCTCGGGCTCGACGAGCACCGGGGAGGCGAGGGCACCGGCGGCGAGGGGACCGCCGGCGAGCACCTCGCTCGTCGGACCGGGCAGCCCCAGGGCGTCCCGGTGGACGGCCGCCCGCAGGAACTCCTCGAGGCGGTCCACCCGGGCCTCGAGCGAGAACCTCGCCACGGTGCTGGCGCGGATGTCCTCGCGACCGCCGGGCATGCGGGACGCCTCGATGAGATCGCGCGCGGCGACGGCGAGCGCGGCCGGGTCGCCGGGCGTGACCGTCGTGATGCCGGTCGAGCCGCGGGCGATCTCGGTGACCCCGCCGACGTCGTGGGCCGCGACCGGCGTGCCGGTCATGAGCGCCTCGGGCACGACGAGACCGAACGGCTCGGCCCAGACGGGCGTGGTGAGCGAGCAGGCGCTCCGGCCGACGAGCTCGGCCAGCTCGCTCTGCCCGAGCGGGCCGACGTACGTCACGCGGTCGCCGAGGGCCGGGGCGACGGCGCGGTCGAAGTAGGCCTGGTCGCCGATGCGGCCGACGATGGTCAGGGGCAGGTCGAGGAGGCGCGCCGCCTCGATCGCGAGATGGGTGCCCTTCTCGGGGACGAGACGTCCGAACCAGACCAGACCCGCGCCTCCGGGGCCGAGGGGCCACAGCGACTGGTCGACGCCGTTCGGCAGGACGACCGAGTCGATGCCGGCGGCCGCCCATTCGTCGGCCGTGTGGCTGCTGACCGAGAGGTACGAGCTGCGGCCGCCCACCGAGGCGCGGTCGGCGGCGAGCAGCTCGGGCAGCACCGGCGTGTGCAGCGTCGAGACGACGGGCACGCCGAGCCCGCCCGCGCGCTCGAGCGGCAGACCGTGCAGGCAGTGGTTGACGACCACGTCGTAGTCGTCGGCGTGACGCCGGATGCGATCCAGTGCGGCGTCGAGGCGGGGCAGCGCCACGTCGAGGTAACCGGCCGGGTAGGTGTCGTCGGCCGCGAGCTCGTCGTCGGACCACGCCACCGGGGGCAGGACGTACTCGGCGGGGCCGCCGGTCATGAAGTCCGAGCCGCCGGGCGCGACGAGATCGACGCGATGACCCCGACGGCGGAGGGTCGCGACCTCGTTCCACAGGGCCGACTCGACGCCGCCGGCGTGGGGCTGGCGGATGGGGAACCGGAGGGGCGCGATGGTGGCGATGCGCAGAGGTCGGGGTGTCGTCACGCGGTGGTCCTCTCGGCGGGTCGGGCGGGTGATGCGGCGGACTCGATCGGGTGTCCCGACGGGGTCGGCCGGATGCGCGGATGCGCCAGGACGGCGCGGTAGACGGCCACATGGGAACGGACGACGCCGGCGTCGACACGGGCCCGATCGGCCAGTCGTGCGGTGATGATGTCACGTCGATGCGTCGTGCCGGGGCGCGCGCCCTCGCGGAGCACCCGCTCGAGGGCCTCGGCGAGCGCCGCGCCGTCGTCGTCGAAGCGCGCCGAGGTCACGGTGGGGTCGTCGTGCTGGTCGGCGTAATGCCCGGTGTCGGGTGCGACGACGGGCACCCCGAGGTCCCAGCAGAGCTCGAGCCAGCCGGAGTGCGTGCCGTGCCGGTAGGGCAGCACGCAGGCGTCGAGACGGGCGAGACCGGCGGCGAGCGCCGTGTCGTCGAGACGGTCGTGCTCGACGAGCGACACCGCCTCGGACGTCGCGCAGAGTCGGCGGACGTCGTCCCGGGCGGCCTCGTCTCGGACCGAGCGGTGCAGCCGGACCTCGGCGGCGACCGCGAGTCCGCCCGACCGCAGCCTCTCGACGGCGGCGATGAGGGCGGCCGTGGCCCCGGGGCCGTCGACCCCCGGGCGGAGGTCCTTCAGGTGCAGGCCGATCAGGCGCTGGTCGCCGGCGAGGCCGATCGGGGCCGTCGCCGCGGTCGTCCGCGGGTCGAGGAGGCGCGGGTGCGGCACGACGGTCGCCTCGACGCCCCAGCGGCGTGCGATCTCGGCGGCTGCTCCGGCGGTCAGGGTCAGCACCGCGTCGACCCGGGGCAGCAGGGCGTCGAGCTGCGCCCGGTACGGGGCCTGCTCGTCGTCGGCGAGCTGCGGGTGGTCGAGGTCGTGCACCGTCTGGACGACGGCCCAGCCCGCGTCGTGCGCCGCGTCGACGGCGGCGATGAGGTGCTCGACGTCGAACGACTCCGTGCCGAAGTGCACGTGCAGCAGATCGGCCTCGTCGGCGTGGGCGCGGATCCAGGCGGCGTCGAGGGCGACCGGTGGCCACCAGACGCCGGGGCCGGCGCCGTCGGGGCGCGGGTCGTGGCTCAGGGTGATCGCGTCGTCGGCGGTCACCCGACGCACGTACGGGTGCGAGGCGGGGACGGCGACGACGCGCAAGGGGCGCGTCATGCTTCCTCCGCTTCTCGGTGCCCGCCGCGTCGACGACGAGTCGGGCCACGTGTGGAACGTACTCCCAGGGAGCCGCTTCGGCCCGGGGGCCCCGCGTGTAACGTCCGTCGCGTGCCCACCCCTCTCTGCATCGTCGTCGGACCCCCGTCGCACGGCGTCACCGCGTACGCGTCCGACGTCGCGGACGCCCTGATCCGCCTCGACCCCGACGCCCCGAGGCTCGACGTCGCCACGGCGGGTCTCGCCGAGGCCGCGGTCGTCGAGGGCCGCCCCGAGCGGGTGCACCTGCACGTGACCGACAAGCTCTTCGGGTCGTCGCTCGAGCGCGCCGCCGAGCGCATCGAGCGGATCGCCGCGGCGACCTCGCTCACGATCACCCTGCACGACCTCCCCCAGCCCTCGGATGGGGAGACCGCCGTGCACCGGCGTGCCGCCGCCTACCGGCGGATGGCCCGGGCGGCGCACGGCGTCGTCGTCAGCAGCGAGCACGAGCGGTCGCTGCTGGCCGAGCACGTCGACGACGCCCTCGACCGGGTGCTCGTCGTGCCGCTCGGCACGAGGCCCGGCGCGCCCTTCGCGGCGGACGGGGCGACGGGCGCGGTGCCCCGACCCGCGCCTCCCGCGTCCTCCGCCCCCGACGGGGTCGGGCTGCGCGTCGTGATCGCCGGGTACGTCTACCCGGGCAAGGGGCACGACGACGCGATCGCCGCCTGCGCCGAGCTCGTGCGCCGGGGTGACGTCGGGGCCGCGACGGTGGTCGCCCTCGGCGGTCCGTCGACCGGGCACGAGCGCGACGTCGAGGTCCTGTCCGACTCCGCCTGGGCGCTCGGCGTCCGCTTCGAGGTGACCGGCCGACTCGACGACGACGCGTACGCGGCCGCGTTCCACGCACCGGTCGTGCCGCTCGTCGCCCACCGTCACTGGTCGGCCTCGCGGTCGCTGCTCGACTGGGCCGAGCAGGGCCGACGCGCCGTCGTCGCCGACACCCGCTACACCCGCGAGATGGACGCCCTCCGACCCGGCAGCATCGCCCTCTACGACCCCGAAGCGCCCGGCGCCCTGGCCGCCGCCCTGCTCGCCGCGCACCGCGACCCCTCGTCGACCGCGCTGCCCCCCGGCACCTCCCTCGCCCCCGACCTCGACGACGTCGCCGCCGCCCACCTCGCCTGGTGGCGCGAGGTCGCCCCGTGACCCGGTCGATCGACCTCGGCCCCGTGCCACGACCGGGGCGGGGGCGGGCCCTGCCGGGGAACCGCTGGGACCTCCTCGACGGCGAGACGCCGCCCGCGCCTCCCTCGGTCACCGTCGTCGTGGCGCACTACCGGCAGCAGGCGCAGCTCGACCGCACCCTGCTCGCCCTCTCGCGGCAGGACCACCCCGCGTCGCGCCTCGAGATCGTGGTCGTCGACGACGGGTCGCCCGAGACGCCGCGCGTGCCCGACGGCGTTCGCCTCGTCGTGCAGGAGGACCGCGGCTTCCGGCTCGCGGCCGCCCGCAACCTCGGCGCCTCCGTCGCCGACGGCGAGGTGCTGTGCTTCCTCGACGCCGACACCGCACCCGAACCCGGCTACGTGCGCGAGCTGACGAGGCTGCCGGCCCTCGCCTCCGACGTGGTCGCGGCGGGCCGTCGCCGTCACGCGGCCCTCGACCGGGCAGCCGAGGAGGCGCGGGTCGAGGAGGTCGCGCCGGGTCTCGAACTCGACGAGCCCGGCTGGCTGCGACGCGCCCACGCCGAGTCCCGCGATCTGCTCGACGCCGACGACCGCTCGTACCGCTTCGTGATCGGCGCGGTGACCGCGTGCTCGGCCGACCTGTTCGCCGACACCGGGGGCTACGACGAGGGCTTCACGCGGTACGGCGGCGAGGACTGGGAGTGGGCCTACCGCGCCTGGCTCGCCGGCGGCGTGCTCGCCCACGTGCCGTCCGCCGTGGCCTGGCACGACGGACCGGAGTGGTCGGGGCGCGACCTCGCCGACCGCCAGCGCGCCAAGAACGCCGAGACGCTGCTGCTGGCCGACCTCGTGCCCGTGCCCGGCTCGCGCGGCCGGGGGCTGCGCGGGCGGCACGTCGACGTCGCCGTGCACGGACCGACGACGGGCGGCGACGCCGCGCGCTTCGTCTGCGTCGACTCGATCGCGGCGGAGCTGCCCGAGGCGTCGGTGGTCGCGGAGATCGGAGCGGCGGGTGTCGGGCAGGCCGACGCCGGGCAGGCTGACGGGCGGGCCGACGGGCGGGCCGACGCCGGGCAGGCTGTGGACGGGCGGTCGCTCGACCGGGTGCGGGTCGACGTCATCGTCGAGGGCGACCCCGTGCGGATTCGCGACGGCGAGCTCCGCCGGGCGGTCGACGAGCTCGACGGCCGCGGCCCGGGCTCGATCACCTACGTCGACGGATCGGGGGTCGCGCTGCTGACGGTCGCCCCGCGACGGGCGGCGAACCGGCGTCGAC
>Ga0265798_10004645_pt1 | contig 18848 bp, 15 predicted proteins | sample P3T30metagenome_FD_192430 | JGI IMG/M metagenome (GOLD analysis project Ga0265798, IMG submission 192430) | Plant litter microbial communities from East Loma Ridge, Irvine, California - P3 T30 | ecosystem: Environmental > Terrestrial > Plant litter > Unclassified | place: USA: California... | reverse complement strand
CGCTGCAGTTGCTGGAGTTGCAGAAGCCGGGAGGCAAGAGATTGGCGGCAGTGGAGTTTCTAAAAGGGTTTTCGTTCGAAGGCGTATCGTTCGAATAGAAGGCGCGGTGGTGCGCACAGGGTGCCCGCCACGCATCGCCAGAAATACGAACGGCCGGTTCATGCTTGACATGAACCGGCCGTTTTCTTATCGATGAGGCTTGTGCCTCGCTGAATCAGTGCTCGCCTTGCGCGCGTACGCGGTTGGTTTCCATGTACTCGCGCAGTACCTGGTTGATGCGGGTCTGGTAACCCGGACCGGCCGACTTGAACCATTCCAGCATGTCCACATCCAGGCGGATGGTGACGATTTGTTTCACACCGGCGGCGGCGTGGGTCTTGACCGAAACAACGCTGTCGTCGCTGCGGACGGCTGCTTGATCCCATTCAGGCACGTATTCTTTGTTCATAGCAATGATTCCATTGAGGCGGCGGAGCAACGGGTCCGCTTTCCGTACATTTGACTAGGAACCGTACCTAGCGTCGGTTCCATGCAGTAATTGTCACGCCTGTATGTATCCGTAAAATTGCTAAACCCCCAGGATTTGTATCTTTATGTAACAAGCGCCACCCTGAAACACTATGTTACAAAGCCTGGTAAATGCCGTACGTTTGCGCTGTATAGCATCCTTCGTTTGACGCCGGAACAAACTCTTCCAGTGAATGTATAATTTCAGGCCCGCCTTACGGGAACCCGATGCCCCAGCCGCCCGCCACATCCCGGCGCGCGCCGCGCGCCGCCATCATGCGGCCGCCCGCCAGGGGCGCCCTGCTCCCGATGCATGAATCCCAGTCCCCTACGAAAGCACAACGATGACCAGCGCCGTTCCCGCCATTTCTCCCGTCGAAGCCGAGCTGCGCGCCATGCTTGCGCGCCGCATCATGATCCTCGATGGCGCGATGGGCACGATCATCCAGCAGTACAAGCTGGACGAGTCGGCCTACCGCGGCGGCCCCGGCGGGCGCTTCGCCGACTTCGCCGCGCCGGCGGGCAGCGGTGCGCGCGAGCTGTTCGTCAAGGGGAACAATGAGCTGCTGAACCTGACCCAGCCGCACATCATCCAGGAAATCCACGAACGCTACCTGGCGGCCGGCGCCGACATCATCGAGACCAATACCTTCGGCGCCACCGGCGTGGCCCAGGACGACTACCACATGGCGTCGCTGGTCTACGAGATGAACCTGCAAGCCGCCAGGCTGGCGCGCGCCGCCTGCGCCAAATATTCGACGCCGGACAAGCCGCGCTACGCCGCCGGCGCCCTCGGCCCGACGCCCAAGACCGCCTCGATCTCGCCCGACGTCAACGACCCGGCCGCGCGCAACGTCACCTTCGACCAGCTCGTTACGGCCTACCACGAACAGGTGACGGCGCTGGTGGAAGGCGGGGTCGACCTGCTGCTGGTCGAGACCATCTTCGACACCCTGAACTGCAAGGCCGCCTTGTTCGCGATCGACCAGTACTTCAGCGAGCACCCGGAAACGCCGCGCCTGCCGCTGATGATCTCGGGCACCGTCACCGACGCCTCCGGCCGCATCCTGTCGGGCCAGACCGTCACCGCCTTCTGGAACTCGGTGCGCCACGCGAAACCGCTGACCATCGGCCTGAACTGCGCCCTCGGCGCCGCGCTGATGCGCCCGTATGCGGAAGAACTCTCGCAGATCGCCGACACCTTCGTCTGCATCTACCCGAACGCCGGCCTGCCCAACCCGATGAGCGACACCGGCTTCGACGAGCTGCCCGAAGACACCTCGGCCCTGCTGCGCGAATTCGCCGACGCCGGCTTCGTCAACGTGGCGGGCGGCTGCTGCGGCACCACGCCGGAACACATCAAGGCGATCTCCGACCTGCTGGCAAGCGCCACCCCGCGCACCCTGCCCGAGATCCCGACCGCGCTGCGCCTGTCGGGCCTGGAGCCCTTCACGATCGACGACAGCTCGCTGTTCGTCAACGTCGGCGAGCGCACCAACGTGACCGGCTCGAAGGCCTTCGCGCGCATGATCCTGAACGAGCAGTACGACGAGGCCCTGTCGGTGGCGCGCCAGCAGGTCGAGAACGGCGCCCAGGTCATCGACATCAACATGGACGAGGCGATGCTCGACTCCATGGCCGCCATGACGCGCTTCCTGAACCTGATCGCGTCCGAGCCGGACATCTCGCGCGTGCCGATCATGATCGACTCCTCGAAATGGAGCGTGATCGAGGCCGGCCTGAAGTGCGTGCAGGGCAAGGCCATCGTCAATTCCATCTCCATGAAGGAAGGCGAAGAGGAATTCCTGCGCCAGGCCAGCCTGTGCCGCCGCTACGGCGCCGCCGTCATCGTGATGGCCTTCGACGAAAAGGGCCAGGCCGACACCTTCGCGCGCAAGACCGAGATCTGCAAGCGCGCCTACGACACCCTGGTAACGAAGGTCGGCTTCCCGCCCGAGGACATCATCTTCGACCCGAACATCTTCGCGATCGCCACCGGCATCGAGGAGCACGACAACTACGCGGTCGACTTCATCGACGCCACCCGCTGGATCCGCGAAAACCTGCCGCACGCGAAGGTGTCGGGCGGCGTCTCGAACGTCTCGTTCTCTTTCCGCGGCAACGACCCGGCGCGCGAAGCCATCCACACCGTGTTCCTGTACCACGCGATCAAGGCCGGCATGACCATGGGGATCGTCAACGCCGGCATGGTCGGCGTCTACGACGAGCTCTCCGCGGAACTGCGCGAGCGCGTGGAAGACGTGGTGCTGAACCGCCGTCCGGACGCCACCGAGCGCATGATCGAGATCGCCGGCAGCCTCAAGGCCGGCGGCAACAAGCAGGAACAGAACCTCGAGTGGCGCGACGCCCCGGTGGCAAAGCGCCTGTCGCACGCGCTGGTGCACGGCATCACGCAGTGGATCGTCGAGGACACCGAGGAAGCGCGCCAGAAGATCGACGCCGACGGCGGCCGTCCGATCCACGTGATCGAAGGCCCGCTGATGGACGGCATGAACGTGGTCGGCGACCTGTTCGGCCAGGGCAAGATGTTCCTGCCCCAGGTGGTGAAGTCGGCGCGCGTGATGAAGCAGGCCGTGGCCCACCTGGTGCCCTTCATCGAAGAAGAAAAAGCCGAGGAAGAAGCACGCACCGGCATCGTCTCGAAACCGAAGGGCAAGATGGTGATCGCGACCGTCAAGGGCGACGTGCACGACATCGGCAAGAACATCGTCTCGGTGGTCCTGCAGTGTAATAACTTCGAGATCGTCAACATGGGCGTGATGGTGCCGGCCGCCGAGATCCTGGCGAAAGCCAAGGAAGAGAACGCGGACATCGTCGGCCTGTCGGGCCTGATCACGCCTTCGCTGGAAGAGATGGCCCACGTCGCGCGCGAGATGCAGCGCGACCCGTGGTTCCGCGACCGCAAGATCCCGCTGCTGATCGGCGGCGCCACCACCAGCCGCGCCCACACCGCCGTCAAGATCGCGCCGCACTACGAAGGCCCGGTGGTCTATGTGCCGGACGCCTCGCGCTCGGTGTCGGTGGGCCAGTCGCTGGTCACGGCCGACCTGCGCGACGGCTACGTGGCCGAACTCGACCTGGACTATGAACGCATCCGCGTGCAGCACGCCAACAAGAAGGCGCTGCCGATGGTCGGCCTGGACAAGGCGCGCGCCAACAAGGCGAAGTTGTCGTACGCACCGGCCAAGCCGAAGTTCGTCGGCCGCCGCATCTTCAGGAACGTCGACCTGGCCACGCTGGCGCGCTATATCGACTGGGGTCCGTTCTTCCAGACCTGGGACCTGGCCGGCCCCTACCCCGCCATCCTGACCGACGAGGTGGTGGGCGACGCCGCCAGCAAGGTCTTCGCCGAGGGCCAGGCCATGCTGAAGAAGATCATCGACGGCCGCTGGCTGACCGCCAACGGCGTCATCGCGCTGCTGCCGGCGAACACGGTGAACGACGACGACATCGAGGTCTACAAGGACGACACCCGCAGCCAGGTCGACTTCACCTGGTACGGCCTGCGCCAGCAGGGCGTCAAGCCGGTCATCGACGGCGTGCAGCGCCCGAACCAGTGCCTGTCCGACTTCATCGCGCCGAAATCGTCCGGCGTGGCCGACTACATCGGCATGTTCGCCGTCACCGCGGGCCTGGGCATCGAGAAGCACGAGCAGCGTTTCGAGGCTGCCGGCGACGATTACTCCTCGATCATGCTGAAGTCCCTGGCCGACCGCCTGGCCGAAGCCTTCGCCGAATACCTGCACGAACGCGTGCGCACCGACCTGTGGGGCTACGCCGCCGGCGAAGACCTGACGAAGGAAGCGCTGATCAAGGAAGACTACGTCGGCATCCGCCCGGCGCCAGGCTACCCGGCCTGCCCCGAGCACACGGTCAAGAAGGAAGTGTTCGAGACCCTGCAGGCGAGCGAGATCGGCATGGAGCTGACGGAGTCCTACGCGATGTATCCAGGGGCGGCGGTATCGGGCTTCTACTTCTCGCACCCGGAATCGAAGTATTTCGTGGTCGGCAAGATCGGCCAGGACCAGCTCGAGGACATGGCCAAGCGGCGCGGGATGGACAAGGCGGAGCTGGAGCGTCACCTGGCGCCGAACCTGTAAGCGCGACATACCCTGCGCAAGCGTTCAAGCAAGTCATGTGAAGCTTGAACGCGTGGACGGCAAGCCGTCCACGCTACGATGAAGCCCCGTCCATCGATCGACCGTCGGATGGCGCAAAGCGCTCACCCACGGCCCAACGACAACGACCGAAATGACCGACCGTCGGGTGGCGCCCAGCGCTCACCCACGAGTCCGAAAAATGACCGACCGTCGGGTGGCGCAAAGCGCTCACCCACGACTCAGAAGAATGACCGACCGTCGGGTGGCGCCCAGCGCTCACCCACGAGTCCGATTACGCACGTATCGGGGCCGCGCACGCGCGTCGCGAGCGGCAGCAGTTCCGGTCGAGAAGCGCAGCCGTACTCACGTACGGCGAGCATCGCAGACCGGAAATGCAACGCGCAGCAGCGCGTGCGCGGCCCCTTCAGATAGAGTAGCGGACGACGCTGTCACTCCACTGGAAGGCAGCCATCTCCAGCTCCACCATGTCATCCCCCGTGATCGCCAGCTCCTTCAAGGTCGGCAACACGAAGTCCTCCGTCCCATCCGCCTGCTCGATCCGCTCGGCCAGCTTGAGCAGCTCGCCGAAGAAGCCCGCGCGTTTCAGCAGCGCGCCGCGGATCTCGTCGCTGACCGGGATCTGTTCGACGATCTCCAGCATCGGAATGCCGAACAGCGTATCCATCAGCGACATGATGCCGACCGTGAAGGCGACCTCGCCGAGCTGGCGCTGGCCGGGGCGCAGGCGCTGGGCCAGGAGTTCCATCAGGCGGCCGCGCGTGGTGGCCAGCATCAGCAGCGGGGTCTGGTTGTGGCCGCGCGTGGCGGGTTCGGCGTACAGCATGATCTGCAGCCAGCGCTGCAACTGGCGCCGGCCCAGCACGACCAGGGCCTGGCTGACCGAGTCGATGCGCTGGCGCGCGCCGACCGCCGGGGTGTTCACCAGGCGCAGCAGGTTCAGCGCCAGCGTCACGTCGCGCTTCACCGCGCGCTCGATCTCGGCGTTGTCGACGTCCGAGGTCACCAGGTTCATCAGGTCCAGCACCGTCAGCTGCGAGGGCGAGAGCTTGCGCCCGCCCAGCACCGAGGGCCTGGCGAAATAAAAGCCCTGGAAGTAGTCGAAGCCGAGGTCCAGGCAGGCCTGGTATTCCTCGCGCGTCTCGACCTTCTCGGCGACCAGCTGCTTTTCCATCGCGTGCAGGCGGCGCACCAGGGCCGGCAAGGTCGTCGGCGGCACCTTGCGCAGGTCGAGCTTGACGAAGGCCACCAGCGGCAGCAGGCGCTGCAGGCGGATGCTGTCGCCGGACACGCCGTCCAGCGCGAAGCGGAAACCGTGGCCGGCCAGCTCGCGCATGCGCGCCAGCATGGCCTCGTCGGGCAGCGCCGAGTCGACGATCTCGAGCACCGTGCGCTCGCGCGGCAGGAAGGCGAAGATGTCGCTGGCCAGCACGTCGGCGTCGACGTTCAGGAAGCAGGTGGCGTCGCCGATCGCGCGCGCCAGCCCGAGCTGGGCGGCGTGGGCGATCACGGCGGCGGTGGCGCTCAGGCCGTTCGGCATGGCGGCACCGGCATCGCCGGATACGGCGGCGTTGCGGAACAGCAGCTCATAGCCGTACAAGGCCTGGTTCCGGTCGAGCACGGGCTGGCGCCCCAGGTAGAAATCACGCACGCGCAGGGGCAGGTTGGCGTGGTCCAGGCTCGCGGGTTCTGTCATCTGGGACTCTTTGACAATGGGATTTGCCTACTTTAACGCATTACAGGGAATTAGTGACTGCGTGAAACTATTTTCCCCGAAAAAACGTTACAAAAATTCTAAGTTTGCGGCAAACCATCCACAAACATCTTCAGCTCTCCGGGCGCGAATTCGGTCCACGTTTCATTGGTCGTGAGCGGCGTGGTGACGATGATGGCGACGCGGTCGTCCGGCGTCGTCACCTGGGAAAAATCCACGGTCAGGTCTTCGTCGGCCAGGCGCGCGGTGACGAAGGGATACTGGCGCACCACGTAGCACAGCTTGGTCGAGCAGTGGGCGAACAGCGCGGTGCCGTCGGACAGCATCATGTTGAAGGTGCCGTGGCGCGCGATGATGGCGCACAGGTCGGCAAGCGCCGTGCGCAGCGACGCCAGGTCAGGGGCCTGCTCGCCGAAGCGTTCGCGCAGCTGCTGCAACAGGAAGCAGAAGGCGTGCTCGCTGTCGGTGGTGCCGACCGGGCGGAACGGGCCGTCGAGCACCGGCGCGAAATCCTTGAGGTCGCCGTTGTGGGCGAACACCCAGTAGCGGCCCCACATCTCGCGCACGAAGGGATGGCAGTTCTCCAGCGCCACCCGGCCTTGCGTGGCCTTGCGGATGTGGGCGATGGCGTTCATCGACTTGATCGGATAGCGCTTGATCAGTTCGGCGATCGGCGAGGCGATGGCGGCCTGGTGGTCGACGAAATGGCGCACGCCGGCGCCTTCGAAAAAGGCGATGCCCCAGCCGTCATGGTGGGTATCGGTGCGGCCGCCGCGGTGGGCGAAACCGGTGAAGCTGAACACGATGTCCGTCGGGACATTGCAGTTCATCGCGAGGAGTTGACACATGGGTCAAGCTTACCATGCGATGGCGCAAAGCCGGAATCGGGATACGTGCCAGGAGATGGAAAAACAGGGGGGGTTTGGCTGGCTGCGTCGCCTGTCCCGGAGGACGCGTCACGCAGGCCAGGGCCGGGTTGCCCGCTCGGACAAGCCCGGATGCGAGGACTTCAGTGCAGCACGACCGGTTGGCTCATCAGGGTATCGTAGGAACCGAGGAAGTCGTCGATTTCCTCCATCGTCGGTTCGCTGGCGATCAGGTTGTTGACGTCGCGCCGGAAGGCTTGCGCCAGTTTGCCGCCGATGAACGCTTCGCGCCGGCCGGACTTGTCGACGATCTCGTAGCCGCCAAAACGCAGGGCTTCGAGGTTGTGGTCGACGCCGAATTCCACGACGCTGTACTGTTCGCTGTTGTAGATCATGTTCATGATGACTCCTTCACTCGATCAGATGGTGCCAGGTTGCCGTCCGGCGGCGGACGACATTCACAAGCCACTTCGACTAAGAGATAAGGCTGATAATCCGGATTTCAAGCAGCGCTACAACTTGTTACTTTCGCGCCGTCTTGGCGGAACGTCGGCTGCATGCGATGTCAGGCCTGCAAATCCGGTGTCAGCCTCAACAGCTGATCGTATGGCTCGGATTGCAGCCACGATCGCAACTGATCAAGATGCTCGCTGCGCGCGACGCCGATGAACAGTCGTTCAGGACGTTGGCGCAGCAGGCGATTCAATGTTACACGCAAAACCAAATTGCCGGTGCAGCACAGGCAACCGGGCGCGATGCGCGCCAGGGGCAGCATGGCATGCAGGTCGTCGGGAAGGGAATCGAGGGGTGAGGAGCCGGTTGCCAGGCCCTCGAGGATGATGGCGGTGGTGCGCGCCTGGCCGGCCGAGTCGAGGCTGGCCGCGATGGCCGCTTCCCTGGCCTGGGCGCTCGGCCCGGTGACCAGGGTCGCGACGGCCGGCGCCCGCGCCGGTGTCATTGCGCGCTTTTCTTGCCCAGTTTGCCGGGTTCGACGCCGAGCTGCTTGAGCTTGCGGTAGAGGTGAGTACGTTCCAGGCCGGTCTTCTCGGCCACGCGCGTCATCGAGCCGCCTTCGCGTCCGAGGTGGTGTTCGAAGTACATGCGCTCGAAGGCGTCGCGCGCCTCGCGCAGCGGCAGGTCGAAGGACAGGGTGTAGCCGTGCGCATGGGCCTCGCCGTTGGACGGGCGGCCGATGCCGATGGCCGAACCCGGCGGCGGCTGCGGCGCGAACATCGGCATCGCCTGCGTGCTCGGTTCGGGCGCCGGCGCGCTCGCCGGCAGCGAGGGACGCGGCGTCATGGACGGCGTGCGCGCCACCTCCTGGCCGCGCGCAAGGCCCTGCTGCACCGCCTTCAGCAGCTTCTGCAGGGCGATCGGCTTTTCGAGGAAATTCAGTGCGCCGATGCGGGTGGCTTCGACGGCGGTGTCGATGGTGGCATGGCCGGACATCATGATCACCGGCATGCTCAACAAACCATCGCGCTGCCATTCCTTGAGCAGCGTCACACCATCGGTATCCGGCATCCAGATATCGAGCAGCACCAGGTCGGGTGCGCCCTGCTGGCGTGCCTGGCGTGCCTGCTGCGCATTCTCGGCAAGCTGCACCGCGTGGCCCTCGTCGCCGAGGATTTCCGAGAGCAGCTCGCGGATGCCCATTTCGTCGTCAACTACCAGTATGTTCGCCATCTTCTTATGCCTTCCTGATCTGACTCTCTCTCTCGGAACGCCGCATGGTGTGCGGCGCTCCTTACATGAGCGGCTTCGGTACGCCCGCATGTGACTTCGTGGCGCTTTTCGATGCTGACTCTACAGCCAAGATTTTATGCGCGAATCGCGTTTTCGGCCAAGTTCGCCTCTGGCGCTAACTTTAACAGCAAAATCGACACCGAAGCGCCAGTTCCGTCCGAGCGATTGGCGACATCGATGCGGCCGCCGTGTTCATCGACGATCTTCTTGACCATCGGCAGGCCGAGGCCGGTGCCGCGGGTCTTCGAGGTGACGTAGGGTTCGAAGGCGCGCGACAGGATCTTGGGCGCGAAGCCGGGCCCGTTGTCGACCACCGCCAGGCGCACCGCGGTGCCGGTGCCGCCGTCGGCGCCGACGTAGTGGATGGCCTCGGTGGTGACGTCGATGCGCGGCGGCGCACCGCCCGGGCCGCGGTCGACCAGCGCGTCCTGGGCGTTCTGCAGCAGGTTGTGGATCACCTGGCGCAGCTGGGTGGCGTCGCCCATCACGCGCGGCAGGCCGGCGGCCAGCACCGGGTGGATCACGTCCGAGTCGTCCTCGGACAGGTAGAGATTCAGGATCTCCTCGATCAGCGCGTTCAGGTCGAGCGGCGACAGCACCGCCGGCGGCGCCTTGGCGTAGTCGCGGAAGTCGTCGACCATGCGCTTCATGGCCGCGACCTGGTTGACGATGGTGTCGGTGGCCTTGTTCAGCAGGGCCGCGCCGTCCGCGTCGAGGCGGTCGGCCAGCTTCATCTGCAGGCGCTCGGCCGACAGCTGGATCGGGGTCAGCGGGTTCTTGATCTCGTGCGCCAGGCGCCGCGCCACCTCGCCCCAGGCCACCGAGCGCTGCGCCGAGATCACGTCCGAGATATCGTCGAACACCACGATGAAGCCGCTGCCCGCCCCCACCGGCAGGCGCGAGCCGCGGCCCAGCAGGGTCAGGTCGTGGTCGTCGGCGCTGCCGGGACGGCGCGGGATCTCGATCTCCTGCTGCCAGTGGGCGCGCACGCGGCCGCGGCCGGCGGCCGATTGCGCGCTCTGCGCCGAGAAGGCCCGCGTGACCGCGCTGGCGAAGGCTTCCAGCCCCCCGATCTCGTCGAGCGGACGGCCGGCCAGCGAAGCCACGTCGACCGGCAGGATGCGGTGCACGGCGTCGTTCGAATTGACCACCACGCCGTCGGCGTCCATCACGATCACGCCGGCCGACATATTCCCCAGCACCGACTCCAGGTGGGCCTTGGCGCTTTCCAGCGCGGCGCGGTTGCGTTCGACGGCGGAGCGCGCCTCGAACAGCTGGCCGGTCATGGCGTTGAAGGATTGGGTGAGCGTGCCCAGTTCGTCGTTGGTCTCGACGATCGGGCGCGGCGACAGGTCGCCCTCGGCCACCGCGCGCGTGCCCTCGGCCAGCACCAGCAGCGGCTGGGCCAGGTTGCGGGCGATCAGGAAGGCGCTGCCGATCGAGGCGAAGATCGCCAGCAGCAGGGTCAGGGTGAGGGTGCCGATGTACATCTTGCGCAGGCCGGTGCGGGCGAAGGCGCGCGACTGGTATTCGCTGTAGGCGGTACTGAGCACCTCGGCGTTCGAGGCCAGGTTGACCGGCACGCCCTGCAGCAGCTGCAGGTAGCGCGGCGCCATGCCGGGCGGTTCCGGCACCGCCATCACCACGCGCAGGCGCAGGCCGGTGGCGGCATCCAGGCCGTTGGGCTGGTCGTCGCTGATCTTGGCGAGGTCGCGGTCGATGCCGCCTTCGGGGCGCGCATAGCCGCCGGGCATGGCGGCCTGGCGCAGCATCTGGGTGCTGGGCAGGTCGGCCGAGAGGTCGGCGCCGCGCAGGTCGGAGCTGCTGGCCACCAGCTTGCCGTCGGCCGACAGCAGCATCGCGCTCTGCATGCCGCTCACCTCCTCCACCGTGCGTGCCAGGATGCTGCGCGCCGCCTCGTCGCTCTGGCCGGCCAGGGTCGCCGCGGTGGTGCCCGCATTCGCCCCCAGGTCGGTCAGCGCTTCGTCGAGCGCCGCGTGGCCCAGGTTCAGGCCGGACTGCAGCGCGGCCTCGATCTTGACGTCGAACCAGGATTCGATGGAGTGCGAGACGAACTGCACCGAGACCATGAAGATGACCAGCCCGGGCAGGATGCCGATCCCGGCGAACAGCAGCATCAGGCGCGCCATCAGGCGCGAGCCGAAGCGGCCCGCCTTGTAGCCGGAATACAGGCGCGCCAGGTTGACGATGACGAGGATCAGCAGGGCGCCGGCCACCGCGGCGTTCAGCCCCAGCAGCCAGTAGTAGTTACGGTCGAAGAAGCCCGAGTTGTCGGATGCCGAGGCGAGCAGGAACAGCAGGATCGAGGCGATCGCGCTGCCGACCACCAGCACGTAGCGCAAGGCCTGGGTCACGGCTTACTCCGCACGATAGGTAAAGGTCTTTTTATGCGAGGCCAGGCGCCAGTCGGAGTTGTTGAAGGCATCCACCTGGAGCGGCTTCTGCAGGTACTCGCGGTCCATGTACATGCGCAGCGTCACGTTATAGGTTTCGCCGGTCTTGAGCGCACCCTTGGGGGCGATCGTCCAGCGGCTCGGGCGCCGCACCAGGAACAGCGCCTCGTCGAGGGTATCGAAGGTCTGCTGCACGCTGCCGGGCACCGACACATGGTACACCCGGGTCAGCACGTCGTAGTACAGGCGCACGGTGCGCTTGACCGACACGGCGCGGTCGTCGGTCCAGTACCAGCGCGGGCGGGTCAGTTCCAGCTCGGTGGTGAAGTACACCGACATGCCGTGCTGGACCGCCTGCTGCAGGCCGTAGTTCAATTCGAAGGAGTAGGCGGTGTTGAGGCGGTAGCCGTCGTCGGCGGCTTCGATGCTGGCACGGGTGATCTCGATTCCTTCGGCCGCCTGCGCACCGGCGCATGCGAAAGCCAGCAGGAGCTGGCAGGCAAGGAGGCGGAAAAATCGTAGAGTCACTAGGGCCAGAGCCTTAAAAAGCGTTGTCGGGAAGTCTCACGCCCCAGCCTTGTGGAACAGGGCGTAGAACAGACCGTCATGATCCTGCCCGGCGCCGCTTTGTGGAAGCAGTTGGCCCGGCGCATCGAGCCGGACCGCACCGTGGCGCGCCGCGAAGGCGGCGGCCTGCGCTTCCGATTCCTGCGGCCAGAGCGAACATGTCACGAACAGCAATTTACCATCGGGGCGCAACATTCGCCAAAGATTGTCGAGTATTTTGGCAGAAAGTGTTGCAAGTTGGTGGGTATCGCTCTTGCGCCGCAGCCAGCGGATATCCGGGTGGCGCCGGACGATACCGGAAGCGGTGCAAGGCACGTCGGCGAGGATACGATCGTATTGACGACCGTCCCACCAGCCGTCGTCTTCCGCGGCGCCCGTTTTGACGCTGGCCTGCAGGCCGAGACGCTGCAGGTTCTGGTCGACGCGCGCCAGGCGGCGGCCGTCGACATCGAGCGCGGTCAGCTCGACGTCGGCGCATTCCACGATATGGCCGCTCTTGCCGCCGGGGGCCGCGCAGGCGTCGAGCACGCGCATGCCGTCCCGCAGGTCGAGCAGCGGCGCGGCCAGCTGGGCGCCGGCATCCTGCACCGAAACCAGGCCCTCGGCGAAGCCGGGAATCTGGGCGACGTTGACGGCCTGCTGCAGGCGCAGCGCCCACGGTCCGACCTGCAGCGCCGGCATGGCGGCCGCCTCCAGCAGCTTGAGGTAATCCTCGACGCTGGTCTTGCGGCGGTTCACGCGCAGGGTCAGCGGCGGCTGGCGGTTACCGGCGCGCAGGATGTCCTCCCAGTCCTGCGGATAGCTGCTGCGCACCGCGTCGATCCACCACTGCGGATAGTTCCACTGCGCCAGCGGCTCGCGCAGCGCGGCCTCGACCAGTTGGGCGCGTTCGCGCAGGAAGCGCCGCAGCACCGCGTTGACCATCGCCTTGGCATGGGCGAAGTCGGGATGATGCGCGGCCGCGCCGACCGCCTGGTCGACCACGGTGAAGGCCTCATACGGCGGCTCGCCGCCTTCGGCCGGATCGAGCAGGGCCAGCGCCGCATGCAGCAGGCTGGCCAGCATCGCCGGCTCCGGCGCCTTGCTGGTCATCGCGCCCAGCAGCACCTCGCTGCGGCCAAGCTGGCGCATGGCGCGGTAGGCGATGTCCTGGATCGCGCCGCGCGCCTGCGGCGTGGCGGCGTAGGCCTCGAAGGTCTCGGCCAGCGCCTGCGGCAGCGCGGTGCCGCTGCGCACCCGGGCCAGGCTGGCGGCGGCGCCCAGCAGGGCGAAGGCCAGCGAGTCTTCCTTCAGGTCCGGGCGGTAGCCGAGCTGGAGCGGATTCTTGAGTTCATGGCTGTGGCGCAGGCGCGCTTCCGACTGGTGGCCGGCGCCGCCGGCGGCCGCGCTCTGCGGGGCGGCGTGGCGCGGCGCGGAAGGACGCGGAGTGGCCGGGCGCTGGCCCGCATCCCGTGCGGCTTCCTGTTTCGGCGCGCCCTGCCCGCCCTTGGCGCCGGCCGGACGCGCCGGCCCGCCGGGACGCGGTCCCGGCTGCCCCGGGCGGCGGGCGGTGGTGGTGGCCTTGGCCTTGGGTTTTACGGTGAGCGTCGGGCGCTTTTCGGTCATGGCAAATCAGTCAATGCATAAAGAGGCACATTGTAGCGGGTCTGCGTTACGCAAGCTTAAGCGAGGCTTTGGAAACGTCTTTCCGGGGTGGTTTGCGGCTTGCAGCAAACCAGTATAATGGTCAGTGTTTGTCCGAGGCACGACCAGCGCCCGGCACCGCCGTCCATTATATTTTCGACCACTCCTCATGCTCGCCCAACAAAAACAAGAGATCGTTGCCCTGTTCCAGGATGCCCTGGCACCCATCGTCGCCGGCAGCGGCCTGACCCCCAACGTGGTCCTGGAGCGTCCGCGCGACCCCAGCCACGGCGACATCGCCTGCAACATCGCCATGCAGCTGGCCAAGCCGCTCAAGGCCAATCCGCGCGAACTGGCCACGCGCCTGGTCGCCGCCCTGCTGGCCGACCCGCGCGCCCAGGGCCTGGTCGAATCGGCCGACGTGGCCGGTCCCGGCTTCATCAACCTGCGCGTGGCGGCGGGCGCCAAGCAGTCGGTGGTGCGCAGCATCCTGCAGCAGGGCCAGGAATTCGGCCGCGGCGACAGCGGCGCCGGCCACCACGCCATCATCGAATTCGTCTCGGCCAACCCGACCGGCCCGCTGCACGTCGGCCACGGCCGCCAGGCCGCGCTGGGCGACGCGCTGTCGGCGCTGTTCCAGTCGCAGGGCCACCAGGTGACCCGCGAGTTCTACTACAACGACGCCGGCGTGCAGATCGCCACCCTGGCCACCTCGGTGCAGGCGCGCGCGCGCGGCTTCAAGCCGGGCGACGCCGAGTGGCCCGAGTCGGCCTACAACGGCGACTACATCCAGGACATCGCCGACGACTTCCTGGCCAGGAAAACCGTGGCGGCCAGCGACGGCCAGCCGGCCACCGCCAGCGGCGACGTCAACGACATCGAATCGATCCGCCGCTTCGCCGTGACCTACCTGCGCAACGAGCAGGACCAGGACCTGCAGGCCTTCGGCGTCAAGTTCGACAATTACTACCTCGAGTCCTCGCTGTACGGCGACGGCAAGGTCGACGCCGCGGTGCAGGCGCTGGTGGATGCAGGAAAGACGTATGAACAGGACGGCGCGCTGTGGCTGCGCACCACCGACTACGGCGACGACAAGGACCGCGTGATGCGCAAGTCCGACGGCACGTTCACCTATTTCGTGCCGGACGTGGCTTACCACATCCAGAAGTTCAAGCGCGGCTTCGACCAGGCCATCAACATCCAGGGCAGCGACCACCACGGCACCATCGCGCGCGTGCGCGCCGGCCTGCAGGCGGTCGACATCGGCATCCCGCAGGGATATCCCGACTACGTGCTGCACAAGATGGTTACCGTCATGAAGGACGGCGAAGAGGTCAAGATCTCCAAGCGCGCCGGTTCCTACGTGACCGTGCGCGACCTGATCGAGTGGTCGGGCGGCGGCGACGTCACCCGTGGCCGCGACGCCGTGCGCTTCTTCCTCATCTCGCGCAAGGCCGACACCGAATTCGTGTTCGACGTCGACGTCGCCCTCGCCACCAACGACGAGAACCCGGTCTACTACGTGCAGTACGCCCATGCGCGCATCTGCTCGGCCCTGGCCAACTGGGGCGGCGACGTCGCCGCGCTGGCCGGCGTCGACCTGTCGCCCTTGACCGAGCCGCACGAACAGGCGCTGCTGGCCAAGCTGGCCGCGTATCCGGAGATGCTGCAGCGCGCCCAGGCCGAACTCGGCCCGCACCAGGTCGCGTTCTACCTGCGCGAACTGGCCGGCGAGCTGCACAGCTACTACTTCGCGCACAAGTGGCTGCTGGACGACGCCGAGCCGCTGAAGCTGGCGCGCCTGGCACTGGCCACCGCGACGCGCCAGGTGCTGCGCAACGGCCTGGCCCTGATCGGCGTCTCGGCGCCGGACAAGATGTAATTTTTCACCTGATCGAATCGGCACCGCACCAATGACCGCAGTCTTCCGTTCCCGCTCCATCTCGCGCCAGCGCGGCAGTACGCTGACTGGCCTCATCATCGGCCTGGTCATCGGCCTGGGCATCGCGGTCGCGGTCGCCCTGACGATCACCAAGGGCGCATCGCCCTTCACCGACAAGACCGCCAAGTCGGGCCGGCCGGCCGATCCGGCGCCAGGCCAGGCGGCCGATCCGAACAAGCCGCTGTACGGCAACCGCGACGCCGTGCGCGAAGCGAACCGCGAGCTGAACGCCAGGGCCGCGGCGCGCAGCGGCGGCGGTTCGGCCGCGCCGGTCGCACCGGCCGAAGCCAGGCCGAACGACGATCCGCTCGGCGCCGTGATCGCCGGCCTGAAGGACCCGGCCGAGAACCACGCGCCGGCAGCGCAGCCGCATGCCGCGCCGGCAGTCCGCCCTGTACCGGCCGCGCCCGCGGCGCCCGCCACGCCGGCCACTGCCGCCACCGGCGACTATGTGTACTACCTGCAGGCCGGCGCCTTCCGCGAGATCTCGGATGCCGAGGCAACCCGCGCCAAGCTGGCCCTGCTCGGTTTCGAAGCCTCGATCAGCGACCGCACCAGCGGAGAAAGCGTGCTGCACCGCGTGCGCCTCGGTCCCTTCAACCAGGTCGAGACCATGAACAAGGCCCGCGCCAAGCTGCTCGACAGCGGCGTCGACGTCGCCATCGTGCGCAACCAGCGCTGAGCCGGCGCCCTTTCCGATAACAACAACAAGGAGTAGCCATGCGCACCCTGCGCCGCCTGTTCTGCACCGCCCTGCTCGGCCTGGCCGCCACGTCGGCGATCGGCACCCCCGCCTTCGCCGCCGAGCCCCAGCTCGGCCAGCAATACCTGGCGCTGCCGAACGCCCAGCCGACCGACACCGGCAAGAAGGTCGAAGTCATCGAGTTCTTCGCCTATTACTGCCCGCACTGCAATGCCTTCGAGCCGCAGCTGGCGGCCTGGGTGAAAAAACAGGGCGACAACATCGTCTTCAAGCGCGTGCACGTGGCCGCCGGCGCCGGCGCCCAGGCGCAGCAGCGCCTGTTCTACACGCTCGACGCGATGGGCCTGCTGGCGCAGTACCACGCCAAGGTGTTCGAGGCCATGCACGTGCAGCGCCAGCGCCTGTCCAGCGACGAGCAGGTGTTCGACTGGGCGGCGCAGGCCGGCATCGACCGTGCCAGGTTCATCGAGACCTACCGCTCCTTCGGCATCCAGGCGCGCCTGCGCCGCGCCGCCAGCATGATGGATGCCTACAGCGTCGAATACTGGCCGCTGCTCGTCATCGACGGCAAGTTCGTCACCTCGCCCTCGCAGGCCGGCAAGTCGCTGCCGGGCAGCAGCGAAGCCGAACAGCAGGCCGGCGCGCTGCAGGTCATGGATGTCCTGGTGGCGCGCGCCAAGGCCGAGAAAGACAGGCAATGAGCGAAGGCCCGGGCGGCATCGACGGCATGAGCGCGCAACGCATCATGGCGCTGGCGCAGGCCGGCGTGGCCGTCGAGGTGGTGGCCGAAACCGGGTCGACCAATGCCGACCTGCTGGCGCGCGCGCCGGCGCTGTCCGCGCCGCTGCTCCTGATCGCCGAACACCAGAACGCCGGGCGCGGACGCGCCGGCCGCAGCTGGCTCTCGGCCCCCGGCCACTCGCTCACCTTTTCGCTGGCCTGGCCCTTCACGGGCGGCCCGGCGCGCCTGGCCGGCCTGCCGCTGGCGGTCGGCACGGCGCTGGCGGAAACCCTGGCGCGGCTCGGCCAGCCGGTCGCGCTCAAGTGGCCGAACGACCTGCTCAAGGACGGCGACAAGCTGGCCGGCATCCTGGTCGAGACCGCACAGGGCCGCGACGGCGCCACCTGGGCCGTGGTCGGCATCGGATTGAACCTGGCGATGCCCGACGAACTCGAAGCACGGATCGGGCGCGCGGTCGCCGCCGTGCCCTGGCTGGCGCGCATGGAGCGCGACGCGCTGATGGCCGCCTTGCTCGACGGCCTGGCGGCGGCGCTGCGCGAATTTTCCGAACACGGCTTCGGCGCCTTCAGCGCGCGCTGGAACCTGCTGCACGCCTACCAGGGCCAGCAGGTCGTCATCCTCGACCGCGGCGAAGTCCTGCACGAGGGCCTGGCCGCCGGCGTCGACGACAGCGGCCGCCTGCTGCTCGACGGCGCCGCCGGACGCATCGCCGTGCTGGCCGGCGACGTCTCGCTGCGTCCGCGCGGCGCTTGATGCGCGATGCTTGACGACGGGGAGGCCGCCATGCTGCTGCTGGTCGACGCGGGCAATACCCGCATCAAATGGGCGATCGCCCGTCACGATGCCGCGCCCGGCGACTGGGTCGCGCACGGCGCCGCCCTGCACGCCGAACTGGAACGCCTGGTGCCGGCCTGGGCCGGCCAGGGCGTGACGCGCGCGATCGTCTCGAACGTGGCCGGCGCGGCGATGGCCGCGCAACTGGCCGCCGTACTGCCGGTGGCGCCGACCTGGTTCGCAGCGCGCGCCGAACTGGCGGGCCTGCGCAACCGCTACCGCCATCCCGAACAACTGGGCAGCGACCGCTTCGCCGCCGCCCTCGGCGCGCGCGCGCTGGCGCCCGGCAAAGCGCTGGTGGTGGCGACCTGCGGCACCGCGACCACGGTCGACGCGGTCAGCGCCGCCGGCGAATTCCTGGGCGGGATGATCCTGCCCGGCCTGGGCCTGATGCTCGGAGCGCTGGCGCGCGGCACCGCCCAGCTGCCCCAGGTCGCGCCCGGCGCCACGCCGCCGGTGTTCGCCGACCACACCAGCGCCGCCATCTTGTCGGGCTGCCTGTCGGCCCAGGCCGGCGCCATCGAACGCGCCTGCGCCGCCCTGCCCGCCGCGCTGTGCATCGTCTCCGGCGGCGCCGCGCCAGGCATCGCGCCGCTGCTGGCGGCGCCGCACCGCCTCGTCGAGAACATCGTGCTGCTTGGCCTGCATGCGGCGGCGCCCTGCCTGGCCGCCGGCGCCGCCACCGATCGCACCGATTAAGGATTCGCCCGTGCTACGACTCGCCTTCTGGTCCCTGCTGCTGCTGAACGCCATGCTGTTTGCCTACGCCCAGGGCATCCTCGGCACGGCCGCGGGCAACGAGCACGAGCCGGCGCGCCTGAAACGCCAGTTCAACACGGCCAAGCTGACGCTCCTGACGCGCGAGCAGGCCGAGGCCGCGGCGAAGGCGGCCCCGCCGCCGCCGGCGCCCGAACAGGAAGCCGCGCCGGTCGCGCCGCCCGCGCCGCAGCCGGCCGCCGCCGCAGTCCCTGCGCCTGCGCCGGCCTTTGCCTGCACCGAGATCGGCCCCTTCGACGCCGCCGGCGCGCGCCGTTTCGAAACGCGCCTGGCC
>Ga0265798_10004643_pt1 | contig 18850 bp, 19 predicted proteins | sample P3T30metagenome_FD_192430 | JGI IMG/M metagenome (GOLD analysis project Ga0265798, IMG submission 192430) | Plant litter microbial communities from East Loma Ridge, Irvine, California - P3 T30 | ecosystem: Environmental > Terrestrial > Plant litter > Unclassified | place: USA: California... | reverse complement strand
ACTCCCCTCTTCTCCAGGAGGATTCTCTCCCGGCGCAGTGGCAGCTTCCACTTTCTCGCCATTCTCGCCGACTGAATCCACTTCTTCGTTCCGCCCTGCTTCGCGGCCAGCCCAACTTGGCTCGGATCTGACAGGCGATGGTCAATCCATTCGTTCAGGCCGCTCTCTGGCGAGCAATGGTAGTCAGGGTCATCGCCACCCCGAGCTTAGTGCAACAGGCCTCAACTCTTCCACTATTGAGACCGTAAGCGCACGATTCGAGAACGGCCAGTTGGCAAGTTCGTCTGTGACTGGTGAAATCGCTCTCGCTTACAACCCGCCTGACTTCTCCACCCCATTCGGCACCGACACCATCCGTCTAGACAACTTCGCGAGCCTCGAGAAAATCGCGCCGAACCCAGCCTTTATCACGCCTGTCTCCAGCAAAGACGGCGAATACTCCGTCAACCTTGCGAGCATCAACAAAACCTCGATCGCATTTAAGTATCAAGCTGCAGGTGGCCCTGAGAACGCCCCCATCCTCGTTTCCCTGGCCTCCAAGATCGAGCCCAGCCAAACCTCAATCATCGTCTCCTATTCTCTCTCGCCCTCTTTCCGCCTCGCAACCGGCCGCAAAAGCGTGACCCTCTCCAACGTGGTTCTCGCCCTGTCCCTCGAAGGCGCGCGCGCAACGTCATGCCTCTCAAAACCCGTCGGCACTTTCTCTCGGGATAAGAATTTGATCTTCTGGACGTTGGGCGATGTCACACTGGCAGCCGGCGGTGCCCCGACCAAACTCCTCGCGCGATTCGTCACCGAGGGCGAAGCGAAGGGCGGTGCTGTAGAAGCTAGATGGGAAGTCGCCGGCGAGGGCTTGGGTAGTGGAGTCGGCGTCAGCGTGAAAGGGGAGAATGGCGGCGTCGTGGACTCCTCTGATCCTTTCGCCGACGAGGAGACTTCTGGTGGGTGGAAAGAGGTGCGCGGGCCGAGAAAGTTGGCCAGTGGGCAATACGTTGCGAAGTGATGAGTTGGGTGCTGCTGCTTCCTTGCGGTGCTTGCACGCGTGCAGCAGTGGTGTAGATTTGTGCACCCTTTTGTGTTGATACCCTCGTGATTTTGCTTTGTTCTTCACTTGCTGTTATTTTAGTTTGTTCGTCCTTTCGGTACATATCGTGTATAGAAACAAGATACCATACCTTCGTGGATTAGCTTTGGTAATGACCTGTCGAACTCAAGAAGCCCACAGGTGAGTTGGGAGTGCTGGCGGAGGGGGGCAGTTCATTTTCATTTCATTGCTCATTCAGCATCAATCCCGCGACTGCAGAGAGAGAGAGAGAAAAATCAGGGCATCACCATCGTCACAATCATCACAGTCCCTCTCTCCCACCGCCCTTCTTCCCTCCGAACCCAAACATTCCCTTGATCATTCCGCCAAACGTTCCTACTCACATCCCAAAAAGTGAGCGGTCAATGGTTCGTTCATCCGGATGAAGAGCGATGGATGCGGATGGGAGCAGACTTACCTCCGGGCGGATACATTTTGCCGTTCCTCTCGACCTGAGGCCCGCAGTCGCAACGCTCGCTTTCTGGCACGGAGTCTAGTACTGAGGGAATGTGGGAGCCGCAGCCGTACCAGGTCGTGCCTTCTGTTGTAGCGAGAAGCGAGATAACGTCAGAATTGTTTTCGTGATGATGGGAATGTTGGTGGTTGGGAGGCTTACGGCAGGTGCTGCAAGAGGTGGATTGGCACATTCTTCTGTTGCTTTGGTGAAGATGGTTTCACTGTAATGTGTCGTGATGGTAATTTGATTTGTGCTGCCCGTTAGCTTGAGGGCGTGGCACGGTGGTGAAGTGTTGATTTTAGTGGAGTCATTAACCAAAGTCCCTAAATTGGGTGGAGTTTCCTAAGATTTGCATTAGCTCGGTGCCTTAGGCATCTGTGTTTTACCGTCGACCAATAAAGCTGAGGTGCAAAAGCCATCTCGTTGAACTGCAGCTTCGCTTCTCAGAAGTCACAACCTCCCGCCATTGGCAAGACAGCCGTCTTGTACTGCCAGACTTGTCTCTTGAGAAGTCATTTGATATCGCTCAATTATGCAGGTAAGATGCTCTACACTTCGCATCGGCCTCGTCGTGAAACGGGTCCATTCTTGTGACCGACATGCCGTTAGCACCACGCCTTCAAGCGCTTCATGCGCATGGCAACACTCAGACCGTGCCGAGCTTTGAGGAAACCGCGAACAGCGCTTGACAAAGACTTTTGCGTCGCCGCCATCATTGGCATTCGCCCGGGCCATGGCGGAAACGATGTCCTCGTTATGGCTCGATTGGAAAAACGCCAGACCCGGGGAGACCACATGGGCCAGATCGATCTCCGACCGACAGAAAGCTTCGTGAGCAAATTGCAAGCCTGCGCACCAGACATCCACACCAGGATAATAATCTTGCAAGACTCGGTGACGCCGAAGTCTGAGGATGATCGGGCCGTCGAAGCGCTGTTGAACAGTCACATACTCGGAATCGGGCTTGACCTGGTGCCAGCTTACGTACGCCATCTCTCGCAGAGAAATGAAAAGAACAAGGTGTCGCAAATGCGCAGATATCAACATCCGATTCTCATGGATGCATGTGTCAACTTTGACATGTCACACGGACAGAGCAAAAACGTTGCTTTGTATCTTGGTCGGAAAATCTTTGGAGATGGCTCTCCGCATATAGGCAAGTGTATCTGAACATTACGCTTTGCATCGCTCATACTGATATCGACTCTAAAGTGGTGGTAAGTCTTCAAAGTCTCGACCACGATCAGGCGAGTACTTCTCCAAAGGCATCGGCGGGGAATATTCGAGATCCACCATCACCGGCTGAATGGCAAAACAACACAACAAACGGAATTGCGATGAACAAGCTACAGGAGAATCCCGAGCCTCTCGACCACTTTGTAGCCGCAATTGTCTCGTCGTTTCATACCGCCGGTCCATTGGAATTCAGCACGCCGACTGGAAGCTGAATGTCTGCGCTCATTCAATAGACAGGCTGATGCGACGATGGTGGCCTCGCGTCGATAGGGCGGTGGAAGACCTAGCCGAGAGATTCTGGAATCTCTTGAACGATGAGGAGCAATGATTTTTTGACAAGTCACGAAGACGCTTGGACTGTCTGCACATGTGAGACATCCCACGGCGGACGCCGTCAGGCCTAGGGTACGAATCTTACATGTATGGAAAGCGTCTGGTGATACCTCCCCATACGAAGCCCCAGTATGCGAGTGCCAAAGCGAACCGTCTGTAACAAAAGTAGATTGATTGTCAGTCAAACAACGCTAGCTATGATCCTTGCAACGAACAGGCCCGTATCGATGAAAGCGAGAATCTGCGCACAGAACTCCGGCAATCGAGAAATAAAACAGTCTAGTAGGCGGCAAGAAAAAGCCGCCACCGCCGCCGCCGCAAGACAGAACCCGTTCCTGTCTCTTTGGTGCAAGATGCAAGACGCAAGACGTCCTGAAAAAAAGGTCATAATAAGCCCTCAAAGCTTTGTCGCCTGGCATCTTTTGAGAACACGCATGGCCGGCCCGCCGTCTTCACATGACGGCAACTGCTTCTAAATTGCACATGTTATCCAAGGCCAGGATTTCTTAGCACTTCTTCCATCCAACCCGCGAGCCTCTTCGGCCGCGCTCTCTCATTCATATATACACATTATGTACACAGTTTTGGTCTCGAGCTTCCAGAGATTCCTTCTTCGTCGGATTTTCCATGCTCAAGATTTTTGCGGTAAGTCTTCATCGCGGTCGAGGCATGCCATGGCCAGGCTGTTGGTGCATCGGGTGTTGCATCCCAGGAGGCCCCTGCATGTGTTGTTGCATCTGTGGGCTGGGGCCGGGACCGCCGTAGAGTTGCTGCCTTTTCGCGTCGCCCATGTCGGGTGGCCCACCTGAAATATCTGATATACCGCGTCTGTGTTGTTGTTGTTGTTGTTGTTGTTGCTGCTGCTGTTGTTGTTGAGGCGGTCGTGGGCCTAGTCCGCCTGGAGGAAGTCCGGGATACATGGGTGCTTGTACGGGTGGAGGCGGCATGTTTGATTGTGCTTGCATAGCATAAGGCGATGGCCCTGGTCCTGCGTTGTTGTGAACGGCGTTCATGTATGGGTCTTCTGCGTGAGCACTGGCGGGTGAAACGCCGATGTTGCCCGGTGAGTTCCAGTTGCTGACAGTCGCGGGAGAAGTGGCAGGCGAATCGTCACTCTTATAGCTGCGCTTTGCGGTCACACTAGCTTGGGGTGGGTTTAGCTCGAGTGTCTGCTGTGAATGCTTCTTGAGATGACCGAGGTGTTTCTCAAGCATGCTTAGAAGGCCTTCTTTTGTGAAAGGTTTAGGTAGTACATCGTTCATGCCTATGGGATTGTCAGTGTGAAGCTCGGCGTCACTGGACATCGAGTGATGCTCACCATGCTGAAAGTACATCGCAATATCATCGCTGCGAATGTTCGAAGTCATTGCGATGATTGGAGTATGGTCGAACTGCCGAATCAGATGGGTAGCGGAAACACCATCCAGATTTGGCATAATGATGTCCATGAGTACCAAATCGTATTTCGATCCGGCGTTAAGCTTGGTAACCGCTTCCAGACCATCGAGAGCACTGTCAACGTGGCATTGGAAGGCATAGAGGAATTTGCCGCCGATGCGCCTGCACGTCTGATCGTCCTCTACGAGCAGAATCTGCGGCTGTCGGACCCAGCCAGGATCGATGGCGGAACTCTTTTTTCGGCCTTCTGCAGGCTGAATGACGGGTGTGGCGACCTTTTGCGGTTCGACATATGGAATGTTGTGAATGTGACCGCTGTACATCGGATCAATGCCATTGGAGTGGCCAATCGGGTAGACGACGTTGTCGAGATCGCCATACGACATTGAGGTTGATGATGTCGCAGAATGCGGCGGTGCACCTCTGCTCGAAGACCGGGTTCCATTGATTGGAGGAGGCGTCGAGTAGGTTGCATTCATGCGCAAGTGGTGCTCGTTGAGCTGTTCGAGCTTGTTGCTGTTAAGCATGTGGTCGGCGTTGACTTCACTCAAAAGCTTCGACGCATGCTGCAGAGGCGAAGCGGGCACATCATCGACCTCTGGGGCAGAAGTTGATTGCATCTTGTCCATTGAGTCGTCTGGTGTGGCGGCATTCGTTGCGCCATTGCCGTTGGGTGGTGCAAACGGAATGTTGATGCGGCTCTCCCGTCGCCGTTGAGCGTCAATTGTGTTCAGGAAATTCATTACATAGCCCATCACATGCTCGTGGTTGACTACAGTTTTTTGAACACCAATCAACTCCTGGACAAGCATAGTGTGATGTACGCTCAGATCGTTGTACCTCTCCTGCAGCTGCTGGAGTTGCTGTTGGGTCGCGACAAGCTGTGTGTTGAAAAGGTCCATTTGTTGCGTGGGAACGATGTCCTCCGGCATGACATTGGCTTTCCTCGGGGCTGGCGCCTTTCGCCTGATGTTGTCGAGTGCGTCTTTGTTGTTCATCTTGAAATCCGGATGTTTAAACTCCCAAGCCTACAAAGGTCAGTTACGCGCCGTGCAGAGAGGTGTAGACTGGCCATACCCCGACTCCGTACGGCGAAGTGCCGCCCTCTTCGTTGTTGTGTCGCACTTTGTGAAAGTCGTATTTGTTCAGCTGGCGCACGAAACTGGCAAAGTTGCTGTGCTTGAAGTGTTTCGGCAGGATGTGTTTGGTGAATTTCTCGTTCTGCGCGCAAGTTCAGCCAATGCGCCTCCAGTGTCCGGTCGCTCTTGCGCGTTATTCATGTCCTTACCTCCAGCACCACAAAGCTGTCTCCTTCATTTCCCCATCGCACCACACTCTCGTCTTGTGGGCTCTCCAACATCCTAGAAAAGCAGTGTGAGCATTTGCGCGGGCGCAGCCAGTGGCCTTGCACTGCGATCGAGACACTTACTTGTAGAGTTTGCGCACCTGGTGTTGTTAGCAGACGAATTGTAGTCGCGAATTGCGAGCGTGTACTTACAAAGTCGCTCGAGCTGTTCGCCGACTGGGCGGCGTTTCCGTCCATGATTGCGGTCGTCACGCGAGACAGCGCTGGTCCGGGTTCTTGGTGCAAGGACTGAGAAGGCGCGCAACTCGAGATTATGGCGGCGGCACGCGGCGACCGGATGGGCGCAGTGGCAGACGAATGTGCACGACAGTCGTTATGTCATGTGCGTCCAAGAGCCCGCAGGTAGGCGCGCCGTCAGGCTGGAACGGGCTCAAAAGGAGCAGTTGTAGGGGAACCAGGTTGACTCGTGCAAATTTTGGCGACAAGCTCGAAGGGACAAGGCACAAATTTGCTCTGGAAGTGATGGGCGCACTGCTGCGGCTTGAGATGAGGTTGAGACAAGGGCCGACCGGGTTTGACAGCAGGACAGGCGGCGGCAGAGGAAGACGGCTGGGCGGAGGCAGCTCAGCGAGGAGAGCGGCGTGGCGTATGCTACCGAAGGCTCGGGGCGATAGCGAGCTGGGCGCGCGACAGGGGAGGTGATCTCACGCGCGCGTTGGAGGATAGGTCAGGTAAGATAGCGAGTATACCGTTGACAACAAGCGTTTCTGAGCGTGAAGAGCGCGTGGGGAACAAAGTCAAGACAGATCGAGGTCTAGATGCTGAAAGGGAAGGCAGACGGGAGACATAGCCTGGAGAGGTCTAAGCGGCCATGAAATGCTGGAGACTGCCATGACCTGTGCTGTGCTGGACACAACCGAACATGAAGGGCCCGCAGCAGAGTGGAGCGCGCCAATCTGCATTTCACTACTCGACATGCCGCTCGGCTTCCCGAACATGCGCCTTCACCCTCATACTGACAAGATCCTCCAACATGAAAGCCGGCAAGTCTCTTCTCTGTCTATTTCCACATCTGGCTTACATTTTTTTTTTCCCGATGCCCTATCCGGTCTATGTACCTACTACTTACATGTAGCCATACCTTATGCATTCCCGGCGACCCCGGATCCCAATCAAATTGCAATAGTACATCCGAAGTACCGACCTGCCCTCTCTCCCTCCATCCCTTGGTCCCTCCCTCCTGTCTCCTGCCGCATTCTTCTATTCTTGGCCGTGCAGCTGTCGAATACATACTCGCCTGTTCCATCTCCCGTGCTCTGTCGTGCACCCTGAGCCTACAATACAAAACGTCTGCTGGTCCCCTACTTCCATGTCTGCAGGTACCGGCCGCCTGCCACTTGACCCTGCTGTTGCGCTGTCAACCCACATGTGTTTCGTCGGTCTGTAGCCGGCCGGCAGCCTCTAAGACGCGCTGCGTACGTAGCAATTTTGGCTGAACCTTTCCCGGAGCAAGGTTTCCAATTCACGGAGCACACGCTCAGAGCGCACAAAGTTCCACTCACCACGCGAGAACGTCGAGCGCCACCGCCCAAACACTTTTGACTGCAGTAGTAGTGTAGCGCTTCGTATATAGACCTCGCTACACGAGCAGTGATCGCCACAGCCTCCCGTCCCGCTGGCGGTCGATATCGAAGTGACGTTCCATATGTGTTTACAGTATGCTACCGCTGCACCCTTCCACCTGGGAGACCGCCATACGGTCAGCAAAGCAAAAGCGATGGCCGGTACTTCCCGAAGCAGCACTAACACCGGAACAACCCATTGGCGTGCTGCATGCTGCAGACGTAACAACTCAGCACAACCGTATCCCAAGAGACCAGATTAAGGCCTCGCAGATCGTACTGACCAATATCGGCTAGCAGTCTCGAGTCTTCCTTACATGATACCAGTCCCCAGAGCCTTGGTCCTGGGAGTTGCAATCTTTCTTGCCAGGTGACGTTCCTAAGGGTCGCGTTAACCTATTTCACGCTAGCTATCGCTCTAACGCAATTTGACATATGAGAACGTCCTCCACGCTCGACACCAATCACAAACACTCCGTCAACCCCAAACCAATCCCACACTCTCACCACACACAAACTACTACCACCATCATGTTCGCCGCCCGCCGATTCGTGACCGCCACCCCGCGTGCCTTTGGCGCTGCCCGTGCTTTCCAGTCTTCGGCCCGTGCCAACGTCAAGGTTGGCGATGCCATTCCCGACATCGAACTCGTCGAGACCTCGCCTGGCAACAAGGTCAACATTGCCAAGGAGCTCCAGGGCAAGGGCGTCATCGTCGGTGTCCCGGCTGCTTTCAGTATGTTGCCACTTCGGATGCCATACCGCGGTACACCGTAACCTTAGAGTACCTGCGGCTGACGAGTGATTCTACCTACAGGCCCGGCATGCTCCAGCTCCCACGTGCCCGGTTACATCAACCACCCCGCTCTAAAGGATGCCGGAAAAGTGTTTGTTGTCTCTGTCAACGACCCTTTTGTGTAAGCTTGCCCTGTTTCCAGCGTTCTCCAATGATGCCGACGCCGAAGTCAATCTGATTCGGTGCCAAAGCCGACCACCACCAAGCTAGATCTTCTGGGAGTCGACGCTACTTGATGGCATCTGGACTGATTGACTTTCTTGGTCATACATCGAGGCTTCATCTGGTAACCTCTCCGCCTCTCCCCCGGCACGTCACTGACATTCTTTCAGCATGGGCGCCTGGGGTACCTCTCAGGACCCCACGGGCAAGTCTGGCATCCGCTTCCTTGCCGACCCTCACGGCGAGCTCACGTCTGCTCTTGACCTGTCATTTGACGGTGCCGCTATCTTCGGCAACGCCCGTAGCAAGCGTTACGCTCTTGTCGTTGAGAACGGCAAGGTCACTCAGGCTCACGTCGAGCCCGACAACACCGGACTGAACGGTATGATTTTCGTCTACCTCAAGCCTGACTCTCAGTCTCAGGTCACGTCCAGGAACATCATTCAGCTGACATGTGAACAGTCAGCGCTGCCGAGAAGGTTCTTGGAAGCGCTTAAATCGTGCAACGACGTCGAAATTAGCCACTTTGACGAATGGCGCCTCCGTGCCCTCGCACCGTTTTCGTCGTGGTCCGACCAGCTATACATACCGAAAGACATTGTACATGTAACAAATAAGACGAAATTGCAGTTTCTTTCACAGATCTTGTTTCGAATCCACCTTCCCATTAATAATTAGGCATTCCAGCCAATGGATGCAGGTCGTGCATCATGCCCATCTCCGAATATCCTCTGAAAGGTGACGCAATCATCTCAAACAACAATCGACAAATCCCCAATTCCGCGAAAAGTGTCGTTCGATTTCATCTCTGCTGGCCGCCGCCAAGTGCAGTCGATGGCGCGCACATTCATGCTGTCGAATCGAGAAAAGTCACCTTCAAGATCCCCGGTGAACGTAAGCCCAGCAAGCATCGTGATACTCGTTTCGTCCAAGATCAGACAAATGTTCTCTTTGGGATTCGGCGACGTAGACACGCAAAGGTACCCCACTCGAGTTCGCAACCACTTGACCAATAGCTTGAACGCGGGGGCCGGAAGAATGGATAACTTGCATATTGCACCAGTTCACATCGGTACAGCACACAGTATGATCCTAACGCCCGGGAAAGAACCCCCACATACACCGGCTTTAAATCCTAATCACGTCAGACGGTAGATCACGGATTACATGGAAAAGAACTTTGTCTCTTGACCGCCGGCAGTGGCGGAACGTAATGGTTGTAGACGAAGTTCAAAATGATGTCTGCGACTCGATCAAACGTTTGTTAAGAGTTTACAATACGGTCTTCTACATTTGTCATAACAAGACAAAAACAACAAACCAAGGGTGGCTTCCTCCACTCCATGCTCAGATAAGACAAGGCTGATGATGATAGGGTGAAATGAGTCAAAGTGTTCATGTGGGCATTGTGGGCGCAGGCATTGGTGGCCTCGCTGCCGCTGTCGCACTGAGGAAGACCGGTGCTCAAGTAACAGTACTCGAATCGGCAGGAGAGCTGAAGGAGGTGAGGTCTCATGCAGCAGCAGCTGAAAGAGTTCGAGACATTGACCACATGCACTGCAGATCGGGGCTGGTATTCAAATGACGCCCAACGTGTCTGTGCTACTGCAGAGATGGGGTGTTGACAAGGTCATCGGTGACAACCTCGTCCAGTTCGAGGAGCTCAACATGCGTCGGAAGGATGGCACACCTGTCGGCCATACTCAGATCGCGGCCATCGAGGAGTCCCTCGGCCGTCCGTGGTGGGTTGTCCACCGGGCGCATCTTCACGAAGGTCTCGCCAAGGTCGCCGAAGACCTTGGGACTAAGATGTACACTGACTCGGCCGTCGCAACCATCGACCACGAGAGCTTCAGTACCGTCAGCGTGGAGACCGCGAAGGGGAAGAAGCACTCATTCGACTTGTTGCTCGGAGCCGACGGCATCAACAGCATCACCAGACGCACGCTGTTCCCGGACGTTGCCCCCGAGCCGCCTACCACCAACTGCGCGTATCGCGCCATCGTTCCATACGCGCAGATTCGCAAAGACCCAATTGCCAAGGAGATCGTTGAGAAAACCACCATGGAAGTTTGGATGGCAAAGGATGCTTACATCATCACCTACCCGATCACTGCAGGCAAGATGTTCAACTTGGTGCTTTCTCACCATCGGCCAGAGAAGCTGTGGGCGACTCAACACGACGTTCCGATAGAGGAGCTCCGTCGTGAGTACAAGGACTTTGATCCTCGCATCAAGCGCATTGTCGATATGATCGACAGCACGGTGCGTCCTCTCCATATTCCGACATGCCATGCATGTTCTTCGCTGATCTGTCTGTATGTAGTCCCGCTGGCCTCTGATGGTGACTGGCCCGCTGGAATCGTGGTCTTCTCGGCGCAAGAACGTCGTGCTCATGGGTGACGCCGCCCACTCTATGGTCAATCACATGGCCCAGGGAGCGGCCACATCAATGGAAGATGGCGCTTTTCTCGCCAAGTGTATCGCGAAAGTGGTCCAAGGCAAGATATGCCTCGAAGAGGCGGTGCGCATCTACGAAGAGGAACGCATGCCAAAGGCCTATGCCAAACAGCAGGTGTCTTTCCTCAACGGCGCCATCTGGCAGCTCCCAGACGGGCCAGAGCAGGAAGCCCGGGACAAGGCCATGAAGCCGGAACTGGAGGGCAGATATACCGTCCGCAGCAGCAATCTGTACGGTGATCCTCAAACGGTACTGGAGGTCTACGGGTACGATGCGGAGGGGCACGCCGAGGCTGCCCTGGAGAAGTACCTCAACGGCGGACGAGAGCCTTTGGAACCAGAGACGCGCATCGCAAAGTCGTTGCGGGAGAAGTACATGGGCTGGTGTCGGCCTTCACAGCGCGGGAAGCAGCACGTGTCCAAATTGTGATTGAATTTATGGTCAGGTCGTTCCCGACCGACGACAACTACCTTGTCAGAAGGATGCACCATGTGAAAGACCGAGCTAACGAGATGCACCTGACCTGAGTCCAGCCATCTTAGGGCAAGGGCCACGAGGTAAGCAGATGCAATGTGTCGACGCACCACTTGCGCGATGCGTCACCGTGCTCTGGGTTTGAAGGAACTCTGACAGGTACGATTTCAATTTCGATCATTCGTTGTCACTCAAAAAAGAGCTATGTACACACTTTCCACAATTAAACACGTTAATATCTCGGATAGGTAGGTCGCAGCAAAGAAACGCAAGTGATCTCCGCGCGATCATGTCGTGAAGGGGTTGAACTCGACGCCCAAAGCGTCAGCGTCAGCCTTGAGCTTCTTGTTCTTCTTGGTCAAGTGCCACTTCATGACAGTGGCGACCGCAATACCCAGGCAAGCGAAGACGATCTGCAGGATCATGGCCATGGTGTAGCGGGGCTGGTCGCTGTCCGGGAAGAAGTAAGGCGAGTAGACGTTGCCGAGATGGCCGAAGATGTTTACCAGGGCTCCGGAAGCAGCACGCTTCTCGGGTGTTTGGCTGAGAGTGGACACGGCCCAAGTGTACTGCAACGTGTTGGCTGAGAAACAGCCCGCGGCGTAAAGGAAGGTCATGGCGTAGCGAGCTGCTGCGTTGCCCGTGGCGACGGTTACAATGAAGCCGACAACGGAGCAAGAAAGAGGGATGGTGATGTGAAGACCACGCTCTCGGCGGCGGTCAGAGTCCCAAGCGACGTAGAAGGTACATGCCGTGCCCAAGACGTAGGGAGGCGCAGTCATGAGCAGCGAAGTGACGCTGTTGCCAAAGCCCAAGCCACTGACAATAGTGGGGAAGAAGTTGTTGAATCCGTAGGAACTCGTGATGAAAACGTTGAGGCATAGGAAGCCGTATAGCTTGACATCTTTGAGAGCAAGCATCAGACCGTGCCAGACTGTGCCCTTGGCAGAGCTTTCAACGCGGTCGTCAAGGATACGAGCGTGGGCGACCAGGCGCATCTCGGCAGTCATGTACCGCGTTGCGCCACCGGTAGTCGAAGTAGGGTAGTTGGGCAAGATGAAGAAGGCGGTGAGGGCGAAGAAGGCGCTCATGCAACCTTCGATGATGAAGAGCCACTGCCAGCCGGCAAGTCCAGAGGGACCTCGCTCAGGGCGATTGTCAACGTTATCGAGACCATTGAACACGCCAGCGGCAATCAGACCAGAGAAAGCCTGGGCAAGCACAAGACCCGAGTAGAGCAATGCTACACGCAACGCGAACTCGCGGCGAGTGTACCAACACGACATCAAGAAAACGGCACCCGGGAACAGAGGCGCTTCGACGATACCAAGAATGAACTGTAGTCCCCAGAGGCCAGCTGCGTTTGTGCACGCGAAAGTGGCAGCGGAAATACCAGACCAGAGGAACGCAGCGGTCGGCAGGTAGACGCTCGGAGACACACGGGTGATGAGCATGTTCGAGGGCAGCTGGGCCAACATGTAACCGACAGTCAAGACGGCAACGGCGGTCTGATAGTCGCCCTCTCCGAGATCGAGATCCTGGTCAAAGGTGTTGAGCCGGGCTTGAGCGATATTAGTTCTGTTCGAATGTTAGTGAATACCGCTATTGTTAGGGTTGGGGTTTTCGGGCTAGATTTGATACCTGTTTAAGTAGTTGAACATGTAGAGAATCCACAGTTGCGGCATCATCCAACAGTCGAGAGCCCGGACGACCTTCTTCTCGAGCTCGGCTGCGTTGTGGAAGCCGAGCTGGGCGACATGGTTGATATCCGTGGCGAATTCAGCCCTTTTATCGTCGTGAACATCGACGGAGGGAGCCGTCTTTGGCAAGTCGTTGTCGTTCCTGGAGTCCAGGCGCTCAATGCCTCCTTTCTCATTGCCGACAGCATCGTTTGCAGCGTTCGTGTCCGCCATGACGGCTGTAAATGGTTCGGGGTTACAGGAATCCTTCCAAGATCGTGGTGATCACCCGAGAAATACCACAAGCTAGCAGAAGAGGGCAGAAGAGGTAGGTCAGGTCGAGGCGAGATGAGACAGGATGAGACAGGATAGAATGACTGGGCGATGAGGGGGAGATATATCGCCATCCGGGATATCTCTGGACGTTGAGAGAGGGTGGGTACCATCCCCATGCTCCGACATTTTCCTCCACTATGCCCCCAGACTTCTTGACTTCCCCATGGGCCACAGACCCCGCAAGGAGTATTGCTGATCAGTTTGTGTGAGGAAGACATCGCGTGTCGTAGTAGTTGGCGAAAGAGCTAAGGAGGCCAAGACACGGGGGAGTTGGCATTTCATGTACAACGGCTGCCAGCCCTGCGCGAGTTCCGTAAGCCGAGCTCCTAGGCGATGATTGGCACCTTTAATTGGACATTAAACTGGGACTGTGCTCTGGGTATACAGCGGCGTGAGCGGCAGGAGTCCTGGCGAGTTTGGCAACATTGGCTCGACTCCTACAAATTCCGGGTCGGCTTTTTCGTTCTTCGGCAAATTGTCTTTCCGACTGCAGAGAGAGGCCAGCTTAGTCAGATCCAGTCGGGTGAGATCGTGAGGAGAAGCCATGATTTCCCGCACGCCAATGCTTTTGCAATCCAGTAAACCGTGGCAGTCATCCAGGGGGGTGCTGCTTGTGGAAGTCCTGTGAAATAAGAGTTGGTCAGCATGAGAGGGGACAGAAGTGGAAGCCGGCACGTGGAGGCCACGATCCACCCATCTATACTACTCCACCCTAGGCATAGCATGATTGCAGATCTTACCTGAGATCTGTTCAGATTACACCGACACCTTCATCCATCGCGCGAAGTCCTCCCGCGGGGACAGGTCTTGGTCGCTCTCGTGACTGGCATGCATGCGTGGCATGAAGTCAGTCGCAATAGATCCCTTCCGTTTCTGCATTGTGCTTGTATCGCGCGAGGCGAGCCGCAAATTGACATGCATAGAGGGGTGTGTATCTGCATGCTGCTGATGTCAATTTAAAGAATCGCAGGCAGCACAGAGTTTCGCACGGTGCTTGATTGGGGCGAAGTGAAACCCCCCAGATCGCCTGGCTCTCGGAGTGCGACAAGGTTTGATCCGAGAGTTCCAATTGGACGATCAAAGACGGCGATCGATAGTAACCAAAACGTCGAAGAATCTTCGTACATTCCAAGTTTCTATGGCACTCAAAGACTCTCAAGAGGATCCTGGTGAATATCCACCAAATCAAAATCTTAGCGGAATCCGGATGATGGTCTCGGTCATGTTGGTAGCATCTTCTACTTGGCTGGATCATTCCGAAGAATGTCCACCGAAAACGACAACGTTACCAACGTTACCAACGCTACTTACTTACTTCGAGTCTTCCGTGCTCATAAGTATGCAATCGCACCGTCAACCAGGCGGTCCGTGTACCCATGTCTCCCATTTGCTGTCGAGCAGAACAGCGTGCAGTTACTGCGACTGCCGGATTAAAACCGACATGTTCAGTTCAACTATGCGAGCTCCCATACAAGTGATGAATGCCATCGGCGCTCCGTGAAAATCGCACCTCATTAATCCAAGCAATCGCATCCATGCCACTCAATCGCTCGGCAGTGAGATTTCTTCTCATCGAGGTCTTTCACCCCGTGGTAGATGATGGCCAATATGGAAAGAGCTCGGTATGAGGAGTCTGAGCTCGATATTGCTCGTGTTGGATGCTCGCTCTTAATGCGTAGTAGACGAATGTCCCTCATCGCCTGTCATCGCAACGGGGTGTCCATCATGTCAAAATGCTAGGGGCCTGGCCTGGTGGTGGGACTCAGGCGGTTCTGGGAGAGCTCTTAATATAATGTCTTCTTTGGAGTATGGATAGATCGTGGCAGATGAAGCGGTTGCTTTCGAATGTTATTGGAGAAGTGGATACATTTGGGGAATAACGCGTAGGAGTGTACTGCACAGGCTGCAGCCTCGTCACAGGCTTGCATTGGCTTCGGCATGTATGTGGCTGTCTCTACCTATCAGTTGCCAGATGGTCGCTGTGCTATGTGTAATCAGCAGTGAAGGGCAATTTCAACCCCCAGGATAGTGGCAAAGCAGATAAGGGACTACCAAATGACCAGCAATTGCAAAAACACAACATTGAGCCGAAGAAGAGTCCCCTGTGTGGCTCAGCCTTGCACTTGTGTGACCTCAGCCTGAGCATCATGTGTTGCTGACACGCGGTATGCCCGCTTCACAGCTGCAACATGTAGTTCGTCTGGTGTGGATGCAGCCGGATGTTGGTTACAAGGCTGAGATGCAGCTTTCCGTGACTTGGGAAGATTGATGTCGCAGACGCTCAAGGTCAGCCGAAGGGTTCGTAATGGTAAGGTGAAGGGTACAGTAGCTTCGCTCGCGACCACGTAAGTAGCAGTTTCCTGTTCACTTACTAGACCAGCGCACCAGGACGACTGCGTTCCATGTGAAGCACTGTGGCTATCGGCAGATTCGGCACCATAGGTAATGGAAGGTCTATGCTCTTCATCTTTGCGGCAGAGCCAACGCCACCATCTCACCCGCAGCGAGTGTGATGAACAGAAAGACTGGGGATGGTTGCCGCCACATGGCGACATGGCGTGGGCAGGTTGCATGCCCGCGACGATCTAGCTACCGTCTGTACAGCATGGGGCCGATGGGCAGCACTTCCCGTTCGCGACATGTTGGTGTTGACTTTCCCGAAGAGATGGGAGATGTTGTCGAGAAGACAGTCCGCAAGACAACAGAACAAGGGAAGGACGAAGCCAAGATTTCCCCACGCTGAACCGAAACAACAACAGGTTTGGAAATCTGTGGAGGAATCCGATCCGGGACTCCCAGCCATCTCGACCACCCGTCGCGACCCGTTCTCTCAATGCCTACTTGGGGGAAAAAAGATGGCTGAAGCAGCATATCAAAGGTCATTTGTCGCATCCCGTGTTGTCAGCCACCCGCTGATCTTTGAAAAGTCACGCCAACACAGCTGCACCTGCGAGGACAACATCACTGTGAAGACTCAAAATGCGCCTTTTTAGGATTTGATACATGTATCTTTCAACACGTCTCTGTGCTGACGTCAAAGACCGCAACCTCTAGAAGTTGGCAAGGCATTCCGTCATTCGATTTTGGCGAGCAAAGGCCTTGCACGCCTTGTATAAATTCCTTGTCTAATATCTACCGCCCAACCACTAAACCCTCGTACCTTGGTACCTTTCTGCAAGTCATCGTCAGCCAATACAGCCAATCCGGCTTTGGCATGCCGCCGTTAACAGTCCACCATGGGCGACCATCGCACTACATGCTGCTGACGCATATGCATTGGAAGAGCCAAAATGCGGCCTGGTCTGGCTAGGTACCCTACCAGCCATGAATATTCCTATTAGAAAGTCAGCTGCTGCTGTTTCGTGAGCGAGATGGCTAGTCTGACTCTTCCTGCCCTTTGCCTTTGCCCACATTGTGAGGGTTCTTGTTGACTTACTTACCAGCCGGGGCATTTCCACACTATTGAGATCCCTGAAAGAGTCGTCGCAATGGCAAGCGCCCCGGCTCTGTGCCCATCGCCACTCAGGCTACGAACAACTCCGGACGAGCTCGACTCCAGTTCGTTCAAGCGACGTCCGCAAGCCCACACGACTGGGGACGCATATCAACACAATCAGAAAGTACCGCAAAGTCCTCCATACAACTTTCCGTCAGACTTCTCCTCATATACTGCGAGGATCTGCCCAAGCACATCGTCATTGCCCAGGTCACCGTACAGTTTCTCGCCTGTGGGCTCAGTTGACAACAGTCCAATAAGTTCGCCTTCGCCATCGATCAAGGCCAGGGTTTCCAGCAACACACTACCCAGCGCGCCAGTCTTGCGCCGCAAGATCTCGCCGACACAAATAACGTTGCGAGATCTCCGAGAGAGCCAGAAACGATTGCAGGCCATGCAATCCGAGGACCAGTTGAGGAGGATTTATGAGAGGCAGACGATGGAGTACCTCTTCAGCGATTTTGCGAGCTTGGATGGACTGCAGGAATAAATTGATGCCAAGTCACGGCCAGCGATGATCAAGACCTCTCACGACAGCATCTCATGATTTCGGGTCCTGCAACGAATGTATATATAATGACGGCGGGGAATTGGTGTATTGGTAACAGAGGGCAATGTCGCCTTTTTGGTTGGATGCGGCGATGAGACCGTGTAGTTTTGCATTCCATCTTTTTTGAATACCAGCGAGGCGTGTTTTCGGCAGCGTTCATCGTCAACCATTTACGACGCACCACAGTCTTTGTGTCGTTCAATCAATTTCATTGTGGATCGACTGGCGTTGGGTGAGAAAAGAAGCATCATTGCTTGAAGGAGACTTGCTTTTGTGTTTCAACGGCGTGGCCTCTATTCCTGCTGTGATTCGCCAACGGGCGTTGTTGCCTCGGTGGAGCTCTTGCGCATTGGCCTGTCTAACTTACCTTAGTGAGATCCGCCAGCCATCACCAACACAAGCAACACAGCCAGAAGCACTTCTTCACGCTCGCTTAATCTTTTGCCTGCTGCGAGCACCCTCCGCAAAGAATACCGCACCGCCATTTCTCTCTCGACCTTCTTGTACATACCTTCCCTTTCGTGCCTGTATACTTATCCCACACCCGACCGCTCCCTCGGTGGAGCAGCGTTGGCACCATGAAGTAACTACAGCCCCGCAGCTCAATGTCCAATGGCCCAATGGCATTTCCCATGCGCTGTGCTAACAACACCCGCACAGGTTCGGTCAACAATTGCGCAGCTCGCTGATCAAAGACTGGTACTACTACTACATCTCCTACGACGAGCTCAAGAAAAGTCTGGAGCAGGGCGCCGGCAAGCCCAAGCAAGAATGGAACGAGGAGGATGAACAGCGCTTCGTCAACCAATTGGAGCAAGAGTTGGACAAGGTCTTTACCTTCCAGAAGGTGAAGAGCCAGGAGATTGTTCGTCGAATCACGGCTAGCGAAAAGGAAGTCAGCGATGCAATCGCCAGGACGGAAGCGGGCAACCGGGGCGAGCAGGTTGACATGCCTACGGAGGATGAGTACCTGCTGCTGGAAGAGGATCTGTCGGACATCATCGCGGACGTACACGACCTGGCCAAGTTCACGCAACTCAACTACACCGGTTTCCAGAAAATTATCAAGAAGCACGACAAGCAGACCAACTGGCACTTGAAGCCCGTGTTCGCGGCGAGATTACGTGCAAGACCTTTCTTCAAGGACGACTACGATGTTACCGTGATCAACCTCTCCAAGCTTTACGACCAGGTCCGAACGCGCGGAAACCCGATCACCGGTGACTCTGGCGCAGGCGGTAAGCAGCAGAACTTCATCCGTCAAACGACCAAGTACTGGGTGCATCCGGACAACATCACCGAGCTCAAGCTCATCATCTTGAAGCATCTGCCTGTTCTTGTCTTCAACCCCAGCAAGGAGTTCGAGAAGAAGGATTCGGCCATCTCGTCGATCTACTACGACAACCCCGACACCTGGGAGCTGTACGAAGGCCGTCTGAAGAAGACTGAAGGAGCTGAGG
>Ga0265798_10004642_pt1 | contig 18854 bp, 18 predicted proteins | sample P3T30metagenome_FD_192430 | JGI IMG/M metagenome (GOLD analysis project Ga0265798, IMG submission 192430) | Plant litter microbial communities from East Loma Ridge, Irvine, California - P3 T30 | ecosystem: Environmental > Terrestrial > Plant litter > Unclassified | place: USA: California... | reverse complement strand
TTGGCGACGTAATAATCCTCGGTCAGCATCTGACCCGAGGCGTAGAAGGCGACGCTGTCGGGGCCGTAGTCGGCGATCGTCGCGGCGAAGCGCTGTGCGACGTGGTCCAGCGCATCGTCCCAGCTGGCCTGGCGGGTGCCGATCATCGGGTGGAGCAAGCGGCCTTCGAGGCCGATCGTCTCGCCGAGGTGCGTGCCCTTGGAACACAGCTTGCCAAAATTGGCGGGGTGATCGGGGTCTCCGGCAATCGTCGCGCCGCGGCCGCCGGTCGGGGTGGCGAGTACGCCGCAACCGACGCCGCAATATGCGCAGGTCGTCTTGATTCCCCTCCCGCTCACGGGAGGGATTAGGAGAGGGCATGTCGGATCGGCGGCAGGGACAAGCCCTCCCCCAGCCCCTCCCGCAGGCGGGAGGGGAGCCATCACGCCGCAACCCCCGCCAGCGCTTCGGCGCGCCCGATCAGGATGCGGCCGCCGTCGATCTTGACCGGGATCACCGGTACGCACCCCTTGTCCTCGCCGAGCGCCTCGCCCGTCACCAGCGAGATCCGCCAGTTATGGAGCGGGCAGGTCACCGTGGTGTCGTGGACGATCCCCTGGCTGAGCGGCCCCTGCTTGTGCGGGCATTGGTTGGCGAGCGCGTAGACCTCGCCATTGGCGGTGTGGAAGATCGCGATCTCGCGCCCGCCGCGGACCGGCAGCGTCCGCGCGCCGAGTGCGGGGAGCTGGTCGACCGGACCGATGTCGAGCCATTCGCCGACCGCGCTCATGCCGCCACCAGCGCAGGCGTCGCGAAGGGACGGATTTCCGCGAGATGCTGGTGGAGTTTGTAATCCTCCCCCGCCGCACGCTTCGCCCAGGGATCGTCCTGCATGAAACGCTGCGAAAAGTGGAAGCGGGCGGTCAGCGCCACGCGGCCTGCCACATCCTCGACGATCCGCGCCTTGATATAGTCGAGCCCGACACGCTCGACCCACGGCGCGGTGCGATCGAGATAGCGCGCTTCCTCGCGGTAGAGCTGGATGAACGCCGCGCAGTGATCGAGTGCCTCCTGCTCGGTCGCGACCTTGCACAGGAAATCGGTGCCGCGAAGCTTGATCCCGCCATTGCCGCCGATCGACAGTTCGTACCCGCTGTCGACGCAGATCACGCCGAAATCCTTGATCGTCGCTTCGGCGCAATTGCGCGGGCAGCCCGACACCGCGATCTTGAACTTGTGCGGCATGAAGCTGCCCCAGGTCATCTGTTCGGTCTTGATGCCGAGCCCGGTCGAATCCTGCGTGCCGAAGCGGCACCATTCGGAGCCGACGCAGGTCTTCACGGTGCGCAGCGCCTTGGCATAGGCATGGCCGCTGACCATGCCGGCGGCGTTGAGATCGGCCCATACCGCGGGCAGATCCTCCTTCTTGATCCCGAAGATGTCGATCCGCTGCCCTCCGGTGACCTTGATCAGCCGTGCCTCGTACTTTTCCGACACATCCGCGATCGCGCGTAGCTCTTTCGGGTTGGTGACGCCGCCCCACATCCGCGGGACCACCGAATAGGTGCCGTCCTTCTGGATGTTGGCGTGCATCCGTTCGTTGACGAAGCGCGACTGGTTGTCGTCGACGAACTCGCCCGGCCAGGCGCAGAGCAGGTAGTAATTGAGCGCGGGGCGGCACGACGAGCAGCCGTCGGGCGTCGTCCAGTGCAGCGCCTGCATCACCTGCGGGATCGCCTTCAATTCCTTTTCGAGGATCAGGCGGCGGACGTCCTCATGCGTGAAGCTGGTGCATTTGCACACGGTCGGCGCGGTCCGCTCGCCGTCGAACGCTTCGCCCAAGGTGATCGCGAGCAGCCCCTCGACCAGCGGCGTACACGACCCGCACGAGGCCGACGCCTTGGTGCACGCGCGGACCGCGTCGAGCGTGCAGGCGCCGCCCGCGATCGCGCCGACCACCCTGCCCTTGCTGACGCCGTTGCAGCCGCAGATTTCGGCGTCGTCCGCCAGCGCCGCGACCGCCGCATTAGGGTTTGCCGATGCCGCTCCTCCGGCCGCGAAGGCCTGGCCGAAGATCAGCGCATCGCGGATCTCGGCGACGTCCTGCTGCCGCTTGAGCAGGTCGAAATACCAGTTGCCGTCCTGCGTATCGCCGTAGAGCACCGCGCCGATGACGCGGTCGTCCTTGACCACGACGCGCTTGTAAGTGCCGCGCGCCGCATCGCGCATCACGATGTCCTCGCAGCCCTCGCCGCCCGAGAAATCGCCCGCCGAGAAGACGTCGATCCCCGAGACCTTCAATTTGGTCGAGGTGACCGAACCGGTATAGCCCGAGGGTGTCGCGACGAGCCCGTCGGCGAGGCTGCGGCACATGTCCCATAGCGGCGCGACGAGGCCGTAGACGAGGCCGTTATGCTCGACGCATTCGCCGACCGCGAGGACGTTCGCATCCGACGTGACGAGATGATCGTCGACATGGATGCCGCGCCCGATCGCGAGCCCGGCGGCGCGCGCGAGCTTGACGTTGGGGCGGATGCCGACGGCCATCACCACCAGCGTCGCCGGGATTTCGTGACCGGTCTTGAGGCGGACGCCCTCGACCTTGCCCTGGCCGTAGATCTCGGCGGTATCGGCGCCGGTCAGGATCGTCTGGCCCCGCGCCTCGAGCGCCGCCTTGAGCAGCCAGCCCGCGGCTTCGTCGAGCTGGCGCTCCATCAACGTCGGCATGATGTGGAGAACGGTGACCTTCATGCCGCGCAGCGACAAGCCATGCGCAGCCTCGAGCCCGAGCAGCCCTCCGCCGATCACCACCGCGTCGCCGCCGGCGTCGGCCGCACGGAGCATCGCGCCGACATCGTCCATGTCGCGGAAGGTGACGACGCCCTGCAGGTCGTGCCCCGGCACCGGGATGATGAACGGGTCCGAGCCCGTCGCGAGGATCAGCTTGTCGTAGCTCTCGACCCGGCCCGACCGCGCGGTGACGGTCTGAATCTTGCGGTCGATCGCGACGACGGGGTCGCTCGCCACCAGCTCGATCGCGTTGTCGGCGTACCAGGCGAGATCGTTGATCACGATATCGTCGAACGCCTTGTCCCCCGCGAGCAGCGGCGAGAGCATGATGCGGTTGTAGTTCACGTGCGGCTCGGCGCCGAAGATCGTGATGCGATAGCGGGTCGCGTCGCGCGCGAGAATTTCCTCGATGGCGCGGCAGCCCGCCATGCCGTTGCCGATGACGATGAGATGCGGTTTGGTCATGAAAACGCCCAGTCCAGCGAGAGCCAGAGTTTCTTGGTGTCGGTCGCGAAGCGATCGGCGCGGTAGTCGGCATATTTGAGAAGCGCGGTGTACCTGCCCTTCCTGACGCTCATCTGCGCGTCGACTTCGTTGCCGTAATGCTGGCCTAGCCGGTCGCTGGCGAAGCGATGGTAGCTCGCGACCAAGGCGATCGCGTCGAGCCCGGCGGCCGTCTTCCAGCCATAGCCGACCGACCCATAGGCATCGCGCAAACCGTTGGGCGGGGTGACGAGGAACTTGTCGGCCCAGCCGTTGAACTTGTGCAGCGTGGCGAGCGGGGTCTGGAAGCTGGTGACCGCGGCGCCCTTGTCCGCGCCGAGCACCTCATACCCGCCGGTCACCGACAGCGCCCTGACGGCGATGCCGAGTTCGCCCGCATAGTAGTCGGCGTGGTAGCGATTGGGGTTGCGGTGATAGTCGCGCTGCGACGCGAAGCTGGCCAGATAGGTCAGCTTGACCGTCTTGCTCAGCGGATAGGCGCCCACGAAACGGCCGCCATAGCTCTGGCTGGAATTGACGAACACCTGCCGCTGGTCCTGATCGACCAGATAGGCAAAGCCCGTCAGCGTGCCGATGCTGGTCTTGTACGCCAGATTGGCGAGGACATTGTCGCCGCCGATCTCGGACAGCTTGGCAGGACCGAAGCGATTGCCGCCATCGATGCCCCAGATGGTGCGGACGTTGTTGGCGTAGATCAGATCGGCCTTGAGATTCCTGATCGCGGACCATTCGACGCGCACCGCATCGAAGGTCTGTTCGTTGTCGCGCCACGCCACCGCGCCGACGAAGCGCTGGTCGTCTAGGGTGATCGCCTGCCGCCCGACGGTGACGACGGTCTGCTTGAGCCCGCGATATTGCAGCTGCAGCCGGTTGAGCTCGATATTCTCCGGATCGGGCACGATCGGAAAAGCGGTCTTGCCGTTGACCCCGCTATTATACGCCGGGTTGACCCCGAACGTTGCCTCGGACTCCGCGAGGAAGCTGAAATCGCTGAGCTTCGCCTCGAACCCGCTGCGGACCCTGACGGTAACCGCGTCGGCGTCCCTGGCGAGCGGTGCCTGCTCGACATGTTCGTAGCGCAGGCGGGCATCGATCAGCGGGGTGAGTTTGAGCGGGTCGGCAAGGGCCGGTGTCGCCACCAGCCCCCCCAGTGCGAGGAGCGACAGCGCGCGCATCAGATCCGCGCTCCGTTCGCCGCGGTCCAGCTGCCGCGCCAGTGGCGCTTGACCTTCAGGATCCCGAGCAAGGCGACGACCGCCAGCCCGGCAAAGATCAGGAAGCCCGACGACGTGCTGCCGGTCCACTGCTTGGCGAAGCCGAGCGACGAGGCGAGGTAGAAGCCACCAACGCCGCCGCCGAACCCGACCAGCCCGGTCATCACGCCGATTTCGCTACGGAAGCGCTGCGGCACGAGCTGGAACACCGCACCGTTGCCGAAGCCAAGCGTCGCCATCACCAGCAGGAACAGCCCCAGCGACACCGCCAGCGAGGCGGGCGCGGTGCTGATCGCGACCAGCGTGACCGCGCTGAGCGCATAGACCGCCGTCAGCGCCGTGGTCCCGCCGATCCGGTCGGCGACCGCGCCGCCGATCGGGCGGACCAGCGAGCCGATGAACACGCACGCCGCGGTGCAATAGCCCGCCATCACCGGGGTCAAGCCGAAGCGATCGGTGAAGTAGATCGACAGGCTGGCGGCGAGCCCGACGAAGCCGCCGAAGGTCACGCCGTAGAACAGCATGAACCATCAGGTATCGGCATGGCCGAGCACCGCGAGATAGGCGGTGAACCCCTTGGGCGCCGGCCGGTCGGGCGCATCCTTGGCCATCGCCATGTAGAGCACGAACACGATCGCGAGCGGGATCACCGCAAGGCCGAGCACCGCGTTCCAGCCGAACGCCTTGGCGAGCAGCGGGGCGAAGAGCGAGGCGAAGACCGTCCCCGAATTGCCCATCCCGGCCAGCCCCATCGCCTTGCCCTGATGCTCGGCGGGGTACCAGCGCGACGCGAGCGGCAACGCGACCGCGAAGCTGGCGCCGGCAAAGCCGAGCACGACGCCGACCGCAAGCGTGCCCTCGAAGCTGTTCACGCCGAAGCCCCAGGCGGCGAGCAAGCCGATGATGACGATGACCTGCCCGATCGCCCCGGTACGCTTCGGACCGATCTTGTCGACCAGCAGGCCGTTGACCAGCCGGAGCATGGCACCGGCGAGCGTCGGCACCGCGACCATCAGCCCCTTTTGCGCCGGGGTCAGCCCGAGATCCTTCGAGATGATCGGCGCAAGCGGCCCGAGCAGCACCCAGACCATGAAGGCGACGTCGAAATAGAGGAAGGCGGCGATCAAGGTCGGGCGATGACCGACCGTCCAGAAATCGGACTTCAGGGTGACCTGCGGTAATGGTCGCGCCGCGCGGCCCCCCGCATCCAGTGTCAGATCAGCCTGCGTCATCGTCCCGATTCCCCCTCGAGCAAACGCAAAAAAGCCGCCGCGGCGCTCGATCATTCGAGACGCGACGGCGACTTTGCCAGATTGTTGGTGATGCCTGAGCCGCTACTTCGTTGCAGCGCCTAGACGTTGATTGAAAACTGCCTCGATTCGCGCCGTGACGCAACAATTTTCTGCGTTGCGGCGATTTATGCTTCGAATCCGCCCAGATAGCCTGTCAGATCGGCCGGATCGAAGCTCCGCGCATCGAAGAACCGGTCAGCGCCAAGAATCAGCCTCCCCTGCGTGGTACCCACGCCGAGTGAACCCGCAATCCCGCCTTCGAGCTTCGAGCTCGCGCCCGGCAGCGGCACGCCCAGCGGGCGCAGCGCCGCGCGATAGACATCGGGGCGAAACACGCGCTGCGCCGCATCATAATCGTCGGGGTTCGGCGTCGCGTGGCGCGCGATGCACATCTGCGCATAGAGCCACGCCGCCTGGCTGACCCAGGGGAAATTGGCCGCCTCGCGGTGCTGGAACATGAAGTCGGGGACGTCGATCGGCGCCGCACCCTGCGCGAAGACGATGCGGTCGGAAATCGCGTGGCCGATCAGCGTCGCCGATCCGTCGAGATAGTCGGGACCGGCCAGGATCGCGGCGATTGCCTCGCGCCGAGCCGGATCGACGAACGCGACCCCCGCACGGTACAGTGCGCGCAGCAGGCGATGCGTGAGGTCGGGATCCTCCTCCATCCGCGCCGTCCGCATCGCCAGCACCTTCTCGACGCCGCGCAGCCAGACCTGCGAGGTGACCGCGACGATCACGCCGACGCCGCGATCGACCGCGACGCTGTTCCACGGCTCGCCGACGCAGATCCCGTCGATCTCGCCCGCGGCCAGCGCATCGGCGGCGAAGGGCGGCGCGACGGTGACGATCGCGACGTCGGCATCGGGATCGATCCCGCAACCGATCAGCCAGTAGCGCAGCATGTAGTTGTGGCTGGAATAGCGGTGGACGACGCCGAACCGCAGCGGCGTGCCGCTCTCACGCGCCGCTTGCGCGACCGCGGCGAGACGCGCGCCGATCGCCGCGACATCCCCCGGCGTCCCCACCGCGGTGACCTGCGCGGCGAGATCGGGTCGCAGCGTGATCGCATTGCCGTTGAGCCCGAGCACGAACGGCACCGACAGCGGCGTCGCCGGCCGCCCCAGCCCCAAAGTCGTCGCGATCGCCAGCGGCGCGAGCAGGTGCGCGGCATCGCTATGGCCATAGAGCAGCCGGTCGTTGACCGTCGCCCAGCTCATATCGCGCACGAGCTCGAGCGCGATCCCCTCGGCCTCGGCGAACCCGAGTTCGCGCGCGAGGATCGGCAAGGCGGCGTCGACCAGCGGCAGGAAGCCGATGCGGAAGGGCGTGGTCGTCATAAATCCCCCATCAGCCGGTTGGCGGTGACGATCGCGTCGGCGACGTCGCCAATCCGCCGCCCGCTATCCATCGCCGCCTTGCGCAGCGCGGCATAGGCGCCGGGCTCGTCGATCCCGCGCTTCTTCATCAACAGCGCCTTGGCCTCGTCGATCGCCTTGCGCTCGGCGAGCGCGCTGCGCGCTTCGTCGAGTTCGGTGCGTAGCCGCGAATAGGCACGGAACCGGCGGATCGCGAGCTCGAGGATCGGCCGGATACGCTCCTTCTTGAGCCCGTCGACGACATAGGCGGAGACGCCCGCATCGATCGCCGCCTCGATCCCCGCGACGTCGCTCTGGTCGACGAACATCGCGACCGGCCGCGCCATCGCTTTCGAAAGCGCGAACAGCTCCTCGAGCTCGTCGCGATGCGGATTGGCGAGGTTGATCAGCACGACGTCGGGCGAGAGCGCCTCGAGCCGCGCGGCGATCCCGCGCCGATCGACGAAGATCGTGACGTCGCGCAGGCCCGCATCGCGCAGCCCTTCCTCGATCACCGCCGCGCGCGCGGCACTTTCATCGACTATCGCAATCCGCAAATGCGTGTCCCCCGTGCCACCCTTAGACCGACGACCTAGGAGACCAAAGCTGATTGAGCGGGCGATCTGTTAGCGTCGTAAGCGCGTACGACGACAGCTTCTGGGACGGCAAATAGATCATCGAAGCGGCGATAGTGGGCGCACCGCCGATCGGCCGCTCTGCGCAGCCTGGTCACTTCTTCGAAAGCGCCTGTCCGGACGCAAGGGCTTGTAACGCCGCCACATGGCTTTTGAAGGCCTTTCGGCCCGCGCCCGTAGCGACGATCCAAGTCCTTTGCCGGGTGTTCACCGTCGCCTTTCGCAACTCGATGTATCCGCCATCGCCGAGCTGGGCGAGGTGCTTGGACAGAACCGAGTCGCTGACACCAAGAACGTCGCGCGCGGTCCCGAACTCCATCTCGCTGACATCGGCCAACAACGCCATGAGCTGAAGCCGCGCTGGGGGGTGGATCAGTGGATCCAGCCGCTCAACGCCCATGCCGCACTCCACCGAGCTCCCGCCGGTAGACGCGCTCCCACACGATGCTGAGAATCGTCGCGAACACAGCCGTGCCGCCCCCCATCGCGACCGGCGCCCAGGTCAGGCCGTAGCGTGTCTTCAGTACGATGGCGCCCAGCAGCGCACCAAATGCGACCGCCAGCATCACGAATGTCATCCACCGCGTGCGCCCAGCCCTATAGCCGCTAACGACGAACCCGTCCCGGCGCCGATCGCGTGCAACGACCATCGCGGTAGCGGCCATGCAAGCGGCAGCAACGATCACCGGCCATGATCCGGGGAGCGCATATCCGGCGATTAGCCCGCCCAGCAACAGTCCGACCGCGGCGTGGCGGCCGAAGGACCATTTCACCCGCCCGGCCAACGCCCCGCGCGTCGTCCGCATCACATCCAGCGAACGCGCCGCCCCCGCCTTGTCCATACGTCACTCTCCCGCAAGCGATTTGCCCGTTTTCTTAATCGGCAACTTACGACTTGACGATATGGAAAGCAACATTCACTTTCCAGTTTGGAAACTGGATCGGAAGGAATGAAGGTGGTGCTTACATGGCTTGGATAGCGACCATGCTTGTGGGCGGTGCATGGTGGGTGCGGCGTGATGTAGCGGCTTACGCACGTGCCGTTGCTTCTCGTTCGCGCCACGGGCTCGCCCGTGGTCTCGTGCGTTGTCTCGCTGCTGGGCTTCGGACTGGCGCACGCCCATGACAGTTGGGAGGGGGGGGCTCGCGACCACAGCCGCAGGCATATTGTTGACCGTCTACTATCTCCGTCATGGATCGCTGCTGCGAGTCATGATCGCTCACGCGGTCATCGATATAATAGCCTCTTTTTCATTCGCCCGGCGATCGCAGACTGAATCCTTTCGCGTAAAGCACCGCGATGGACTGTCGCCACCTCCTGAAGAGACCGCCGCCGGCCTTTCGCATGTCGGCCGTTTCAGGCTGACCGATGTTAGCGTGCACCGGAACGGCGAAAGTTTGGTAAAATGGTGCATGGTAGCCCCGTGATGTACTTGGCAAGGCGAGATCGGCATCCGATCCACGATGATCGCCAGCCTCCCACCATCGCTGCGATTTCAACACCATCTATCGGATCTGAACCATCAGGTTTCCGGCTTGCTCGTCGTGATAACTTTAGCATTGCATGACGGTACGATACCTCGCGTGGCTTACCGACCATAAATAGTACCGCGCGACCCCACTGCGTAAACTACGTAAGTTGCTAGCGTCATGCGCGACCTATGCTGCCCCGATACACGGAGGCGGCCATGATCAAGACAGTTCTCGCAATCGTCGAAGGCCCTGTCCGCGCTGGCAGCTTCATCGATGCGGTCCTCGGATTTGCCGAATACCGGCAAGCCCATCTGATCTTCGATGTCCTGACCGCAGCACCCATGCTGTCGCCGACGCTGGCACCGCTCGGCACGCTCTATACCTTCTCGGGTGAGCTCCGGCAGCTGGCTCGCGACCATGCCAGCGGCCTGCGCGCGCTCCTCCCGCCCGATAGCCGCGCAGAGGTCGTGTCGCACTGTGACGATGTCGGGTGGATTCCGGGCGACCTTCGAAACAACGCACCGCTTGCCGATCTCGTCATTGTCGGTCCGCACGAGTCCTGGTCGATCGGCTGGCTCCGCCACCGGACACTCGAAACCGTCTTGATGGCGTCAGGCACGCCCTTGCTGCTACTCCCGCCGGGCCGTTCTGTCCGCACGGTCGGTCACGCCGTGCTTGGCTGGAAGCCGGGACCGACGGCGATGCGGGCCTTGCAGCATCTCGTCCGGTTCGCCGCGCCCGGTGCGCGGATCGACGTCGCGGCGGTGAAGCACGGACTGGCCGACCAGTCGGAAAGCGATCTCGAACCAGTTCTCGCGCTGCTGCGGCGGCACGGCTTCAGCGTCGAAGGACACGCACTTGATCGCAACGGGAAACCGCAGGACATGCTGACCGGCTTCGCGCTCGATTGCGGCGCCGACCTGCTGGTCGTCGGCGGATTTGCACATTCACGAGTGCGCGAGATCGTGCTCGGTGGCGTCACGCGCGGGCTGATCGACGATCCGCGCCTGCCGGTTCTCATGGCGCACTGAATGAACGGCGCGGCCGCGGTCTCCGCAGGTGCCGGCTGCACGGGGCTTTCGAGCGCGGTCGCCGGCGAACGGCTGGCGCGCGACGGCCCCAACGATCTGCCGCGCGCCGACCGGCGTTCGGTGTTGCGAATCGTGCTCGAGGTGCTGCGCGAGCCGATGCTGGCGCTGCTGCTGGCGGGCGGCGTCGCGTATCTGCTGCTCGGCGATCTCACCGAGGCGCTGATGCTGCTCGCCTTCGCGACGTTCTCGAGTGTCGTCACGGTGGTCCAGGAAAGCCGCACCGAGCATGTGCTCGACGCGCTGCGCGATCTTTCCGCGCCGCGCGCGCAGGTCGTCCGCGACGGTGCGCGGCAGCACATCGCCGCGCGTAACGTGGTGTGTGGCGATGTACTCGTGCTCGAACAGGGGGACCGGATCGCCGCCGATGCGCAGGTGTTGGAGGCTGCTGATCTCCAGACCGACGGGTCGCTTCTCACGGGGGAATCGCTGCCGGTGGGCAAGGTCCCAGCCGCGGACGCGGCAGCAGCGGAGCCGCACCGCCCCGGTGGCGAAGGCCAGCCCTTCGTCTATTCGGGCTCGCTCGTGACGCGGGGCAGCGGCCTCGCGCGCGTTCTCGCGATCGGGCCACGCACCGAGGTGGGGCGTATCGGCCATTCGCTGGCGACGCTGGAGACCGAAGCGCCGCGCTTGCGCCGCGAGGCGGCCCGGATCGTGACCTGGTGCGGGATCGGCGGCAGCGCGGTCGCACTGCTGGTCGTGCTGTTGTTCGGACTTCTGCGCGGCGGCTGGATCGAAGCGCTGCTAGCCGGGATCGCGATCGGCATGGCGATGCTGCCCGAGGAATTCCCTGTCGTCCTGACCGTGTTCCTTGCGATGGGGGCGTGGCGGATCGGCAAGGTCGGGGTGCTCACCCGCCGCGCGGCGGCGATCGAGACGCTGGGGTCGGCCACGATCCTGTGCACGGACAAGACGGGGACGCTGACCGAGAACCGGATGTCGGTCGCCGAACTCTGGCTACCCTCTTCGGCGACGCTCGTGCTCGCGGGGGACACGCCGGTTACCCCCGCCTATCACGCGCTGCTCGCCACCGCCGCGCGCGCCAGCGCGATCGCACCGAACGACCCGATGGACATCGCGTTACTGGAGGCGTGTTCCGCGGAGGCGGCGCTGTCGACGCCGACCGGGACGCTCGTCCATGCATATGCGCTGCGCCCCGACCTGCTGGCGATGTCGAACGTGTGGGACGACGGAGACGCGCTGCGCATCGCCGCCAAGGGCGCGCCGGAGGCGATTGCCGGCCTGTGCGCGCTTCCTGCCGATCAGCGTGCGGCGATGACGGCTGCGGTCGATGCAATGGCGGCACGCGGCATCCGCGTCCTCGCCGTCGCGACCGCGACGCCGCCGGATCGCGACTGGGCGGACACGCAGCGCGGCTATCGCTACAGGTTGGTCGGGCTGGTCGGACTGGCCGATCCGATCCGTGCCAGCGTTCCGGGAGCGGTCGCCGAGTGTCGCCGCCCAGGGATCCGCGTCGTGATGATCACCGGCGACTATGCCGCCACGGCGCGCTCGATCGCCCGGCAGGCGGGAATCGCCGAAGGCGAGGTCCTGACCGGTGCCGACCTTACGACGCTCGACGCCGTCCAGCTTGCCGCGCGGCTGCCGTCGGTAACGGTTTTCGCGCGGATCATGCCCGAGCAGAAGCTGCGCATCGTCGAGGCGTTCAGGGCAGCGGGCGAGATCGTCGCGATGACGGGCGACGGCGTCAACGACGCGCCATCGCTCAAGGCCGCGGATATCGGCGTCGCGATGGGCAAGCGCGGGACCGACGTCGCGCGCGAAGCCGCTGCGATCGTGCTGCTCGACGATGATTTCGGCGCGATCGTCCGGTCGGTGCGGCTGGGACGGCGGATCTACGACAACATCCGCAAGGCCATGGCGTTCATCTTCGCGGTGCACGTGCCGATCGCCGGGCTCGCGCTGCTGCCCTTGTTTTTTGGCATGCCGATCCTGTTCGGTCCGATTCACATCGCCTTGCTCGAAATGGTGATCGATCCGGTCTGCGCGCTGGTGTTCGAAGCCGAGCGCGACGAGGAAGACGTCATGCGCCGCCCGCCGCGCGCGCCGTCCGAGACGCTGTTCTCGCTTCCCATGGTCGTGTGGAGCATATTCCAGGGCGGGATCGCCCTCGTCATGCTGGCAGCGGTGTTCCTGGTCGAACAGGGGGCGGGGATGTCGGAGCGCGAGCTTCGCGCCTTGATCTTTTTCGCGCTGATCGCCGAACTTCTGGCGCTGATCCTCGTCAACCGGTCGTTCAACGCGTCGCTGCGCGATGCACTGGTCCGCCACAACGCTGCGCTCCGGTATGTCGTGGTCGCGATCGTGTGCGTGACCGGAGTGATCCTGTTCCAGCCCCGCGCGCAGGCGCTGCTGAAGTTCGGTTCGATCGCCTGGAGCGACATCGCGCTGGCGCTCGGCATGGGTATCGGGCTGTTCGCCCTGCTCGAGGCCTGGAAGCCGTTGGTCCGCAAGGCAACCGCACGCATGCGGCGTGATGCCGTCAGCCGGATCCGCTCTGTCTCTTGAAAGACGCTCCTCAGCCCGACGCGGCGCCGGCCTGCCTGATCATCGTCGCGCGGCGGCGCGCCGACGATCGGGGTCTATGCGGATTCTGACGGTCATGCTGACTTCGGAGTACTCGCCGATGTCCGCGGATCTCTGCGATCGTCCTACCGCCGCGAACTGTCCCGCAGGCCGAACCGACGTCCACGAGCGCCCAGCGCCAATCTGCAAATGAGCAACAAAGCCATTTCCACGAGTTTAGCCAATGAAACAGGAAGTTTGGCGGAGCGGGAGGGATTCGAACCCTCGATACGCTTTTGACGTATACTCACTTTCCAGGCGAGCGCCTTCGACCACTCGGCCACCGCTCCGCATTGCTCTGGAACGCGCGACCTAGTGCGAGACGGCGCGGGTGGCAAGCGATTGCGTCGGGCGCCGGGCTCGGGCAGTCTCGCGCCATGATCCATGCCCTGCTCCTCGCCGCGGCTGCAGCACAGGCGGCGCCTGCGCCGGCGCTGCCGTCCGATCCCCTGCCGACCGACTGGGTCGCGATCCCCGACGACGAGCTTCTCGTCTTCACGCTCGCCAACGGCAAGGCCGTCACGGTGCGGTTGGCCGCGGGAGCCGCGCCGGTGCATGTCGCCAATATCCGCGCGCTCGCGGCGGCCCATTGGTGGGATGCCGGGACCAGCGTCTACCGGCTGCAGGACAATTACGTCGCGCAATGGGGCGATGCGACCGAGAAGAAGCCGTTGCCGGGCGGGATCGTCGCGAACCCGGCGCCCGAATATGAGCGGCGCGGGCCGACCGCAGTGGCACGGCTGTCGCGCCGCGATCCTTATGCCGAATGGGCAGGGTACAGCCCCGACGGATGGCCGCTGGCGGGGATCGGCGCGCGCGAGTGGCTGCCGCATTGCTACGGCATGGTCGGCGTCGGGCGCGACATGGCGCCCAGCACGGGGAGCGGCGCCGAACTCTATGCGGTGATAGGCCACGGTCCGCGCGCGCTCGATCGCAACATCGCAGTGGTCGGCCGCGTGGTCGAGGGGATCGAGTGGCTGTCGTCGCTGCCGCGCGGGACCGGCGACCTGGGCTTCTACAAGACGCCCGCGGAATACAGCCCGATCGTGTCCGCGCGGCTGGCGAGCGCGCTGCCCACGGCGATGCGGCCGCATTTCCAGTATCGCGCAACGACCAACCCGCGCTTCGCCGCCTGGATCGCCTCGCGCGAGAACCGGGCGCCGCCCTTCTTCACGGTGCCGGCGGGCGGTGCGGACATCTGCAACGCGATGCCGCCCGTTCGCCGGACACCCCCGCCCGCGGGCTAGACCGCGGGCGCCGGGCCGAACAGTCCCGCCTGGTAGTCGCGGATCGCCTCGCCGATCTCCTCGCGCGTGGTCATGACGAAGGGGCCGTGCGCGACGACCGGCTCGCCGATCGGGTCGGCGTGGCCGTAGAGCAAAGTGACCGGCGCGTCGGCGGTCACGACGATCGTGTCGCCCGCGTCGTCGAACGTCGCAAGATGGAACGGCTTGATCCGCGTCTCGCCGACGCTGGGGCTGCCGGCGACGGTATAGAAGAACACCGCCCTGCCCCGCGGCGCCGGCAGCGTGACCTGCGCGCCCGGGTCGAGCGCGACCGTCATCATAGTCACCCCGGTCAGCGACGAGATCGGGCCCGAGCGTTCGCCAAACGCGCCCGCGATGAGGTTGACGACGCCGCCCTCGACGGGGATGGCCGGGATTTGCTCGCGCTGCAGCCCGGTATAGGCGGGCGCGGTCATCTTCAGCCGGCTTGGCAGGTTGATCCAGAGCTGCAGGATTTCGAGCGGGCCGCCCGTGCGCTTGAACGAGTCGGGCGATATTTCCGCGTGGATCAGCCCCGACCCCGCTGTCATCCACTGAATCCCGCCGGCGCGGATCACGCTGTCGTGCCCGCCGCTGTCGCGATGCGCCATCTCGCCAGCGAGAATGAAGCTGACCGTCTCGAACCCGCGATGCGGGTGCGGGCCGAACGGGAGGCCGTTGTTCCGGGGCGCATAGACCTGCGGGCCGTGATGGTTGAGGAACAGGAAGGGATCGACCTGCGCGAGCCCGGGACCGGGCACCGGCCGCCGCGTGACGAGATCGGCGATGTCGTCGCGCTGGGCAGGATAGTGGCGAAGGACGGAACGGGTCATGGCGATATCCTGAGGCGACGCCGGATCGGCGGACCTTGTCATACCCAAAAGCTATGCGGGCGACGGCACGGCGGGAAGAGCACGTTCGGCAACGCTGCGTTGCTATTTGACCGGGCGCTTTTCGAGCTTTCGCGCCAGCGTGCGGCGGTGCATGCCGAGCCGGCGCGCGGTTTCCGAGATGTTGAACCCGGTTTCAGCGAGCGTCGTGTGGATACGCTCCCATTCGAGCGTCTTGATCGAGGTCGGGCGTTCGGAGACCTGCGCGTCGACGCTGCCCTCGGTCCGGTCGAAAGCGGCCTCGATATCGTCGGTGTTGGACGGCTTGACGAGATAGTGCGCCGCGCCAAGCTTGATCGCCTCGACCGCGGTCGCGATGCTGGCAAAGCCGGTCAACACGACGACGAGGATTCCGGGGTCGTGCGCGTGCAGCGTCTGCACGCACACCAGCCCGGAGGCGCCGCCCAGCTTGAGGTCGACGACCGCATAGCGCGGGGTCGCGTCGGCAAGAAGCGACAGCAGGTCCTCGTGGCTCGCCGCCTGCATCACCGTGTAGCCGCGACGTTCGAACGACCGCCGGAGCGTGCGCGCGAAGACCTCGTCGTCCTCGACGATGAACAACAGCCCCGGCGTGCTCATGGCCCCTCCTCCAGCGCGATCGCGGCGAGCGGCAGCGTGAGCGTGACCTCCGCCCCGCCGAGGTCACGATTCGCGACCGACGCGGTGCCGCCAAGCTTGCGGACGACGTTGACCGCGAGGAACAGCCCCAGGCCGTGCCCTGGCTCGGCCTTGCTCGACTGATAGGGTTTGCCGAACCCTGCGATCCGTTCCGCCGAGAAGCCCGGACCGCGGTCGCGGACCGCCAGAACCAGATGGTCGCCGCTACGCTCGCCGCGGAACCCGATCCAGTCGGGCGAGGCTTCGGCGGCGTTGTCGAGGATGTTGGCAATGACCTGTTTGAGCGCAGGATCGGAGACGATCTGCGGATTGTCGCCGACGCGCGCGACATAGTCGACCTCCACCCCGGGGTGCAGCGCTCGCCAGTCGTCTACGATGCCGTCGAGGAACCGGTGCAGCGACACGATCTCGGGAGCCTCACCGCGCGCCTCGCCCGCGGCGAGCAGGATCCCGGTGACGATCCGCTTGCAGCGCTGCACCTCGGCCTGCATCTCGCCGATCTCCGCGAGCAGCCCCGGCGCGCGCGCGAGCACTGGCATCCGCCGCCAGTCGGCCAGTATTACAGCGATCGAGGCGAGCGGCGTCCCAAGTTCGTGCGCCGCACCCGAGGCGAGCAACCCCATGCGGACGATGTGATCCTCCTCCGCGGCCTGCTGGCGCAGGTCGGCGAGATGCGTGTCGCGCCCCTGAAGATTGGTCGTGATGCGCGTCATGAACAGCACGAGCAACGTCGCGATCAGCGCGAAGCAGAGCAACGACCCGATCGTGTAGAGCTCGAAGAAGCTGCCGCCATAGCCGGCCGGCAGCACCAGCGGACGGTAGCGCACCGTCAGCGTCGCAAAGCAGCAGGCGGTCACGCCGACGATCGTCCAGCTCGACCAGCGGTCGAGCAGCACGGCGCCGAGCACGACCTGGAGCAGATAGAGTTCGATGAACGGGTTGGTCGCGCCGCCGCTGAGATAGAGCTGGACGGTGAGCAGCCCGACATCGAACAGCATCGCGCAGAACAATTGCGCGTTGGGGCCACGCTGCCACCCGTAAAGCGGCATGCTGGCAAGGTTGAGCACGACCGCCGCGGCCATCGCCAGCCCCATCGGCATCAGCGGCAGATCGAAATGCAGCACGAACCGGACGAACAGGATCGTGAGCAGCTGCCCCGCGACCGCGATCCAGCGCAGCGTGACGAGCTGGCGCATGTTCGCACTGCCGGTCGCGTCGGTGAGCTTGGCGGCGCGGGTGAGCCAGCCCTGCCAGCCTTGGCGGGTCTCGGTCATGGACGGCTGTCCGGCGCTGTCCCGCAACGGCGGAAGTACGGCGTTACGAGACCCAGTACACGACTTGCCCGCCTCATGCCGCTGCCTTGCGCCGGCCCTGACGGACGAACACCCCGAATCCGACAATCGTCAGTCCGGCCAGCGCGAACCAGGTCAGCATGTAGACCAGATGGTTGTTGGGGAATGCGATCACGGTCAGCCCGCCGACGGGCGCTGACTCGCCGACGCGGTCGGCATCGATGAAATAGGGCGCCGCCTGGATACCGCGTGCGCGGGCGATCGCGGCGACGTCGCGCGAATACCAGGCATTTCGTGCGGGGTCGTTGCGGCGCAGGAAGCCGCCGCCGGGTTCGGTGATGCGCAGATATCCGGTGACGGTCTGCTGGCCCTGCGGCCGGCCATGCGTGGTGCGCTGTTCGGGGCTGACATAGCCGCGGTTGACCAGAACGACCATGTCGCGGGTGCGCAGCGGGGTCACCACCCAATAGCCGCTGCCGAGCGCGGTCGCCGCGCGGACCAGCGTCTCGGACTCGTTGAGGAAGACGCCGCGGACGACGACGCGGCGATAGGCGTCATTGGCGGCGGTCACCCGAGCGCCCGGCCCCGGCGGCGCGACCGGCATTGCATGCGCCCGCGCGTCGACCTGTTCGATCAGCGCGAGCTTCCACGTCCGGCGGTGGATCTGCCACACGCCGAGCGCGACGAAGCCGGCGAAGATCAGCAGCGCGGCGAAGCCGACCGAGACCGTCGCCGGCTTGATGCTCATCCCATGTCCGCCATGTTCGCCATCGGCATCATGTTGCTGTTGAGGTGGAACATCACCCAGATCGAGCCGGCCAGCGTAATCACGACGAGGATGATCGTGAAGATCAGCGCCATCATCGTCCAGCCGCCTTCCGACTTGGTCGTCATGTGCAGGAAGTAGATCATATGCACGACGATCTGGATCACCGCGAACAGCATCACGACCAGCACCGCGGTCGAGGGGTCCTTGAACGCGCCCGTCATCACCGCCCAGAACGGGACAGCGGTTAGGAAAACGGACAGCAAGAAGCCCTTGATGTAGCTGCCACGCGTGCCGTGCGACGCGGTGTCGCCGTGCGCGTGATCCTCGCCGTGCGCGCTGCCGTCGCCATGCGCGACCGACGAGGTGTGCGGGTTGGTATTGTCGCTCATCGCAGCATGCCCATCAGATAGACGAAGGTGAAGACGCCGATCCAGATGACGTCGAGGAAATGCCAGAACATGCTGAGGCACAGCAGCCGGCGCTTGTTCGCGGCAATCAGACCGTGGCGGCCGACCTGGACCATCAGCGTGACCAGCCAGACGAGACCCATGGTGACATGGAGCCCGTGCGTGCCGACCAGCACGAAGAAGGACGACAGGAACGCGCTACGCGTCGGGCCTGCGCCCTCGTGGATCAGGTTCGAGAACTCGTAGAGTTCGATCGACAGGAACGCCAAGCCGAACAGCCCGGTCATCACCAGCCAGGCCTGCATCGTGCGGACCTTGCCTTCGTCCATCGCGAGCATCGCGAAGCCGTAGGTGATCGACGAGAACAGCAGCATCGCGGTGTTGACCGCGACCAGCGGCAGCTCGAACAGTTCGCGGGGGCCGGGGCCGCCCGCATAGCTGTTGCCGAGCACCCCGTACGTCGCGAACAGGACCGCGAAGATGAGGCAATCGCTCATCAGGTACATCCAGAAGCCCAGCATCGTGCTGCCGCCTTCGGGATGGTCGTGCTCGTCCTCGACATAGAAGCTCACGGGCGTGCCGTCGTCCTGCTTGATGGTCTGTGCGGACATCGGCTCAGACTCCCTGTGCAGCGAGTTGACGGGTACGGGCGGCTTCGGTCGCGATCACCTCTTCCACGGGGATGTGGTAGTCG
>Ga0265798_10004641_pt1 | contig 18855 bp, 15 predicted proteins | sample P3T30metagenome_FD_192430 | JGI IMG/M metagenome (GOLD analysis project Ga0265798, IMG submission 192430) | Plant litter microbial communities from East Loma Ridge, Irvine, California - P3 T30 | ecosystem: Environmental > Terrestrial > Plant litter > Unclassified | place: USA: California... | reverse complement strand
CGAGCCTGCCGGCGGTCGGCTTCCTGCGGACGCGAGCCTGCCGGCGGTCGGCGTCCTGCGGACGCGAGCCTGGCCGCGGCGGGTCCCGAGCTAGTCGTCGACGGCCGGAGGCGCGGGGCGCGGGTGGCGGATGGTCGCGACGGTGCCCGTGACGCAGACGGCGGTCGCGAGGAGCAGTGCGACGAGGAAGAGGACGTGACCCACGGCCACACCTCGGCTGTCAGTCGCCATCGCGACGACGACGCTCACGGCGGAGGTCAGCCACACGACCGCGGCGATGCCCCAGCCAACGGAGGAGCCGCGGAACGTCGGCCTCTGCAGGCGGAGCCGGCCCTGGTCGCGGTTCGTCTCGTCGTCCATCGTCGTGGTCCCCTCGTCGTCGTCGACCTCTCCACCGTACGTCGAGCCCCCTCGCCGGCTCAAGGGCCGGGCCGCGAGCGGGGTCCTCCTCCAGGATGGCGAGCATCGTCCGCGAGACGGTCGGCACGAGGCCGCGGGCCTGTGATGCTCGCGGGATGAAGCGTTCGTTCACGGTGACCCTCGCGCGGTGGCTGCTGGGCGCCGCGGCCGGCCTCGTGCTCGGCGGTGCCACCTCCTACGGCCAGCAGTACCTGCCTGGCGGGCTGAGCTCGTTCGCGAACTCGAGCGGCGGCTGGACGGTCCTCACCTTCGCGACCGTCGTCGTGGTCACGCGGAGGCCGAGCGCTCGCAGGTGGTGGACGGCAGCCGGTCTCGGTCTCGTCGTCTTCCACGCCGCGGTCCAGGGGTACGTGGTCGTGTCCACCCTGCGGGGCTTCCCCGACTCGTACGGTCCGGGCGACTTCTGGTTCACGGCGGCGACCCTGGCCGGGCCCGTCATCGGGCTCGCCGGGCTGTGGTGGTGGTCGCGGCGCCCCGTCCTCCGTGCGGCGGGGATCGCGGTCCTCGCCGCCGTGATGATCGGCGACGGCGTCTCCGGGCTCGTCCGCGTCGCGGAGACGACGGGGACGACCTGGTGGCTGATCAGCATCGCGCTGGGCGTCGCGGCGCTCGGCTGGGTCGTGGTCCGTCGCCTCGACGGGTGGCGGGAGCGCGCGCTCGCTGTCGGGCTCACGACCGTCGGGGCCGCGGCCTTCGTCGCCCTGTTCAGCGTGCTCTGACCTCAGCCTGCTCTGACGCTGCTGCTGCGCACGATCAGGCGTGGCGGCAGCACGACCGTCTCGTGCCGGTGGGTCGACGGGTGGTCGAGCTCGTCCCGGAGGAGGCGCATGGCCTGGCCTCCCATCTCGACGCCGGGCTGCCCCACGGTCGTGAGCGGGAGGGTCGTGCCCTGGGCGAAGTGGTTGTCGTCGTAGCCGGTGATCGACAGATCGCGGGGGATGTCCACCCCGCCGAGCAGCAACGACTGCACGATGCCCGACGCGAGTGCGTCGGAGGCGGCGACGATCCCGTCCGGCCTGCCTGCCGCCTCCTGGGCGAGGAGTTCGCTGCCCACGGTGAGACCGGCGCGCACCGTCAGTGCCGAGGTGGTCATCAGGCGGAGCGAGACGCCGGCGTCTCGGGCCGCGGCCGAGGCGCCCTCGAACCGGTGCCGCACGGCGGTGAGGTCGAGGGGGCCGCCGACGAAGACGAGCTCCCGGCGGCCCTGCTCGAGGAGGTGCTCGGCCGCCAGGCGTCCGCCGAGCTCCTCGTCGACGACGACGCCGCAGCTCTCGTCGCCGTCGCCCGGCCAGTTGACGTAGACGACTCGCAGCCCGCGACGCCGCAGCCGACGCGCCTCGTCCATCGGGCCGTCGAACGGGGCGAGGACGATGCCCGCCGCCTGGGCCTGCTCGAACAGGTTGAGGTACCCCGTCTGCTTGTCGAGGTCGACGTCGGAGTTGCCGAGCAGCACCGACTGCTGAGCGAGGTCCGCCTCGCGCTCGACGCCGCGGGCGATGTCGAGGAAGTACGAGTTGCCGAGGTCGACGGCGACGAAGCCGACGAGGGTGCCCCGGCCCGCTGCGAGGGTGCGCGCGGAGGTGTTCGGCACGAAGCCGAGGGAGGCGATGGCCGACTCGACCTTCAGGCGCGTCGCCGGTCGGACCCGGTCGGGCGTGTTCACCACGTTCGACACCGTGCCCAGCGAGACCCCGGCCAGCCTCGCGACGTCGGCCATCACCGGCGGGCGGTGCGGGGAGGGAGGGATCGAGACGCTCATCGTGGAGCCGAGCCTAGCTCGCGATCGATCGAGATCGGGTGTTGACAAGCCCATGGTGTCCGGTCAATTATGAAGCGCTTCAACTTTCATGAGGCGCCCACCATTCAAGGAGGAATGATGTCCCGCACCGCACGTCGTGTCGCTGCCTTCACCGTCGCCGGCCTGACCATCGCTGGCCTCACCGCGTGCTCGGGTGGCGGAGCGGGCCAGGCAGCGACCGAGTTCACCGTCCTGGGCAACGTCGAGAACGAGGTCGTCCCTGCAACGCTTCAGACCCTGGCCGACGGCGCCTGCTCGACCGAGAACGACGCCATGCCCCTCAAGGTCGAGACCGTCCCGCAGACGAACCTCAACCAGCAGGTGCAGCTGCTCGCCGGTCAGGGCGGCCTCCCCGTCATGTACGCCGTCGACACGAACGAGCTCGTGCAGCAGCTCGACGACGCCGGCTTCGTCGCGCACTTCGACGAGCTGCTCGACGAGATCGGCGCGGCCGACTCGATCGAGCCCGCCGCGCGGTCGACCGTCGAGTCGCTCTACGACGGCGAGTTCCTGGTGCTGCCGACCGAGTACAACATCGAGGGCATCTGGTACAACAAGACGCTCTTCGCCGACAACGGCGTCGACGTGCCCGAGAGCTGGGACGACGTGGTCGCTGCGGCCGGCACGTTCCAGGACGCCGGCCTCACCCCGTTCGCCGCGAGCGGTGAGCAGGGCTGGCCCCTGACGCGCCTCGTCGGGAACCTGATCGAGCGCGAGCTCGGCCCCGACGCCCTCCAGGCCGTCGCCGACGGCGACGCCGAGCTGACCGACCCCGAGTACGTGGCCGCGGCCCAGCAGGTCGCCGACCTCGGCGCGGCCGGCTACTTCGGCGAGGGGGTCGGCTCGATCGACTACGACACGTCGATCAACCAGTTCCTCAACGGCAGCTCGCCGATGCTCTACATGGGCAGCTGGGTCCTGAGCAACTTCGCGGACGACACGGCGAACCAGATCGGCGAGGACGCCATCGGCTACCTTCCCTTCCCCGCCGTCGAGGGCGGCGAGGGCGACAGCAGCCAGCTCGTGGCCAACGTCGGCCTGCCCTTCACGATCAACCCGAGCGTGCTCAACGACGACAGCAAGGCCTGGGTCAAGTGCATCGCCGAGAACTACGGCCAGGTCGCCCTGGAGGACAGCAGCCGCATCTCCGGCTTCACGGTGTCGGGCGACGCCGCCGGCACCGCGCTGACGACGGAGGTGCGCGACCGCATCGCGGCCACCGACACCACCATCCCCTGGTTCGAGGCGTACTTCAGCACGCAGGCCACGACGACCTCGCAGCAGAACGCGGCGCAGCTCGTCACCGGCGCGATCACTGCCGAGGAGTTCATGACGCTCGTCCAGGGCGACCTGGGCTGACGCCTCCTCGTCGAGGGCGGGCACGCGCCGCCGCGCGCGTCCCGCCCTCGACGGACCCTGCACGACTTCCCGCTCGTACCGAAGGCACTCCATGAACCCCCTGCTCGGCGACCGGCGCGCGACCCTCATCCTCATCGGGCCCGCGTTGCTCATCTACTCCGTCGTGATGCTCGTCCCGATCGTCGTGTCCTTCGGCTACACGCTCACGAGCGGCAACGCGATCACCGGCTTCACGTTCTCGGGACTCGAGAACTACCAGCGCCTCCTCACCGACACCCGGGTCGGGGACGCGCTGCTGCTCACGGTCCGCTACGCCGTCCTCATGACGATCCTGCAGGTCGGCTTCGGCTACCTCCTGTCGCTGATGTACGTCTTCGTGCTGCGGAAGTGGTCGAGCGCCGTCCGCACCCTGGTGTTCTTCCCCGTCGTCCTGCCGACGGTCGCGGTCGCGCTGCTGTTCCAGCAGATGTTCGCGATCGCCCCGCAGAACGGACTCGTCAACACGGCGCTGGAGGCCGTCGGGCTGTCGTCGGTCGACTGGTTCGGCGACGGCGGCACGGCGTTCCTCGTGATCATCGTGATGGACGTCTGGCGGTCCATGGGCTTCTACGGGGTGCTTCTCTACGCCGGTCTGCTCGACATCCCCGAGGAGGTGTTCGAGTCGGCCCGCATCGACGGTGCCTCCGGCTTCGGGCTCGTCCGACGCATCGTCCTGCCGCTCTCGCTGCCCGTGCTGGTCTCGTCGTTGATCTTCTCCGTCAACGGGACGCTCAAGGTCTTCGACAGCATCCTCGCGCTCACCAACGGCGGGCCGGGCACGTCCACCAGCCCCCTCACGATCTACATGTTCGACACGTCGTTCCGCTTCGGGCAGTACGGCTACGGCAGCACCGTCGCGTTCCTGCTCACGGTCGTGTCGCTGCTCGTGACCGTCTTCATCTTCCGCGCCAACCGCCGCGACCTCACGAAGGACTGACCGATGACCTCCGTCGACACCGCCGTCCCCGCGACGTCTGCGCCCCTCCGCCGTCCGACCGCGAGGCGCCGCACGGCTCCCCGACGGCGCCTCGGGCAGGTCGTCAGCGGCGCGCTCGTCGCGCTCCTCCTCGTGATCGTCGTGGGGCCGCTCGTCTGGATGCTCCTCGGCTCCTTCAAGACGCAGACGGAGTTCCTCGAGCAGCCCGTCTGGGCGCTGCCCGCGCAGTGGAACTTCGACAACTACGTCTTCGCGTGGACAGAGGGCAACTTCGCGCAGTACGCGTCGAACTCCGTCCTGACCGTGTTCCCGTCGCTCCTCCTCGTGCTGCTCTTCGGCTCCATGGCGGGCTTCGCCCTCGAGGTCCTGGTCTGGAAGGGCCGCGGCGCGATCCTGATCACGTTCCTGGCCGGCATCATGGTCCCGACGCAGATGATCCTGCTGCCGCTCTTCGCCGCGTACTTCCGCCTCGGGCTGACCGGCACCCTCTGGCCGCTGCTCATCACGTACACGGCGACGAGCCTGCCTCTCGCGGTGTTCCTGATGGCCACCTTCTTCCGGGCCGTCCCGCGCGAGATCTTCGAGGCGGCGATGCTCGACGGGGCCGGGATCGTCAGGTCGTTCTTCCTCGTCGGCCTGCCCATGGTCCGCAACGCGCTCTTCACCGTCGGGCTGGTCCAGTTCTTCATGCTCTGGAACGACCTCCTCATCGCCCTGACCTTCACGAACTCCGGGTCGCTCCGCACGTTGCAGGTGGGCCTGCTGAACTTCACCGGCCAGTTCGGCTCGGTGCAGTACGGGCCGCTCTTCGCCGCGATCTGCCTGAACGTCGTGGCGATCCTCGTGATCTACCTGTTCCTCAACAAGCAAGTGCAGAAGGGCCTGACCGCCGGTGCGGTCAAGGGGTGACCATGAGCGCGACTATCACCGACCTGCGGGTCGAGCACGGCCGTGACGCCCTGGGCCTCGGCACCCCTCGTCCCCGCCTGAGCTGGCAGCTCGACGGCCCGTCCGGCTGGCGGCAGGAGTCCGTCGAGATCGCCCTCGAGGCGGACGGGCGGCAGGTGGCGACGGCGGTCGTCGGCACCGCCGAGCAGGTCCTCGTGCCCTGGCCGTTCGCCGACCTCGCCTCGCGGCAGCGGGTCGAGGTCCGCGTCCGCGTCACGGGCGCCGACGGCGAGACGTCGACGTGGAGCGCCCCGATCCCCGTCGAGGCGGGCCTCCTCGCACCGTCGGACTGGCTCGCGCGCCCGGTCGGCGGGTCCTGGCCCGAGGAGCCCGGCACGGACCGACGCCCCTCCCGTGTCCGGCGCGCCTTCCGCCTCGACGCAGCCGTCGCCTCCGCTCGCCTCTACGCGACCGCACACGGCGTCTTCGAGGCCGAGCTCAACGGCGTCCGTGTCGGCGACGAGGAGCTCTCCCCGGGCTGGACCTCGTACGACGCCCGCCTGCGCTACCGCACCTACGACGTCACCCACCTCCTCTCGGCCGGCGAGAACGTGGTCGGCGCCTGGCTCGGCGACGGCTGGTACCGCGGGCGCCTCGGCTTCAACGGCGGCTACCACGACCTCTACGGGACGGATCTGTCGTTCCTGGCCCAGCTCGAGGTCGAGCTCGTCGACGGGACGCGCGTCGTCGTGGCCACCGACGAGACGTGGGAGGCGGCGCCCAGCCCGATCTCGTTCAGCGGGCTCTACGACGGGGAGCGCCACGACCTGCGGCTCGACGGCGACGGCTGGTCGAGTGCCGGTGCCGACCGGGACGGATGGAGTTCCGTGGCCACGGGGGAGCGCGACCCGAGGACCCTCGTCGCACCCGAGCAGCCGCCCGTGCGCTGCACCGACGAGATCGCCCCGGTGGCGCACTGGACCACACCGGGCGGCACCGTCGTGCTCGACTTCGGACAGAACCTGGTCGGTCGCCTCCGTGTCACGGTCGACGGCGAGGCCGGGCACGAGGTGACGCTGCGCCACGCCGAGGTGCTGCAGGACGGGCTGCTCTACCGGCGCACCCTCCGCCTGGCTGCAGCGGAGGACGTCGTGACGCTCAGCGGCCGCGGGCCCGTCACCTGGGAGCCCCGCTTCACCATCCACGGCTTCCGCTACGCCGAGGTCGAGGGGTGGCCGGGGGAGTTCGACCCCGCGGCGGTCGTCGCTCGGGTCCTGCACACCGACATGGAGCGCACGGGCTGGTTCGCGTGCTCGGACCCCGGCCTCGAGCGCCTGCACGAGAACGTGCTGTGGAGCACCCGCGGCAACTTCGTCGACATCCCGACCGACTGCCCGCAGCGCGACGAGCGCCTGGGCTGGACGGGCGACATCCAGGTGTTCGCGCCCACCGCCTCCTACCTGTACGACTGCTCGGGCATGCTCGGCTCGTGGCTGCAGGACCTCGCCGTCGACCAGCTGCCGGACGGCACGGTGCCGTGGTTCGTGCCGCGGATCCCCGGCGGCCCGTCGTGGGAGCCGATCGAGCCGGGCGCGGTCTGGGGCGACGCCGCGGTGCTCACGCCCTGGACGCTCTGGGAGCGCTTCGGCGACGCGGGCGTGCTGGCCCGCCAGTGGGACTCGGCCAAGGCCTGGGTCGACCTGATCCTCGCCCGGGCCGGGGACGACCGGATCTGGGACGAGGGCTTCCAGCTCGGCGACTGGCTCGACCCGGCCGCGCCGCCGGACGACCCGGCCGACGCGCTCACCGACCGGTACCTCGTCGCGTCGGCGTACCTGTACTGGTCGACCCGCCACCTGGCGGCCACCGCCGCCGTCCTCGGCAAGGGCGCCGAGGCCGCGCGCTACGACTCGATCGCCGAGGAGGTGCGCGAGGCCTTCGTGGGGCGCTGGACCGACGGCCGCGGGCACACGACGAGCGACGCTCAGACCGCCTACGGGCTCGCCCTCGAGTTCGGGTTGGTCGAGGGAGAGAACGCGCAGGCCGCGGGCGACCGGCTCGCCGAGCTCGTCGCCGAGGCCGGCAACCGCATCGCGACCGGCTTCGCCGGGACCCCCGTCGTCGCCCCTGCCCTCACCCGGACGGGACACGTCGACCGGGCCTACGACCTGGTCCTCGAGCGTTCGTGCCCGTCGTGGCTGTACACCGTCGACATGGGCGGGACGACCATCTGGGAGCGCTGGGACAGCATGCTCCCGGACGGCACGGTCAACCCCGGCGAGATGACGAGCTTCAACCACTACGCGCTCGGCGCCGTGGCGGACTGGATGCACGCCACCGTCGCGGGGCTGGCGCCCGCGGCACCTGGCTGGCGCAGGATCCGCTTCGCCCCGCGCCCCGGCGGCGGGCTGACGCACGCGTCGGGTCGACACTTGTCGCCCTACGGCGAGGTGTCGTCAGCGTGGCGGGTCGAGGGCGAGGTGTTCGCGCTCACGGTCGTGCTGCCCGTCGGCACGACGGGCGAGGTCTCCCTGCCCGACGGCACGACCGTCGAGGTGTCACACGGTCGCCACGAGTTCACCTGCTCAGCGGCCGCGACCGCGGGCGTCGGTGCCGCCGCGGGCTGATCAGCATCCGCGCCGCCGTAGGCGCACCGTGCCGCAAGTGCCGACCGCGTGGCCCGTGATGACGGGATTCCCGAGTGTTGCAGCGCCCCTTCGAGGCTGCCGGTCGGCATTTGAGGAGAGCGAGCGTCGGTGCGGGCTGATCAGGCGGGAGCGCCGGTCGGTCAGGCGTCGGGCACGGTGCTCGCGCGCACCACGAGCTCGGGCGCGAAGACCACTCGGCGCGGCGAGCGGGCGGGGTCGTCGATCTCGTCCTGGAGGATGTCCATCGCGGTCTGCCCGATCAGGGCGCTGGGCTGACGGATCGAGCTGAGCGGCACCACGGCCGCCCGGGCGAAGTCGATGTCGTCGTAGCCGATCAGGGCCACGTCGTCGGGCACGCGCAGGTCGCCGAGCATCACGAGCGACTGCAGCACGCCCATCGCCACGAGGTCGTTCGCGGCGAAGACCGCGTCGGGTCGCTCGCCCGCCGGGCGCGACATGAGCTCGGCGGCGGCGGCGCGACCGTGCTCCACCGTCAGCGCGGGAACCTCCACGACCTCGAGCGTCGCGGCAGGACGGGAGGCGGCGCTCTCGGTCGGGGCCGCCGCGTTCGCGGCGCGCACCGCCTCCTGCGCGCCCCGGAGGCGGTCGGCCACCTGCTGCAGGTCGAGCGGCCCGCCGACGAACGCGAGACGGCGGCGACCGACCGACAGGAGGTGCTCGGCAGCGAGCTGGCCGCCGCGCACGTCGTCGACGGAGACCGACGAGAAGTCCGTGAGCTCGGCCTGCCGGTCGACGAGCACCGCGGGGGTCCCGCGTCGGCGCAGCCGCGCCAGCCGGGCGGTCACGTCGCCGACCGGGGAGATGAGGATGCCGAGCACGCGGTTCTCCTCGAAGAGGTCGAGGTAGTGCGCCTCGCGCTCGACCTGCTGGTCGCTGTTGCCGAGCAGGACGACGCGGCCCGCCTTCTCGGCGGCCGTCTCCGCGCCGCGTGCGACGTCGGAGAAGAACGGGTTGCCCCCGTCGAGGATCACGAGGCCGATGGCCCGGCTCGCCCCGGCTCGGAGCTGTCGTGCGGCGTCGTTGCGGACGAACCCCAGCTCGTCGATCGCCGCGTGCACGCGCTCGACCGTGGCGGGGCTGACCTTGTCCGGCCGGTTCAGCACGTTCGAGACCGTGCCGACCGAGACGCCCGCCGTGGTCGCGACGTCGCGGATGCTCACCGACTCCACCCGCGCCTCCTGCCCTGGGTCGTGCTCCCTGACGACGGGGCCGAGTCTAGGCCGGGCCTCGCCGGGGGCGACGACCGGCGGGCCGCGAGCCGCGAGCCGCGGGCGGCCGAGACGCAACTGGTGCTTGACGCCGTCCCGGCCCGCCCCTACTGTCGTCCCCAAGACCTTTTGAAACGATTCATTTCTCGATGAGGAGAACGATCGATGTCGATCGACCCCACGCCCGGCGGCCTCTCGCCGACGGCCCCCGTGCTCGAGCTGAGGGGGGCCCGCAAGACGTTCGGCGCCGTGGTCGCGCTGGCCAGCGGCAGCGTGCAGCTGCGCGCCGGCGAGATCAACGCCCTCGTCGGCGAGAACGGCGCCGGCAAGTCGACGATGGTCAAGATCCTCGCCGGGGTGCACCAGCCCGACAGCGGCGAGTTCCTCTTCGACGGGCACCCGATCGTCTTCCGCACCCCGGCCGAGAGCAAGGCCGCCGGCGTGAGCGTCATCTACCAGGAGCCCACGCTGTTCCCCGACCTCACCGTCGCCGAGAACATCTTCGTCGGCCGACAGCCCACCTCGCGCCTCGGCTTCATCGACCGCGCGAAGATGCGTGCCGACGCGCGCGCCCTGTTCGCGCGGCTCGGCGTGCCCATCGACCCCGACCGCGTCGCCGAGGGCCTGTCGATCGCCGACCAGCAGATCATCGAGATCGCCAAGGCCATCTCCCTCGACGCCAAGGTCCTGATCATGGACGAGCCGACGGCAGCCCTCAGCGGCGTCGAGGTCGAGCGTCTGTTCGGCGTCGCGCGGGCGCTCCGTGACCGCGGCAGCGCGATCATGTTCATCTCGCACCGCTTCGACGAGGTCTTCGGCCTCAGCGACCGCATCACGGTGATGCGCGACGGCGCCTTCATCTCCGAGCACGCGACCGGCGACGTGACGACGGCCGAGATCGTCCGCGCCATGGTCGGCCGCGACGTCGACCAGCTGTTCCCCAAGCAGGAGGCGCGGATCGGCGAGCCCGTCGTCACCGTCGAGGGCCTGACGCGGCAGGGCGTCTTCCACGACGTGTCGTTCGAGGTGCGGGCCGGCGAGATCGTCGGCCTGGCCGGCCTCGTCGGCGCGGGCCGCACCGAGGTCGCCAGGGCGCTCTTCGGCATCGACCGCTACGACGCCGGCAGCGTCACGGTGAACGGCAAGCCGCTCGCCCGCCGCGACCCGATGGCCGCCATCACCGCGGGCATCGGCTTCGTGCCCGAGGACAGGCGCAAGCAGGGTCTCGTGATGGACATGTCGGTCAGCCGCAACACCACGCTGACCCTCCGCAGGACGCTGAGCCGCTTCGGCCTGGTCAGCGCCCGACGCGAGCGGGAGGCGGCGGCCGACTGGTCGCAGCGACTCCAGGTCAAGACCGGCAGCCAGGAGCTCGCCGTCGCGACCCTGTCGGGCGGCAACCAGCAGAAGGTCGTGCTGGCGAAGTGGCTGGCGACCGACCCGACCTTCCTGATCGTGGACGAGCCGACCCGCGGCATCGACGTCGGCACGAAGAGCGAGGTGCACCGGCTGATCAGCGACCTCGCCGGCCGCGGCATCGCCGTGCTGATGATCTCGTCCGAGCTGCCGGAGGTGCTCGGCATGGCCGACCGCGTGCTCGTCATGCACGAGGGGCGGCTCACCGCGACCCTCGACCGCGCCGACGCCACGGCCGAGCGCGTCATGCACGCGGCGACCGGGTCGGACGCGGCGGACTTGACCGAGGCCACGCAGGCCGCACCCGCAGCCAGCCCGACCAACCCGACCACACCCCCGACAGCGACCGCAGAGGCCACCCGATGACCACCTCCCACGCCCTCGCGGCTGCCCCCACGTCGGGACGGAACCCGGTCGCCTCCCTGCTCCGGCAGCGCGAGGTGCCCGTCGCGTCCGCCCTCGTCGTGCTGGTGATCGTCACGACGATCGCCAACCCGCTCTTCGTCTCGGCCCAGGGCGTGAAGGACCTCATGCTGAACGCGACGATCACGGTGATCATGGCCGTCGGCCTCGGCACCGTCATCATCACGAACAACATCGACCTCTCGGTCGGGTCGATCCTCGGGCTCGTCGCCTTCGCGACCGGCACGGTGTTCGCCGCCGCGCCCGACATCCCGATCGTGTTCGTGTTCCTGATCGGGCTCGCGATCGGGGCGGTGCTCGGGGCCGTGAACGGGTTCCTGGTGACCGTGGCCAGGGTGCCGTCGCTCGTCATCACCCTCGGGATGCTCTACATCTACCGCGGGCTCAACAACGCCTGGGCCGGTGGCCAGCAGTACTTCGCGGGCGACCGCCCCGCCGCCTTCGGGCGCCTGTCGGTCGACACGGTGCTCGGCGTCCCGATCATCACGATCATCGCCGTGGTCGTCGTCGTGCTCGTCGCCGTGTTCCTGGCCCGCACGCGGCCCGGCCGCGACCTGTACGCCATCGGCTCGGACGAGGAGGCGGCACGCCTGTTCGGGATCGCGGTGAGCAGGCGGGTCGTGACGGCCTTCGTCCTCAACGGCACGCTGACCGGCCTGGCGGGCGTGCTCTACGCCAGCCGCTTCAACTCGGTCGGTGCGACGACCGGCACCGGGCTCGAGCTGGACATCGTCGCCGCGGCCGTCGTCGGCGGCATCGCGATCTTCGGCGGCTCGGGCAGCGTCGTCGGCGCGGCGATCGGCGCCGTGCTGCTGACCACCATCACGAGCAGCCTCACCGCCCTCGGCGTCGACAAGTTCTGGCAGCAGGCCATCGTCGGCGTCCTCATCCTGACCGCCATCCTCGTCGAGCGGATCGCCTCGATCCGCAAGGCCCGACGACTGCGCACGAGCGAGGCCACCAATGCCTGACCAGACCGTCACCCGCGCCCCCGAGGCCTCCACGTCGTCCCCCCGGACGGGCGCACGCGACCCCGGAGCGCGCGCCGAGCGGGCGCTGCGCCGCCGCCGCCTCCTCAGCGGCCGCGGGGCGATCATGGTCTGGGCCCTGCTCGCGACCCTGCTCGTCTGTGCCCTGACGGTGCCCCGGTTCGCCAGTGTGCAGACCACCGGGTTCCTGCTGCTCGACGCCATCCCGATCCTCATGATCGCCATGCCGATGGCCCTGGTCGTCATCACCGGCGAGATCGACCTCTCGGTCGCCAGCACTGCGGGCCTGACGAGCGCCACGATGGGCGTGCTGTGGGCCGCCGGCTGGGGCATCCCCGAGATCTTCGTCGTGTGCGTGCTGATCGGCGTCGTCTGCGGCGCCCTGAACGGCGCGCTCGTGACGACGATCGGGCTGCCGAGCCTCGCGGTCACCATCGGCACCCTCGCGCTCTACCGCGGGCTGGCCCTCGTCGTGATCGGCGACAACGCCGTCGCGAACTTCCCGCCCGGGCTCACCTCGTTCTTCACGTCGAAGATCGGCGGAACGGGCATCCCGACGGTGATGATCGGAGTCGTCGTCGTGATCCTCTTCTTCGGGGTGCTGCTGCACTTCAGCTCGTTCGGCCGGGCACTGCCCGCGATCGGCTTCAGCAAGGAGGCCGCGAGCTTCGTCGGCGTCCACGTCGGCCGCGCCAAGTTCTGGATGTTCGTCTCGACCGGCGTCGTCTCGGCGCTGGTCGGCATCTACTGGACCCTCCGTTACTCGAGCGCCCGCAGCGACAACGCGACCGGCATCGAGCTGGCCGTGATCGCCGCGGTGCTGCTCGGCGGCGTCTCGATCTTCGGCGGCCGTGGCTCCATCCCCGGCGTCGTCGCCGGCGTGCTGATCATCTCGAGCATCAGCTACGCGCTGCGGCTCGGCGGCATCAGCGACGTCGTGCTCAACGTCGTCACCGGTCTGCTGCTCGTCGGGAGCGTGGTGACGCCGAGCCTGATCTCGGTCGTCCGCGACAAGACCCGTGCCAGACGGGCGGCGAGGGCCGTGCTGGCCCGCTCCGCCGGGCACGCCTGAGCCGCGAACGCTCGCTCGGCCCCCTGAACCCACCCGCACCACCACACCTCACCCGCACCGCCCCACCCACAGCAAAGGACAGAACGATGGAGTTCCCCACCTACACCCGAGGCCGTACCCTCCGGCGTGCCGCCGCTGCTGTCGCCGCCCTCGCGACCGTCACCCTCGTCGCCTCCGGCTGCGCCCTCACGGCGGCCAGCGACGACGCCAGCTCGGGCTCCGGCTCGGGCGGCACCGAGTCGATCGCCTTCGTGCCGAAGCAGCTGAACAACCCCTACACCGACGTCGTGCTCGGCGGCGGCGAGTCCGCGTCGAAGGCGATCGGCTACGACTACAGCGTCGTGGGCCCGCTCGAGGCGAGCGCCTCCTCACAGGTCACGTTCCTCAACACCCTCACGCAGCAGGGCACGAACGTCATCGTCATCGCCGCGAACGACCCCGACGCGGTCGGGCCGGCCCTGAAGGAGGCGCGCGACGGCGGAGCGAAGATCGTCGCCTTCGACTCGGACACCAACCCCGACTACCGCGACGTGTTCGTCAGCCAGGTCGAGGCCAAGGACGTCGCGCTGATCCAGATCCGCCAGATGAGCGAGCAGATCGGCGGCCAGGGCGACATCGCGATCCTCTCCGCGACCGCGAACGCCACGAACCAGAACGAGTGGATCAAGTACATCCAGGAGGAGGTCGACACGAACCCGGACTACGCCGGCATCACCATCGTCTCGACCGTCTACGGCGACGACGACGACGCCAAGTCGTTCCAGGAGGCGCAGGGCCTGCTGCAGGCCAACCCGGACCTCAAGGGCATCATCTCGCCGACCACGGTCGGCATCGCCGCGACGGCCCGCTACCTCTCGACCTCGGAGTACAAGGGCAAGGTCGCGCTGACCGGGCTCGGCCTGCCGAACGAGATGCGCGAGTTCGTCAAGGACGGGACCGTCACCGCGTTCGCCCTCTGGGACCCGGCACAGCTCGGCGAGGTCGCGGCCTACGCCGGCCAGGCGCTGGTCGACGGCACGATCACCGGCGAGGAGGGCGACACCTTCACGGCCGGCGACCTCGGTGAGCGCACAGTCGGGGCCGACGGCATCGTCATCGTCGGCCCGCCGACCGAGTTCGACGCCGACAACATCGACGACTACGACTTCTAGGCACTCCCCGTAGTCGTCGTCCGTCGCGGGGCGCGGCGGTGCGCACGACCGGCACCGCCGCCTCCCGGCACGACCTCGCCCTTCCTCCCTCTCTTCCCTCGGCCCCTGCACCGGAGCGATCTCCATGAGCACCACCTCCTCGTCGGTCGGCGACCTGCTGCCCCCGTTCCGCCGTCGTCGCACCCGCGTCGGCCTCGTGGCCGGCGGGCTCGGCACCTACTGGCCCCAGTTCCCCGGACTGCTGCCCCAGCTGCAGGAGTCCACCCGCTACGTCGTCGAGCGCTTCGGCGCCCTCGACGCCGAGACGATCGACACCGGCTTCATCTCGGACGCGCAGGAGGCGCGGGTCGCGGCCGACACGCTGCGCACGGCCGACTGCGACCTGATCGTCGTCTTCCTCACCACGTACCTGACCTCGTCGATGGTCCTGCCGATCGCGCAGCGGGCCGGCGTGCCCGTGCTCGTCATCGACCTGCAGCCCACCCCGTCGATGGACCACGACCGCTTCGACACCGGCCTGTGGCTCGCCTACTGCGGACAGTGCCCGGTGCCCGAGGTCGCGAACGTCTTCGCCCGCGCGGGCATCGAGTTCCGATCGGTCACGGGCCACCTCCGCAGCGAGCGGGCCTGGAGGCGCATCGAGCGCTGGGTGCACGCCGCCGGCGTCCGCGCACGGCTGCGCGAGGCCCGCCACGGGCTGATGGGCCACCTCTACCCGGGCATGCTCGACGTCTCGACCGACCTCACGCTGCTCTCGACCCACTTCGGGTCGCACGTCGAGGTGCTCGAGCTCGACGACCTCCGCGTGCGCGTCGACGAGGTCTCCGACGCCGCGGTCGGGGAGAGGGTCGCCCTCGCCCGCCAGGTGTTCGACGTCGACCCCTCCGTCGCCGACGACGACCTCGACTGGGCCGCGCGCGTGTCGGTCGGCCTCGACCGCCTCGTCGACGACTTCGACCTCGACTCGCTCGCCTACTACCACCGCGGCCTCGCGGGTGAGCAGCACGAGCGGCTCGGCGCGGGCCTCATCCTCGGGGCGTCGTTGCTGAACGCCCGCGGCGTGCCGGCCGTGGGCGAGTACGAGCTGCGCACCTCCGTCGCGATGCTCGCGGCGCAGGCGCTCGGGGTCGGCGGGTCGTTCACCGAGATCCAGGCGATCAACTTCGACGACGACGTGGTCGAGATGGGCCACGACGGGCCGGCGCACCTCGCGATCTCGTCGTCGCGTCCCGTGCTGCGGGGGCTCGGCGTGTTCCACGGCAAGCGAGGGCACGGCGTCAGCGTCGAGTTCGACGTGCAGCCGGGCCCGGTCACGACCTTCGGCCTCGGCCAGGACCGCGACGGCGCGTTGTCGTTCGTCACGAGCGAGGGCACCGTGGTGCCGGGACCGCTGCTCGCCATCGGCAACACGACCTCGCGCGTCGACTTCGGCGGCGACCCCGGCGAGTGGGTCGACGAGTGGTCGCGCAGCGGCATCGGGCACCACTGGGGGCTCTGCGTCGGCCACGTCGCGCGCGACGTCGCCGCCGCGGCGTCGCTGCTCGGCATCGAGCACCGCCACGTCGCGGCGCCGTTCGACGACGCCGACGGCTTCGAGCGCAGCCTGGGCCGCGCGACGTCGTGAGCAGGCGAGCGGCCGGTCGCCGGGTCGTCTTGCCGAGCGCCCGGACGCACGCTACGCTCGATCTATTGAAACGATTCAACGACGAACCGGAGACCACCTGATGACCGCCCACGACCACGAGCGATACGCGTTCCGGCTGCAGGTCGCGCCCGACCGCCTGGACGAGTACGCCGGTCGTCACGCCGAGGTCTGGCCCGAGATGCTGCAGGCGCTCCACGACAGCGGCTGGCACGGCTACTCCCTCTTCGCTGCTCCCGACGGCCTGCTCGTCGGCTACGTCGAGGCCGTGTCGCTCGAGGCCGCCCAGGCGGCGATGGCCCGGACCGAGGTCAACGCCCGCTGGCAGGCCTCGATGGCCGAGTTCTTCACCTCGCTCGACGGCACGCCGCCTGACGAGGGCTTCGAGCTGCTCACGCAGGTCTTCAACCTGGAGGCGCAGCTCGGCCTCCCGGGCGGCGGCCGCCAGCCCGACCGCACGGGCCCCACGGCGGCGGCCCCCACGACCCCGGCTGCCGCAGCCCCCACGACCCCGGCGTCATCGACGACGACCGGCACCACGACCACGGGAGAGGCATCATGACCACCTTCGACGACATCGCGCCGACGCTCGAGCGCCAGGCGATCGAGCTGCCCAGCTGGGCGTTCGGCAACTCGGGGACCCGCTTCAAGGTCTTCGGCACGCCGGGCACGCCCCGCACGCCCGAGGAGAAGATCGCCGACGCGGCGCGCGTCCACGAGCACACGGGCCTGGCGCCGAGCGTGGCCCTGCACATCCCGTGGGACGAGGTCGACGACTTCGGCGCCCTCCGCTCGTACGCCGAGGGGCTCGGCGTCGCCCTCGGCACCGTGAACTCGAACACGTTCCAGGACGACGCGTACAAGTTCGGCAGCCTGGCCCACAGCGACGCGGCCGTGCGGCGCAAGGCGGTCGACCACCACCTCCGCTGCCTCGAGATCATGCACGAGACCGGCTCGCGCGACCTCAAGATCTGGCTCGCGGACGGCACCAACTACCCCGGGCAGGACTCGCTCCGCCAGCGCCAGGACCACCTGGCCGAGTCGCTCGCCGAGATCTACGCCGGCCTCGGCGCCGAGCAGCGCCTCGTGCTCGAGTACAAGTTCTTCGAGCCGGCGTTCTACCACACCGACGTCCCCGACTGGGGCACCAGCTACGCGCAGGTGAGCGCCCTCGGCGACCGCGCGCTGACCTGCCTCGACACCGGCCACCACGCCCCCGGCACCAACATCGAGTTCATCGTCATGCAGCTGCTGCGGCTCGGCAAGCTCGGCTCGTTCGACTTCAACTCGCGCTTCTACGCCGACGACGACCTGATCGTCGGAGCGGCCGACCCGTTCCAGCTGTTCCGCATCCTGTTCGAGGTCGTCGACGGCGGCGGCCTCGAGGTCGGCTCGCCCGTGCAGTTCATGCTCGACCAGTGCCACAACGTCGAGGACAAGATCCCCGGCCAGATCCGCAGCGTGCTGAACGTGCAGGAGATGACGGCGCGCGCCCTGCTCGTCGACCGTCCGGCGCTCGACGCGGCCCGCGCCTCCCACGACGTGCTCGGCGCGAACGCCGTGCTGATGGACGCCTTCTACACCGACGTCCGCCCGGCGCTGGCCGACTGGCGCGAGGGCCGCGGCCTGCCGCGCGACCCGATGGCGGCGTACCTCACGAGCGGCACGCCCGAGCGCCTGGCCGCCGAGCGCGCGGGCGGCAAGCAGCTCAGCTGGACCTGACCCGCGCCTCCTGGCCGGCGGCTCACCCTTCCCACCCGCACGCGGCGACCCGACCCGCGCCTCCTCGACCTGCTCCTCCTGACCTCGAACGGACCTCCCTCGTGACCAGCACCACGACCAGCACCGCCGCCGACCTCGTCGCGCGCAGCAACCGCCTCGGCGCCGACCCGGCGAACACGAACTACGCCGGCGGCAACACCTCGGCCAAGGGCACCGCGACCGACCCGGCGACGGGCGAGCCGGTCGAGCTGCTCTGGGTCAAGGGCAGCGGGGGAGACCTCGGCACCCTCACCGAAGACGGCCTCGCCGTGCTGCGCCTCGACCGGCTGCGGGGGCTCGCGAACGTCTACCGCGGGGTCGAGCACGAGGACGAGATGGTCGCCGCCTTCGACTACGCCCTGCACGGCAAGGGAGGCGCGGCACCGTCGATCGACACCGCCATGCACGGCCTCGTCGACGCCGCTCACGTCGACCACCTGCACCCCGACGCGGGCATCGCGATCGCGACGGCGGCCGATGGCGAGCGGCTGACGGCCGAGATCTTCGGCGGCGCGGTCGTCTGGGTCCCGTGGCGCCGACCGGGCTGGCAGCTCGGCCTCGACATCGCCGCGATCAAGGCCGAGCACCCGGAGGCGCGCGGCACGATCCTGGGCGGGCACGGCATCACCGCGTGGGGCGACACCAGCGAGGAGGCGGAGGCGGCCTCGCGCTGGATCATCGAGACCGCGCAGGCCTGGCTCGACGAGCACTCGCGGCCCGAGCCCTTCGGCCCGGCCCTCGCCGGCTACGCGGCCCTGCCCGTCGACGAGCGCCGCGCCAAGGCCGCGGCGCTCGCACCCGTCGTCCGCGGCATCGCGTCGCACGACCGGCCGCAGGTCGGCTCGTTCACCGACAGCGACGTCGTGCTCGACTTCCTCGCCAGCACCGAGCACCCCCGGCTCGCGGCTCTCGGCACGAGCTGCCCCGACCACTTCCTCCGCACGAAGGTGCGGCCGCTGGTGCTCGACCTGCCGGCCGACGCGACCGTCGAGGAGTCGATCGCGCGCCTCCGAGAGCTGCACGAGCAGTACCGCCTCGACTACCAGGCGTACTACGACCGGCACGCGACGACCGACAGCCCGG
>Ga0265798_10004640_pt1 | contig 18858 bp, 18 predicted proteins | sample P3T30metagenome_FD_192430 | JGI IMG/M metagenome (GOLD analysis project Ga0265798, IMG submission 192430) | Plant litter microbial communities from East Loma Ridge, Irvine, California - P3 T30 | ecosystem: Environmental > Terrestrial > Plant litter > Unclassified | place: USA: California... | reverse complement strand
GCGCTGTTCAGCAAAAACTGCCTGAAAGCAAGCACATCCATAAACAACAGTGCGTTGGTAAGTATATGGCTAAAGTTACGGCTAATAATGTTGCTGTTGGTTTTAATCCTGTCGTCAAGTATATCTTCAAGCTCATGGCTGGCTGGGGCAGAGGGTAACATTTTTTTAATGAATGTGTAACCACCGGGCTGCATTTTTTTGTAAAAAACGATAGCCTTTTGTATAAAAGCGGCAGTGTCTTCATTATTTTCAATAAGGCGGTATACATCAAACAGTGCATTAAGCAGCGCTGCCTTGGTAACCTCTTCGGTAGTCCATCCTTTGGTTTCGCGTGTATCAAGGTTAGTAAATGATAGTACATGGCCGTATATAAAGCCCGTGTCCCTAATTGCCCTGTACAGGGCATGGGAGTTGGGGTATACGGTAAGCCGGTTTGTAAGCTGGCCAAAAAACTTGTCTATCCAGCCACTGGCGCTTGGGTTTATCATTACTAATTATATTGCAGCAAAGCTATGCATTTTTAGGAGTATTGAACAACAGTTAAATAAAACCTATAATTAATTTCGTGTTAATTATGCTTCTCTCAAATACGATACATTTGTTTTAACAAATACATATTTTATGACACTAAAATCAGGTTATCCGTTCTGGTTAGTAAAAGACGGGTTGCCGTTTACGTTCCCAAAACTCGATCATGATGTAGTTACCGATGTAGTGGTTCTTGGCGCCGGGATTAGCGGTGCGCTGGTACGTTACCACCTTATAGAAGCCGGCATACAATGTACTACTATAGATGCCCGTACCATTGGCCTTGGCAGTACCAGCGCAAGCACATCATTACTGCAATATGAAATAGATGTACCGCTTTACAAACTTACCGATATGATTGGCAAGGAAAATGCCGAGCGATCGTATCAGCTTTGCAGCGAAGCCATCGATAAGATCGGACTAATTGCAAAGAAGGTGGGTGTTAAGTATTTTAAGCGTAAAAAGAGCCTTTACTACGCCGCTTACAAAAAAGATGTAAGCTGGCTTAAAACAGAATTTGAAGCTCGTAAAACGGCCGGATTTGATGTTAAATGGCTGGAGGCAGATGATGTTAACGAGCAGTATGGCTTTGAATCGTTTGGCGCGATATTATCAAGGCAGGGAGCCGAAACAAATGCTTATATGCTATCGCACTGCCTCCTGCAGCACAATATAAAGGGCAAGGAGAATAGTATTTACGACCGCAGCCCGGTGGTTGATATTAAGCATAATAAAAACGGCGTAGTACTTACTACCGATACAGGCCATACCATTAAAGCCAAGAAAATGGTTTATGCTACAGGGTATGGGGTGGTAGATTTTATAGATAAGAAAATTGTAAATCTCCTATCTACTTATGCCGTAGTAAGCGAGCAGTATAATGAGAGGCCTTTTTGGCGCGATGAGGTTTTGATATGGAATACCGCCGATCCGTACCTGTACGTTCGTACCACATCTGATAACCGCGTATTGGTAGGAGGTAGGGATGAAAATTTTAGTGACCCGATTGCAAGGGATAAGCTCCTTAAAAGAAAAACGACTCAGCTTTCTAATGATATCAATAAGATGTTCCCAGACCTTGATTTTAAGTCGGAGTTTAGCTGGACGGGTACTTTTGGTACCACTAAAGATGGATTGCCTTACATAGGCGAGTACAGCAGGTTGCCTAACAGTTACTTTGCACTGGGCTTTGGTGGTAACGGTATAACCTTTAGCCTTATCGCCGCCGAGATGATTCGTGATCTTATATTGGGTAAAGAAAATAAAGATGGGCATTTGTTTAGTTTTGACAGGTAAGTGGCACATTTAATATTTTGCTAACACTTATTGTGATATCGCTAACAATCATGCCTGTCTATTTACAGTAATTTAGCTACAAACAAAATAACAAAACATAACCTATTATGAAAAAGTCCAATTTATTTAGCAAAATGCTTTTAGGAGCTGCTGTAGTTACAATGTCGTTTGGCATGGGATCATGTAAAAACGAACCAAAAGCCGAAGACCCTAAAGAAGTAGCAGAAGATGCTAACGAAGAAAATCTTGATACTGAAGCTACCGATAGTTTAGAAGACGATTCTCAATACCTTGTTGATGCAGCAGAGGTTGATATGAAAGAGATTGAGTTAGGTAAACTTGCTCAAACTAAAAGTACCAATGCAGATATTAAAGCATTAGGTAAAATGATGGTTGATGCACACACTAAAGCGTCGGCTGATACTAAAGCGCTTGCTGACAAAAAAGGTATTACACTACCTGCATCGTTAACTGAAAAAGGCCAGGATAAATATGGCGACCTAAACGATAAAACAGGTCATGATTTTGACAAAGCGTATGCCGATGCAATGGTAGATGGCCATGAAAAAACTATCGACAAAATAGAGAAAGCTGCTGAGAAAGCTAAAGATCCGGACATTAGGATGTGGGCTGCTAACATGCTTCCTGAATTAAGGAAACACCTTGAGCACTCTAAAATGACAAAAGATAAAGTAGACGCTATTAAATAATTAGCGTTTAACAAAATACTGTTATGAGAAACTTACTGTATATAATTGCCATAATACTGATAGTATTTTGGGCCCTTGGAAGCTTTGCCTATCATGTGGGCAGTGCACTAATCCACCTGTTGCTTGTTGTTGCAATTGTCATGATTTTACTGAACTTGCTAAGACGCAACAGAAGGCCCCTGGACTAACAGGAAACTTAGGCAATTTTAAACGCCGTTCCGGATAATCATCCGCAACGGCGTTTTTTTTATTGTAAAGTGTCTTCCATTCCGAAGAAGTAAAATGAAGTTAAGGTATCTCAAATATCATATGAGATTCTCCTTACGGTCGAAATAGAATGGCATAAAGTACAGGATTGATTTACCTTCGCAATATTGCGCAAAAAAGCCGAATCTCGAAGTCGGAAAGTGAAATATTAAGCCGTTTTGAGGCAAAAAAAGTCCGCTACAGATGGCACACCTGCAACGGACTTTTGGTAATTAACTTAAAAACTATTTTAAAACGGGTAGTTGTTCTCAGCTATAATTTTAGCTGCAATGGTTTCCCTAAGTGCCACTACGTTAGGCAGGTTGGCATATTTTGTAAAGCGTTTTAGGCCCATAAGCATCATACGTTGCTCATCGCCTTCAGAAAACGATGCTATCCCTTCTTTACCTTTAGTGTTAACTAAGTCAACTGCATGATAAAGATACAGTTGCGCCATCGCTATTTGTTCTTTAACCGCATCGGCACCTTTGCTTTTAGCAAGTTTCTCAGTTCTTAAGATAACCGACTCTGCCATGTAAATCTCTATAAGTATATCGCTGGCAGCCATCAGCAATTGCTGGTGCTCATCTAAGGCTGGTCCATATTTTTGTACCGCACTACCGGCCACCATTAAAAATGCTTTTTTAAGCTTGCCGATGATCTCTTTTTCCTCAGCAAAAAGCTCAGAATAATCAGGCGTATCGAACGATGGTATACCCATTAGTTCTTCGGCAACTTTCATAGCAGGGCCTAATAAGTCAACGTGACCTTTCATGGCTTTTTTAACCAGCATACCAACGCTCAGCATACGGTTAATCTCGTTAGTACCCTCGTAAATTCGGGCAATACGGGCATCTCTCCAGGCGCTTTCCATTGGGGTATCTTCGCTAAAGCCCATACCGCCAAATATCTGGATACCCTCATCGGCACAATTCTGAATATCTTCAGAAACCGCCACTTTAAGGATAGAACACTCAATAGCAAACTCTTCAACACCTTTAAGTTCCGCATCCTGGTGGCTCTCGCCATTGGCAACGCGGGCATTAATACGGTCTTCTATATTTTTAGCAGCACGGTAAGCAGCGCTTTCTCCGGCGTAGCAGTTGGTCGCCATTTCGGCAAGTTTAGCGCGAATAGCACCAAAATTTGCAATAGGCGTGTTAAACTGAACCCTCTCTGTAGCATATTTAACTGAGTTGGCTATCGTTCTGCGTTGCGCATCAAGGCAGGCAGCAGCCAGCTTAATACGGCCGACATTAAGGGCATTCATGGCAATTTTAAAACCGTTGCCACGCTCGCTCAGCATATTTTCTACCGGTACTTTGGTATCGTTAAAGAAAACCTGACGGGTAGAAGACGCCCTGATACCCAGTTTGTGCTCTTCCTCGCCAAGAGAAATGCCGTTAGCCGGATCGTTCTCTACAATAAAGCCTGTAATGTTTTTATCATCGGCAATACGTGCAAATACAATAAACACACTGCAAAAGCCCGCGTTAGATATCCACATTTTTTGGCCTGTAATTTTGTAATGTGTGCCGTCTTCGCTTAAAACCGCTTTGGTTTTGCCCGAGTTAGCGTCAGATCCTGCACCCGGTTCAGTAAGGCAATATGCACCAAACCATTCACCACTCGCAAGCTTCGGAACGTACTTAAGTTTTTGCTCTTCGGTACCGTACAAAGTAATTGGCATAGTACCAATACCGGTATGTGCTCCAAAAGCTGTAGAGAACGATCCTGTTGCACCACTAATATAATCGCAAACCAGCATGGTGCTTACAAAGCCCATACCCAGGCCGCCATACTCTTCGGGCACTGCCACACCAAGAAAGCCAAGCTCTCCTGCTTTGCGCATGCTCTCTTCAGTAAGTGCGTAATCTTTTTTCTCAAAACGGTCTTTATTTGGCCAGATCTCACGGTCGATAAACTCCTTAACCGAGTCGCGCATCATTTGTTGTTCCTCCGAAAAATCTTCGGGAGTAAATACGTCCTCACTTTTTGTTTCCGTCACGAGAAACTGTCCGCCTCGTGCTAATTGTTTTTCTAATGTGTCTGACATGACTGTAGTATTTTAAATTTTGAATTATAAGTTTTAAATTGGCTTCGCGATACCTTCCTGCGACGTCTTTATTATTTTTGTTATTATATTTATTATATGCTCCACCTCAATAAGGTAGGTGTCTACAGGAATTTGGGTAAGCGTAGATCTACTTAAAAGCCTTAACCAATATTTAGTTTCCCTGGCTTCTTTAGATGCGATAGCCATTTTATGTATAAAATCTTTTTTAGACTGGGCAGCTATAGCTTCTTCTATATTGGCACCAATACTGGTGCCCGATCTCATTAATTGTTTTGAAATGATGAATTCATTTTCCTTTTTAAGGTTGATGTAAAGGCTGATAATACTTAACGAAAAATCGAAAGTTTTAACAGCTATGATATATTGTCCTTCACGCCATTTAAAATTTATAATTCAACATTTAAAATAAATTATAACAATTCGTAGATCCCCGCAGCCCCTTGCCCGGTACCCACGCACATGGTAACCATACCGTATTTGTTGCCACGGCGTTTGGCTTCGTCGAATAGCTGAACCGATAACTTAGCCCCGGTACAACCCAGTGGGTGGCCCATAGCAATGGCACCGCCGTTTACATTCACAATATCTTTATTGATGCCAAGCTCTCTAACCACTGCAAGCGATTGCGATGCAAAGGCTTCGTTAAGTTCTATAAGCTGAATATCCTCTAACTCTAAACCGGCAAGCTTTAACGCTTTTGGTATGGCTTTAACGGGGCCGATACCCATAATTCGTGGCTCTACCCCGGCTGCGGCATAGCTTACCAAACGGGCAATAGGCTCTAATTTAAGTTCTTTTACAAGCTCTTCGCTCATTACCAAAACAAAGGCAGCACCATCGCTCATTTGAGACGATGTACCCGCCGTAACACTACCATCGGCAGCAAATACGGGTTTTAATTTAGCCAATGCCTCAAGAGAGGTATCGGCACGCGGACCTTCATCCTTGGTTACCGTGTAGCTTTTAGTCGCTTTTTTGCCGTTAGCATCTACATATACCTGCTCTACGGTAATAGGCACTATCTGTTTGTCGAATTTACCTTCAGCCTGAGCCTTCAATGCTTTTTGATGCGAGTGGAATGCAAACTCGTCCTGGTCTTCGCGACTTACCTTAAACTGTTTTGCAACAGCCTCTGCCGTAAGGCCCATGCCCCAGTAATAATCTTCATGCCCGTTTTTGGCCGCCTGGTAATCAGGTACCGGTTTGTAGCCACCCATAGGGATATAGCTCATGCTTTCAGCACCCCCTGCTATAACGCAATGCGCCATACCACTCTGTATCTTAGCCGTAGCCATAGCTATGGTTTCCAGCCCCGATGCGCAATAGCGGTTTACCGTAACCCCTGGAACATCGTCTACCTTTAACCCCATAAGCGATATAAGGCGCGCAAAGTTTAACCCCTGCTCTGCTTCGGGCATGGCGTTACCCACCAACACGTCGTCAATTCTTGTTTTGTCGAATTCAGGCAGCTCGTTCATCATAAACTGAATTACTTCTGCAGCCAGTTCGTCTGGCCTTTTAAAGCGAAACACACCTTTTGGAGCTTTGCCCACTGCGGTTCTGTATGCTTTTACTATATATGCTGTTTTCATTTTATAGATATTAGATTTTAGTATTGAGAATTGAGACGTCCTGAAGACTCTTTTGGAATGAATAATTCATTTTTTGGATTTCAGTTATTAAAGGTAACAATTCATCAATTTTATATTTTTCAATAAGATTAAGTTCGTAGGTTAGTATTAATTGAGTTTGAAGTTCGTAGCAAGAACCGTTTGCAATACTTAGAAAATGTTTAAACTCTTTATTAGAATTTCTTCCTGCTCCTTCGGCAATATTCGATGCTACAGAAACTGCACATCTTTTAATTTGAGAGGATAGCCCGTATTTTTCGTCAGATGGCAAATTTGCGACAACGCTATAAACTTGTTTAGCTAATGCAATTGACTTTTGCCAAATCTTTAAATCTTCCACTTTATGCATACAGTCTCAATTCTCAATACTAATATCTTTGTACTTAATTCTTAATTACGAAGCGGTTTCCCTTTAGTTAGCATAAACTGTATTCTTTCAAGGGTTTTTCTTTCGCCTGTTAGCGATAAAAATGCCTCCCTTTCCAGATCCAACAGATACTGCTCTGTTACCAAGGTAGCTTCAGATAGATCGCCACCTGCCATAACATAAGCCAGTTTGTTGGCAATTTTCTTATCATGTTCAGATATGTAATGTCCTGCTTCCATACTATCGGTGCCCACCATAAACATACCCAAGGCCTGTTTGCCCAGCACTTTTACATCTTTACGTTTTACCGGTTGGGTGTAGCCAGCATCGGCAAGTAGCTTGGCATATTTTTTAGCCTCGGCAAGCTGCCTGTCTTTGTTTACCACTATAACATCTTTACCTTTTTGAAGCACGCCGGTATCAAACGCTTCGTATGCCGAAGTAGATACCTTAGCCATCGCTACAGTTAAGAAATACTCCTGAAGTACATTAAGTTCCACATCGTTTTTCTTAAAAGTGTCCGATGCCCTTAGCGCCATCTCCTTGCTACCGCCGCCGCCGGGAATAACCCCAACGCCAAACTCCACAAGGCCAATATAGGTTTCGGCAGCAGCCACAACCTTATCGGCGTGCATGCTCATTTCGCAACCGCCACCCAGGGTCATGCCATGCGGCGCAACCACTACGGGTATAGACGAATAACGAACCCTCATCATCGTATCCTGGAACATTTTAATAGCCATGTTAAGCTCATCATATTCCTGCTCAACAGCCATCATAAATATCATGCCCAGGTTAGCGCCAACCGAGAAGTTAGCCGCCTGGTTGCCAATTATAAGTCCGTCGTATTCTTTTTCCGCAAGGTCAATGGCCTTATTAATACCCTGCAGCACACCACCACCAATGGTATTCATTTTAGACTGGAACTCCAGGTTAATAATACCATCGCCCAGATCCTGGATAATGGCATCGCTGTTGCTCCATATTTTTTTGGTTTCGCGAATGTTGTTCAGTATAATAAACGCATCCTGACCCGGAATTTTCTTTTGTGATTTTGAGGCTAAGTCGTAGTAATACGTAGCGCCCTCTTTAACAGTGTAAAAGCTGCTGTTGCCCGATGCTAACATATCGGTAACCCAGGCGGCAGGGGTAAGACCTTCGGCTTTCATAAGCTCAATACCTTTTTCTACACCCACGGCATCCCAAATCTCGAACGGGCCATTTTCCCAGCCAAAGCCGGCTTTCATGGCATCGTCTATTTTATAAAGGTCGTCTGTAATTTCTGGTACGCGGTTAGCCACGTAGGCAAACATGCCTGTAAAGTTTTTGCGGTAAAAATCTCCGGCCTTATCAGTACCCTTAACAAGCACTTTAAAGCGGTCTATAGGCTTATCTATAGTCTTGGTAAGCTCTAAGGTAGCAAACGATGCTTTTTTAGCAGTGCGGTACTCTAAAGTATCAAGGTCTAAAGACAGGATATCTTTATCTACCTTTTTATAAAAACCCTGGCCGGTTTTACTACCCAGCCATTTGTTTGTCATCATTGTATTGATAAAATCCGGAACCTTAAACAATTCGTGTACTTCATCATCAGGGCAATTGTCATAAATACCTTCGGCAACGTGTACCAGGGTATCAAGGCCCACCACATCTACCGTACGGAAGGTGGCACTTTTAGGCCTGCCAATAACCGGGCCGGTAAGTTTATCAACTTCTTCTATGGTAAGGCCCATATCTTTAGCCTGTTTAAACAAGCTCATGATACCGAAGATACCAATACGGTTACCAATAAAGGCAGGGGTATCTTTAGCTACTACCGATGTTTTACCAAGGAATTTCTCGCCGTAGTTGTTTAAAAAGTCCAGCACCTCTGTAGAGGTTTGCGGACCCGGTATAATTTCGAAAAGCTTAAGGTAACGTGGTGGATTGAAGAAGTGGGTACCGCAAAAATGCTTCTGGAAGTCTTCGCTTCGGCCTTCGCTCATAAATTTTATAGGAATACCCGATGTATTCGAGGTAATAAGGGTGCCCGGCTTGCGGTATTTTTCGATGTTCTCGAAAACTTTCTGTTTAATGTCAAGGCGTTCTACAACAACTTCAATAACCCAATCGGCTTCGGCTATTTTGTGCATGTCGTCTTCGGTATTGCCGGTAGAAATGCGCTCGGCAAACTTTTGATGGTAAATAGGAGAAGGCTTACTTTTTAGCGAGTTGGCCAAATGGTCGTTCACTATCCTGTTCCTCACAACCTTGTCGGTTAAACTAAGGCCTTTTTTTTGCTCAGCTTCTGTAAGTTCCCTTGGCGGGATATCCAGCAGGAGCACTTCTACACCTATATTGGCAAAATGGATAGCAATGGCAGATCCCATAATGCCGGAGCCTACAACGGCCGCCTTTTTAATAGTGCGTTTCATTCTGTTTTATTTTTTTAGTTTGGTTTAATGCAACTTACCGAGGCTTATTGCACTAAATAATATGTTTATTTGCTGATGCCTTGGCATCTTGTTTATTTAGAATCAGCTTCGTCGTTAATAAAGATCTGCCTTTCAGATATTAGTTCGTTTATCTTTTCGGCCACCTCTATAAAGTGGTCCAGTTTTTCCTGCGGTATGTGCTGCCTCACCACATCGTTAAAGCGCAGTACCCTGTCGCGGGACAGTTCCCTCTTTTCTTTGCCCAGCTTAGTAAGGTTTATTAATACCCCACGGCCATCTACCGGGTTTTTTTTACGGGCAATAAGGCCTTTTTCTTCCATGCTCTTTAGCGTGCGCGTAAGGCTGGTAGGCTCCATACCCATTTGTGGGCCCAGCGCAGTGCTTGGTATGCCGTTATCTTTATCTATAGAAAGAAGCGCAAAACCTACCGACATGCTGGCACCATATTTAGAGGCTTCTTCGTTGTACATTCTTGATACCGCCTGCCATGTTGCCCTCAGTATGTAATCTATCGTTTTTTCTTTCATAGGTAATTAGTGTTTCAAATATACAAATAAATTAGTATGCATGCATATTAAATTAAAATTAATTTTTGGGTTTCATAAAAAACTCCCTGTTTTTTTAGGGAGTGTGTATATTTTATCCTTACAAGATAATGAATAATTTGTAAACAGAAAAAAATGGAATTGTAAAAACAGGGTTATCTAAAATTACAAATACGATTTTGATATAGCTATTTGTATGATCCTGAAATTTTGGAATGATATAGAGGAATGTAGCAAAGTTGATGGCTATCAATAAGATGACAAGAGATCTTCTTGTGATTATTACTTATTTTAAGATACTGAATTACTTAAGGCTTTGGATAACTTTTTCCTCAGCCTCTGTAGGCAGCAGGGTGTTGTTTGTTTTCCAGAACTCTTCGGTAAAATGGGTGCCCGCTGCAAACAGACTTTTCTCTTTATACTTTAGTTTTTTATCAAGTTCAAATTCGCCGTCTTTATAATCCATGGCAACTATATCGCTCACAAAATCAAAAGTATCATCCAGCTTGTTACCCATTTTTGCGTGGAAATTAGCCCTGTGCTTGTTGTAGGTCATAATGTACTTAGTGCCCTCTACCTTAAAGCCCGTTTTCTTAGATTCATCCAATAGGGTGAACTTCATAACGAGCGCATTGATCTCTGCAATGTATTTTTTATGCGCCTCGCTATAATTGATATCCATCTCCAGAATGAGCTTAGTAGCAGGATCGTATACCACAAAGCCTTCCATCAATATCTTCTCAACCTCGGGCTTAGGAATGATCTTGATGATCTCTACCGACTTCCCATTCTTATCAGTACGCACCCGCAGCTCAAAAGTGTAGTTAGGGCTACTCAAAACATTGCGAATGCCCTTAAAGCTGTAAGCATCAGCTATAGCCTCGCGTACATCAAAAAGGTACAGGGCATCAGTCATTTGCTCCCGCTTAGTGGTGCCAGCATCTACAAGCCGTGACGACCTGCTTTGCTTAACCTGCAAATCGCTTACACCACTTTTACGCTTAACATAGTAGTCTAATAGTCCGTCGGCAAATTTGGTATACACATCGTTAACCTTAACAAACTCGCGGTAGTACGTGTGCAACAGCAGCGATTTTTCCAGCCGCTTGCGCGAGTTGCCCACTATCTCTTCTAAAATCTCATTGACCGGTTTATTGGTTACCACAATTTCTTCGAGCATAATGCCACCCGGCTCTAAAAATACTTCAAGGTTATCGTTCGATTTATCCGGAGAAAAATTATACGTTTTATAACTCAAATGGCTAACGGTAATGCTTTTAGCATTCGCTGGTAATATAATCCTAAAGCTGCCCTCTGCGTTTGCAACAGTGCTAATATTGGTATTATCAACGGTAACTGTAGCCATGGCTACAGGCTCAAGGGTGGTGACATCTTTAATAATACCTTTAATAGTTTTTTGCTGGGCAACGCAAAGGCCTGTGGTAAATAGTAGCAATATAAGTAGTTGTCTCATAGTTGTATCGATGCGGCTAAAGTAGCTATTTTTCCTGATGTGCCCTATCATCTACTTATTCACAAGCCATAAAAAAACTCCCGTTAAGGGAGTTTACTTTAATTTTACCAGTCGTTTTTGGGACCGGTTCTTGTTGAAAACCTTTCTTTAAAATCAGCACTGAGTTTATCCATAAAGTTGGGTAGAGAATCACTAATCCATTTATAGGCATTTCTTATCTCTCCTTTTTTATTATAATAATTTGATGTAAAAGGGGGAGCGATTTCAATGGGTATTAACATGTTAGAGCTTTTTTCATCCCATTTCATCGAAGTAACATCAAATTTATATTTGCCATCTTTAAAAGACATTTCGAAAGTATATATAACAGGCTCACAGTTGGCAGAACCCATAACGTTGCTGCAAAATAATTCTGTAGTCCTTCCTTCAACAACTACAAATTCATCGTCAACCTTCTTAATTATTTTTAGATCACTGCGGTCTACCATCCACCCAAATACCTCCGTATACATTTTTGCGGCTGTTTTACCCTCTAAAGGCACAACAATATAATCTGTTAGGCCTTTGTCTTTTGTCCATTCAAATTTTGTTGGTACTGTTGCATCCTGTGCCACTACAAACGCCGGGACAGCAATTAATAACGTAAGTAAAAATTTTCTCATAAGTGTTATAATTATTTATTGGAAGGCCAAATATATAACATTTTTTTATGTACTTGAAGATATTTGATAAAAAATAGCTTTTTCGATTTTATCGCGCTTACAAATTATTAAGTGGCTGATATTCAGGTTTTATTTATCACTTGAGCCACCGTATATTTTATCATACAACTTAATATATTTTTCTTTAACCGCCTTACGTTTAAGCTTAAGGGTAGGGGTCATTTCGCCGCCTTCAACGCTCCAGGTATCAGGGGTTATCTCAAATCGTTTTATTTGTTCCCAATGCCCAAATTTCTTGTTGATGCCTTCAATTTCTTCCTGGATACGGTCGTGAACTTCTTTACTGTCAGCAAGTTCCTGGTTAGAGCTAAGAGTGATACCCTTACGTGACGCCCATTGCTTAACAAACGCAAAATCAGGCTGAATAAACGCGGCGGGCATCTTCTCGCCATCGCCAATAACCATTATCTGTTCTATAAACCGCGATTGCTTCATAGCATTCTCAATAAGCTGAGGCGCAATGTATTTACCGCCGGATGTTTTAAACATCTCCTTTTTACGATCGGTTATTTTAAGAAAACCATCTTTATCAATCAGGCCAATATCGCCGGTATGAAAGTACCCGTCGGTCATTACCTCTTTAGTCTTTTCCTCGTCGTTGTAGTAGCCCATCATCACGTTAGGGCCTTTACACAGTATCTCGCCATCTTCGGCAATCTTAACTTCCACACCTTTAAGGGGTTTGCCAACGGTGCCAATTTTAAAGCCGCCGTTTCGCTGGTCGTTTACAGCAATTACGGGCGACGTCTCGGTAAGGCCATAGCCCTCCATTACAGGGATTTCTGCCGCAGCAAACACACGGGCAAGCCTTGGCTGAATGGCTGCACTGCCGCTAACCATCAGGCCTAATTTGCCACCTAAACCGGCTTTCCATTTGCTGAAGATCAGCTTACGAGCCAGCCAAAGTCTAGCGCCATACCAAGGCCCATTGGCGCCATAAGGCTCATACTCAAGGCCTACGTCGACAGCCCAGAAGAATAATTTCTTCTTAATACCCGTAAGTGCCGACCCCTTTGCTATAATGGCATCATACACTTTTTCCAGCAATCGCGGCACCGCCGTAATAACGTCTGGTGATGTTTCTTTAATGTTATCTGTCAGTTTTTCAATGCTTTCCGCAAAATATATCGATACGCCGCAGTACTGGTAGATGTACAATATCATGCGTTCGTAAATATGGCATACCGGTAAAAAGCTAAGTGCAACGCTCTGCCCCAGTTGGAAAGGCACTCGCTCTGAGCTCATTAGCACATCTGAAACAATATTTTTGTGCGATAGCATTACGCCTTTAGGCCTGCCCGTGGTACCCGATGTATATATAATGGTAGCCAGCTCATCTTCCTTAATACTGTCTTTAATGGCATCTACATCTGGTTGATTATCAGCGTCTTTACCGAGTTCCAGTATCTCTTCCCAACTTTTACAGCCGGGTACCTGATTAAAAGAATATACCTCTTTTAAGTTAGGTACATTAGGCTTAACCGACATGATCTTTTTATATAACTCTTCATCAGAAACAATGCAATACTTTGCATCTGAGTGGGTTAGGATATATTCGTAGTCTTCTTCGGATATGGTAGGGTACACCGGTACGTTTTGTGCCCCGGTTTGCAGTATGCCAATATCAACAATATTCCACTCGGTTCGGTTGTTGGATGATATCACCGCGATCTTATCATTCTTCCGTATTCCCAAGCGTAAAAGCCCACGGGAGAAGGTGTTAGCCTTGTCCACGTACTCCTGCGTTGAGGTCTTTACCCACTCGTTTCCGTACTTGGTAACCAATGCCGCAGGCAGGTTATACTTTGTGAGCTGGTAGTACGGAAAATCAAACAGACGGGTTATGGTATCCATAAATTATTGTAAAGGTTTATCTATGCAAATTATGAAATTATATCTTACAAACCAATTAAATTTAGGATGTCATAATTTTTAAATAATAGTTGCCAGTTAAGCAAATTTGGGTAAAAAAGGGGTTAATATTTCACTTTTGGATTTCGAGATGTGCTTAAATGAGGTGTTTTTAAGGCTGTTTTTTGCCCTTTTTAGGCTAATATTTCACTTTTGGATTTTGAGATTGAATACAAAACTCCATCTTCGCCATCAAAGTCAAAATAGGCCGCAAATTCCATCCCGATTTTCTCCAAAATTTTTACTGAAGCCAAATTTGCGGTCATGGCCCTACCTATAATTTTTGTGACGCCAAATTTTGAAAATCCGACTTCGAGCGATGCTTTTGCGGCTTCGGTTGCATAACCCTGGTTCCAATATTTTTTAAAGAACCGGAAACCCAAATCGCACTCACCCGTGTCCTCCGAAAATTTTAGTCCGCACCAACCCAAAAAGGCATCATCCTCTTTTCGGATAACCGCCCACCGCCCATAGCCGTATTTTTTGTAATGCCCGTAGTTGACTAAAAATTGCCGGGCAGCCTCAACAGTTTCAAAAACCACATCGCCGGTAAATTGCAGCACCTCAGGGTCCAGGTTTAGCTCATAAAAATACTGCGCGTCATCAATAGTAAGTTCGCGAAGGGTAAGGCGGGGAGTAGTGATAATTTGCATAGTGTGTTGTTTTACTTAAGTTTACCTTCTAAAATTTCTATCAAATCGGTATAACCGACCTGCCTGGCGAAATCCAGTGGTGTTTTATTAACGTTGTTAATGCTGTGGGTATCGGCGCCATACCTTAGCAGTAGTCTTACAATCCCGTAGTCTTTAGATTTTTGTCCGTTAAAAACAGCCGTCCACAACGGATTGTTGCCATGCTTGTCTTTAAGGTTTACATCGGCACCTTTTTCGGCTATAGCCTTGGCAATGTTATAGTTGTTGTACAGCGCGCAAAAGTGCAGCGGCGTTTGCCCGTTACTATCCTGCGTATTTAAAGCAATCCCACGATTGATCAGGTCGATAGCTGTTGCCTCGTTCCCATCGGTTATAGAGGCAAACAATGCGTTCCTCTTGTAATCATCTGTTGCATTGATGTCAATGGCGCTTTCATTGTCTTTTGAGCCTGAACCAAATAACTTCTTTAAAATACTCATAATTACTCTTTAAACACCTTTTTCAGTTCGGCTACTACAAAATCCATGGCGGGCTGTGCCTTTGGCGAGGCAGCGCACCACAGCTCGGCAAGGTGTCCGGTTTTCGGCTGCAGGAACAGTTTAGACGGTATCCCTGCTTCGGTTAACTTTTTATGGTACGCCTCGCCTTCGGGGCGCAGCTCGTCGTTTTCGCAAACTACTATAACAGCGGGTGGCACCCCTTTAAAGTTGGTAGCCAGCAGGGGAGAGAGCCTGTTGTCTTTAGGGTCGTCGTTCGGGTTAATGTAGGCCTCTACCATCCAGCTGTAGGCAGCATAGGTGGCCGACCCTTTAGAAACATCCAGCGCGGGGTTTACCAGCACCTGGGCAGCAATGGGCAGGGGTTTCTTTTCCTTAGCGTTTACCAGCGCAAGGGCGCCCGAAAGCTGCCCACCGGCACTATCGCCAAGCAGCACCAGTTTGCCATTGCCGTTAAGCTTTTTCATGTTGGCGCCTATCCATTTTAGTACATTATGGCAATCGTTAAGCGCGGCGGGAAATTTACTTTCGGGCGGACGGCGGTAATGTACCGCAACCACAACGCTTTGGGTATGGTTGGCAAGGTAGCGGCAAATATTATCGTGGGTATCAAGGTCGCCGGCCACCATAGCGCCGCCGTGAATTTGGAAAATTACCGGGAGTTTAGCCTTTAGTACCGGCCGGTAAATGCGTATTTGCACCGAATCGTTACCGGTTACAACCACCTCGTTCTTAACCTCGGCAATGGACTCAGGGGCAATGTTAAGTTGGGTAATGCTGCCGGCAATAATAGCGCGTATCTCGGTTGGCGATGGCATCTGGTCCTGTGCCTTTACGTTTGTAAATATTGCTGAAAGCGTTATAATGAGTAAAAGTCTTTTCATTCTTGGTCTGGTTAAGTGGTTGATAGCTAAACCCAAATATACATATTTTAGGTTTTGTTGGAGTAAGCGGAATGAGAAAAGATACGTGAGATTGGAAGGGAGCTACGTTATGGCCGTATTTGCGCAATCTTTAAGAATTACTATATTTACCGCACAAACCAAACATACTATGAAGCCATGTACCCGATGCGGCAAACTGCTTGCCGATGATGCCGCCTACTGCGATAATTGTAATACAGAGCAGCCTAAGAGATTTGACGAGTTTGAAATTAAGCCACCGCAAAATGCTACCTTTTTAAAAGTGTTGTGTATACTGACGATATTGGGTGTTTCTTTCACGCTGATAAGTTCGGCGGTATCACTTATTACCGATACCGGGGAGGCAATGGATGAAATGCGATCCTTAACTGTTGCGAGTTTAGTAGTTGGAATTGCAAAACTTACAGCCGCAATCTTAATGCTGCAAAGAAAGCTTGTTGGGCTGTACATTTATACTGTAGCAGCCGTAATAGCAGTTGCTATTCAAATATATGCTGTGTCGTTAACAGCGGGTTATGTGACCAGTACTATGGGTGACATGGGCGACACCATTCTTATTGTAAGTGCTGCCATCACCGTTGTAATAGCGCTTACTTTTATAATATTGTATTGGCTCCCTGTAAACAGAAGGCTTTTATCTTAATTTACATAGATAGTTTAAACAACAAACGCCCTGCATATCGTGGGGCGTTTTGTTGTTATTGGTGTGAGCTGCTACTTTGAAAAAACATTCTGAAACTCTTCAATAAGTTTAAGGAGTTTTACCCGCTCTTCCCAGCCGTAACTTTTAGCATCAATATAAGTTTCAGATGCATGCGAGTTTAAAGCATAGCTCTCTTTTTTACTATAAACAATAAAATAATCCCAAGAGCCATCTAACACAACGATAGTGCTTTTACGATCGGAAAGTTTTTCACGATCTAAAAGGTCTGCATTAAAGTAGCTGTATAAAAATTGCCAATAGGTTTCAGACTGCTCAGCAGTTACTGAAATTTCCTGTACTTCCGCTCTTTCAATAATAAATTTACGTACAGGCCCTTTATTGCTGTAAACCAAAAAGTGTTGTTTCTCATTACGGTAACCCGAATTGCCCGCTGTAACAATAATTGCACTTTTATCTTTAATATCAAAAGTTTTATAATACTCCGAACGTTTGTGTACAGGCACATTAAAAGGAATATCCGGTATTTTATGTTGTGCATAAGCCGAGGCACAACACAAAAGTATAAGTAGCAGGTGTTTCATAAAGTAGGTGTTTAACTGCAATTTACAAAAAGTATGGGCACGGATTACAAATCCGCGCTATCGTTTTGCTGGCGCGAGCGTCACGCTCGAGCGGTTACAGTATGGGCACGAGCAAGATGCTCGCGCGAGTGGCGGCACACTCGCCCTACATAAAATTATTTTTTATATTTACTTTGTATATTAGCAATATAGTGTCTCTTTTGCTCAATACTGTGTATCTCATCAACAACTAATTTTATCAGTTCTTTTAAATCATTTATGTCAAAATTATCGTGATATTTTAAATAGTGAGTCATATCATTTCCTAACCAAGTAGCTCGCATTAATAATTCCTTTAAATCCGCCTCTTGTGGAGAAATGAAATTTTCTGCAATTGCTTTGGCTAAAAGAGTATCTTCAATTTTTCCTTCTAAAGAATTGTCTCTTTGAATTAAATAATCTTTGACTAAGTATTCAATAGATTTTCTAAATCCCATTCCAGAAATTTCATCTAATCCTAAATATTCGGCCTGTAATGCTTGCATATACGTGGGTATAAATTTAGACTTAAGATTTTTTAATGTTCCAGGCCAGTGTGGTGCTATAGGCAGACCATCAAGAAATCTACTAAAATTTAGTGTATAATTTCCTCGTAAAGTTAAATTTTCGGTAACAACATAAGCTGCTATGAACATCTTTTTGCACTCTGCATATGTGCAACGCCAAATAGAATAGCAAATAGTTTTTTCTACTTGTTGATGTAAGCTAACCGGCTCTATGTCGCGATGACAGTGGGGACAATTACTTGGATTCTTAGCGAACAGATTTAAGTTACTAAATTGTATGTTCATAAATATTTTATTTATAAATCAAATATACAAAAAAAACGCCCCCATTCCTGGAGGCGTCTATCATCTATTATCTTCTGTCTTAAGATCAAATAACCGAATTATCAAATCAACAAATTAACGCTGCTCTATCCAAAGGCGCGCATTAACAAACGCTTCGTGCCAAGGCGAAACCTCGTCGGTGCGGCCTTCTGGGTAGTTAGCCCAGTTCCACTGAAACATAGAGCGCTCAATGTGCGGCATCATAACCAGGTGGCGGCCGTTGTTGCTTGCCATCATGGCAATATCAAAGTGGCTGCCGTTAGGGTTGGCAGGGTAGCCGTTGTAAGCATATTTAGCCACAACATCGTATTTATCTTCGGTATACGGTAGGTCAAATTTACCTTCACCGTGCGATATCCAAACACCAAGGGTACTGCCCGCAAGGGTGCTAAGCATAACCGATGCGTTTTCCTGTACCGTTACCGATGTAAACCCACTCTCGTGTTTTTTACTGTCGTTGTGCAGCATGCGCGGTTTAACCTCATGGTCGGGGTTTATAAGGCCAAGCTCTATAAACAGCTGGCAACCGTTACAAATACCTACCGATAGTGTATCTTCCCTTGCAAAGAATTTTTCAAGTGCAATCTTGGCTTTTTCGTTGTATAAGAAAGCACCCGCCCAGCCTTTAGCCGAACCCAGTACATCTGAATTTGAGAAACCGCCCACGGCACCAATAAACTGGATATCCTCAAGGGTTTCACGGCCTGATATAAGGTCGGTCATGTGTAC
>Ga0265798_10004639_pt1 | contig 18866 bp, 10 predicted proteins | sample P3T30metagenome_FD_192430 | JGI IMG/M metagenome (GOLD analysis project Ga0265798, IMG submission 192430) | Plant litter microbial communities from East Loma Ridge, Irvine, California - P3 T30 | ecosystem: Environmental > Terrestrial > Plant litter > Unclassified | place: USA: California... | reverse complement strand
TCGCCTTGTAGCTTGTGGGGCGTCAAGGTTGAGCGATCGGACCGATGTCTGCAAGTGGGCGAGAGCAGCCGCCCTGCCCTTCCGCCGAGGAGACCCACAAAGCGACGTTCGTCGCCAGGTTAACGCCACCCAATGCGGACGCTTGTTCATCTTCTAACGAACGACCGCTTTCGGTACGCCCGATCGGCGAACTCAATGTCTGGAGTTGGTCAGTGCTACCCTCCGGGCATCCGCAAAGGTCCCGCAAGGGATACTCGAGTGTTCGACTTGTTTTTCCTGAACCCTGCCTTCCGTACAGCTTGGGGACGCACCCATTGATTTGAACGTAGCGACGCAATAAGTTTGGCGAGAAGGCCGGGAGCTGCTCGCGATTTGTCGGAAGGCGCAACCCTACCCGATGAAGGGACCGGTACGTCGGTTCGCAAACAGGAACGAAGTGAGTGACCGACACCGAGCAGCACGACGACAACATCGTATACGGCGCGAAGGCGCTGAAGATCATCGCGCGCCCGGTCTACCCCATCGTCTCGGCCTACGAGTTCGAATTCCTGAAAGAGGAAGAGATCCTCCAGCGGCGAATGGACAATTGCACGATCTACATGATTGTGCAGCGCCCGCTGACCTATTTTGACAACGTGAGGCTGGACGACAGCTACATATATTTCGATATTACCGACGGAACGCAAGAACCGTTTCACTGTCGTATCAACTTAGTTGAAAACGAGATCTGCGCGGTCGGAGAGCCCACCGACATCGACGTCCTGTTCTTCACCAAGGAACCGAGCGACGAGCAGCCGTTCCGGAACGTCGGTGCGATCAAGCTCTTCGACAAGGATGGCAAATTCATCGTGTGGTGGAGCCCGCAGAAAATTCTTTACGAAATGCTCGTGAAGAACCTGGTCGTCGAGACCATCGGCGATCCCCTCGCCTATCTTGACTTCCGCGTCCTGTATGTGGGCAAGGCGTTTGCGCAGAAGGTGTGGAATAGGCTCACGGGACACGAGAAGATGCAGCGCATCCTGACGCTCGAGGGGCCGATCGGAGCATCGCCCGAAGCGCGCGCGCCGTTCGAGGTATCGCTCATTCTCCTGAAAGCGATGGACTTCGACGAGTTGGTGGTCGTCCCTGACACGGCGCTGCCGCGCCGCCCAGCCACGAAGCTCGCCTCCCATCTGATCAACTTGAATCAGGACGGCGCGATCGACGCGTTCTCGCTGCCCTTCATCGATGTCGGTGACGAGGCACTTACCCGCGACCTCGAGGCCCAGCTCATCCGCTACTTCCGCCCCGAATACAACGAGGTGTTCTTCGACAACTATCCCGACATCAAGGGCGGCCTCCTCTCGAAGGGCTACACCTGGAGCGATTTCGAGATCGTCGGCTTGCCGGCGGCGCTGAGCACCGAGCATGGGAGCACCAGCATTGGATACGTCGTCAAGCCGTAGCGGAGGAAGTCCCTAATCTTCGGACGACCCGGCTGACGCGAGAGCCGCCGACTCGATCGTCACGATTCAAAGTCGTGCTCGATCGATCCTTCAGGATCCAGCTGCATCGCCATCGCGAACCGATGGTGACCTTTGAGGAGCTGCCGCTCGTCGTTCAAGGAGTGATCGAATTCAGGCGGAATCACGCTGTTCGCCACATCCAGCACGATCGGCGGAATGGCCCAAGTGCCGTCTCTGTGCATAAAGGTCCGCACCAGGCGGTGAGTGACATCCAGATCTCGGAACAGCTTTGCGAGACACGTGCCCTTTCGAAGGATCGCTTCTCCGCCCAACGCCCCTGCCGACCAGCGTTCGCGGCGGAATCGAAAGTTCTCCAGCCCGAGCGGGTAATAAGCCCCAAGCGCCGTCGGATGCTCTGAAAACCAGCTCCCCAGCACCTCGGTCGGGAAGTTCGGCAGGAGCGGCTGCACACGTGCTATGTAATCGGGGTTCTGGCCCCCGAGCTCGGCGGTGGTTGGCTTAAGTTCCTCGAGACTGGGCACCGAAAAATCCTGTCATGATCGGAACTGGACGTTGTCGCGTGGCATATCTCGCGCCTGATGACTGCCCTCGCTGTCGAGATAGCCCGCGAGTTTGCCCGCAATTCTCACAACTTAGGCTCTGCCGCTAAATAAGATCAGCCGGGCCCCTGAAGACGAGCACGGATCGGTTGCTATCGCTGCTATAGCTTTTTCATATGAATTCGCAGCTCGAGCCTGCTTTGACGCTTAGGATATTAGCGCCCGACCGACGTCATCGCCGCCCAGGTCAACGCCGCGCGTAACCATGTCCCGGTCGGCGCTCGACGGATCGTGGTCGCCCACAGCTTCGTCGAAGACGCCGCCCCGACCGACAGCGGACGGTCGCTGTAACGAACCGTCGGCGGTATCGAGACGATCAGCGCGGAGATTTGCGACGGTGCCCACTATGTCGGGCTTGACCATCTCCATCGGGCGCAATGGGTGGGAGCGCCGTACATTCGCAAGTTCGATATAGCTACACCACATATTATGTCCGCCCGCAATTTTAAGGATGGACGCCCGCCCGCACCGTCGTCCGAACTGCCGTTAATTTCAGATTGAGGCACCCGCTCTCCGGGTCAAGCATTCCAGACCCTGGCCGACTCGCTATCGAAGAACACGTACTCTGTCGTGGAGCCGGCCGTCCTCTGATACTTGGCGAGTTGGCCGTCTAGGGCCTTCAACTTCTCGTCGGTAGGCTGGAAGACGCCGAAGAAAATCTGCTTCGCCTCTGATGCAAAAATCGCCCGGTAGATGTGCGCGTCGTTCTCGTCGGCACTGTGGCCGAACACGAATAGGACGGCCGAGTTCGCCCGTAGCGTGTCGTAGCAGTGACGCAGATACGCTACGGAGTTGATTTTCCGCATTTTCTGACTGCTAGTCCCTTCCGCGACATACAGCGGGAAACGGCGGCCCTCGACGATCTCCTTGGAGATGGTTGCAATCACCCCTGCCCCTTGATGGACCGCCTTCATTATCTCACCGGCACCGCTCTCGAAGAGATGCAGGCCGCCGTGTAGATTGTAGATGTGGCAGTACGCTTCCTCGGAGAACGGTCCGTGAAAGGAGCCGGCGGGCTTTCCGAGACCGAACCCATCTTTCAGAGCCAGCTTTTCCAGGTTCACCCAGTAGAGCAGAAGATCGTAGTTGAGCGTGAAAACGGTCGAGAAGTTGCCCAGAAACGCCGCGCTGCTGTCGTACTTGAAGGCGAGTTCGTCCCGATGGGCCGGGTGCTTCGAACTGATCGCGTTCACCAGCGCCTCGCGGACCGTCTGCGCATCCGCTTCGATCTGATTGGCGTGGTCTGCCTGCCCGTAGACACGTTCGACGACGATCGTCGCCTCCAGCGCTCTCACCACCGTTTCGAAATCCACTGTTCCAAGCGCGTTGAAGAGATCTCGGACCGGCGTGCCTGGCTCTAGTCCCGACTTGTCGAGTAGGTCGCGGTAGTTGAAATACTTTGCTGAGAAGCCGTTGCCGATCAGCAACGCGCGATCCTCGTCCGCCGTGCGCGCCAAGGCCTCTTCGAAGTCTATCAGGTCCGGCATGTCTTTTCCGATGTGCGCCGATGATGGTTCTTGATGTCACATGCAACATCGGCTTCTCCGTCAAGAACAGGCCGACGCGTCGCAATGGATTACCGGGGCAGTATCGCCTTCGGATACATCGGTGACACCGACACCAAGAGTGCCGATTTCCTGCCATTGCACCTCTCACACAGCAGCTGGAGATTCGTCACGTCGTTTGCCCCGAAGCCGGCCAGCGGGATGATGTGATCATACCGTTCGGACTCGGCTTGATTAATGGTCGACGCAACGCTCGTCTTGCACTGCCGGCACTCGCCCTTGTCTCGATGGAAAATCGCGCGCTGTGCCCAGACGGGTATCGCCACCCGCTTCAGGGTGCCGGCCTTTGTCCGAAGTTCTCCGCCGAAGCCGCTGTTGCCGATGTAGTCGGCACACAGCCGGTTGAAGTGCTCAAGGAACTGGACGTCGTTGAATAACACGTGGAAAACCTCATCCGTCAGCTCGTCCAATGCGTCGTGATAGCGGTCGGATTCAGAGGCGAAGTCGTAGAAGCGCTCCTCATCCTCAAGGTCCGTTGCGGTGTGTGCCACTGCGTATACTGATAGGAATTGGCCAAGCAGACGCGGTTTCTGGAAATCGAGCTCCCCAACCTCCTCCTCGACGATCTCGCGAATGATGCCCGACAGGAAGTGGTGCAGGTTCGTGAAGCGGTGAAACGGCCTCATGAGGGTCAGGGCCTGCATGTCCCCGAGCAGATCTTCTATGCCGCGTAGGTAGGACTGGCTGTTGCGCACGACGTTCCAGGCCGCGTTCGCGAAGTAGTAGACGCTGAGGCTCCTTGCTTCGTAATAGAACCTCGTCTTGTCGGTCATCACGCCCCTCGGCATGAGAAAGTGAGTTCATGCGGATCTCTAGGCATCGGTCGGGGGCTCGTCTCCGACGGGCTTGGATGTCGTTTCCGGCTCGACAGGCGGTGCGGGCGAGACGGCCGATGTGTCCGCTGCTGCAGGCAGCGTGGCCAATGTGGGCGACGCGCCGAAGAGCGTGACCTGCTTCACCTTTGTGATAATCTCCGCGAGACGCGGATCGAGCTCAGCCATCTTGTTCAGCCATGTCCACACCGTCTTGCCGCCGAACTGCCGGACCATGTCGAGGCGCGAATCATCCGGCGAGAGGTCCGCTTGCTGCAGTGTGCCCTTGAGCAGCTCGAGGTAGGCGGCACGGCACTCACCTAGGATTTCGTCCCAGCCTTTCACCTCGATGCGGGAATCCTTCGCGTCGAACTTCGGTTTACCGGCCCAGCCGATCAACAGGCCACTCACGTCCGCGGTCGAGCGCTCGCTCTCGATGAGGTCGAGGTAGTCCGCGAGCTGGCGCCTGTTCTCCAGGTTGAGCGCGTGCATCGGGTCGTTCTGCTTGATCTCGACGACCTGGATGGTTTTCTGGTTGGTCGATGTGAGGAAGACGAAGTCGGCTCGCTCTTGAGGCGACATCTCCCTTATCGTCCGTCCCGCTCGGTCCTTGGACTGATCGTCGTCGGCGATCGCCTCAATCGAAGTCTTGAGCCACTGGTCAGCCGTTAGCAGTTCGCCCCGCGGTTGGATGATCCACGGGAATTCCTCGACCAGCCTTTGGAGTCGGGTCTCGGATTTCTTTCCAATCGTGCCCTCCAGCACCGTGAGCGCGAAGGCGCGCTGCGCGAAGGTGAGCGCCAGACCCATCGCTTCCGGAACGGCGTGATCGCCGACGGTCTCCGCGAGAGCCTTGAACGCCTCAGCATCGTCCTGCGCCTTGGCCAGGTCGCTCCACGTCTTCCTCAGGATCTCGCGGGTCGGCTGGTTGATCCAGGCCCGCGACACTACGTCGAGCATCTCCTCGCGCGACTTCTCGGCGGTTGGCCCCTTCCCGAATCCCGTCGATGCGTCGGCCACCAGCTTCACGATCGCGCGGTTCTCGACATCGGAGAACACGAGAATCCGTCCGTCCGACCGCATCGACGATGCGGCCGTCTCCACCTCTCGCTCGAGCAGGGTCGAGCGCCAAGTCGTGTATTGATCCAGCCACGAGCCGACCTCACGGCGGCCCCAGTCCGCGAGTTCCGCGGTCGCGGGATCGCTCCAGTCCACGCTCGTGCGGTCGGTGGACACGAGGTCGCGGTCCAGTTCGTCGAGCCAGTCAGCCTCGACGACGGCGTAGAGGTATCGCTGGTAGATCTCCTTACCCTTTGCTCGGAAGAAGAACGGCCTGTCCTGCGCAATCTTGCCGTGGGCGAACACGCCGACACCTGCCTGATCCGCCGGCCAGTCGGCCTTCAGGACGAAGCCTGCCCACCACCTAATCGGCCGGCCGCCGACCTCTGCGTCGGCGAACCCGGTCTTCGGGAGACGGAAGTCGAAGACAGGAAGCGCCTGCGCCTCATCGATGAGGCGCAGCGATGCGCGGACCTTAAAGTCGCTGCGCGCAAGTACGACAGAGAAGCGTGAGCCGAGGCCGGCGATGACCTCCGCGCCTTCGGGTGCCGCGTTCGCCGTGAGGCCGTGCATGGCGATGAGCGTCCCGGACCGCTGCTCCACTGGCACCTTACGCATCCGCCTTATGAACCGGCGAACCTCGTCGATCGCTGTTGAAGAGATGCCATCGAGCGCCTGCACGTCGGCAGGGAGGTCCATGACGTGGAAAACCGGTCTGTAGCGATGCTCTCCGCCATCCTTCCCCAACGTCAGGAGATCGTCGAGCGACAGGCTAAACCAGTTGAGCACCCCGCCACTCACGGTCGCGACGTCCACCAAGCGCGCCACGCCGAACGGTGCCAGCTTGCCGATGCCCTTCCGCCCCATGGGCTTGCGGCCAGCCGGCGACACTTCCTTCGGCGAAGTGCGCTTTGCCTTCCCGATCACGAGATACCGCTCTCGAATCTCCTGAAGGGTCATCCCGACACCATCGTCCGAAACGGTGGCGAAGCGGTTGCCGTCGTGCGTGCGGAAGTCCATCCAGACATGCTTCGCGTCCGCATCCCAGCTGTTCGCGACGAGCTCCGCCAGCACGTTGACCGGCTTGTTCTGATAGAGCTTGATGCCGAGGTGTTCGATCACGTTGTGGTCGAAACGGAGCTCGGGCTCGTCATTGGGAATGTCAGACTGTTCGCCGTCCTGCACCGCATCGCCCTTCGAAATCGAGATATTCAAGATGAGACGGGGGAACTACCGTCCGTTCGTCCATCGAGCCATCGACAGCCTCACGCTGCGGCTTGCCCGACCGCAGCGACCTTCGCCAGCTCGATTGCCCGCAGGGGTCGACGCTCGAGGTTGAACGTGTCGAGGAACTTGACGTCCTTCGCACCCACCAGATCTTCGCCCGCGGTGCCATCGACACGCCAGAGCGGATGGACGATGACGAAGGTGTCGCCGCCGGAATGCTTCTCGCGCAGAGCCGGAAGATTCGATGGACCATGCAGCTCGGCAACGAGGGAGCCCGGTCTCATCCCCGCCACCGCGTGGGCGAGCGCGAGCGTCCGCTCGTGCCAGCCTACGGTTTCCGGAAGCGCCTGGTCCTTGGCATCGAGGCCGGCACTGTAACCGGGTTCGACGAGCGCTCGCAGATAGGCAAGACCAATCCGCCAGTCGAGCAGGCCGTGATAGGAGCGGTTGCCGTATCGCTGGATGCACCGGTAGCAGGACGTCTGGCATCTTGCCGCATGATCGCCGTCGGCGTCGTGCGCGAGGAAGTCTGCCAGCGGCCAGATCTCGTGGTTCTCGAGCGTTTCCCGGATGAGATGGACGACGTGCGGCGTTCCGTCGCTACGGTCCTGTCCAAGTCGCCGGCAGAGGCCTGATCCGTTTATGAGCGAATCCGCGATCTGCAGCATCGGCTGGCCATCGCGTAGTCGGGGTTCGAGCGCTTCGAACTCGTCTGGTGCGACGTCCAGGTCCAAGGCCGCCTTCTGCACAAGGATCTGCGTAGCGCTGATGGCCGCGGAACGGCTCGGCAGGTGGCTGAACTCACCCTTCCTCGCCACACGGTTCAGCGTCAGGCGCGGGTCGAACGTCATGAGCTCGAGATAGAGCGCGTCGGTCTCCTTCTTGGAGATGAGGCCGAACGTCTGCTCCGAGCTGGGATCGTCGTTCCATCGTGTCGGCGATCCGGTGAGTTCCGAGATGTCGATCGCCTGCGACGAAAGCAACTGCGTCGATGGCATGCGTGGAACACGCACGTGCCCGTCTTCCGCATCCCTTACCGTGAAGCGCATCGGCTGGCCGACATCGTCATCCGCGCCGTCGTTAAGCTGCATGATGGTGACGCCGGCACCGCGGCGCACGCGCAGGTCTCCGGCATCCACCGCCGATCCCTCGTGCTGTACGGTTGCCACGGTACGCACAGCCATTCGTCCGACGGTGTCGAGGTTAGTCTCGGCTGCCTTGAAGTCTGTCCTAAAGGCGGCGGGCGTGATGTAGTCCTGGAAGACCTCCGGTTCGATGTCGGTGCCGCAGTCCTCGCATGGCCGTGGTGACTGCGGGCGGCCGTTACTGTACCGGGCCGAGCCGCATGACGGGCACAGGGCAACCTGATGCCTCGACTCGACCCAGCCGGACAGGCTTTCGAGCACGATGTCCCGGCCGCGTCGTTCCGGCGGCGCGAGCTGGCCACTGAAGCCCACCACCTTGTGACGCTGCTTGTCCTTCGTCAGGACGGCGCCGGGGGCGAACTCGAACACGGCCGTGTCCAGGTCGCGATCCATCGTAGACCACTTGTAGTCCGTGTCCTTCTCGTCCGATTCGGCGCGCAATCCTAGGTAGAGCTGCCTGACCCGCGTCGGCATGCCGTACATCGGAAGGAGGCCGCGTTCGGCCAGGAACTGGGCGAGACCCTGTGGGTTGGCCGGAGCGAACTCCCTCTGGCTATCGATTGCGGCTATGAGCGCGTCCACGCTCGCGACAGCCCGAATGCGCTCGCGCTGGTTAGGATCGATGCACGCGGCATCGACGAAGGCGTCACGCTCGGTAGTCGTCGCCTCCAGTGCACCCCGCAGGCGACCGCGCCAGTCATAGCCGTTGGGATCGGCGAAATACTCGTCGGTCGGCAGGTATTCGCCGTGGACGTCCGGTGGCACCAGCAGGTCTCCCGGATACGTCTCCCCTTCGTCGACTATGTCGTCGCGGACCCGCTGGAAGGCTGCCCGGAGCCACACCTTGTTGAGCAGGCGCGACGGTATCGGGTCGTGCCCCGTCGCCAGGAACGGCGGCGGTGGCGGATCCCCGGTGATGGCTGCCGGATGAGCGAAGTAATAGGCGTCGTGACTGCGGCCACGGCAGAACGTGATAACGAAGGAGAACGCCTGCCCGCGTCGACCTGCGCGGCCCACGCGCTGCTGGTAGTTGAAGCGCTGCGGCGGCATGTTCGCCTGATACACCGTCTGGAGCGAGCCGATGTCGATACCCACCTCCATCGTGGTGGTGACGGACAGCATGTCGATCTCGCGCGCCAGGCGCGCGACCTCGCCCATGTCGTCGACGAAGATGCTTTTGAACTTGCGCAGCCGGTCAGAGAAATCGTCCGTCTGCCCAGTCAGCTCCTCGCAGCGCAGGCGGAAGCGGGCGACGCCGTCCTCGATGCCGCGCACGATGCGCCGCCCCAGGAAGTTCGTGTTCCAGAGGTCCTCGACTGGACCGGTCGCCGGTACAGCCAACGGAGAGTAGCAGCGCGTGCACTTGCCCATCCCGCGATGGAGATGGACGCGCTTGCAGGAGGCGCACCGCCAGTATGGATCGCCTGATTGGGCGATCCTCAGGAAGACCCTGCCTACGCGAACGATGCCATTCACGTGACCGGCCTTGCCGAAGGCATCGAGCACGGCATCGAGTTCGGGAATGGCGTCGGCGCCGTGGATCGCCTCCGCGAACTTGCGTACGCGGTTTGTCGGGGGAACCTTGGTCGCAGCATCCCATTCGGTTGTTCGGGCGTCGTTGAAGAACTTGTTCTCCTGGACGCGCGTGGCGCTGGCGAAGACGCGGAGCCATGCGTCGAGCCGGTCGACCGCATCGCCGCTCTCGCGGCTGATCGAGGGATAGGCCAGCCCGGTCTCCTCAAGTGCGAAGAACGTGTTGGCGAAGATGACGTCGTCCACCAGCTCCATCAGCTCCTGCTCGATCCGGACGCCGAGCTGCTTCTGCTGGGTGTCGTCGAGCCAGCTCGCGTAGGTGACCTGATCGCCGGACTTGTCGAACGCCTGATGCCAGGCCCGGTTCTCGTAGGGTTTCCTTCCAACCTCGTCGAAAGGATGGATTCCGAGGCTGACATATTCCTTGATCAGGGCCCCGACCCCGTCCGAGACGTCCTTGTAGGTGAACAGTCGGTCCAACTGGACTTTGTGGCTGTCGGTGGAGACCTGCGGATCGTGGGTCTGCGAACCGAGCTGCTGCAGAATCTTTGCAGCCTCGGCCGTCTTCCCCTCTGCCGAAAGCTTGGTGTATTCCGCAAGCGCCGCTGAAGGATCCACCTTGCTCGCGGCGGCCCGCGCCAGATAGTCCCTCGCGACGGTCACGAGGATTTCACGGCGGAGATCACGCAGATGTAGTCGCTCTATCTCGAGCGACTGGTTCGCGGCGTCTTGGCGGCTGTCGGAGAAAACAATGCTCTTCGCTTCAGCGCCGACGGCATGCAATAGCTCGAACAACTCCGTCGCGACGAGCTGCGACGCCTTGCTTACACCGGTTCGGAAGGCGCGGATCGGAGAGCGCGACCTCGAGCTGACGGGTCGGTTCGAATAGTCGGTGCCGCACTTCGGACAGCAGAACGGCTGCGCGGTGCAGCGGCCGTTCGGCGCCGCTGCCTGGGATTGGTAGTACAGCCTGCCGCCGATCCGGCCGTCCGGTATGTCCTCGCCCAGGGCGACCACGCCGGACGCTGCGTCCAGGTGCGCGGCCTCCCAGCGGTCCCAACCCCGGCCATCGGTCGCCGGCTGGGAACGGCTGGGCCAGAACACTGCGAATTGATCGAAGGGCATCCTGTCGTAGTATTCGGCGGCGGCCCGCTCCGGCAGGTTCTCGAGCTCTGCGGTGGACGGAAGGAGCTCGGTGGACGAGCCGGTGCCGATCTCGCGTCCGCGCTGCCCCCCTAGCAGTAGATCGCCGCAGGCCTCGCAGTACAGCATCTCGAAGAGGCGCCGGCCGCGTACCTCGCCGGGGGCTGGCTGACCGTGTGAGAGGCCGCGCTCAACGCTCAGGTCGAGAAACTGCAGCTGGTCACCGTCAAATACCGGGGCACCGAAGAGTCCTTCGACGTTCCGTACGAAGGCATGGACGCGGAACGACGGCGTGCCTTGCGCGACGCTCGCGTCCCACTGTCGGCTCTCCGGGAGCGCGCGGGCGAGCATGAGGCCGCGGACGGCCTCGTCCGATTGGGCACCGCCCTGGAAAAGCCGCTTGCCCAGGTCGTCGATGCTCGTGGCTCGCACGCCTGCGCCATCCCGGCACGCGCTGGTCAACAGCGCTCCGGCGGCTTCGGCCACCGCCGCGACACGTTTGTCTCCGATTGTGGTGACGCCAAGCGCAGCCGCAACCCCATCAATGGCCGCATCCAGCTTGCCTGATTTCACCAACTTCGCGACGAAGTCGCTGTTGCCGCTGCGCGCGGAGGCAAGAAGGTCTACGAACGGTTCGGGTGCGACGCTGGAGCCACCCCAGTGTGGCATGTCCGGTTGCCCCTTCACCACACAGGCCGACCAGAAGTCCTCGTCGATCGATCCCCCGTCGGTCCCACTGGCGCTTGTGCCGAAGGGTGCGAAGAGGTCGCGGAGGTAGCGTTTCGACTGGACGCCGGCCTCGCCCTCCATTGGGAGCGACGCGGATGACGCAAGGATGCGGAGCTTGTGCTGCTGACCCGGCCGATCGAGCCCGAGGCGCTGGATCAGGCTTTTCACTAGGAACGAGACTTCCGTCCCGGCCGAACCACGAATCAGGTGGAGCTCGTCGAACACCAGATAAAAGTAGGCGTCGTCGTTCTTCTCCAGCCACTTGCGCGTCGTCTCAAAGATCGGTTCCTCGACTTCCCGCGACAGCATCGCGCCGAGCATCGAGGCGTTCGTCACCAGCAGATCAGGTGGCGTTGCCTGCATATCCCACCGGGAGAGCATCTCGCCCCCATCCAGTGATGGGAAGATGAATCGCGTCTTGTCGGCAGGCTGAACCCCCAGCTGTATCGCCTTCTCGTACTCGACGGCGTCATGCTCGCGCGCCGCCGTCTGATCGGCCTGCGCCTTCTTCAGCGCGTTCCGAAGCTGGCGCTGCCGCCGCGTGCGGCGCTTCTTCTCCGGCTCGTGGTCCCAGAGCCGCGGATGATTCTCGTAGCCCGTGACCTGCGTCGAGGACGTGTACTGCCCGAAAAAGAGCCGGTTCTCGTTGAAGCGGCCGTCCATGACGGCGCGCGCCTCGTCAGAATCGAGCGTGCGGCGAAGGCGCACCATCTGATCCTCAACGAGTGCGTTCATCGGGTAGAGGACCAGTGCGCGCAATGCCGCCGGGCGCTTCTCGCCAGCCCGCTGCAGGCTCCACTTGCCACGTTGCGATGCCCACCAGGGATTCTGAAGATAGGCGGCGTCGGGCCTGGCCCACTTCACCGCCTCGTTGGACATCGCAGCGAGGATCGGGAGCATGAAGCTTTCGGTCTTGCCGGAACCGGTCCCGGACGTGACGATGCCTGGCTTGCCCGGCAGGATGCCACGCTCGAGCATCTCGATCTGATGCTTGTAGGGGGCGTACCGTCCGACCCGCCGCACTTCGCCGGCGGCGTCGTCTCCGTCGAACAATCCGGAAAGCGCCAGTTCGGCGAAGGCGATCTGGGAACGGCGCGGGAGCGATGACAGCGGGCCACCGGGTACGCCGACCATCTGGTCGATCCGCAGGTCATGCGTCCTGTAGCGGAGGACCGGTTCGACGAAGGACGAGGTGGCGAACACGTTTGTGGTCTCGAGCAGGCGCCGGCGCTCGTCCGCGACTGTCCTGTCCGAGATCCTGAAGCTCGTCTCGACGTAGGAGATGAAGAAGTCGCGGATACGGTCGAATCCGCCGATGGGGTCGAGCATGTCTACCTCTCGGATGCCGCGTCAGCGGTCGTGGCTGTTGATGTTCTGGGCGAGTTCGACAATCAGACCGGTCGTAGAGCCGTTCTCGCCGAGCATGGACACCGCCTCCGCCGTGATGCGGGCAAGCCGCACCGCGAGCCCGAGGGTCGGCTCGAAACCCAGCGTTGCCAAGATCCTGGTCGCGGCTCCCACCTCGGACGGCACTGGTCCCGGTTCGACGGCGAACTGCTGACTGGTCGCGACGGTGGGCAACGCCAGGGCTCCGAAAAAGGCTCCCGCCTCGAACACTCCCTCAATCTCTAGCAACACGGCATCCCGCGGAAGTGCCTTCACCTCATCGTGCTCGATGTCCTCGACGACGCCACAGACGAGCAGAGCTCGTGGCAGGGTCCCGCTTCGGATCGCTTCACCGAGCGCCGGCACCCAGATTCGGGCTCCCGATCTCTCGACGCCGACGATACCCATCAGCACAGCTGTCCCACCCGAGCTGGCTGCGGCAGCCGCGGCAAGCATCGTTGGTGCCCCGGAACCGGGCCTCGCCCATAAGTCCTCGATGGAGACGCACGTGGGATCCGCCCGCATCAACCCTGTCCTTCCAGGTGTAGCGATGATGCCGGCCAGCTTCACGAAGTCGAGTGCGTCGGTGCCGTAGGCCAGCGGCATCTCACCCGCGAGCATCAAAATCAGCAGCTGCCGCATCAGACCCCGGCCCTTAGCGGAAAGGAGCGCAAGCCCTTCGATCGACTCCCCCACCGCGCGGATCGACACCGTCTCTCGGTCGGGGAAGCTGTAAGGTACGTGAGACGTTCGGGCGGGTGCCGGGTCCACAGTGCCCAACGCCGGGGTCATCCGCTCAGAAATGGACAGTAGCCGGTCGACCTCGGCCGTCGCGGCCCTTATGCGTTCATTGTCGCTCTCGAGCTGACCGCGGGTGGACAGCAGCTCATCCTGCGAATTCTCGATCTGTCCTTTGAGCTCAGAAAGTTGCAGCCGGGCGACCTCCAGTTCCTGATCGATCTCGGCTTGGCGCTGCCCTCGCTCGCCCTCCATATCCGCCATCAGGGACCTGTGATCGGCGACGTCGCGCATCGCCAGGCCTTCGACCTCGGCGACCCTGCTCGCGCGCAGCGCCGCGATATCCGTATCAACTGCCGCCATTGCGTCGGCACGCATCTGCGCCAACTTGGCGTCCTGATCAGCGACCAGTCCGGCGCGGCGTTCGGCCACCTCGTCTTCCAGTGCGGCCAGTAATCGCTCGCGCCCAGCGGTATTCCCCTGCCTGGCATATTCCGCGACTGCCAAAGCGACGGACTCATCACCCAGCGCCGCGTCCAGGTAGACCTTCATGAGCTCCCGGTCCGCCCGGAGACGGTCGGCCAGTTCCCCGGATCTGACGGCGTCCAGCGCGGCGTCGTGATCGAGCGTCGCGGCGAACACCTTCCCCGTGCCCGCCTCCTGGTGCAGTTCGAGCCATGCTATGATATCGCTGACGCGCGGGTCGTTGGCGTCCGAAAGCGATCGGATAACCCGCGCCACATGGTCGGCCTCGTCGGACCAGTCGAAGACCCCGCTGGCTGAGCCATCAAGGTCGAGGTAGGCCTCCTCCGATTTAGAGGCATCACCCAGCCGAACGACCGCGTCGTCGCGGTATGGATGGAACGCCACCGCTCGCGCCGCCGCTCGGGAAAGACGCAGCGCGCCGTCCTTTCCCAGCTCGAGATCGGCTATCACGACGCGGTCGACGGCGATCCGCAGCGCCCAGAGCCCGGGTCGGCGATCCCCACGCCAGCCTTCGCGCGTCAACAGCGTCCTGTAGAATGCCTCGCCACCCTTCGTCAGGACGGCGTAGCGCGGGATACGACGCAGATGCTTTACCCGGTATTCGGCCGCCCTCGGCCGGGTGTTCCTCGCGACGTCGAACTCGACCCAGTCGCCCGGGGACAGCCCAGCATGCTGGGCCACTCCGTGGGTTTCGACGGTGCCGTTCTTAGCGAACAGCCGCTTCGGATCGGCAATGAGCTCCGCCATCGAGCCGTTGACACGGCCCACGACCGCGACACTTCCGAACTGCCCCTGCTTTCGCACGAAGCGACCGTAGTAGGCAGTGGGCTGCTCTGCGGCGGCCGCGACATCCTCGAGGCTTCCGACACTGGCCTTCATGCCGCGAGCCTCCCGTCGATCCACAACGGTCTTCTCGCCCCACGGCCGCGGCGCCATGCATCGGCGTCCGACCCCGGGTTCGCGGCGATGCCCGCGATGATGCCCGGCATCATCGACGCCAGCCATGGGACCGCCTGCTCGTCGACCGCATACTGCCAGCCGTCCGCCGACAATCCGCCATTGGAAACGTTGGTAAGCCTGAGCGCCCGCGCGATCTCGATCGGCAGAGAGCCCTCGCGGCTTGTGCGGCGAATCTTACCGTCGGCGATGGTGAACATCGACCGGCTCGCCTGTGCGTGCGCGTCCAGGATTGCGGCGTTGCGCGACGTGAACGTCCTCGTTCGCTTCCCGACGACCCGGTAGAGATCGTGGTCCCGACCACCGGGGTGCATCAGCCGGGTCAGGGCGGGCGGCCCACCGGCCTCACCGTCGGCTCGAAAACGGGTAAGATTCCAATCCCAAGCAGAGCCGACGAGATAGCTCTCTCCAATCACGCTGGTCTCGGCGAGGCTTTCGCCGATTGTTCCGTCCGGCCGGCTGCTCACCGTTTCAAACGACCAGCCAAGCGCGGCCGCCAACGCTCTCGCATCGATGTCCGTTGCGCCGATCACCGGAGGAACGAGGTGGCTCGTTCCCCGTCGGAACGATTTGCCGCCTTGGAGCGCCACCGTCGTGCGGAAGTCAGCCTCCATCCGTGACGGCACGGCACCGCTAACGATCACGGCGTCGGCGCCCCCCACTTGGACCCCCTCGAGACGTGGCGGCCCCAGGGTGTAGGTCTTGCCGCGCCAACGCTGGCGCAGACGCTCGTCCAAGAAGGTGGCCTCGACAAGCGAGCGTAGCAGGCCCCAGCCCCGGGCTCCAACCACGCGATCGATCAGTCCGATCGCGTCTCCCTCACCGATCCCACTACGCGCCGACGCGTAGAGCCCCTCCAGGACGTCCTGGTACTCGTACGGGCGCTCGTCCCAGTGGGCGTCGAACTCTCTAGCCATTGCCGCTCGCATCGGACCGACGGATTCCCATTCCGAATGCAGCGGCTTGGAATAGGCGGAGCCACTCAGATCAGCATGGATCTCCGCGGCCGCGACGAAGGCGGCGCGCCTCGACCATCCGCCATCGGTGTCCCCGAAGGTGTACCTCCCAACCACCGTGGCGTCCGCCACGATGACGCCGTCGATGCATCGAAGTCCGACGTCGCTTGCCTCGTCGAGGCGGCGGACCTGGACTGGACCTGAAACGCCATCCAATCTCGGCAGCAGACTCGCGCATCCGAGCCAGCTGGTGCCGACGTGCACTCCGTCGACCAGCCCGAAAGATCTTAGGTTCTCGCGGGCGTTCCTGATCCCGAGACGCTTCAGGATGTCCGTCACGGTCCCTGATGACACCGCCGTATTCGTCACGAGCCAGTCACCTGATGGCGCGAATTCCGCCACGGCACCGCGGGCAAGCCGCTCGTGCCTCATGGCCACCGCGACGTGGTAGCGGCCATTCCCGACTGGTGGCTCACCCGTCGCTATCCAGCTCGCAAGCCCACTTGACTCGAAGAACAGGACGCCGCGACGGGCGGAAGGCCCGAGATTTGGGCTGCCGAGCAGCGAAGTCGCTTTGACCGCCGCTCCGATGTCGCCGGGCAGCGCGTCGATCGTTCCAGGGGAGCCGAGCCGGTATTGCCTCCGCCCGTCCTCGTCGAACTCCATCCGGAGATCAACGAGCGGTGGCACGACTTCGCCACGGTCGAATTTCGCCTGTTCGACAATGCGCCAGAAGCGATGGTCCACCGAGGCGCGGCCAGAACGGAGTGCCACCCGGAAGTCGGCGAAGGCAGATTTCAGCCCCACTGACACGCCGGGCGACCCGATCTCGGTGTCCAGTAGCCTCACGAGCCCCACCGGATCGCTCGCCAGTTGCGGACTGCGTCTTATCTGTTTCTCCAGGAAACGGAGATCTCGTCTCGTCGGAAACGAGAGATATCGGGTATAGCCGATGTGGGTCCATGACGCAGGGATGACTGGAAGGACGAGGCGTCGGAACGGAGCTCCATCGGCGACGCGCGCGTCCAACCACGCGACGAGTTCATCCCACATGATCGCGATGCCGCGTAGCACCGTAAACCGGCGGTCGATACCGAGCCACTGTCGCAGTTTGGACCGATATTCTCCTGTGCCGGTGTAATCGCCGTCGAGTAGACTGTCGACCAGTAGGCTGAGGGCAAGCATCGCCATGCATTCTGGCTTTTCGGTACCAGGTGACCGGTACGTGCCATGCTGGAGGCACCAGGTCAGATGCGGGTCGCTTACCAGCGCGCGTCGGAATGCGCCTTCCGCCTCGCTCGCGCGATCCGGGCCGTAACCACAGAAGTACGCCAAACGCTCTGGCGTAATCTCGAAGGAGCGGATGGGATCGGCATTGCCGTCGTCGGCGCGGAGCAAGGCCTTTGTCAGCACGCGCTCCCACTCCTGCAGCGTGACCGGGAATGGGGTCTGCCACTGCATCGGCGATGTCACGCGGAGGCCCGCTCAGACTTGGCATTGACGTACGCAGCGCCATGGCTCGCCAGCGGCTCGAGTAGCCGGTTTGAGAGGAACCTAACCACGGAGGGGACTACGCCATCGCCGATGAGGCGAAAGGACTCGTGATACGTCCCGGGCAGGCTGAAATCCTTATCAAGCCCCATCAGCGAGGCGGCCTCACGAATGGATAGCAATCTGGTCCTGACGGTGTTCCCGTCGACGACGATGATCCTGGGCCGCGACGCCCCGCCCTTCGGTGTACGCAGGCAACCGAGCGTTTCCCCGAAGGTAATCTCGCACCGCTGCACGTTTCCGCGGTGGCCTGTGGGCCGCATGCGCAGGTAGAGGCTCCCGATCACGGGGTGGCCGGCCGACTTCGCGGCGTCGAGCCGGTCGCGCTGGGCCTGGGACATCATGTCCAACAGACGATCGCGAGCCTCATCGGTGTTCCAGTCGGCGTCGTCGGTCAGGTCTACGATGTCATCGAGTTCGGATTCCCGCGCCGTTGGTGGCGCCCCTGGGGACCACCAGATCCAGTCCGCCTCGATGTCTGCGGGCAGGCCCGCGCTGGCTCTCAAGAGAATGGGCGGATGCCACGGTCCCTGCGGCAGCTCGGTGGTGAGCGAACGCGGCACCGGTACTTCACGACGGATGCCTATCACGAATACCCGCGGGCGGGATTGGGGGACGAAGTGCGATGCGTCGGCGACAATGGCACCGTATCGGTAACCGATCTCGCTGAGCGCTGAGCAGAGCGCGCGAAAATCGCTGCCCCCGTTCGCGTTTAGCAGGCCGACAACGTTCTCAAGAGCGAGAAGCGTCGGGTGGCGGCCGTCCTCTGCCAAGCCCCGGATGATTTCCAGAAAGGGCCATACCGCTCCAGACCGCGTCGCGGCAACGCCACCCGCCTCGCCGATACCCTTCTTAGCACCTGCCTGCGACAAATCCTGGCAAGGGAATGAGGCCCACGCCATGTCGGCCAGTCCTTCCAAATCCGTAGCCCGCACCTCGGCGACGTCGCGCCGGTCGAAGTGCCCGCCGGCCCAGTTTTCCGAATACGATCGTTGCTTCAGGTCGTCGCAGTCGTTGGCGAAGAGACACTGCCAGCTAGTCCCGAGGCCCATGCGAGCCATTCCGACGCCGGCGAAGAACTCGTAATATCGAAACTTCGAATTCAAGTTCACCCTCCCCCGTGCCAAGCGTAGCAGCTTACAAGCTCACAAGCTACGTTATGCCTCCGATCCGGGCAGGTATCCGTCGCGGCGAGCCAGCGTCTTAGCGGGTTCTAGGATCGCGTTGTTGATACAACAAGCGACCAGTAGCGGCCTGCGAAGACAGCGAAGGTTGATCGCCGCACAAAGCTGCCAAACCGTATCCACTCGCTAGGGGATCGAGCCCGCTGCCCTCCGTATGAACAAACGAGCATTATGCTCTCGGTCTGCTCCAAAGCAGACAGGCAGCTATCCACCATCCACGGACGTTTAAAGCCTCTACTCTGCCGACTGAAAGAACGTCTGCTTTTCGCGGTCGGCGCTCAAAGGCGGACTGGCTGCCTCCCACCGCACTCAAAAATCATGGCGGAGGAG
>Ga0265798_10004637_pt1 | contig 18868 bp, 20 predicted proteins | sample P3T30metagenome_FD_192430 | JGI IMG/M metagenome (GOLD analysis project Ga0265798, IMG submission 192430) | Plant litter microbial communities from East Loma Ridge, Irvine, California - P3 T30 | ecosystem: Environmental > Terrestrial > Plant litter > Unclassified | place: USA: California... | reverse complement strand
CGCCAGCAGCCGACTGCTGGAAGAACGCCAGCCTTTAGACAGGTTCGGCAATGACATAGCCGGAGCCTCGCACGGTCTTGATCAACGGTGCGGTGCCCGGTGGGTCGATCTTCTTGCGCAAGCGGCCAATGTGCACGTCGATCAGGTTGGTGCCCGGATCGAAGTGATAACCCCAGACTTCTTCGAAGATCATCATGCGCGTCAGGATCTGCCCGGCATTGCGCATCAGAAATTCCAGCAACTTGTATTCGGTGGGCAGCAGGTTCAGCGCCTGTTCGCCACGGCGTGCTTCGCGGGTCATCAAATCCAGGGTCAGGTCGGCGACGCGCAGCGTGTTGTCGGCGGCGGCCACGGGGTTGTTGCGGCGCAGCAGCACCTCGACCCGAGCCGCCATCTCGTCCGAGGCGAACGGCTTGGTCAGGTAGTCATCGCCACCGGCACGCAGTCCGCGTACGCGCTCGTCGACATCCGACAACGCGCTGATCATCAGAATGGGCGTGCTCACGCCGATGGTGCGCAGGGTCGTCACGATGGCCAGGCCGTCCAGCTCGGGCAGCATGCGATCCAGGGTGATCACGTCGTAATTGCCGCTCACCGCCTTGACCAGCCCTTCGCGGCCGTTGTCCACCCAGTCGACCTGCAGGCCATGGCTGCTCAGTTCCGCCACGATCTCCCTGGCGGTCACGGCATCGTCTTCGATGGTCAGTACGCGCGTCATGTTGGTCTCTACCCGATGATGTCTGCTGAGGATGGCGGCATTGTGACAACAATCCGCGCACGGCTCGTTGAAGTTTTTTTCATCTTGCGCCACCTCATCCTTTCTGGGTAACCCCAGGGCGCTTCCAAGGCCGCAGGCCGACGGATAGCACGGTTCCTGTGCAGTGTTGCTAAAGCCTGGCCGTGTCCGGCCGATGCAACGGTCACAGCCTATAGGGACGCACTCGTCATGAACGCCTTGAGCAACATCGCCAGCACTTTGAGCATTCGCCCGTCTGCCCCCATCAACACTGCCGCGCCGGCGCCCACGGCGGTCGCCGACAGTGAGGCGACGCAGACCGCTGCCGCGCCCGCCGCGACCGAGAAAGGCGCGCCGGCCGGTGGCGCTGGCGGCGCGGGCGCAGCCCAGGGCAGCAGTGGTACATCGGACACGATCAAGGCGCTGCAAAAGCAGATTGCCGAGTTGCAGAAGCAGCTTCAGGAACAGCAGCAGGAGATGGCGCGCATCCAGGCCAGCCAGCAAAGCGAAGAAAGCAAGGCAGCCTCCGTGGCCGCCATCCAGGCGCAGGTGGTCGCCACCTCTGCGGCGTTGCAGACCGCCACCGCTGGGCTGCTTCAGGCCATGCAGCAATCCGGCAGCAGCACCGCCGGTTCCATGGTCAGTACCACGGCTTGACGTCCACCCCAGGCTACTTATAAACCCTTGGTCCATGAGCTAGGCTAGGGGCAGACATCACCGAGGAGCTCCCCAATGCTGGCGCCTGCCAAGCCTGTGCATGAAGAAGAGCGCGTACACGCCCTGCATGCGCTGAACATTCTCGACACTCGGCCCGAGGAGCGTTTCGACCGTCTTACCCGCCTGGCCAGGCGGCTGTTCGACGTGCCCATTGCCTTGGTCAGCCTGGTGGACAGCGACCGCCAGTGGTTCAAGTCGTGCCAGGGCATGGCCGCCACTGAAACGCCGCGAGATGTCTCGTTCTGCGCCCATGCCATCCTCAGCGACCAGATCCTCATGATCCCCGATGCCGGCAGCGACGAGCGTTTCCACGACAACCCGTTGGTGACCGGTGAACCCAGGATCCGCTTCTATGCCGGCTGCCCGCTGAAAGTGGGCAATGGCAGCAACGTCGGGACGTTGTGTCTGCTCGATACCCGGCCACGAGTCCTCGACGCCGAGGAACGCGGCCTGCTGCTGGACCTGGCGAGCATGGCCGAGCGCGAGATTGCCGCCTTGCAGTTGGCCAGCATCGACGACCTGACCCAGCTGTCCAACCGGCGCGGGTTCGAAGCCCTGGCCGAGCATGCCTTGAGCATGTGCAGGCGCATGGGCACGCCAGCGTCGCTGCTGTTCTTCGACCTCGATCGCTTCAAGGTCATCAACGACACCTTTGGCCACGCCGAAGGCGACCGCGCCCTGGTCACGTTCGCCCAGGTATTGCGCAGAGTGCTCAGAGAAATGGACATCGTCGGAAGAATGGGCGGGGACGAATTCGTCGCGCTGCTGCTGGGCTCCAATGCCGCCGCAGGCGATGCGGTCATCGAGCGCCTGGGCCGAGCCCTGGCAGACGCCAACGCCGAGCTGCAAGGCCGCTACTCGATCACCTACAGCGTAGGTCGCATCGAGTACGACCCCGGGCGTCACGACAGCGTAAAGCGTCTGCTGGCCGATGCCGACGGCGCCATGTATGCCCGCAAGCAGGCCGCTCGGCGTTCGTGATCGGCGCGGTCAGTCCGCGGCCTGACGCATTTGCTTCTTCTGCGCCTTGTAGTCCATCGCCACCGCCGGCGGTGCACTGCTCTTGCCGGTTTCCACCCATTTGCGCAGGCGGCTGGCGTCGGCAAAGTGGGTGTACTTGCCGAAAGCATCGAGGATCACCATGGCCACCGGTCGACCTCCCATTCGCGTTACCAGCACCAGGCAGTGGCCGGCCATGTTGGTGAAGCCGGTCTTGGTGATCTTGATGTCCCAGTCGTCCTTGTTGATCAAGTGATCGGTGTTATGGAAGCCCAATGTATAGCTGGGTTTCTTGAACGCCACGGTCTTTTCCCGCGTGGTGCTCAGCTCGCTCAGCAGCGGATACTGCTGCGCCGCCACCAGCAGCTTGGTCAGGTCGCGTGCGGTCGAGACGTTGCTGGTAGACAGCCCGGTGGGCTCGACATAGCGGGTATGGGTCATGCCCAACGAGCGAGCCTTGGCATTCATCGCCGCAATGAACGCACCGTAGCCACCCGGATAGTGATGCGCGAGGCTCGACGCCGCACGGTTCTCGGAAGACATCAAAGTAATGAGCAGCATGTCCCGGCGATTCAGCTCGCTGCCGAGCTTGACCCGCGAAAACACACCCTTCATTTCCTTGTTCTGGCTGATGTCCACCGAAATCACTTCGCTCATGGACTGTTTGGCATCCAGCACCACCATGCCCGTCATCAATTTGGTCACCGACGCGATGGGCACCACATGGTCGGCGTTGTTCTCGTAGACCACTTTGTTGGTCTGCAGATCGATCAGAAGGGCACTGCCCGAGGCCAGATGCAACTGCGATGGGTCACGCGGGATGGCGGCTTTTTCCGCCGCTTGCAGGTTCGGGGCGACGACGAAGGTGGTCAAGGCCAGCCACAGGCTGAAAAAAGATAGCGGGGTCTTCACGCGGAGCGCTCACTGAAAAAGAGGTAGATCGGGCTGATGATCGAGGCGGGGTCGAGAGTGTCGAATGTCACACGTCGGAAGTATGGCAAAGCGCCTGCCGCTTGTCGCGCTTGTCGGGATGCACCGCGTGAAGAAAAGCTCATCCAGCTCGATGTCCAATGAAAAGCCCCGCAAGGCGGGGCTTTGTCGCAAGCGCAATGAAACAGGCCAACTGAGGGTGCTGCGCCGCAGTGAGTGTGGCGTACGCTTGCTTGGCATGGGGCAGGGAGGGCAGGGGGCCGCTGATAGCCTCGCCGTCGCGCACTACGTACCAGCACGCCAGAAGGCCCAGATCGCGCAACTTTTCCGGGACTGCACTGCCGACTACCGACATGATTCTTAATACAGGCATGAGAGACCTCCGTGGTTCCTGCCGACCACCTTACGAAATCGACCCGCACCTTAGAAATCACCTTGCTCGATAGTCACCATCGACAATCCCTATCGCGCTCACACCGCGCGACTTACCAGCGCGGCGGGCCGTAGTAGACCGGCGGTGGCCCATAGTAGCCGCGCGGTGGCCCGTAGTAACCACGCGGCGGCGGTGGTGCCGCATACACGGGGTAGGGCTGTGCATACACCGGCTGCGACTGGACATACACCGGCTGCTGTACATAGACAGGCTGTTGCACATACACCGGTGGCGGGCTTTGCACATACACCGGTTGCTGCTCCACATAGACCCGCTGCGGTGCATTGGAGGTGACCACCGCACCGACCACGGCCGCACCCAGTACCGCGCCCAATATACCCGGCCCGGCACCCTGCCAGCCGCCGCCATGCGCCGAGGCCTGGCTGGCCATCGCCAATGTGCCGACCAACAGAGCGATCTTGGGAAGTTGACGCATCATGATAGATTCCTCGTGTTTCGCACCCCTGGCGTTCGAACCTGCGATAGGTCCAAAGCATTTCGCCGGGAACACGACTATGACAAAAAATCAGTCGAAAGCGTCCCTGTCCATGGGTAAATTTTGTGTAAGGGCATGGCGTCGTCAGCCCGCTTTCATACGTCACACGCCGCCCGGAGGCCACCGATGTCCATTTCTCCCAACCGCGATACCATCCTGTGCATGTCCCTCGCCGCGCGTCCCGGAACGTTCGGGGTGCGCTTCCACAATCACCTGTACGACCAGTTGGGTCTCGACTACTACTACAAGGCCATGACCACGCGCGACCTGCCAGCCGCCATCGGCGGCATGCGCGCCCTGGGCATCCGTGGCTGCGGCGTGTCGATGCCATTCAAGGAAGCCTGCATACCCCTGGTGGACGAGCTGGATGCGTCGGCAGCGGCCATCGAGTCGATCAATACCATCGTCAACGACAACGGCCACCTGAAGGCCTACAACACCGACTATCTGGCCATCTGCCAACTGCTCGACACGCACGGCGTCGATCCCGAAACCACCTTTGCCCTGCGTGGCAGCGGCGGGATGGCCAAGGCCGTGGCTTCCGCATTTCGCGACGCTGGTCTGCGCAATGGCTTGATCATCGCTCGCAACTACGAAACCGGCCGCGCGTTGGCCGACGCCTGCGGTTATCCCTGGCAGGCCGAGCTGGGCGATTCGCGCCCGCAACTGCTGGTCAATGTCACACCGATCGGCATGGCCGGCGGCGAGCAGGCCGACGAGCTGTCGTTTGAAACCGCCGCCATAGAAGCGGCGCAGCGGGTATTCGATGTGGTCGCGATGCCTTGGCAGACACCATTGATCAAGGCCGCGGGCGAACTGGGCAAACCGGTGATCACAGGCTTGGAAGTCATTGCCATCCAAGCCCTTGAACAGTTCGTGCTCTACACCGGTGTGCGTCCATCGGCCGAGCAACTGCGTCAGGCCACCGAGTACGCCCGCAGCTGATCAGCGCGTCATTCCAGCCGCGACAAGCGCTCTTCCAGTACGGCGATGCGTGCCTCCAGCTCGTCGAGGCGGGTATCGTCAGGCCGCGAACCGCCGCGCTCGGGTGTCGCAGCACGGGCGTTCATGATTGCGTCAATGGCAGCCGGATCGCCCAGGGCGTGGGAGTAACGATCTTCGCGCTGGCCTGCCTGGCGCGGCACATGCACCGCGAAACCGCGGCTGATCAATCGCTCGAGTTGATGCAAGATCTGCTCGCTGTCCTCGAAATCGTGCAGGCGGGCACTGCGCGACAGCAGCTCGCCAACGGTCTGCGGTCCCCGCAGGAACATCAGGCCCATGAGGATGACCTGGGCGGGCACCAGCTCGAGCGCCTTGTCCAGCCGGTGTTCCCAGCGATCGGCACGGCTGCCCATCACCAGTCGGGTCATCTGCCGGCCTTCCAGTGCGCGCAGGCTCTGCCCGATCTGCCCCTGGGTGTACTGGCTCACTGGCTCGCGACTGGTCTTCTGGTTGCAGGCCAGTACCAGCGCATTGAGCGTCAGCGGATAGGTTTCCGGATTGCTGGCCTGCTTCTCGATCAGTGCGCCCAGCACGCGGATCTCGATGGCATCGAGCTGCAGTGGTTCGGAAGCGTTTGTTTCAACGTCGGTCATGGCGAAACCCCAAGCAATCATCGCAGGCAATCATAGACGGCCAGTATGCTATAAAAGCCGCGCGAAAAGACGTCTGCCCGGCTGCCCGCCGCCGCCCGTGGCGCGGCTATGCGCGCGACGGCACGTCATCACCCGGGCGGGCGCCAAATTTGGGGTTGCTGCGCGTCAAAACCGGCCTTAGACTGCCGCCCCTCTTGACCATGTGCCCTGTGGTGCTTGAAGAATTCTGCCTGCGACGCTTCCGGCGTCGCGAGCTTCCTGTTTTGCCCTAGCGCATTATTCGTTTGCAGAGAAATCAATGACAAAGGAAAAGTTGCTGGCCATGCCGGCTGATGACTACATGAACGCCGAGCAACTGGCCTACTTCACCGAGCTGTTGCAGGCCATGAAGATCGAGACCCAAGAGCGTATCGAGCAAAGCCGTGTAGCCATTGAAAGCCTGGATACGCCGGCCGATCCCGCCGATGCCGCTTCCGTGGAAGAGGAGCGCCACTGGCTGGTCAATGTCATCGATCGCGACCAGCGCCTGCTGCCGCAATTGGAAATGGCCCTGGGCCGGATCAACGACGACAGCTTCGGCTGGTGCGACGACAGTGGCGAGCCGATCGGTCTCAAGCGTCTGCTGATCAGCCCCACCACCAAATACTGCATCGAGGCGCAAGAGCGCCACGAGCAGATCGACAAGCATCAGCGTCAGTCATGATCACGCCCGCGCAGGCACCTCTTACGCCTGCGGATGCAATGCCACGTTGAGCTCATCGACGATGGGCGCCCATTCTGCGTCGCTGTGCAGCTCTTCTTTCAAGAAGTTGCGTTGCTGTTCACTCCAGAAGGGCGCATCTATCAGCTTGGTGTCTTGATCCAGCTGATGCTCGGCAATGAATTTCTGAATATCGGCCTCGTCGCTGGCCAGGCCCAGTTGATCGAAAAGGCCAGTAAGGCTTGGGTTCGGCAGATCCATGATGACTCCTCTGCGGCCGTTTCCAGCCATGATTGAAAGGTTACCCAGTATCTGAGGCGAGGCCCTCGCCAGAGTTCGCTTGCGATGCCGGATTTGTCTGCAGTACTGACGGACAGAAGCACTGGCCTGTGCACCGTTTTCCGTCCAGGCCGCAGCCATGCAACAAACTTCTTGACCGCGGCGGGGTTCGATTCGGTACTATTCGCGGCAGATCACCGTCATGCGCATCATCGCTCGGATCATGTTGGTCGCCGGCTGCTCGATGCAGCCCCGGCGCCGCTCGGCCACACATGGCCAGGCCTGCCTTTTTCCTTCGCGGTCATCGGCAATTTTCCCTGCAGCAGGGTCGACGCTGCGCATCCCGGATCAAGGTTCGATCCTTTAGTCTTTCGTTAGCAGGTCGGTGGCAGTCATTGCACGTGCCGCCGACCGTTCGGCGCTCCCCGCGTCTTCAGGTTATTACCACGCGAACAGCGTTCGGTAGTCTGTGTTTCGATTTGAGGATTCTTCATTGGCAGTAAGTAATCTGGATATGCACGCACTGTTTGTGCTCGGCGACTTGCGTGCGAAGTTGGTCAAACTCTTTCAGTCGCGTTTCGTCTATGTCACCGAACAAAGCGCTGAAGGCATCTATATGGCCGAACTCGATACCGAGTCCGCACTGGTGGTCGATGACAAACCCAGGCTCGAACTCAAAGTAGGCGACCATTTTCGCGCCGCGGTCTTGCCCAGTCGCGAAGGTGGCAAGTTCGAACTCAAGTTTCGCGACATCAAGCTTACCGTTTACGGGCTCGGCGAGTATGCCTTCGTCAGCATGGCGCAGGGCGAGGGCATCGTGTTCAAGGAAGGCCAGACGGTGATGCTGGTATTCGCCGCCCACGAGCGCATCGAAGAAAACCTTGGCAAGACCTTGAAGGCGGCAACCGCCAAGGCGGCGAAGTGGCGCAAAGGTGAGTTGGCCTTCAAGGCCAGCGAGTAACGCCTCGGGGAACCTGCGCTACAGTAAGTTGACTTACCCAAGTCATCGACTGTTTACCGAGGAACCCCGCATGAAAGGACTACGTGCCTGGCTGGCCGCTTGTGGCGCCGGCTTCTGGCTATCGACTGCAGCCATCCCGGCTCACGCGCAGCCGGCGCCCATACACTTCGCCGATCTGAACTGGGAAAGCGGCAGCTTCATCACCGAACTGCTGCGCTACATCGTCGAGAAGGGCTACGAGCTGCCCACCGACACCCAGCCCGGCACGACCATCACCCTGGAAACGGCCCTGGCCAAGAACGACATCCAGGTCATTGCCGAAGAGTGGGCGGGGCGCAGCCCGGTATGGGTCAAGGCCGAAGCCGAGGGCAAGGTCATCGGTGTGGGCGATACCGTCAAGGGTGCCACCGAGGGCTGGTTCGTTCCCGAATACGTGGTCAAGGGTGACGCCGCCAAGGGCATCAAACCGCTCGCGCCAGAGCTGCGCAGCGTCGCCGACCTGGCGCGCTACAAGGACGTCTTCAAGGACCCGGAAAGTCCCGACAAGGGCCGCTTTCTCAATAGCCCGATCGGCTGGACGTCCGAAGTCGTCAACGCGCAGAAACTCAAGGCTTACAAGCTGACTGACGATTATGTCAATTTCCGTTCTGGCTCCGGCGCTGCCTTGGATGCCGAAATCGCGTCGTCGATCCGTCGCGGCAAACCGGTGCTCTTCTACTACTGGTCGCCGACGCCGCTGCTGGGGCGTTACAAGCTTATCCAGCTCGAAGAACCGCCGTTCGATGCCAAGGCCTGGAGCACTCTGACCGATGCCGACAACCCTGCGCCGCTGCCGAGCCGCTCTCTACCTTCCAAGTTGTCCATAGGGGTGTCGAAGGCGTTCCAGCAAGAGTATCCGCAGCTGGTCGATTTCTTCGCCAAGGTCGATCTTCCCATCGATCCCCTGAACAAGGCCCTGGCCGACATGAGCGAAGCCCGCACACCGCCTCGCCAGGCCAGCGAGGCGTTCATGAAAGATCATCCAGACGTGTGGAAGGCATGGCTACCCGAAGAGGTCGCCAGCAAGGTCAGCGCCAGCCTCAAGTAGTCAGTGACCACTGTCGCTGCGGTGGCTGCTGACTTCGGCAGGCACCGCTTCCCCCGCGGTACGCTTGCGGAACAGCGCGGCCCGAGCCAGCAGCAGCGTGGTCACCGGCACGGTGATCGACAGTAGAATCGGGATGAGCCAGGCATGCACCACTGGCCCGTGCTTGAGCCAGGAAAAGTACAGGATCGAAGCCAGCGCCACGCACCAGGCGCCCAATGTCGACGCCAGCGCGGGCGGGTGCATGCGTTGGAAGTAGTCCTTGAAGCGCAGCAGCCCCAAGGCGCCGGTGAAGGCGAACACGCTGCTGGCCAGCAGCAATACCGCTGTGGCCACCTCCACCCAGAACGGCAGTATCTGTACCGAATTCATTCGATGACTTCTCCGCGCAGCAGGAATTTGGCCAGCGCAAACGAGCCCACGAAACCGAACAGGGCGATCAGCAGCGCTGCCTCGAAATAGGTGTCACTGGCGTAGCGTATACCCAGCACCAGCATGACCAGCATGGCCAGGATATACAGGTAATCCAGGGCCAGTACCCGATCCTGGGCCGACGGCCCCCGGAACAGTCTCACCAGGGTCAGCAACATGGCCAGGGCAAAGATGAACAGGCTCGCGACAATGGCATTGGACAGCAATGCGCTCATTGGAAAATCTCCATCAGCGGGCGTTCGTAGGTGTCTTTGAATTCCTTGATGAACTGCGCCTCGTCATCCAGATCCAGCACATGCATCAGCAGCACGCTGCGATCCAGCGCCAGCTCGGACCACACGGTGCCGGGAATGACGGTGGCGACGGCCGCCAGGGCGGCAAGGCCGTTGGCATTGTGCAACTGCAGCGGAATCTCGATGAAGGCCGAGCGGGGCGCGCGAACGTCCATTGTCCATACCCGCCAGAATACCTGCACGTTGGAAACCAGCACGCCGCCACCTACGCGCAGCAGCAGTCGCAGCATCACCATGGGCCGACGGATCCGTACCGCCTGAGGCCGCAAGGGCGACATCAGCAACGGCGCCAGCCACCCAAGCAGCGCGGCCAGCAACAGGTTCCCGGCGCTCAGGGACACATTGAGCAGCAGCCATAGTACGGCAAGGGCCATAGACAAAAGGGGGGCGGGGAACAGGCGGCTCATGGTTCACCCTCCAGGCTGGCAGCAGTCGGGCTGGGTATTGGCTGAGCGCCCAGCACGGTCATCACGTATTGCTTGGGATCGTCGAGCATCGCCGCCGTGTCCGCCGTGTACCGCAACAGTGGCTCGGCGCGCATCGCCAACACGACGCAAAGCCCCAGCAAGACCATGATCGGCACGCATTCGTTGAGCCGCAGCAACGGCGAAGGCCGCTCGTGGGGCGTCCAGAAGCGCTGCATGCCGACCCGTGCCAGCGCGATCAATGACGCCAGCCCGGAGAGAATCAGCAACGCCAGGTAGGCCCATGCGGTTGCACTCAGGGTCTGCTCGCTGGCAACACCCAGACCCTGCGGGTTGAACAGTGCGGAAATCAGGTTCAGCTTGCCAATGAATCCGGAGAGCGGCGGCATGCCGATGATCAGCAGTGCGCAGGCAATGAAGCTCAAACCCAGGAAGGCCATGGTCCATGGGATCACCTGACCCACCACGGCTTTCTGCTCGTCATCCAGGTTGATGCCCTTGGGTGGATGCAAGGCCTCGACTGCTGCTGGCAGCGGGTCGGCATCGTACTCCAGCGGGATTTCGTTGGCCGAACGCGAGCGCTCGATCAACTCGGCCAGCAGGAACAGGGCGCTGAGCGCCAATGTCGAGCTGACCAGATAGAACAGCGCAGCGCCGATCAGTCCACTCTGCCCGAAACCGATGGCCGCCAGCAGGATACCGGCCGACACCATGATGCTCAGGCTGGCCATGCGCTCCAGGCGCTGCGCGGCAACGATGCACACTGCGGCCACGGCGATGGTCGCCAGCCCACCGTAGATCAACCACTGGCCACCGAAGTGCGCCGAGGCCCCGGCCTGTCCGGAGAACAGCAGTGTCCACAGCCGCAGCAGGGTGTAGAAACCCACTTTGGTCATGATCGCAAAGAGGGCCGCAACCGGGGCACTGGCGGCGGAATAGGCCGGCACCAGCCAGAAATTCAACGGCCACATGCCGGCCTTGGCCAGGAAGGCCGTCGCCAGAATGGCCGCACCGGCATGCAGCAAGCCGCGATCCGCCTCGGGCACCAGCGGAATCTTCAACGCCAGGTCAGCCATGTTCAGGGTGCCGGTGACGCCGTAGATCATCGCCGCGCCGATCAGGAACAGCGACGAGGCAAGCAGGTTGATGGCGATGTAGTGCAGCCCTGCCGATACTCGGGCCCTGCCGGAGCCGTGCAGCATCAGGCCATAGGACGCGGCCAGGAGCACTTCGAAGAACACGAACAGATTGAACAGGTCAGCCGTCAGGAACGCTCCGTAGAGCCCCATCAGCTGAATCTGGAACAACGCATGGAAGCTGGCGCCGGCCCGATCCCAGCGCGCCATGGCGAACAGCAGGGCGCAGACCCCGACGATGCCCGTCAGCACCAGCATCAATGCCGAGAGCCTGTCCACCACCAGCACGATACCGAATGGCACCTGCCAGTTGCCGGGCAGGTACACGCCAATCGAACTGGCCTGGCCTTGATCCTGCACCCACCACATCAGGTAACAGGCGATTGCCAGTCCCAGCATGCTGGAAATGACGTTGATCCGCGCTTTCAGCGGACGGTGTTTTTCTCCGAGCAGCATCATCACTGCTGCCGTGAACAACGGCAGCACGATGGGCGCGACGATCAGATGGGGCATCCAGCTCATTCCTTGGGCTCCCGGCCGTCTACGTGGTCAGTGCCGGTGAGGCCCCGCGATGCCAGCAACACCACCAGGAACAACGCAGTCATCGCAAAACTGATGACGATCGCCGTCAGCACCAGTGCCTGGGGCAGGGGGTCGGTGTAGTTGAGCAGGTCCTGCGGCACACCTTCCTTGATGATCGGCTCCTTGCCGATGAACAGGCTGCCCATGCTGAAGATGAACAGGTTCACCCCGTAGGACAGCAGGCAAAGGCCCATGACCACCTGGAACGTCCGCGGACGCAGGATCAACCAGACACCTGACGCAGCCAGGACGCCGATCGCGATTGCAATCACTTCTTCCATCAGACGGCTCCTTTGGGGGCGATGCCCTTGGGCAGGCTCGACGGACGATGACCGCGCACCGACTGGTGGCCCAGGGCGGTCAGGATCAGCAGGGTCGAACCCACTACCACGGTGAATACACCAATGTCGAAAAACAGCGCGCTGGCCACGTGCAAGTCACCCAGCAGCGGCAAGTGCAGGTGCGCGGTGTGCGTCGTCAGGAATGGATAGCCCAGTGCAATCGCACCCAATCCGGTGACGGTCGCGAACAGCAGCCCGGTGCCCATCCAGCGCAAGGGTCGCAGTCGCATCTGGGCCTCGACCCACTGTGTGCCTGCCACCATGTACTGCAGGATGAACGCCACCGACAGGACCAGGCCGGCGACGAAGCCCCCGCCCGGTTGATTGTGTCCGCGCATGAACAGGTACATCGACACGATCACGGCCACCGGCAGCAACAGGCGGACCAGAACCGCTGGAACCATCATGAAACCCAGCGCCGTATCGTCCGCGCCACGTGGGTTGATGAGGTCGGTAACCACGTCGGGTGCCAACGAGCGCTGCTGCGCAGGCAACTGCATGCTCTCCTTGGGTGGGCGGAAGCGTCGCAGCAGGGCGAACACGGTCAGTGCCACGGCGGCAAGGACCGTGATCTCGCCCAGGGTGTCGAAACCGCGGAAATCCACCAGCATGACGTTGACCACGTTGGTCCCGCCGCCTTGGGGCAGGGCACGGCTCAGGTAGAACTCGGAAATGAAGTTGGGTGTTGCACGGGTGAGCATCGAATAGGACAACAGCGCCATGCCGCCGCCCACGACCAGCGCCAGCACCAGATCGCGCAGGCGCCGCAGCTTGGCGCGGTCGAGAGTGGCTCGTGACGGTGCGACTTCCTCGATCCGCCGAGGCAGCCAGCGCAGGCCCAGCAATATCAATACCGTGGTGACCACTTCCACCACCAACTGAGTGAGCGCCAGATCAGGCGCCGAGAACCAGACGAAGGTGACGCAGGTCATCAGCCCGCACACGCTGACCATGGTCAGCGCAGCCAATCGGTGGTATTTCGCCTGCCAGGCGGCGCCCAGCGCACAGGCAATGGCAATCATCCAGAGAATCACGAACACGCCCGAACCTGGAATTTTCGGTCGATCACCCCAGCTCAGGCCGCTGTAGAGCATCGGCGCCATGCCCGCCAGTACGGCGACCAGCACCAGCATGAACAGTTGCGCCTGCAGGCGTCGGGTAGTCAACAGCAGCTCCGCCCTTCGCGCCAGCCGCATCATCACCACCTGCGAACGCTCGAACAGGCGCTTGCCATTGAAGCGTTCGATCACTGGCGGATAACGCAGGCGACCATGACGGAACTGATTGCGCAACAGTACGTAGAGCAGCACCCCCGCGCCCATTGCGATCAGACTCATGACCATCGGCGCGTTCCAGCCATGCCAGATAGCCAGGCTGTATTCGGGCAGCTCGCCGCCCACTACCGGCAATGCTGCTGCAGCAAGGAACGGCGCCACCGATTGCGCGGGAAAGATGCCGACCACCAGGCAGGTCAGCACGAGCAACTCCACCGGCGCACGCATCCAGCGCGGTGGTTCGTGGGGCACATGGGGTAGATCGGTCGCTTTCGGACCGAAGAATACGTCCACCGTGAAGCGCAATGAATAGGCGACGCTGAAGATACCGGCCAGCGTCGCCACCACGGGCAGAGCGATCTCGACCCAGGCGGTGGAGCTTATGAACACCGTTTCGGCGAAGAACATTTCCTTGGACAGGAAACCGTTCATCAACGGCACACCGGCCATGGATGCGCTTGCGACCATGGCCAGCGTGGCCGTGAACGGAATCAGACGGAAAAGCCCGCTCAGGCGACGTATGTCCCGGGTGCCGCTCTCATGGTCGATGATGCCCGCTGCCATGAACAGCGAAGCCTTGAACGTCGCATGATTGAGAATGTGGAACACCGCAGCCACGGCTGCCAGCGGGCTGTTGAGCCCCAGCAGCAGGGTGATCAGGCCCAGGTGGCTGATCGTCGAGTAGGCAAGCAGGCCTTTAAGGTCGTTCTGGAACATCGCCGCATAGGCACCCAGCACGAGGGTACATGCTCCCGCCCCACTCACTATCCAGAACCATTGCTCGCTGCCCGAAAGCGATGGCCACAACCGCGCCAGCAGAAACACCCCGGCCTTGACCATGGTTGCCGAGTGCAGATAAGCGGAAACCGGTGTAGGCGCGGCCATCGCATGGGGTAGCCAGAAATGGAACGGAAACTGTGCGCTCTTGGTAAGCGCACCCAGCAGGACCAGAGTCAGCATGACCGGATACAGGCCGTGCGCGCGGATGACGTCGCCCGCCACGAGCACCTTGTCCAGGTCGTAGCTGCCCACGATATGACCCAGCAGCAGCACCCCGGCCAGCAGGCACAGGCCACCTGCGCCGGTCACCATGAGCGCCATGTAGGCGCCGCGGCGTGCATCGGCGCGATGATGCCAGTAACCGATCAGAAGAAAGGAGAACAGGCTGGTCAATTCCCAGAAGAACACCATCTGGATCAGGTTGCCGGAGATCACCAGACCGAGCATGGCGCCCATGAAGGCCAGGAAGAAGGCGAAGAAACGTGGTACTGGATCTTGCGGCGACATGTAGTAGCGCGCATAGAGCGCGACCAGCGTGCCGATGCCCAGCACCAGCAGGGAAAAGAGCCAGGCAAACCCGTCCAGGCGCAGCACCAGGTTGAGCCCGAGACTGGGCAGCCAGAGGAATTCCTCGCGTATCACACCGCCGTTGGCGATTTGCGGATACAGCATGGCTACCTGTACCGTGCCGACCAAGGCTACCAGTCCAGCCAGAAGCGATTCGGCGTTGCGCGCGTTGTGCGGCAGAATGGCTGCCACGCAACTGCCTACGAAGGGCAGAAGCAATAGTACTATCAAGGACATAGGCTTCTAATCTGCAGGAATATTGAAAACGATCATACGGGCTCACAGGGCGATCACCAACCCGCAAGCTGTGGCAGAATCGTACAGGCATGCTGTAACGACTTGTTTTTTTATGACAAATTTTTACCACCGTTAGCTCCGCCACAATTGCGTCGATCAGCGGGACTACTCACAGCGAGCGCGAAACCCTTTGGTCAAAGACCCCAGTTCCAAAGCTTCGGTGCTTCAGCATGTCAGCCATAACGTGCGGCGCTTGCGTCAGGCCGCCGGACTTTCCCAAGCGGCTCTCGCGGAACAGTCCGGTGTAAGTCGCCGCATGCTGGTGGCCATCGAAGCCGGCGACAACAACGTCAGCCTGACCACTCTGGATCGCGTCGCGCAAGCGCTGGAGGTTGCCTTCAGCGACCTCATCCAGCCTGGCGAGAACCGCGACCCCAGCCGTATCAACGAGCTGGCGTGGGTCGGCACCTTGCCGGGCAGCAGGGCTGTACTCCTGGCCAGTACGGTGGCCAGCAAGGAGGTAGAACTCTGGGAATGGCTGCTGCAGCCCGGCGAATCCTATGCATCGGAGGCGGACGCCGAAGGTTGGAGCGAGCAGATCTACGTCTGCGAGGGACGCCTCACCATCATATTGGCGGGCCGCACCCGCGAACTCGCGGCCGGCGAGTTTTTCGTCTACCCGAGCAATCAGCCCTACGCGTACCGCAACGACAGCGAAACGGCTGTCCGCTTCGTACGTAACGTCGTCATCTGAACTCATCCAGGCGGCTAGGTGACCGCAACGCCATCGAGCAGGTGCGAAGCGCTCTTCTTCGAGGTTGCCCCGCGCTGCTGCCTTCGCCATTATCCGTCCACACGATCTGCCTCCAACATCTGCCTACAAGATCCAGCACCCGAACCGGAGCCCGAATGAGCCTGACACCTTCCGCCAGCTTTCCTGTTGCCGAGCGCTTGCGCGACATGCGCGCGCTCATGCTCCGCGAGGGCATAGATGCCTTGCTGGTACCTTCGGCGGACCCGCATCTATCCGAATATCTGCCGGAGCACTGGCAGGCCCGCCAATGGTTGTCAGGGTTCCAGGGCTCGGTCGGAACCCTGATCGTGACCGCCGAGTTCGCCGGTCTCTGGGCCGACAGCCGCTACTGGGAGCAGGCACGGGTCGAACTCGCCGACAGCGGCATTGAATTGGTCAAGCTGATCGCCGGGCAACCGGGCCCACTGGATTGGCTGGGCACTCAGGTGCGCGCAGGCGGCACGGTCGCAGTCGACGGCGCGGTCATGGCAATCGCCGCCGCACGGCAGTTGCGAGAAAAGCTCCAGCAGACAGGTGCGTCACTGCGTACCGATACCGACCTTTTCGCTCAGGTCTGGCTCGATCGCCCGGCATTGCCTGCGCAATCGATCTACGCACATGCCGCACCCTACGCTGTGCGCGAGCGCGGCGAAAAACTGAAGACGCTGCGCGAGCAGATCCAGGCGCATGGCGCCCATTGGCACTTGTTGGCAACCCTTGACGACATCGCCTGGCTGTTTGACCTGCGCGGGTCGGACGTACCCTATAACCCTGTATTCGTCGCATTTGCCTTGATCGGCGAGCGCTCGGCCACGCTGTTCACTGCGCTGTCCAGGGTCGATAGCAGCGTGCGCGACAGCCTGGAGCAGGACGGCATCGAGGTTCGCGACTACGCCGACATCGCATCGGCGCTGGCCGCTGTACCGGTAGACGAAAAGCTGTTGCTCGACCCGGCCCGCGTCACCGTTGGCATCATCGAAAACCTCGGGACGGGTGTGGCCCTGGTAGAAGCACTCAATCCAACCACCCTGAGCAAATCGCGCAAGACCGAACCCGAAGCGGAACATATCCGCCATGCCATGGAGCAGGACGGGGCGGCACTGTGCGAGTTCTTCGCATGGCTGGAAGGTGCCTGGGGCCGCGAACGTATAACCGAATTGACCATCGACGAGCGGCTGACGGCTGCGCGCGCGCGTCGACCCAACTTCGTCTCGCTCAGTTTCTCGACCATTGCGGCGTTCAACGCCAACGGTGCAATGCCGCATTATCGCGCCACCGAACAGGCCCATGCCGTGATCGAGGGTGACGGTCTGCTGTTGATCGACTCCGGTGGCCAGTATCTAGGTGGCACTACCGACATAACCCGGATGATTCCGGTCGGTGCGCCCACGGCGCAACAGCGAGCGGATTGCACTAGGGTGCTGCAAGGCATGATCGCCCTGTCACGCGCCACTTTTCCCAAGGGAATCCTTTCACCCTTGCTCGATGCCATCGCGCGCGCGCCGATCTGGGCCGATCAGGTCGACTATGGGCACGGCACTGGCCATGGGGTGGGTTATTTCATGAATGTTCACGAAGGGCCGCAAGTCATCGCCTATCAAGCCGCGACGACACCGCAGACGGCCATGCTGCCGGGGATGATCACATCGATCGAACCGGGCACCTACCGTCCTGGGTGTTGGGGGGTGCGTATCGAGAACCTGGTCCTCACCCGCGAAGCCGGCCAAAGCGACTTTGGCCAGTTCCTCGACTTCGAAACCTTGACCCTATGCCCGATCGATACGCGCTGCATAGATGTTCACGAGTTGTCGACAGCTGAGCGCCGATGGCTCAACGACTACCATGCCGAAGTGGCCCGGCGAGTGGCGCCGTTGCTGGCAGGCGCCCCATTGGAGTGGCTGCGCGAGCGCACTCTACCCGTGTGAAGAGCCAGATCAGTCGACGGCCACGGCAGGGGCGTGTTCGGCACGAATCGTCAGCGTGGCTCCGACTGAGGCCATGATGATCGCGCCTATGGCCAGCCATTGGGTAGTGCTCAGCACTTCATGCAGGAACAACAGCCCCGACAGCGCTCCGATGGCCGGCTCCATGCTCATCAACGTACCGAAGGTTCGCGCAGGCAAGCGCGTCAGCGCGACCATTTCGAGGCTATAGGGTAGCGCCGTGGACAGGATTGCCACGGCGATGGCAGTTGGTATCAGTGCCATGTCGAGCAAGGCGCTGCCCGCATGCGCAATACCGATCGGCGCGATGAACACCGCAGCGATCATCACACCCAGTGCGGCGGTCTGCACGCCATTGTCGGCACCGGCCTTCTGCCCGTACAGAATGTACAGCGCCCAGCACACGCCTGCCCCCAGCGCATAGCAGACGCCGACTGGATCGAGCCCTGCCTGCGCCTCACCCATGGGTATCAATAGCAGCAGTCCGACGACTGCCAGGGCAACCCAGGCAAAATCCACAGCCTTGCGCGAAGCCAGAATGGCTACCGCCAACGGCCCGGTGAATTCCAGGGCCACGGCGATCCCCAGCGGTACGGTGCGCAGCGACATATAGAAGAGCAGGTTCATGCAGCCAAGGGCGATACCGTAGATCATCACCGTCTGCAGCGTTGTCCAGGTCAGCTTGGCGCGCCATGGGCGCAGCAATACCAGCATGAACAGGCTGGCGAAGATCAGACGCAAGGCGGTCGTACCTTGTGCACCTATCAACGGAAACATGCCCTTGGCCAGCGAGGCACCAGTCTGGATGGACGCCATGGCTATAAGAAGAAGAGCGATAGGGTAGAGCTTGGTGGTCAGCGAAGGCGGAGTCATGTGTCGGCTACTTGGCAGGTGTGAAAGGCATGCGTGCGGCGTATCATGGCCAAGGCAGATGAAATGAGCAATATATTGCCCATTTTTATATTTGCTGAACTTTCTCCGTATTGGCTATTGACGCCCGCCGGAATCACTCTATAATTCGCCCCACTTCCGGCGCAGCCGAAACGATAAACTCCTTGTTAATCAATGAGTTGGCCGTTTCAGAAGGTTCGGAAGGGTTTCGATCGTCAAGGTCGGAAGCGGTGAAAAAGGC